>JAABUY010004279.1_pt1 | contig 15090 bp, 28 predicted proteins | sample 5560271 | NCBI WGS metagenome assembly JAABUY01 (sample SAMN10711886, study PRJNA513374) | rock metagenome | isolation source: Antarctica rocks | place: Antarctica: Victoria Land, University Valley
TGCCCTGCGCTCTGAGCCCCTGCCTGCATGCTCTGACCGCTGGCGTTGGCGTCGACCCCAGCCCTTGCAGCGCCCTGGGCGCCAGCGCTGGCCCCCGGCTGCCGCACAGCTTGGCCGGCCCAGCCGGGCCCTGCCTGCCCTGCGCCCTGCGCGCCCGCATCGGTGCCTGCCGGCCGCGTGGTCGCTGTGCCCCCAGCGGAGCCGGTGCTCGCCCCTGCCGCGCCGCCGCCAGCCGCTGCAGGCGGCAGGGCGGCTGCGCTCGAGCGCGTGCTGGCCGGCTGCGCGCCGCCCGTTGCCGCAGCCGCCGCTGGCGCTGCTCCTGCGCCCCGCTCGGCGCCGCTGGCGGCACCAGGCTGCGCAGCCTGGGCGCCAGGGCTCCCGCTCGTCGGGCCGGCGCCGGCGGCCTGCGCGCGCCCCACCGCGGCGCCCGCGCCAGCCCCCACCTCCACCTCGCGCTCGCCGCCGCTGGGCGCCGTCGGCGTCCACACCGCCTGCGCTTCGCGGTCGGCGCCTGCACCGGCGTCGCTGCCGGCGCCCGCGCCGGCATTGCTGCTCGCGCCCGCGCCGGCGTTGCTGCCGGCGCTCGCGCCGGCGAAGCTGCTGGCGCCGGCGGCGGGCGCAGCGGGCGCAGCGGGCGGCGGCGCGCGCAGCTGCGACGCGTAGTGGCCGACGGGGAAGTCCGTGTCCTTGCGCGGGCGCGGCGCGTCGGTGACGATGGGGCTGGGCCCCGCGAAGCGGCCGTGCCAGCCGCCGACCACGTACGCTGCGCCGCGCGCGCGCCTCAGAGCGGGCAGGGCTGGGGCTCCACAGACAGCCTGCTAGGTAATTTACGGCTGAGCCCCCGCAGTCTGCTCAACTGGCAATCCACATGTTATATGCCTGCGCCTCCGCCTTTGGTTGTATGACAAGAGGGCTCGCACAGTGCCTTCACTTCTTGCAGGTCAAGACGCGCGCAGCGCACCTCCTGCCACCCCGAAGGGGTTGTCTGTGTCAGGCGTCAGCTGCTTGAAAACCGCGGGCTGGGCGCTGTAGGCGAGGCCCGTGGTGGGCGCAGCCGCGGGCCCGTCTGACGATGCGGCCGCGTTAGCATGTGCGGCGGGCAGCGCGGTGCAGCACAGCAGCGCCACGGCGACTGACAGCTGGACGCTGATACGCCAGCGCCGCGCCATGGTGCATGCGCCCCCTCCGGGCCCACCCTCCGAGCCGCCCTCCTGGACTCCGCCACGGGCCTTCTTGCTGTTCTTGAGCAGCTTTTTGTGACAGCCTTGCACCTGCGCCCAGGCTCACAAGGCTTGAAATTAGCAGGTCCATGTACGCCGAATCTACATCTTGTTATATACCGTACTTTGCCCTGGCCCTGGGCGCAACACATGCACGCCCAGCAGCTCATGCAGTGCCACTGCTGGCTCCTTGTGCCCGCATGCGGTGCACGTGCAGGCAGCTGTGCTTGCAAGTTGTCAAGAATGCCTGTTTCTCGGATGTACTCAAGCTCAGTTGACGTGAAGCGCAGGGCTCTACCCGGTTCCCAGCGCAGGCTTGTGGGGTAGGTCGCAGCCGTACAGTCCAAGGTTCTGTCCTTGACCGCCACTTGACCTTGAGCGCCACTAGCTGACCACCACGCAAAATACGCGGAAGGTTAAAACAGCCTTAGCCTAACACGAAGTGCTCAAGCTCTTAAAGGCCTTGCACCACCCTTCCCGCAAGCGGCCAGCAGGAGTTCCATGCGCATACCCTGCAGCTTTTGAAGCAGGGTTGGCACCACATACTGCACACAGACGCCTCGGTCTCTAGAGCAGGCTGCCAGTAGCACTGTGAGTGCAAAGCTTATCCTGTGTGACATTTCCTGCTGCGCAAAGCTTGAGGGAGTCTGTTATTGCTTCGCTCCCGCGCTTGCTGGTCAACGTCACTAGGCGCAACTGGTGTAGGAGAGCGTGGACGATATGAAGAGCGGCGGCCTGTCGTCTTCAGCAAAGCGCATCCAGAAGGAGCTTGCGGAGATATCGCTTGACCCGCCCTGCAACTGCTCAGCCGGGCCCAAGGGCGACAACATCTATGAGTGGGTGTCGACGATCATGGGGCCGAGCAGTGCGCCCCAGACTTGCGTGCCGCCGAGTATGCAGCACGCGGGAGTGCCATCAGCCAACCCTGCTTGATGTCGTCTGCCTCAGCAGAGCTGTGCGCACGACAAGTGGTTGCAGTGCTGTGGTTATCTGCACCTAGTTCTGGCTCACGTGGCTTGCAGCAGCTGATAGCGCACCTGGCGCACCTTGCGTGTGTGGTGTCTTGCTCGCCCTGGTGGCCGTTGAGCTGTGCCCGAGCGAGGCACCACGCAATATCCTGTGTTGAAACAACTATGTGTGCCAGGCTTCTGTGTAGTGTGTGGCGGAGTGTGTCACGCGCGCTGCGCGTCGTGGCAGCAAAAGTGAGGCCGGAGTGTTGTACTGTTGCAAGTTTTGTGGGGAAGGCTGCAGGCTTGCTTGAACGTCAGTATGCGGCTGTGTGTCTCACAACGTGTGCGCTGCGCTGCGCGCTGTGGCAATCAAACCGTGGCCATGCGTAGGCGCCGCGCGTTGCTCTCGTGTTTGTATGAGCACGTGCTCACCAGAGTCAAGCTATTGTTGACTCTTGGCTTATGAGGTGATACAGAGCGTGGCGCGTGGTTATGTCTGTTGCGCGATGTGCAGGCTCTCCGTACCAAGGCGGCGTGTTTTTCCTGGACATACACTTCCCGCCAGACTACCCGTTCAAGCCGCCGAAGGCGCGTGTATCGACCTGCCACAATCTACGTACACTTGCTGTGCTGCCTGCTGCACACGACAGGGTCAAGCAGTGTAGGGCGGCTTGGTTGACACCGCGCAGCACCCGGTCTCGACTTAGCAAGTGTAGCTACGGGTTTCTGAACGGCGTGCGGCTGACCGTGTGCAGGTGGTGTTCCGGACACGCATCTACCACTGCAACATAAACAGCAACGGCCAGATCTGCTTGGACATATTGAAGGACCAGTGGAGCCCCGCGCTGACCGTGAGCAAGGTGCTGCTGTCGGTCTGCTCGCTGCTCACCGACCCAAACCCTCGTGCGCGCCCAGTCACGACAACCCGCCTTTTCCGCGTCTGCATGTTGACCTTGCAGCGACTGCTGAGGCGCACCCAGCAACGGCCACATGGCTGTCCCACTGTCTACAAGTCGATCTTGTACAAAAGTATTACACAGGCAGGATCCCTCGCTCAAGCTGTCTGATGCCAGCAAGAAGCGCAGCTGCCACACAGCAGCTTCCTGTCTGAACTGTCTAAATGGTCTAAATGGAATTGCGCGAGCGCGCAGAGGACCCGCTCGTGGGCAGCATCGCGCAGCAGCTGCTGACGGACCGGGAGGCGCACGACAAGACCGCGGCCGAGTGGACGCGGCGCTATGCGCAGGGCTGAGAGCGCCTGCCGCGCGCTGCCGCCCCCGCGCCGGCTGTGCGCGCCGCTCGCGGCGGGGCGCACGTTGCCGAGCGCCTGGGCGCTCCGGGCGCTGCCCGCCGCCCTGTATCAACCGTAGGCAGTGCGTCGCCGGGCAGCAGCGCTGGTAGCAGGGCGCGCTTGCTCAACCGTGGCCTGTGGCATGTGCTTGCATGTGCCTGCATGTGCTGCATGTGCGGCAAAGCGATGTTTGCTATGCTACGCTTGGCAGGGCAGCTGCTTGCCATGGGCATGCTTGCCATGGGCGCTCCGTTTTTGCGAAGCGACAGCACTTGCGTGCCGCATGCAGGGAGGGGCGCCCGCGCACCCCCTCTTGCGCTGTCGCGTCAGGAGTAGCGCTGGCGGGGTCGGAGGTATCGCTGCCGCGGCGTGTGCTGCACAATCTCTTGGCAGTGGCGCTTGGGCGACGGCAGGCAGGGTGCATTCTTTTGGTCGAGGTGAGCCGATGCAGCGCCGGCCGCGTGCTCGTGCCAGCAAGCCGGCGGCATCGCATGCGCGCTGTTCAGGCGGCGCGCGCGCCATGCGCGCGTGGCGTGGAGCGCGCTGCGTGCTCCGCTTGCTCATGGCGAGCTCGCTGCCGGCTGTACAGTGCTTTGTAGGCTAGGTGGGAGGGCAGCGGGGGTTCAGGCGCATGCCGGCACCAGACGCCTGGTCCGGTCAGGCGCAGTGTCCGGTGCAGCGTCAGCTTTAGGCGTGGCGCCTGGATGAGCTTTTGTTGAGTGGCAGCGCGTCATGGAATGGCGGCGCTGAGTGCAGGCTGTATGCGTTTTTGCAGCGCATCTTTCCGCCAAGGGGCGCCTCGCGAGCGCCTACGAGCGCCGCCTGTGCCGTGCGTCGCGGCACGTCGCGCCTCCCTGGCGCTGTGTAGTGCTCCCAGCGCTGTGGCCGGCACAGATTTCATGCAGGAGGCGGGCCTTCTGACCTGGCTGCGGCTCATGCGCAGTGCGTCAGCATGGGAGCTGGCAGGCGTTCCCTGCTTGTGCTAGGGCTGGTGCATGCCCTGGCTGGCTGGCGACCAGGTGCGCACCGTGCAGGGGTGCAGGTGTTGCTGGGCCGATGTGCGAGTAGGGCAAGGTAGGGTAGGCAGCTTGGTTTGCCCGGGATGCTCGTATGGGGAGTTTCTGCTTTGTGCGCGTGTGTGCCCTGCGGAGGGTCCTGTTTTGGCCGAGCGTGCGCCGCAGCGGCTCCGCCGCCCCATGAACCTGGGAACTGCGAACCTGAGTGCATCTGAGTTCCGTGCACAGGCTCTCTGCGCAGGCTGTTCCTCAGACCAAATCACTGCCCGGCTTGGCGCCCGTCACACCAGCATGACATGTTTGCGAAACTTATGTGGACGCATCGAGGCACGCACGCACGTGACTGCATGTGGCATTCATGCGCTTGATACCGAGGCAGGTCAAGGCTGCATGCCCGCCTTCTGCAACTCTGGCAAGGACCGTCTGGCAGCAGGCGGCCGCGCCTGAGCGGCCGAGCATGTGCCCAGGCCGTGCCAGCGGCCAGCATGCGCCCAGGCCGTGCCGGCCATACGGCTGACCGACATGCAGGACCAGCATGCACCACGTGCACAGCTGCTCAAACACTTGTCCGGCACGCTGGAGCAGACCCACAAGCAAGACCCCTGCGCGCAAATGCATCACTCCGCTTTGGCCCGCCGCGACGGCCGCAGGTACGGCCGCGCCAGGCGCCACCAGGCCCAGGCCATCCCCGCCGCGCAGTAGGCCGACGTCAGCAGCAGCGGCAGGAAGGGCAGCCGCTTTTCTAGCACGAGCGGGTGCACCGCGGCGCAGTACACCTCGAGCGCCGCCAGGCCGCACAGGTATGCGGCCTCGCCGCGCGCCAGGAGCGGCTGCCCCACCCCTCGCCCTGACCCTGCATGTGCATGCTCAACGGGACCTGGGGCGCTCGCCGCGTGCTGTGGCGCATCTGCGCGGGTACCGCCGCTCAGCGCCTCCGCTTCGTTGCCGCCCGCAGCCGCGGCCTTGTCGGCCTCGCCGCGCGCCGGCTCGTCTGCGGCGGGCACCTCGTCGGAGAGGAGAATGCCTGACGCGGCGGTGTAGATCCCGTAGATGAGCAGCTGCGCGCACCAGCGCGCGTGTCGTGGTGAGCATGCACTGGAGCACCTCAGCGCTGAAGATGCAGAGGGCCGCCCAGGGGCAGATAATGCGTGGCACAGGCTGCGAGCTTCTCCGCTCCTAACCCTACCCTATTCCACGCAACAGGCTGGCACTGACCGCGCTGCACTCCAGCATGCAAGCCCACACTTGGCGGCAGCCAGGCCTGATATGCTGAGTTGTGAACGTTTCACAAGCACACGCCTGCCATACGGAAGGGGTTAGGCATGTGGCCTGCCGGGTGTCCTTGCAGGTCTCTCTTACATGCACAGGCAAACCCCGAAGAATGCAATGCCGAAGCCGCAGCCGCCCTGCAGCGGGTCGAGTCGGCAGGGGCCGCGCTGCGCTACGCGCGCGCGCCTTGATGGGGTACTCGGCCGCCGTGAAGAGCAGCGGCAGCAGCGCGTAGTGCGCAGTCGCGCTGAGGAACAGCCAGTCGGCCGCCGCGCGCCGGCCGCGCGCCGCGTCCAGCGCCAGCGGCACCGTGACCATCAGCGCGGCCTTCTCATGCACATGGTACCCCGCCATGAAGCTGCGCGCGCCCGCGCGCCCCGCCTCTCAGACTTTCTTAGAGTGGCTCTGCAAAGTGATGCCCGTGAAGCCAGCAACACCTTGCAGAAGCTGTGCTCCCGCAAATGCTTAGCGGCCTCACATGGCGCCCCGCCGTGAAGCCGCACAGCGCCCATGCGCACTGCCTCTTCATGGGCGACAGGTGCGCACACTCGTGCGTAGCCGCATTGTCGTAAGACTCTGTTTGGAGCTGCAGAGGGGGCCGTGCACTCTTCGCACAGCAGCACGCCTCTATAAAATTGATGGCCTGCAGGCGCTCTCTGCACGTAGCCAGGCGCGCCTGCACATCGCAGCGTAGCTGACCGCATGCACGAAGCCGGACGGGCTCGGCGCGCGCCAGAGCCTGATCAGGCAGGGCGCCAGGGCGGCGAGGACCAGCGACAGCGCCGCGCCCGGGCCCACATCCGGCAGCACCGCAAAGCTGCTCACGCCCACGAGGCCGCCTGCACACCACCTCACGTTACTCTCATAAATACCCAACCCCGCACATTCACAGTCAGCGCTGCTTTTAGACATTGGTTGCAGCTTGCCTACAGTGCGGGCTCGAGGAAGGCGTAAAGCGAGGCGCCGGCGGCGGGTACCTGCGCCAGGAAGCTGGCCGCCGCGTGCGCCGCCGGGCACACCGCTCAGCACGGCTTCCCAGGCTCATGCACGGATGCTTGTCAACATCCATTCGTGGCACGCTGTGCTGCGCATGAGTCACAGGGGGTGCAGGGTTGCTGGCATGAGGGCACGCCTGTGAGGTGCCCAGTCGGCATGTGCGCGGCGCGGCCCAGGAGCGACAGCGCGGCGGCGAGCGCCTTGTCTGCCGCGGCGTACAGCGCCCACACGTTGGCCGCCCAGTAGGCGTGGCACAGGCCGCGCTGGAAGGGGAACAGCCGCGCCAGCACCTGCCGGCCCATGCGCGCAGCGCGTGGGGCGCCGCGGGGCAGCGCGCGTGCTGTGGTTCTGGGGGTAACTTATTGGCAGGCGTGCCATTTGGCAGGCAGGAGAGGGGCCGCGCCACGGCCCCGCCAGCATGCAGAGCAGGCGGTGCGGGGAGCCTCGGGGGCGAGTGCGCCAGATGGCGCGACGCCTCCCACATTGCCCGGACCCAGCTAGCCTGCTGGGCACACGCATGCCGACCGCGCATACGCAGCCCGCGCATGTGATGTGATTGTGTGTGGTGGCTGTGACGGGTTGTCAGCGCTACAGAGCCTGCTGAAAGCCCATGCGCGGCGCGGGGCGGACCTGCCGGAGCTGCCCCGCGAGCACAAAGGGCCCAAAGGACGCCGCGAACACGCCCGTGACGCACGCGCCCAGCACCGCAAAGCGGCGCAGCGCATGCGGGCCCCTGCGCGCGCAGGGCTCAAGGCTTGTCTCTTTGTTGGCTCGCCAGAGTCTGGGTGTGTGCATGGCCCATCGTGCTGTCCTCCCTACCACTTGACAGCCCTGCACCTGATAGAAGCCCTGGGAGCGACTCCGTGGGAGCTTGCACGAGTTAAACAAGGTATCACGCTTGACACATTACTTGCGAAGCGGATACCGCATCGCTCTGACAGTCCTGATCCTGAGTCCTTATCTTGGTGCAACAGGCTGACAAGGTGAGATGATGCCCATGCTCCCGCATGCCTGCTACATAGGATGAGCAGGTTGGGGATGGGCAGCACCGGCAGTGGTGCCGCAGCAGGTAGACAAAGTAGACCGGCGCCAGGCACGCGAACAGGTGCTTCATGTTGAGCAGCACAGCGAACAGCACGCCGCCCGCCAGGTCGCGCCCCTCGCGCACGAGCGCCAGCGACCACACCAGCACGCCTGCGGCCGCACGCCCATCATCTTGCCAAGTCCGCCTAAGTCCTGACCTACACAAAACTGCTTGATGCTCATGCACACCAACTCTCACATGCGTACACGCGCAGGGTTATGCTCTGTGCATAAAAGACAGCCAGGCCCCGCATCCTGCGATGCTATGTGGCTGCATAGTGTTACAAAGGCGGTCAGGAGGAGGAGGAGGAGCAACCCCCCACAGCATGCACGGCACACACACTGCAGGTCGCGGCCAACCGCCGTTGCGCTCGGTGCGCAGCGCGTGTGCGAGTCACACCAAGCAGGGCCGCCTGGGCCGCTGCGCACCCAGCAGCAGGCCATTGTACTGGAAGTGGATGTGGTCTACAATAAGAAGCCCCGCGTTGGCGACCAGCAGGAAGACGAGCACGCTGCGCTGCGGCTCGCGCTCCCGCCGCGTGGCAAACCATGCGCCGGCGACAAGCACCGCGTCGCTGACGATCACGCTGCCGCGCTGCGCGCGCGGCCGCCAGCGTTGCGCGAGCGCAGCGTGAGCTGAGCGTGCCACGCCGAAGCAGGTGATGCGGGAGCGCTCGCGCATGCCGGTGTGGAGCAAGCGATACACTGCACTGCAAGCCTGCGCCGCGCAGCTCCGCTTGCGCTCCCGCCACACGAGAGCCTTCAGGCGCCAGGGAGGCTCGCAGCGCTCGCAACACAGTGTTTGATGCTGATGCGCTGCACACGGGGTGTTATAGGTCGAGGCAAGGCTTTGCTAGTAACAGGAGGGGGTTGGGCTCTCATACTCTTGAGAGCAGCGTGAGGTGGCAGTATCACGTGGCAGGCCGGCGCTCTAAGGCAGGTGGAGACGTATAACAAGCGCACTTGGAAAAGCACAGTGCGGTCACTGGCATAGTCCAAGTTGTTGACGTCCAGCATGGCAGGCTCCGCCAGCCGTGCGGCGTGCGCGAGCGCCCACTCGAACCAGGCAAACAGCGGCGGGTAATCCAGCGTCCATGGCGACGTGGCGTCTGTGTACCTGGGCCAGCGGTCCACCCTCGGCCCCGAGCCCACCCTCCTTGGCGCAGCGTCAAACAGAGCGGGGCGCAACAGGCGCGTGGGTGAGACGGTCAGGTGTGACTCACGCCGATCTTGATCACTAGTTCTCAGCAGGCTACTCCACAACTGTAGGCCCACCACAGGTGGTGCACGCTTACAAATACTGTGCTAGCTAAATGCAAAGTAGCAGGTGCTCCAGGGCACGCCAGCGCCATGGCCCGCACCACTGGCGCAGTGGCAGGCTGCTCGTGACTGCTAGCCAGTTGCGGTGGACCTCAAAGTCGGTGGAGTGGTACGCGGGCGCCAGCAGCACCTTCAATGCTGTGACGAATGCGATGAAGCGCCAGCGCATCTGCGCTCGTGCCTGTAGCGTCTAGGCTGCAGGGCCTAAGCGGCACGCTTTTCAAGGAGAGTGATCGCCTCCTGCATTGAGCAAGCGAGGCCAGCGGACTGAAGCAAGCACATCTCCCCATTCCGCCACTGCAGAAAAGGAAAGACCAGGTTTTTATAAGGTCCTAATTAGGACCTGGGGGCCGCATGCTGATTTGTTGCTTTTTGCACCTTTCCAGGCCAATTTTCGCTCGCCTTCATTTCCAACCCAGCCTCCTAGTGCTACTTTGCAAACATACACAAGGTGCGTGCCCTGCCTGTGGGCGCGGGGCCGGCATGGCTGTTGTTGGAGGTGATGCTGTGCATGCGCAAAGCCATGCACTGCCGGCGGGGCCTTCGTGCAGAGGCTTACCTGTTACTTTCCTGGCCCGCACGCTGCCGATCGAGCGCGGTCTTATCCCGATGCTGGCCACCCTAATTGCGCCTGCGGCTGCTCAGCAAGCCTTGGGCTCTGCCGCCCCTGTGCAGCTATCGTAATATGCCGACGAGGGTTGCTCTGTTTGTTCATTGCCTGTGGGCGATTTGAGGCAACAGCGAGGCAGTGTGTCGGCACGGCCGTTGCATCGACCGTTCGGTGGCGCGTTTTCGGGCTGTTCTCTTCGGTACTGCGCCTCGACGTGATCGTGGGGATGAGACGACGTGTGGAGTACGGACAAGACGGAGCGGGGCAAGTGTGGTGTGGACGGTAGAGGGCCTGACAAGCAGAGTGTGGGGCGCCAGGCTGCAATGGCGTTCGCTCTGCTCTCCGCTGCTGGCGTGCGCGCCCCTGTGCAGGCCCGTCAGGCTGCTGGCTCGCGCCGCCCTGCGGCCCGGTGCGCCAGGTGCGGCTGCACGGACGCTTCCATGCAACTATCTTGATATACAAGTGGAGCGCACCCTTCACAGCTGTGTACATCTCCCTTTCCAGTCAGTCTGTGGGGCATTAAGGCAGACGAAAGTTCACATTGTATGTTCAGAGTTGTTCTGGCATGGATTTTAACCGAGGTGCTCAAGTAGTCGATCAAGTTTCGTGCCTGTTTGCGCGCTGTCAGGCCTGACTGAAACGCACGTCGCTGCACAGGATGGCGCCGCGCGCGGTTGCCAACCAGCTTGCGGCTGAGACGCCTTTTGACAACTTCTCTTTCGAGCCCATCCGCGAGCACCAGGTGCTGCTAATACCTTGTTTACAGGGTCGCTGTGCAACTTGCTGTGCTGTTGCAACAAGGAAAACAGTATGCAGGGATGGTCAGGGCGCGTGATGTGCTTTGAAGGTGGTTGAGGGGAGAGTCTCAAACTAGTTTTTGCTTTTATACAGCTTTGTTTTACAAGCGCTGCCATCTGCCCATGCACCGCCAGGCGTTGAAAGGAGAGTATTTGCGCCGCTGCTGTGCTAGAAGCTCGTGTTCAAGTAAGTACTGAGCTGTATAGAACATCCCTTGGTGCTGCACCTTCTTATGGACCTTGTACTTGCGCACATCGCATCCTGGGCCCTACCAAGTGTACATTTTCTTGCGTCAGCTTGTTGCGACGGCGGTGCTGAAATTGCAGGTGAGCCGCGCGATGACCAGCCGCTACTTCAAGGACCTGGACGAGTACGCGGAGTGCGATGTCATCATCGCCGGCGCGGGCTCTGCAGGCCTGTCGTGCGCGTACGAGCTGTCCAAGCACCCCGAGGTCAAGGTGTGCTGCTTGGCCGATAAGTGTTTGCATTGCTGCGTCCAACTCTGCAGTAAGAAGACCTGAACCTGAATGCATGCGTCTCTTGTAGTCATGCACATCATGCACAGTGACATGCATGAAACATCTTTCGTCATGATATCAGCTGCAGCTCGGCTGTGGTGTGCGGTGCTTCTTGCAGGGAGTAGGCGGTTGTTTTGTGGTGTGTGCTGCTGCTTGCAGCGCTGCAGCGCCCAGCTGATTGTTAAGATCAAGCTGCATGCAGTGCTGCCTGCTCGTTCCATTCTGCTCGTTCCATTCTGTGCAAAGTGAGCGTGAGCAACGCGCGAGCGCGCAGGTGGCGATCATCGAGCAGGGCGTGGCGCCGGGCGGCGGCGCGTGGCTGGGCGGGCAGCTGTTCAGCGCGATGGTGGTGCGCAAGCCCGCGCACGGCCTGCTGGACGAGCTGGAGGTGCCGTACGAGGATGAGGGCGACTTCGTGGTCGTCAAGCACGCCTCGCTGTTCACCTCCACGCTGCTGTCCAAGGTCCTGAAGGCGCGCGCCCGCGGCTACACCACCCTACCCAGGCTTGCAAGCGGCGTTTTCAGGGACCACTCACACGTGTGGCGCAGCGTGCGAGGTGTGGCAGCACAAAGAGCTACCCAGTTTTGCGCAGGAGTGCAGACATACAGGCGCTCGACCTTTGCTCTGGTAGGTTGTGACAGCGCAAGCAAAGCCACACCCGCGCGGTTGTTCAACCGCGTACACACGCGCCGCGCAGGCGCCCAACGTGAAGCTGTTCAACGCGACCGCGGTTGAGGACCTGGTCGTGCGCGAGGACCCCGCGCGCGGGCGCTACGTGGGCGGCGCGGTGACCAACTGGACGCTGGTGTCGCTGAACCACGACACGCAGATGTGCATGGACCCCAATGTGCTGGAGTCCAAGGTCATGGTGTCGTCCACCGGCCACGACGGGCCCATGGGCGCCAGCGGTGCGCACCGCTGCGTGCAAGCCAGGGGCATGGGAGCGGCGCACAGGCGTCTGGTCATGCTGGCATGACTGGAGGTCCTGGCGGGCTTGGTCGAAAAGCTGCCATGTGCGTGAGTGCTTTGTAATGCTTGTGGTGTTTGCGTGGTCTGCACGGACATGCGGAGGACGTGCGTGACTTGCGGAGGATGGGCATGACGAGGGTGATGCCATGCATGGCCGTTGAGCGGGGAATGCCATAAGTGCTGTGCTCAGCTGACACATTTTCACGGCGGTGCGTGCGCAGGCGTGAAGCGGCTGCAGAAGCTGGGCATGGTGAGCGCGGTGCCGGGCATGTCCGCGCTGGACATGAACAGCGCTGAGGACGCTGTGGTCAACCACACGCGCGAGGTCGTGCCCGGCATGGTCATCTGCGGCATGGAGGCGCGCCCTTCATGACCGTGTCCCTCGCACTCTAGACAAGGCATAATTGACACAGATTTCTGACGCTTGTGCTTGGATTGGTGGCGGAGGGGCTGCGCCCCTCAAGCCGATGCCAAGGTCACATGACGATCTATTAGCAGACTTCATGCTCATGCCTGGCAGCATGTTCCCCAGCGTGCCAAAAAGTATACCCTGTACATGTCACGTCCATGAGACTGCAAGCCTAATTTGTTCACATGTGTGCGCAGGTTGCCGAGCTGGACGGTTGCCCGCGCATGGGCCCCACCTTTGGCGCCATGTTCATGAGCGGCCAGAAGGCGGCGCACTGTGCGCTGGCCTCGCTCGCGCGCCAGCGCGCCGCCGCGGGCCCTGTCGAGCTTGAATTTGAGGCGCGCAAGGAGCTGGTTGCGGCCGCCTGAGCGCCGAGATCTGAGAGGTCATGATAGATTTAGGGACGGCGTCATCGGTATGCTGCTGATGCGGGTCCCAGGGACCTCGGGTGCAATGCGCAAGGGTTGCTGCTGTGCCTGGGTGTAGCCCTTGGCCAAGTTGGTGAGAGGCTTTGTGGGTCTTGTATGCATGCATGTGGTGTGAACTTTGGCGCTGCACAAGCGGCCTAGCGCATATAGACACCTGTGTAACATTGAGCGGGCCAAAGTGCATTTACGTCTGTGATCACACCTACACATAGGGTTGATAGTGTGACGATGTCAAGACTGACGTCTGAATGACGTGGTGAGGGAGGAAAGCAAGCTTGGAGAGGGGACAGTCGGGTGCACAGGGTATGCATTGCTTTTCATGTTCATCCTGCCAGCGAGCATGCAAAAGCACGCTGTCATTCATATGGTACCGTGCCCATTCTCAACGCAACCAGCCCCCCTTGATAAAGCTATTTATTTGCAAGCCATTAAGAGGCCCATAGCCGTGTGTACACAGTGCTGGATGCCTTGCCTGGTACATGTATGCAGCCACGCCAGATACGCTGGCGCTCAGTCCGCATAAGCGCAACGCGGCGGTCTCTACCAAGCACCCACGCACACCCTGCACTCGCTGACCACCCATGCACAGCTAAGCTTCAGGGGCGTGGCGTGTGATTTGACAGCGTCCTGACAGTTGAGACCCGAGGCGGCAGTGCCGCCAGCGCAACCGCCAGCGCAATGCTCGGGCACATGCGGCCTCACCCTCGCTTGGGGGCGGCGCGGCGGGGCCCTAGGCAGATGACGCAGTCAGCAGCGCGACCATGCGGCGGCTCTCCTCCACAAAGTCGATCGGCTTGATGCTCGCCACGCTGAGGCGCTGCCGCAGCTCGCCATTGTACTCCCTGCCAGCATGTGCGACACCAGGTCGGCGCACTGGACAGCACACCAGGGCCCTAATCTATATACCTTACTCTGGCATCGATTTCATGTGATCATGCTCATGGACTGCCTCAAAGGCAGCCAAGCTCGCTGCAGTTCGGTCCAACTCCTTGTGCGTCGCGGAAGCGAGCTGGCAACATGCGCGTGCCTCGCAACGTTCCCTGCAAGTGTGCACACCGCAACGCAGTGCCGGGGACGCTTGAGGAGCTGAGCAGTTGAGGAGGGCAGAGGGGCATGATTTGAGCCAATCTGCATGAGGACAGAAGGGCGCGCACTGCGTGCGCGACTGCACGCGCAGCAGCCACTCGCCCCAGGCGGCGCGCTCGAGCAGCGCCTCGTAGGGCTTGGGGTCGGGCGCCTCCTTCAGCGGCGCCACCTCGTCCGCCGTCTTGCCCAGCAGCACGCGCGCCTGCGCCCTCACGGAGGCTGTTTAATTTATTTTATTTTTCCTGCACCATCATGTGGCGCACATTTACGCAGTTTCCGGTGACAACATTGGACAGTGTGGCCATGAACACACGGCATCCGGCGCATATCTGCATCATGTGTTGAGAGCGCCTTGGCGGGGTCGCAGCCGTGCCAGGGATGTGAACCCTTGCGCATCCCGCCGCCCTGACCAGGGGCAGGGAGGCTGGACGCGCGCCTGGTCGTCGAAGACGGACAGCGTGCCCTCGCCGGACGCGTCGCACACGCGCGCCTGCATCACGTAGCGCCTCACCATGGCCGGGTACGTCTGGCCGTCGTGCTCGCAGAACCAGCCGTCGCCCTGCGCGACCACCTGCGCGCGCCGCGGCGCGCTCGCGGCCGGCCCGGGTCTGCCGCGCGGCCCGGCGCTGGTGCTGCCACAACCCGCAGCCTGTGGCACTAGGCCGGGGCTGCTCGGGCGAGGCGCTCCCCAAATGGGGGCCGCCAGCAGGACTTTGCGGCGGCAGGGTGCAATGGCCGCGGCGAATGCGCCTTCCCTTGTCGCTGCTCTTTGGATTATGATGGCAAGCGCCGTTGTCTTCTGCCCGAGCAGCACCATGAGCGCCCTGAGCAGCCCACCTCTGCAGACACCCCACTCGGACTGTGTGCGAGTACCTAGCCAAGGCAAGCATGGCCTCCGCCATGTCTTGGGTGCGCGGAGGCGGACGTCGCAGCTCGCGTCACCTTCGTGCTGGCCCGCCGGCTGACGCAAACAGCGCGCGACGGAGCAGCGCAAGCAGTGGGGCGGCGCGCCGCGGGGCGCGCCTTGCGGTTGTTGTCCGGGCAGGCCTGGTAGTACAGGGTCTGCGCGGGGTCCACCGCGGCGACCGTCGCTACCACGCTCGCGTACTCCGGTTTGGCGTCTGCG
>JAABUY010004284.1_pt1 | contig 15076 bp, 18 predicted proteins | sample 5560271 | NCBI WGS metagenome assembly JAABUY01 (sample SAMN10711886, study PRJNA513374) | rock metagenome | isolation source: Antarctica rocks | place: Antarctica: Victoria Land, University Valley
AATTTGACTGAATGCTTTGAACAACGGGATGCTGTTGCAACATGTTGCACCAAATCACTTGAATGACGATATCCGTGCCTCAAGGCACGATCAGCGTTAGGGTACGCCGTGCATACGCGCGGCGGCACAATCAGCGATTCGATAAGGTTCGTCCGTGATCCGTGTGAACCAACTAGGTGCCTTGCAAGCGCAGAAGTTTACCACCGAAAACCATTGTCTGATTAAACTTTTACCAGCTATAAGTCAAGATGGTCTGCACCGCTAGCACAATGTCAAGCCCTGTCCTACAGCAGCGTTCCGCCTTCGCTCCACGCGTCCAGATCAAGTCAAGAATGTTGAGAGCCAGCACCAGGTCTCCACGACAGGTTACACGCGCCCTCAGCGACACCAACCTTATCATTAGTGGAGCAACAGCTGTCTCACTGGCTTTGGGGCGATTTGTGTTCTTGGACTTCCAGCGCGATAACGCCAACAGACAAGGGCTGCCCGTACAAAACGGAGTACCTTACGCAGAAGCAGGAGACAAGCTAAGCGAGGAGGCTTCTTTCTTGAAAGGCACAAATGACCCAGCAGGTCCGGTTCCTTCTCTCCTTCAGAAAGTCTTTTGCTGCCGCTCTATTCTGGAACCTGAGCATCCTGTGATGTGCAGGCTTCAACCTGATAGACGTCTTTGCGTGGGGTGCCATTGGACACGTTCTTGGATACGCCGCATTGGCAATCATCAGTCTGAACACCACTGGCATCAACCCTGCCCCCAAGTTTTAAGCAAGATACCCACCTGTACTATACTAAGTATCCAAGCAAGTCATTGTTGCACCTCCAACACTGAGGTTTTGTCTCACCAGCAATAGATACTGCTGCTGTGCTACATTTTTTGAGAAGACTCAAGTGCTGTCTCCAGCTACTGACACCTGCCAGCTAGATTTGTAAATCAGACATGTTCACAGACCTGTTGCTTTGCTGGCATTGTGAGTTGTGCAGCAGCCTGCATGTGCCCATGCAGCCATTGGTGTGCATGGTGACTCAGATTGAGCCTTCAGGCTGCGCAATTCATTCAATTCAAGTCTTTGCAAATCCTTGGGATTTGTTGTTGCATCCAGTTCTTAAAACACACACATGCACCTGCCTGGCAGATGGACAGCCTCTGCATATAAGCCAGGTGTCTGGCACATCGGATTCATTCATGCACCTGACTACTCAATGGAGTCCTTGCCAAACAAGCTGCGCAAATCTACTGCAGCATCAAATTGAGTCAACCCACCCAAGATGTCAGCCAATATAGGTAGTGAAAGAGGTCACAGACTAGAACGCACAGAGTCAGCTTACTTGGCTCAAAGTGGATGCAAAGCACCATCAGTAAAAGCTGTTGTCCTCCAAGCACTATGTCTGATGTTGTAATTGCCATAGTGTGGTTCTACAGCAGCCCACAAGTCGCACACCTCACAACATGCCAAAGAATGGATTGTTCAAGGCGCTGTTGAGCTCGCTGCCTGCTGTGGTTAGAATGTCTGGCTGGGCATCTTCTTGAGACATGCTCAGAGTCTGGCCATCAGCAGTCCTCTGCAAGCAGAGCAAACAGCAGGACTGGCACATGCACAATTTCAGTTATCAGAACTATTCCAATGATGGCAATTGTTTCAACAAAATGCAAGCAGGGATGTGCATGAAACAATTTGCAGGGCCTGACAGTGGGTGCTTTTCCTTCACACTGCGTTTTGTGGTGCGATCAGCAAGGAAGGCCTGGGCCCAAGATTACTTGCCTTGAAACCACAGAGTTCCAGAATATCCAGGCTTCCGGTGAAAGCACCCACTCTCTGCTGGAATGCTGGGTTGCCGACACGGATGGTTCTGAACTTCTCTTGACTAGGATCTCGGTACACATTTGCAAGGTATTTCTGCATGGTCTGGAAACAGGTTGTGACGCCAGCGCTGTTGTCAGGGTGGGCTTTCTTTAGCTCCACCAGCTTGGCTCTGATCTTCTCAGCCACTGCAGAGAATGTATGCGACTGCAGACAATGTATGCCAATGCAGAGAGTGTGTGCGAATGTATGACAACGCTGAACGTGCTAATTGATTGCACCTGAAGAGCTGTGTGATCAGCAAGGGAGCCACTTTCCATTCATGTTGCTCGTTTTGTGGCCCTATCAGACTGTGCCATGTCACCAGCAGCAATCACTAAGCACAAAGATGGCATTTTCAACCATCTGAGGCAGAGTGTCAGGCACCTGCACAGCTGCATGGAGTGTCCCAAATGGTGCACAGTTGTCCTGGCAATATTCTTGCGTCTTGTACAGAGACTGTACGGAGGCAAGCAGGAGCCTACCGGAGACTGGCTTGACACTGACAAAGCTGCTCTTCTTCTTTGCAGCCTCAGCCTTCTGAGCTGCAGCTGCTGCCTCTTGCGCCTTCTCTTCCTCAGTCAGCTCCTCAGGTAGACCCAGCTTGCGTCTGCGTGCTCGCCTGTCCTCATCTGCGCATTCAAGCCATTCAGGGTCGGCAATCAAACTGGAAGAACCCCACATTACTTCACATGGCTTTGCAGCCAAGTAAATCTAATGGAACGCAGAATGCAACATCTCTAATCCATACACAGTCCATCACTGCAAGCAAGGTCATCTGTGTGGTTGCAAGTCAGTTTTCCTTACCAACCAGCATGACGCTAGAGCATGTACAACATTGTGTAGTCCAAACAGCAGTGCGTCGTCGCAAATAACACAGGATGAATTTCAAGTCCATGAATTTTAAGTCGCAAGCACTTGCTAGGTGCCCCTGATGCAGAGGATACAGGCTGAAAAGGTATCGTGAGCAAAGCATGTGGGTGAGTACCTAGCTTGACCCGAATCTTGTCTCTAGCTCTAGCCTCCTCTTCCTTTTCCATTCTGCGCAGCTCTAGATTGCGCTTCAGCTTGAGGTCGTCCTCTTTGCGCTTGGCCTCCAGCAACTCCTTGCCAGACCGGATGCGCTCCTTCTCTCTCAGCCTCTCCAGCTCCGCCTCCTCTTTCTGCAACATGAGAAGAGATCAAGGGAACTCTGACCAAATCCATGTCTAAAGGTTTCTTTGCCTGCCCAAAAAATGCGTTTTCGTGTTTAGTACGAGTCTAGTTTTTTCCTTCTGTACTGTAACAGACTGGCAAGGGCGCCAATGGCAACATTTGATCATGGGAAGCCTAGCAACAGGCCAGATGCAATCCTGCTCTTTTGCAGAATACCGGTAGCTGTGCCTCTTTCCACAGGTAAGCAAGGACAGGTGCTGGCCTGCTGGGATACAGACACTTTGTGCAAGTTGAGAAAGCATGATGTTGGACTGTCTGAACACTGGGGAAAGAGGCTTATTCAATGTTGCTTTCCTACCTTTTCTCAGTTGCAGGACTCATCTGCTTTCATTTTGTTTCACAGCAACAGTCTCAGGCCTTGCTTATGTTGCTCATGCCTTTCATGAAGTCCCACAGCAAATGTGCTCTCCCAAGTTTGATCACTCAAATTGAGTTGACTGGCATCTTTCGTAGACTCAATATCTGGGCTCACACGCTTTTGACACTTCAACTGACAATTGCTGTGACAAATTGCACAGCTTTGCTTCATGGAGTCTCGTGCACAGCATGACTAGGTGACGCAGGTCAGTTGTTCAATGCTTGGCAGCTTCAAACAAATCCCGCCAGGAAGGGATGCCAAAGCATGTCTGAGCATTTGAGTCAGCCCAGCATACCTGGTTCTTTGCTTTGATTCTCTTCCTGAGCTCCTCCGCTTGTTGTGCAGCCTCTTCTGATGTGAGCTTCTTCTTTGGCTCCATCTGCAGTACACAAACACACAAATTGCATGAGGTCAGCAGCTTGCCAGTGAGACACTGGCAAAGACAACATACCGTGAAAGTCAAAAAGGTTGGACTGGGCTTTTGCTGTGGTTAACTCAACACCCTACACATGAACCTTTGCATTGCATGTGGATTAATGGCAGCAAAGTCATGACCTGTCAGCTGCAATGGTGGCTGTAGTGCAACGTAACTCTGCTTGATGCCAGATGATTAAAAGTACCTTTGGTACAAGCAGAGGCTCATCAAGGCCTGTATCATCTGCATGATCGCTGAGCCAGGTCACTGCCGCTTCCAGTGATTCTTGACCACAAAAGTGCAATGCTCTTGTAGACCTACAGAGCGGGGTTCCACTCAGTCGTATTCATGCTGCTGTGAACAGCAGATAGAGGTCTGCTGAAAAAGCAGTGCTTCCAAATTGACTCACTTGTTTGCACTGAAGCCCATGTCTTCCAACTGCTGCCTCAGCTCAATGTTGACTGCTGGAGAAACCTGCAGAACAATGGTCTGACGCTGATCAAGAAGAGGCACCTGGACATGAGGCGCCTGTGCATGTGGCAGCAAGCATTATGACAGCAGTTTTGATCCAATGCAGAGGATGTGTACCATCTCTTTTGCTGCATCCACATCCATATCAGTAAGTGCAGCAGAAGCTGCAGAGTCTCCTTTAAGAGCCTCCCGCATAGCATCACTGGCTTGCTGCATTTCTGCTTCTGTGTGAATGGCTGTGGCTTCATCTGTCTGCAGGGTGAGAGCTGCAACTTAATACTTCCAGTATCATGCACAAATGAGCTGCTCAGCCTGTGCTGCTAAAGATAGGCAGCATGCCTTGTTCTGAAACTCCTTGTGACCCGTCCGCTTTGTATGCAGGTCTTTTTCTGTCTGAGTTCGACATGGCTTGTTACAGGCAGTGCACTGCAGGTTGAGCACCTGCACGCCACGGCACGAGAGATCAGCTGATGTGCTTGTTCGAGCAGTATGTCTATCGGCAACCTACAGGTTCTGTAGATTCCTCGAACTGGGAGTGTCCTGTAACTTCGCTGTGTTCCTGAGCTTCTTTCACGCTCTTGAGGCTTGTGTTACACTGCTTGCAGGTCAGAGACAAAGCGGCCATCACAACTGCAATGCACTAGGGTTCAGAGGGAAACGCCAACAAACAATGCTTCCTGACTACAGTCAAACCTCTGCGATCATTCAGCGGCTGCGGGCCATCCTACAGTGTAACGTTTGCCTGAGCCCAGCGCTGTAAGTATGTTCGACAGGTCAGAACCTTCCTTCTGCTTCTTTGACCAATTTTGAATTGCAGGCCCAGAGCTGATACAGACGTCATGGAGAACTTGCATGCGCAAAATAATACCACACTTTGAAATATGAATGTATAATCAGGTGAAGGCCGTATTGCTCAGCGAATGTAGTATCCCTAGCTATATAGTAACAAGCTTGTGAAAGCCTATGAAGTCTGTAACAGCGTAAACTAACCCATAACCTGTACTGCTCGGTGGTGAGAGCAATTCTCAAAGCAAGCTTGAGGACTTCTGATGCTACATCTTTGGTAAACAGCGTCACAGTTGAGACGCTCTTGCAGAGAGATGCAGCTGACTAGGAAGCCATTTGCCCTTGACCACTATCCGTAAAAGCCTTGCGGCGTTACAACACCCATCTATCTAGGCATTAGTTTAGGGGTTCCAGGGGCCTTTCCATCGCACGTTCTAAGTGTTCATGAGAAGCTGCTGACCAACATCATAGGTGACATCATGGCGTCCCTTGTCAGCATAGGCATTCTGCCTCTGCTGTGCGCGCTCCAGGCATTGGACAGCGCGCTCAGTGCCATATTGCATGTTTTCTGTGAACTCAATTGCAGCGGGCTCGTGAGAGTGAGTTTGAAGCTCAAGAAGTTTGATGGATGCTGGCCATAAGTCGACGTGAATGGGGTCTCTGGCACAGATTTCTTCCAAGCATCTCAGCCATGTCCAAATGCTCATCCCAGTCATCATGAGCTGGACTCACATAGTGCCTCAGCATCTCCTCCAAAAGTCTGTTGGCACGTACAGTTTGGCCATCACTTTGAGGGTGATATGCAGTTGACATTGCTTGCTTGATGTCAAGCATGCGGCGTACTTCCCCTCATGAAGCGAATAGTAAAGCGACCATCATGAGCACTCACAAACTCATAGGGTATTCCATGTAACCTAATGACGTGATGCCTGAACATTTCAGCAAAGGCCTGAGTTTCAATGGCAGTCTTGCAGGCAGCAAGGTGAACCATTTAGTCAGCCTGTCAACAAACACAACAATGGCAGTGTTACCAGAGGATGTCTCCAGTAAGGCAATAATCACCTTTGTACTTACACTACCCCAATCCCTAGTAGGCACAGGCAGCGGTTGCAACAGACCAGCAGGTTTCTGATTGGCTGCTTTGTTGCGCTGGCAGCAAGGACATGTTCTCACGTATTTTTCAGCATCATCTTTTAGAGATGGCCAGGTGCCAGCTGTTGTTCAATAGCTTTCCTGGTCTTTTTGACACCAACATGTCCATGCCATGGTGAGTCATGCATCTCACACATGACAAACTGCCTCAAAGCATCAGCATTTGGAATGACCAATTTGTGCACCAGGTGCCCACCACAAGCCATGCCTGTGAGTGTGCTGGCTAGTATGAAACTCATCCTTGAATAAAGGATCCTTATCATAGGCAGCAGAACATCTCTGCTGGAAGTCAGACACATCAGTCACAGGTGCAGATTCCTGTGCAGCTGAGTCAGATTTAGACGCTGGCAATCCAGATTCAGGTTCAAGGTGCACTGCTGACAGGAGCAGATTTGCGTACCTGTTGCGTCTCACAACAGCACATAAACCAGAAGCCATCACCTCAGTGAGTAGAGGCTCACTGACCTTGTATCCTCCAGAAAAGTGCATCCAGCGGAAGATCAGCTGCTGCCTGGACCCTTGACGGTGCAGGGCACAACACCTGCACAAAGATTCAGGGCCAGCAACAGGCAACATAGCAGCTACAACATCAGGGCTCCTGCTCAGAGGGTCCGCGACATTGCTTTTGCTTGGCCTGTACAACCACTTGTAAGTCAACATTTGAAAGTGCTCAGACCACCTTGTTTGCCTCCTAACTAATACTGTCTGGGCTTGCAACTAGGTGAGAGCGTTGTGGTCAGTGACAATAGTAAGCATATCAGCTCACCCCCTCCAACTAGCAGCGCCATGACCTCATGGTATGGACCACGGCCAAGAGCTCCTGTTCACCTAAACCATACTTACGCTCAGCAGCATTGAAATGATGACACAAAAACACAATTGGGCGACCCTCTTGCAGCAAGGCAGCACCAATCCTGAAACCACATGCATCCTCAATCAGCTCAAAGGGCTTATCATAGTCAGGCATGACCAGCACATGGGTAAGAGCCAGCTTCACACCAGCAAAGGCAGCTTGACAATCTGCAGACCACACAATGGGTGTACCCTTTTGCAGCAAATTAGACAAAGACCCTACCAGATTAGTATAACCCTGCACAGACCTACAGAAGTAGTGAGTCAGCCCTAAAAAATAGCGCAGTTCACATACATTCTGGGGCACAGCCCCTGACCACTTCTTGGGATCAACCCTTGATTCCCTTGCAGCCAACAATATGACCCTGGAACTCAAGCTCAGGCTGGTTGAATTCACACTTGGCACGCTTTGCATAAAGCTCATGTTCACGCAAACGTGCCAGCACAAGCTGCAAATGCTCAGCATGCTCTTCAGGAGACTTGCTGAACACCAAAATGTCATCCAAGTACACAATCACGAGCCTAAAGATGTCATTCATCACAGCTTTAAAGATTGCAGGTGCATTAGTCAAGCCAAAGCTCAGCACCTTGAATTCATAGTGCCCAAAAGGAGTGGAGATGGCAGTCTTCAGCCCATCCTCCGGCCATACCCGAAGCTGATGATATCCACTGGTCAAAGCCAGTGAGGAAAACACCTTGGAACCCTGCAATTGGTCCAGCAAATCATCAATCCTAGGCAATGAATAGTTGTTTTTGACAGTCAGCTTGTTCAAAGCACGATACTCGACACACATGCAGAGTGCCATCTTTCTTCTGAATGAACAAGATTGAAGAAGAGTACGGTGAAGTACTAGGCACAGCATGACTGCACGCAATGAGATCAGCAATCTGAGACTCAGTTTAAAGCAGACACCGACCAGACACTCTCTGACATGCAAGAACTTGTTTTCTCAGCAGCGTACCTCATGCTTTGGAAACTTCAAGGTCAAGTGTCATTTCTATGCATAGTCTTAGTCATGCAGTTACATGCGCATGCCCCTCTTTTGTGGCATCTTTCTTGTTTAGTGCTGCTACCCTGTTTCGGGGTTGGTAAAAGGTCACCTAGCAATGTCACCTGGCCATTCACAGTCGTACTGTAACATGTGCTGGATAGCTTAGCGCTAAAACGTTTACAGGCTTTGGAGCAACATGCTGGCTAACAATGTTTATAAAACACAGCCATGATACTGCGTTGCCTTGCAGACAGACAATCCTCTTTAGAAAAGGCATGGACGAGGTGCAAAACTAACCATTCTGCATACCAAGACCGGCTATCTCGGCAAAATTCATCGGCCCTATGGTTGCAAAGTCCTTGAACTTCTTTGAGCCACGACATACCACCATGGATGCCAGAGTCATCTGCTCCAAAATAAAAATTGACGGTATTGGCTGTTAACCACTTCAGATATTTCCTAAGCAAAGAATGCCTTGCTGCACGTGTGCCCTTAAGCAGCACCAAATTGCTGTTCACGCATACCTCAATACCACAATGTGGGCTTCGCAACATGCCCAAAATGCGGTCAGCTAACTCTTGTGAGCGCGGCATCTCAGTCTTGGTGATATCTACAGCAAAAAGATCTGACACCATGCCTATTGGGATAACTATTTTGCCCCTTCGCAATCCCTCAACAAGCGTCTGCAAGTGTATTCCATGACCTATCCTAACCTTGAGACCTCTGCCCAATGGCCTCGCCAAGATGAATCCTGATGCCCCATTGAAACTGCACAGCTGCATTCAAAAACTTCTGCAAGCCAAAAGGCATGCCTGTACGAGACAATTCATCACTGACTAAGTCAATCCCAGCAATAAGCTTCCTCAGGTGAGGCATGGATACAAGCAAGCCCTTTAGCTCCTCAAGTTTCCCCAGATCTTCTTCCTCATTGATCCCCCGAAAAGAGGCCAATAACTTGATAACTATGTGGCTATCTTGGCGTTGAACTTCATGAATAGCCTCAGTCAAAACACAAATGGATGATGCCTTGATACTTACAGAGTACTCTACCCTTGTGACATTATCATGATACAAAAAAGGCTGTGTTTGTTTGCAAAAGCTTGACTAGATATTCTGCACCCCCCAAGCTTGCATAGGTTTTAGCTACTTCAAAATTGAGCTCAAACAATTCAAGTTTATCATAAGTCCCAGAAACAATATCAACACCCTGACAACTTCTATATTCTGTTAGACATGAACTGACACCACTATTGGCAAACAACTCCTGAAATGTGGGAAACATGCAACCAATGAGGCACTCGTGTTCCATTAACTTGCAACAATCTGATCTGAAGTTGTCACTGAGTGAGATGTCTTGCTGAGATGGGACCCACTTCTGTTGCAAACGCTGAAAGTCTGCCAATACCGCTCTATTGTCAGCAGACAGAGAAATGCGCTCTGACAAATTGTTGATGCGCTGGAACACATCCCGATCCCATCGCTCATAGTCAAGACTTGCAAGGGGAATATTGTCATCTGGCCGCCAAGGATGCTTGGCAAACAGATCAGCAGCTGCCTTGAGCACCTTAGGAGGCAAATACTGACCTGACTGCTTTCCCATAGCTGCACACCGGCGGTCAATGAACTGAGCATTGTCAACCAAGTGCATATAGGATGCTGTGCCCGCCAAATGCACATGCAGTTCAGCTCTTTTGCCTGCATTGTCGAGCAATCAAGGCTGAGTTGCAGAGCAGGTCCTCATGAGGCTTACTGCTGGAAACAAGAGGCAATGCTGAATATGCACAACCAAGGAACCTCTGCTGAACAACGGGCTCACCTTCCAGGCAAAGAAAGTTTTGCATCATATCTGCCAAGTCTTGGCACCTGACGCAGTCATCAATCCGAACAATTGAGGGTACCTGGAGCACAGATCCCTTGAATATTTATGCCGAGCAGTTCAAGAGTGTGTACGATGCTGGCGGGCTCTCTGCCTCAGTTTGCATGGCGGTATTATGAGCAAAGAGCAACAATAGATGCAACAGTACACATGATTGACAATATACCAGCCCTCGACGTGCATCTGGTCCAGGGTTTGACTCAATGCCAGCTCTGAGCAACAGCATCATGATGACAACACTTGCAAGCATCATGACAGTTTGGCACCGACCTGAGATGCATACAAGATGGTGTCACATTGGAGTGCTCAGATAAGCCATGAATTTGCTTCACTGCCGTTTGTGTTCACAACTGTTACCTGAAGGTTTACCGCGCAGTTTGCATCAGCAGTTTGCATTAGCAGCAGCTCCAAACAAAGTTTAATGAGCTTGGGAGGACAGTATCAAGGTCCAACCACCGATTACAGCAAAACTCATGAAACTTAAGACACTTGAACAGAAGCGTTGGGGGCACACACCTTGTGACTAGGGTGTCTTGCATTGGCAGTAATCTCCACAGCATGAATGAAATTTGGTCATGGTTTCCCGGGGTAAAGCATCTGCAGCGCATCAGCTGTCAACAAGCACTCAAGCTATTGAAAAGCATACTGTGCCCCATGCACAGCCCATGGACATGCATCTAGCCAATGCAATATGTTTATGCTCTTGCATAGCAAAGCAAAAAGGTACCATGATTGGCCCCACCTTTTCTGCTGCTGTAAACATGCTTTTTCCTTTTCCTTTTTCCTTTCCCTACTTTTTGAAGTGCCTTGTTCTCAAATGTCGCTTGCTGTTACATCTACATCTGTGAGGATGGGGGAAGTAAGGGACTCTCTCCAAATCTGCGGATCACAAAGATCGAGTTCATCAGGTGAGCACCATGTGTCTAGAAGTTTGAAAGGCATCTGCCAACCTGGGGTAATTTCACATGCACGACACCTGGCCAATGCTCACCTAGGTACTCATCAAGCAGCAAACCTTCCAATCTGCACTCATACAGTGTTGCTCGATCTTCTGCCAGTAACCAGGCAGCTGCATAACAGCCTGCAGCAACATCATTAGCATTTGATCACATGCAAGAAGCAGCACGAGGTAACCTGTCGATTTGCACGGCAATGTGCATTATGTTTACTAATTACTTCTCAAAGGCACTCTGACATGACAAACAGCATTTACAACAGGAATGGACTGCAGAACAGCTCCTGATGAGGTTGCCTGTCTTACCTAGCTGATGTGTCACCTGGTGCACACCCCTGCTAGCAATGTGTACACATAGTATGCTGGCCAAAATCAGAGGTCGTGCAATTGTGTCAGCATACAAGCCACCACTTGGTGACTGCTGCAGCTGGCTGAGGTACAACCTCAAGATAGCCACAACCAAACCTTGCAGCTGCTCTTGGACAGGACCCTGCATCCCCAACCGCACGAGCTGAGCTGCACACAAGACTTTGATTCTCAACTTGTTCTCCTTGCGCTGCCTGTGCTTCGCCATTTCGCTCCAAGCTTGTGTAGAGCAGCTGAAGTGTTGCCTGGCCATTGGTGTGCTGCTGACAGCGGTGAGGGACAAGTTGTTTGGCATGCCTGTTGCTGTGCATCGCAAATCAACTTCTCGATCCTGTTGCTGTCGTTCGCGGAATTCATGGGGCTCCGGGATGCAAGGGCCAAGGAGTGCTGTGAAGGGTCGCGTCAGCCACAACGTCTAGTCAAACGACTGTACCAGACTTGCGTTCCGAGGTATAGCCATGTTAGTCCATTGGGCAAGTGGTTGCACTTCTGCCAATGGACCTGAAAGCTCAGCCGAAATGCAAGAGGGGATTACAGCCGAAGCGTTTTTAAAGCAACAGATCAAAGTTATTGCCCACACCACGCCGTCACCTGGGGCCGACCGCATGCCGGCAAGCAGAATGATCAACGGCGTATCGCTCGTCCTGCTATGATGTGGGAAAGGTTTTCAGTGCGATCAACAACCATCGGTCAGCAATACATATTTGCAAGTGGGAGCAGATGGCAAAATCTGTCTCGAAGTCCATCGAAGAACGTGTCAGTTGCAAGCCGTAAGGCCCACCGTCACATTCGCAACCGTAGCGTCGCCAGCTTGGACCCAGCGACAGGGCCTGTGGATTTCTGGTAAACTGGAATCAAGTACTGCTTCAGTACTACGATTGTAATTGAAAGGCGAATTGGGGGTAGAACACTAAATTTGGGCAGAGCATGTAGCCAAATTAGCCTGACAGATGGGGCATGTTTTTCAAAACTTTAAAACATTGCTTATGTGATGGGGCCCTTGTAGATTCACTAGTCACACCACTTACCCTACAAGCTTATTGACATTATCTGACAGACCATAGAGATAACCCTAAGGTCAGTGGTCAGTTGCGCAAAAACAAATATAGTGTCAAGCTTGTGTAGTCTGTGACAACGAAAACTTAACCCACAGCCTGTACTGCTCTTTGGTGAGAGCAACTTTCAAAGCAAGCTTGAGGACTTCTGATGGTACACCTTTGGTGGACAGCGTCACAGCTGAGACGCTCTTGTGCAGAGGTGCAGTTATCAGGTTACGCGGAAGCTGCACCAATCAAGGCTAAGCTTGATTGCAAGCAGGAAACCAATGCTGAATGACAGGGCGTGTTTGACCCATGTGACCTATGGTCTGCAGTAAACACAAGCAAGGGATTCATGACTCTGCAGCAGCAGCTTGATTGATATTGTTGCAGTGTATACACAGACAGATGTGAGCTCACAGTGCATGCAGCATCATATACAAGCAGTATTATCTGCAAGCAGCCTAGTATGCCATTTCTGTGACACTCACTTGGAAGAGGTTGGTGAATTGACAGCACAGCAAGCAAGCAGTAAAGCATCCAAGCACTGTGTGCAGCGCCGCTGCAACAAAGTTGCAGAGAATCAAGCACAGCTGCTGCAACAAAGTGGCAAAGTATCAAGCACAGCTGACAGCACCCTCCTGCTAGGTCTGCATTGGATCTGTGAGAGTTGGAGCTGCCAGATCATTGATGCGGGGATATGTGCACCTTGTGTCCAGCTGGTTCTGTGCCCACACAAGCAGTTTGAGCAGGGTAGGCAGGCGTGGCTCTTTTTCCTGTAAGTCATAAGCAGGCATAAGCTTTGCAGGCATCAATCTTTGGCTATAAGTGCTCTAGTCTGCAGTTTGTGCTTGTTCATGAACAGCGTACAAGCTCATTGATTGAGATGAGGAAAATTGTACTCCTTTGGCAGCAAAGGTGCCTTGGGGACTGCATCAGGGCATATGCTGGGAGTTCCTGCTGTCTAGATGCACACCTTGTTTTGACGTTAAATATCCACAATTAAACCCTTTTTTGAACAATCTCATGGTCAGCATGATGTTTTGGGCTACTGTGTGAACTAGTGATTTGCCAGGCATGACACCGGGTGCAGAAAGTTCAAACAGAAATGAGGCATGTGAGCATAGCAGACTAACACACCTGACACTGACTGCTCAGAATAGCAGCATTCAGCTCACTTGCCGTCTTCTGCCGCTGAGTGACGTCCATCAGATCTGCCAATGGGCTTTGACTGGCATCCTCAAATGCTAGTAGTGTCACTGTGCGCTCTGCAACAGAAAGATGCCATATACGTGACCCCTTGACATGGGGCGCATGCTTGCTCTTCATCTTACAGAGGGAAGAGGTTGCCTGGTGGGAAAAAAGTCTGTATATGTGGTGCATCCCATGGACCTCACAGGCACCCCCCCCTTGGTCTGCCGTGAGCAGGAGCGCTTGCCCAGTGGACACTTGATACTTCATCAAGGTGCATTGCATTGACACTGGAGTGTGCTCACATCATCCTTTCAGCAGAGTTTACCTAGCTCTTCAAGGAAGGCAGGATCGTCTTCTCCTGGAGGTGCTAGGTATTCCTGCGCATGCTCTAATGCTTCTTCTGTCCTGCCTTGTCTGATGAGCTCAATCAAGCGCTGCTGCTGCATATGGAATGACAGCTCATGCTGTTGCTCTAGTATCTGCAAGCAGCAGTACCTGATTGCTCTGTTTTGTTGGCAAGTCCGGTTTTGAAAGCTAGGATAACCCCAAGGTGAGCAGGGCAGCTGCATGGCGCACAAAGGTATATAGGTAGGCATGTCATGTGACAGAGGCACATACTATTCAAGCTGCCTTCACCTCAGGATTGAGGTCGTTGACTCTTTCAATGGCTTGTTGGATATCACCGCTCTGGACTGCTTTTCTGATTTCCATACGGTCAGTGATGGCTGCAAGGTCCACCCCAGGCTTTGTGTTTGACTCTTTGTGGAAAACCTCAGCAGCGTCAACATAGCCCTACAATACGTGACACAAAGGCTCTCACACTGATCTTTGAGCTCTCACAGCACTCTGCCAGCTGGGAGCCTTTGCATGATAGTTGGAAATGACCGACATCCGTGTGCACAGCTTTGCTGGAGTTGACTTGCCTCTGTTACCAGAAAGTTCATGACTAGCTTGTTCATATCCTCCTTATATATCTTTACAGCTGCCAGCTTCTTCTCCCAGTCATCTTTGCTCACCGTTTTTTTGGTCCAGGCCTGGACGCACATATGCACGTTTTGAAGGGCGGCCACATGACAACCAAGGCAAGCCAAGTTGCACACTAACCTCAGTGCGCGCCATGGGTAAGATGCGTCCTGAAACTGGATTTTGTGCAAGTAACAGGACAAGCCAGGTCAGCAGCTGAAACGGAATACGTGTATGTACAAGCAGTCGACCGTTTCGATGCTGGTCAAGCTTGCCTGCGCGATCCAAGCGGCATGACTACTTGATGACTAAATCAAAACCTACAAAGGAAGCATGCATGTTGGCATCACCTCAACATGAGTGCTGGGTGAGACACAGTCTGCATGAATCAGCTATGAAGCTGTTCAAGCTCGTTGGTGTACACCCGTCGCAGTTTCTGGCGTGCAATGCCCCCCCGCTCCCCCCAGTGATCCAGTGCTGCAAGTGAAGTTGACGTGGCACTGCCGCCCGCGTTACCAGCTGGTAATATATACTGCAGAAAGACGAAGCGTTTATCTCCGTTGGTAAATGGCGGGCATGCTGGCAGGTCTAGGCAGTGTTGGCAAC
>JAABUY010004287.1_pt1 | contig 15072 bp, 14 predicted proteins | sample 5560271 | NCBI WGS metagenome assembly JAABUY01 (sample SAMN10711886, study PRJNA513374) | rock metagenome | isolation source: Antarctica rocks | place: Antarctica: Victoria Land, University Valley
GCAGCACGTCCACATCTACGGCGCCGTACACCACATTCAGAAAATGCTCCTCTGGCAGCCGAGGTCGTTGCCGCGCCTGTCCCTGGAAAAATGTCGTCAACGCTGGCCGGTGTTGCTCCTTGTAGGCGGCTCAGGTCGGCACCGGTAGCCGCCGCGTATTCTCGCTTGATCGCATCGCTAATGCTGACTGCACGCGCCGTGAGGCTTTTGTGAGTACATCTGATGAACACAGAGACCCAGACGTCAGCACAATAGTCCTTGCCGGTGCAGCTTTCGCCCGTGACAAGAATGATAAGCTTCTGTTCCATCGGTGCTTTCGGGAGCGGGCAGGCGTAAGCCAGCACATTACGCGGGTCCAAGCTGTGTTTGAGACGGGCTAGGCGCGGCCGGTTCGGTCCAAAAGCCTTGGCCGCCAGCGCGGCGTCTCTAGGGTCCGGCCCGAGGTCGGCGCCGTAAGCTCCGCTACTCAAGGACAACAAATCCCCAGCGACGTTGTAAACCCACCGCACGGCAGATTGTGCGGCTTCGGTGCCATCTTGATCGCGGGGCCAGACACCGGTTATCACGCAGGCAAAGTCCCAGTCTCGACAGCCAAAAGCAGTGGCATCGGCCGCAACGCCGCCGACCGCTCCGCCACCTTGCAGCAGATGGAGATAGCAGAGTGGCGAGGGACGAGTCTCAACGGCCGCCACCAAGCGGTCGGCGACGTTCGCTTCTCCGATGCGTTTTAAGAATAAACATCGCTTGAACGAGGAGGTCTTGCCGCCGCCGTGTCCGCCGTGCATTCCAGACACGTACATCTCGGTCTCGAACAAACTGACGCCGTCCACGGCCTTGAAATCGACTTCCAGCCCCCAAATTGCACCTACGGGCGTGGGCGTGGGTGTTGCAAAGGTGAGCCCAGTCGTGGAAGACTCGAACATGGTCACGCCAAGATGCAGCTGGCCGGCGTCCCAGTACAGATACGCGTCTGCAGAACAGTTCCAGTGAAGCTTCCTGGCGACGAGTTTATCAAAGTCGCTGAGCCTGAGCCGCGCCTCGAGGTTGTCACTCAGCGGGACAACCCAGTTTCGAGTCAAGTAGGTCGGAGCCACGTAAGACTTGAAAGTCACGCTGACCACGAGACCAAAGTTGGTCCCGGCGCCTTTCATCGCCCATAACAGATCGGATTCGTTTTCCGGGCGAACGGCACCGGCCGGCCGGTGGTGGCTTGGTACACAGCCGACGCAGAGGACCTGGCTAGAGTCGACGCTGACCATAACGGCACCGACAATGGCGTCGCACGCGAGCCCGTGCAACCTAGCCAGGTGCCCAATACCGCCTTGTAGCCACAGTCCCGCACCTACGCTTGGGCGAGCCCCCAGGGGTACTGTCACGCCCGCCGCCATGGTCTTGCGGACGATATCCCCCGTCTTGCAGCCGGCCTCGGCGACGACCAAGGAACCGGGATCGGAACCAGAATCTCCTCCATCCTCCCCCGCCATGAGAATGTGTACTTGGTCAAAGGCGCCCATGTCGACCGAGACAACGTTGGGCCAGAGACAGTGGCCGCTGTGACCCCCGCCGACGACGGTCAGGCCAACCCCGTGCTTCAGAGCCCATCGAACGCACTGCTGAACGTGTCGGACCTCTGTCGGTCTAATAATCGAGGCGGGGCAGTGGAGGCGAGCCTCCCGGTTTTTAACCGTCTTGTCGCCCTTCACCAATGGCACCTGCGCCGTCAGCTCTGGCAACGTGGTCGCATGTTGGGTAAAGGCCGCTATGACATTGGGCGAGCTGAACAAGAGATGGTCTGGGTGGGCTTTGTCGCGGCGGCCCAAGGCACGGCACACCTTACGCCAATCGACTCGGATAGCCTTGTCCACGTCCACATCCTGCATGATAAACCCCGCGACGAAAGAAGCAAAACAGTCCAGTACTTCATCGTCATTTGCCACGCTAACGACTCCAGTAGGGAAAGAAGCCGTTCGATGGCACACCAAGCCGTCGAGGTGCAGGGCCCCGTCGCGATGGAAAACCGCCACCATTCCGCCTTGTGGTCGCTCAACAAGCATTTCCAGCGCCCGTTCGATGAACCTGTGTTTGGGCTTCATGCCATACATGCTGTGGCAGAATAGGATGATGTCGTATTTTTCGTCGTCATCACTCATACCGGTACTGGTACCACTCCCTATGTTGTCCTGCAGAACGAATGGAATTCGATGGATGTCGGGCGGGTTTTCCAGACAGGGCAGCGGGGACTCCGCCTCGGAGGTAGAACAAAGCCATTCTTCCAACCTCGTAGCAAACAAGCCGTTAGGCTCGAATGCAGTGTATTTCCTGACCTTCCGTCTCAGACGGCCGGGAAGATATCCAAGTAAGCTCTTCGGGCCGGGTCCGATTTCTAGTGCCGAGATATGGATACGCGAGTTGAAGAGAGGGGCTAGCAGCTGAGACAGTTGAGGGATAATGAAGTCTTGGTACGTCATCCATCCTGAGCCCCGCACCAAGATATCGAAGCCGGCGCTGTACTGTGTGTTGGACAACGGCTGCTTCGGGGACGACGCCGTTGCCTTGACTTTCTGCCTAAGGGCCTGCTTTAGGGAGTCGAGGGTGGCCATTTCAGTTCGGCATGGGTGTGTGAGTATCTCGCACTAGTGATAGCGACAGTAGTTGATGTGGGCCTTATAACAGCCGTAAATTAAGCGGATTGAAGATAATGATGAAGCAGCGCAAAGAGGGGTTAACTGCGAGAGATGAAACCTCTGCGCAGCAGCGCTATACCCAATTTGGATGCGCTGTGTGCCGTATCATACGCCATACGTTAGAGATTCTTATTGCTTCGGTTTGACATGAACCCTTAAAGCTTAATCCTGGAACGCAACATCAGCCCGGCACAGGAACATGGGCGGACCGACTATGATCCAGAGGGGATCTCGGCATGATGGGGGTAACCATCACCGACCCAAGACACGCGCACGGGCCATCTACATTATCCAGACCAGTTGTCTAGTAGGACACTACAGTACAGTACCGTGGTAGATCAGCTCTGCAGCAACGGGAGCGGGATCAGGTTGGATATGAAAAGATGCCCTCTCATAGACCCAGTAAGAATCAAGGTAGGCCCGACCTCACTCCCTATAGAACCCAGCAGCGCCACCAACAACGCACCGCCAAACCATCCAGCCGCACTCCTCCCGACGGCCGTCACCAATCGTACGACTGCCTCCCTCGGAATGCATCCGAAACTGAACCATTCGAGCCGTATCCGGTTATAAGCACTCCTAGGCGAGGTGGTGAAGACCTCTCACCTGTAAGAGGCGGGTCGTACGAACAGGATACCCCATTCCTCCTCTGAAACCTCACTAACCATGTATGAGTGTCTGTGTCGAGATCTTCGCTGAGGTAAGTGCGGACTAGCATGTCGGTCGCTTCGTCATAGTCGAGGACTACCTTTTTAGTGAGCACTTTGTAAAGCAAGCTGAGAGACTTTTGCGTCAACAGCATGTGCGAGAGTTCGCACATGCCGTTTCCAAGAATGGGATCCGAGAGGCGCAAATCGAGCTTGACGAGGAACAGGTGGAAGAAGACGATATCCATGTCCGTCCAGAACTTGTCATCGCGAAGGAATGCTTCGCGCATGGCAGTGATTTGCATCTCCATTAGTAGCTAGAATTTCATGAGTGTGACGTGAGTCCCTCGATGGAAGCGATGACCTTTCAGCCCGAGACAAGTTAAGGTTCCTCGCGTCACTCTGTCCCTGTATATAACCATCTTGGTCCAGCGCAAGCCGGGAATATCGCGTGCCAGATGAGATCGCCCATTCATCGGCTTGAGCAAGGGGTCGCTGATACACAGCTCCGGAGATATGATCGAAGAGAATATGAAAGCCGCGTGCGGGGCAGGATAAGACGCATAGTTGGAGACGATGAAGATACTATAATTATTGAATCGGTAGTGAAATTCCTTGTCGATGGCGTACAGGTCGACTACAGTGGCGGATGGGAGGCGAATCGCGAACTGGAAAAAGTGATTCGGGTGGCGGAGAATAGCTTTGTAGATGTTGAAGCGCTCGTTTGGCCGGACTGAAGTCTCTCCTGGGAGGTGTGTCCCCATACTGTCGCTGCGACGTTTCGGTGGTGATGGCGGTGGCGGTGAACAATCTGGGGCGCGGATGAGGCCGGAAGCTCTTGATTGCTGGCTTCATCTCTGTCGTCGACGCCTGGGTCCTCCGCAAGGCGCTTGCTCTTACCCTTTGCCGGCCACGACTCGTCCGCCATCGGGCTCGGAGGTGACGATGGAGATGGGTCTGCGAGAGTGGTCGGAAAATTTGGTGCGGTCGCCGGCACGGGAGTTGGAAGGCCTTTTCGAAGTAGGTTGAAGGGTGGGAGGTCGAAGCTTCGCTAGCACCAACGTCCTTCATGAACTCATCTTGTCATTCGTTATCCATGAGATTGTAAGCATGGAAGATCATGCGCACATTGTGGGTAGGGTGAGGAAGGTGAGATGAGAGAGAAGTTTTTATGCTCGTGGATATGCGGCTGTGTTGTCTCAGTAACGCCGCGAGGTAGAGCGGACAGAAGTGGAAAGAACGTGAAGATGAGTGAAAGCGAGATAGCTTGGCCGAGCAGACCTTCCACGAGTCGACGACTGCTCAGCCGACACGACACAGATCGATAACCAAGATGGTGAATGTCATGACCGGGCGCCTGTTGAAGGCTATGTTGATTTATAATACACGTTGATTATAGAAATTTCTAGAAACGTCACACACACTCATCAAACGTCTATATAAACGAGCGTTACCTTTGTGTAGATAGAAGCTTAAGCACTCAAGCAATCAAATAAGATTTTACTATTGATTATATAATCAATAGTTACTTCGCTACTATTATTCCTCTGCCTAACGATCTTTATACCTCGTTATTCTTCATAATCTCACACATATAGAAAATCTTCTTGTCACAAAGTCAATAACAGTTATAAATAACTTTGTTCTTACAAATACTATCGTACAAGATCAGAAAATCATTGAAAATTCAAAAATCATTTTTGATTGACAGAAAAGTTCATGACTTCAACATCATAATCATACAAAAGCAAAATCATAACATTAATAACATGCAATCATTCAATGTAACTCACAACTCTTTTTATCTTATAACAAACATATTATTTCAATCAAGAACTTACATACATGTGAACAAATATTTGCAACTTAATCAATGAATAGTGAAAACAGCTGAATCAAACATTTGCTTGATCAGAATTTTAATTTGCAACACAGATAATGAAATGCAAACATGACAACTTATAAATGTTTATAACTCATGTTTATTGTTTACTTCTTTTATAAAAAGATTTTTAATCATTTTACATCTGAGTGAATTACTCAAAAATGACTGTAAACAATTAATCATAAAAGATTCCAATTTACATTATTCTCATTGAAAGAAAAAGAAAAGACTTCACTTGATATGCAACAATCAATAGTTTACTTAACATCATTATTAATGCTAAGTTGAAATTATTGCTAAAATCAGATGTTATTACTTGCAAGATATACAATCAATTTACAATAATCAATTTAATCTTTATCAACAAGAAAATACAATTTTTGACATGCAGATGCAAGATACACATTGATTTGCATTAAGAATCGGATCATTTTTTGATTATTACAGAACTTTGTTTATAAACAATATTAATTCAATCTTCAATTTGATGATTATGAAAAAAATAAATACAAAAGCATTGAACATGTATTTGTAAATACATCCTTGATTGAGTTGTTTTTTAAAAAGTAAGATAATGATAAATGACAGAATGTGTAAAGTTATTAAGATATTACAAAAAATCTTTGAGAAATTTATTTTCTTGATGAAATCATTAAATTGAACAAAAAAATTCTGAAACTTAAGCTGCTTAAAGACAGTAGTAGAGTCAAGACATTTGTGAATTGTATAAAAATTGTAAAATATGCTAAATGCATGAAATGAATATTTCAAATACAATGATCATAAAAACAAGATCATTTAACAAGTGAAATGTATACACTTCAGATCATAAATGCATAAGCTGAGTGATGCACTTAAGTGTGATGTAATGCTTTGCAAAATAAGTTAAAATCAAAAGTCAATTATTTAAAAAACTTTCTCAATTTTTATCATTGAAGTGAAATAATATTGATCAAATGTAAATTGATTGTTGAATTGAATTGAATTGCTTATATTTTCAACTTGATTCAATTCAACAGCAACTTGAACTTGACATCAAAAGAGCTAAATATAGAAAATTTCTTTCAGTTTTCAACTTTCTATTAATCATCTTCATGTTTTTCTTCATGACTCTCTATCAATTGATCTTTTTGTTCTTCTAAAAAGTTGAATGAATGATGATGTTTAATAGTTTAATGAAATAAAGTTTTCTTATGTTTGTAACTGCTTGTTGAGCAGCTGCACTGACGTCTTTAGTTCTTGCACATTCTTTGCTATGAACATGTATTGATTCATGTAATGTTTTCTTTCTGAGTTAAGTTGAAGACCTTGCATCAGTTTAAATGCTATCTTTTTTTCACAAAAGGTCTTTGCTCATCTCTTTCTTTAATGTTGATATCTTTATTAGCAGTTCAATAATGTTAACTATCTTCATTTCATCATTGCAAAAGCATTACATTCTTACGTTGCTATTTCTTTGCAATACATCAATATCACTTTCAATCATTTTTGAACTTGCATTGCTGCAATTCATGCAATTCATCGTTGTTAAATCATCTTCTAGGTTTGCTCTGTCTTGAATGTAGTGCTTTTTTCAAAAATTTGTTGCGCACTCATGTGATTGTTTTTATTATTTAATGATTAATAAATTAAAAGACAAAAATAACATTAAAACATTTAATAGATTAATAAAATTAACAGTTAATTAACAGTAAATTTAGATTTAAGTTCATACGTTTTTGTGACATTGATTTAGTTCAATTTATGAGAAAAACTATGCTATATGTATTCAACAAACAAAATTCTTTGAGAAAGAAAATCGCTCATTGACTATATATCATCAATACAATAGATTTGAAACTATATATCAAATAATAAATCTATAGCTTTTATTCAGCATGTAATGCTTAAGTAAACCTTTAATGAAAGTGTCTGTGCTGTTTAATTATGACACATTGTCTTTGCTCTGCTTCTCATTGATGATATTCTTTACAAATAATGTTTCAATTCAATCTTTGATTCAAAAATAAAAGATGTTTTCTTTGCATTCATTACATAATGCTCATGATTGTAATGTATGTAAAGTTGTGTTCTTTCGCTCAATGATTATCACTCATTGAGTAAAGAAATATGTGATAAAAGAAAAATGTACATGATGAGAAGATAAAGTATGATTGTATTAAATAACTTTATTCTGATCTTGACTTATGTTATGTAAACATTGAATGAATTGTTAATATAAATGTGCAATCACAATCATTTAATAATTGACTTTGATTAATAGAAGAGAATATGTTTTGATCATTCTTTTGCACTCTTAATTTTTCATGTAGATAGATGTATGACTTGACATCAAGTAAAGAAGATGAGTTTTCTCAGTATATCAGCATGATCAATGAATCATTACTTCTTTGAACATTGTAATCACAACACTCAGACTCATCATTTGAAATCATTATTCTATCTAATATCTTTTTATCAATTATTCAATGACATTGTTAATGTGATGAAGATGTTTTGATATTAATATAATTGATGAGTTGCAAATCTTTCAATCATTTGATCACAACTCTCAGATTTCTCATTTACATTGTTTAGCTTTTAGTATTTTTTGATCTTTTATCAACATTAACATGTCATTAATCTTCTTCATAAATTGATTGTGACTGTTAGAAGAAATGTTGTTATGTACATAAAAACTTTGCACAGTTAACTTTTTTGTTCACGCAACATTTTAACATCATTTAAACTGCATTAAATTAAGATTTCAAGACCTTTTTGACTTTTATTCTGAAGAATAGAATTAAAAGGTTCGTAGTCAACATCATGTACAAATAAATCTCATCATTAATCATTAATTAACAGTTAAACTGTTTGAATTACTAAATAAGTTATTGCTCACTAAGTATACATAGTTTATTCAATCAAGAGAGTCAATGTATTTTCATAAAATAAATGAATAAAAACAAACTGTTCAATTCAATCAAAGAATTATAATAATAAAACTTTGTGAATTGCTTCAGAATCAATCAAATCAACAAAATAACAAAGAGTTTTCTCTTTGCAGAGTCAACAGCAGCTATGACTAACTTTATGATAAAACAATCATTTCTATGAATATTGCAGTACAATATCAGAAAATTATTGAAAATTCGGAAATCTTTTCTGATTAACAGAAAAGTTTATGACTTTGACATTGTAATCATACAAGAGCAGAGTTGCAATATTAACATCATGCAATCATTTAACTCAACTTACAAGTTCTTTTATCTAGTGAGAAGTACATCATCTCAATTGAGAATCTGAATATATGTAAACAAACGTTTACAATTCAATTAATGAATAGTGAAAATTGCTGAATCAGACATTTGCTCAATCAGAATAATGATTCACAATACAGAAGATGAAATGCTGATGTTATAACTTATAATCATCTACAATTTATGTTCATTATCTACTGCTTTTACAAAGAGACTTTTAATTATTTCACGTCTGAGTGAACTGTTTAAGAATGACTACAAACAACTTGTTGTAAAAGGTTTTAATTTACATCACTTTTATTGAAAGAAATGAAAATGCTTCACTCAACATGCAGCAGTCAACAGTCTGCTTGATATCATTTTTAATGCTAACTTGAAATTACTGTTAAAGTCAAACATTGTTACATGCAAGACTTACAATCAGTTTACAATGATTGATTTAGTCTTTAGCAATAAGAAAATACAGTTCATGATATGCAAGTGCAAGATACGCATTGATCTGCATTAAGAATCAGATCATCTTTCAATCATTACAAAAGTTTGTTTGCAAACAACTTCAGTACAATCTTTAATTTGATGACTATTGAAAAAATGAACACAGAATCATTGAATGCATATTTGCATATTCATCTTTCGCCAAGTCGTTCATTGAACAGCAATATGATGATGAACAACAAAGTATGCAAAGTTATCAAGATGTTATAAAAGATTATTGAAGAATTTATTCTTTTAATGAAGTTATTAAGTCATGCAAAAGGCTTTTGAAATTCAAGCTGCTCAAAAGTAGTAGTAGAATCAAGATGATTGAAAGTTGTATAAAAATTGTAAAACATGTTGAGTGCATGAAATGAATATTTCAGACACAATGATCACAAAAACAAAATCATTCAACAGCATTCATTTCAGATTACAGATGCATAAGTTGAGCAATGCACTCAAATTAATGTGATGCTTTGCAAAATGAGTCAGAATCGAAAGTCAGCTATTTAAAAAACTTTCTCAGTTTTCATCATTAAAGCATAAATAACATTAATCAAATGACAACAATGTTTGAAGAAAAGTTTGAAATGCTGCAAGAGAAGTTCTTTTCTTTTTCTTCCCAAACAGACATCAACAACATTGCAAACTCATTCATATTTCTGACAATGTTATTCAATTCACACATTTTCGAAAAAAAGATAAAACAAACAATTAAAAGAATAAAAGCAAACAAAGCTTGAAATGTCTTTGACATTTCAAACAGAGTGCTGCAAGCAGATCTTGCAAAATTGATCTCAGCATTGATGGTATTTATTCAATGCATATGTAACATCTAAATATTATTTGAAACAGTTCAAGAAGATTCAAATGATAGTACTTTGCAAATTAAAGAAGAATAATTACATTGATTTAAAGATGTATCAATTTATTGCTTTGCTTAACATCATGAACAAAGTTCTGAAGTCAATTATGATTAAAAGACTAAATAATATAATCAAAACTTATTGCATGCTATTTAATGCTTAAATAAGAGTGAAATGCAAGTAATCTGTAATTTCAATCTTAGATCTACTAATAAATTAAGTTCACATGATATGAGATTGCAAAATTAAGTACATGTTGTTTATGCTAAGTTTGAACATCATTAAAGCATTCAATCAAGTTTTACACATCAAACTTCTGCATACTTCGAAGATGAAAAGTGTTAGGAGCCAGCATAGAACGAGTCAATATGGGTGTCATTTAACTAGAAGATAAATTCTAAGGAAGAAAGGTAGCTACAGGAAAGAAGCTGGCTACATATGTGTGTTCCTTAACCTACGCTAGGCCCGAAAGGAACTAGTCAAGGTGACGAAGCGGGAATAGGCCTGGCAAGGCTAAGATCGTGACATTGAACTTCAAGTTACATAGTTAAATGAGCATGCAGCTTTCTTAAGAATCAAGAAACATCATTGATGTTTGATGAATAAATGAGTGACATGCATGAGATAAATGCAAACATATTGCAGAAATCTTTTATTTCATTAATTCTCTTTTTATTCTTTAACGCAAGTCTGATTGAAAAGTACAAAGTATTGGAAATTAAAATTAAAGTATTAAACTTTATCAACAACATCATTTCTTGTCATTATCATATATTTCTTTTAAATGAAATGCTTCATTTATTTTTTCAATACAAAGATCAAATATTTAAAATAAATTTATAAGTAAATGTTTAACAAACATAATGTACAGAAATAACTTATCACTATGCATGACAAGTCATTGTCATTACATTACATACATTTATAATACATGATCTTATGAATGAAGTGCACATTGCAGTTTATCATTTGCATATCATTGTGAAGTAACACTTTATGCAAATATTTCTTGTGAAAACAGTTACACATTTTACATCAGAAGAAGCAATTGAAATCTAAAAGTATCAATAATAATTGTTAGGGGCCAGCATAGAGCGAGTCATATGGGTGTAATATAACGAGTATATAAATGCTAAGGAGGGAAAATATCTAGGAGGGAAGGACCGGCTATCTATATGGCTCAGAAGAACATAAGCTAACCCTGAATAGGGTTGGCTTCGGAACAATTCGATAGCCTAGTGACGAGCGGCCGGCGATAGTCATGAACATAGTCACCAACATAGCTATCAACATAGCTACCAACATAGGTGCGTAGCTAGGATCGTAACAATAATAATAATAATTTATATGCTTTTATGACATCGATTAGATCGATTCATGAGAAATGTCTATGCTATGTGTGTCAAATAAACAAAATCCTTCAGAGACAGAAAACCATTTGCTATCTATACGACTGCTTAACGCAATTGAAATGATAAATTGAGACTATGTATCAAATTTGTTCGCGATAATCACACGTTAGAAAATGAGTGTTCTCGTTACTTTAAACTGCTTTAACAGTTTCGTTTTCATCAACATTCTGATCATCACTTTGAAACTCTTCATGATCAAAGCAATGACTTGATAGTTTGTTGAGTCAACATTCCGCAGCATGTTTGATCGAAGGTGCGTTCAGTTCAAGCAATGCTTGATTGTCTAATGACTTCATTCGCAATTACATCAAAGATTGTTCATGCTCAAAACATTTCTTGAATGCAGATAAACTCTTAAATCTATATGCTCAGTTCTGATGTGAGTAGTGAGAGTGCTTTCAACTTTTTAAAACTCTTCTCTCATTTTCATTGATTTACTAAACAGATGAGACCTTTGAGCAGAGATTGCAGCAATGTTTGTCACATGTGTCTTGTAGTTTTCTCATCGAAGATTTCAACTGTCTCTGTGATATTGCGCTATGACGACTCAATCATTTGTAGAGATTGTTGCAAAGAAATGTTTACATATGCATCATACTTCTACTTCTTGATGAATCAAGATGTTTAGAAATACTGTTTTCTTGATGACAGAGAAGCAAAAAGAGAGACTGTTGATATTAATTAAATGAGCATGTATGAGTTCACATACTCGCTTAATTTTCTGCGTTCTATCATTGATTTGACTGCATAAAATGATCCAATTCTGCAATTTATTTAGATGAACATGCAAAGAACTTGTATAAATCTTCGTTTTTAGTGTTGTGATATTAACTTTCTTGAATGCATCTGCAACATAATGAAGAGCTTGATTTTGAAGAATTTCTAGTCTTCTTTCTTTGTTCGACAAATTTTCTTCTTTTTTTCATTGATGTCACGTCAAGACTTCAAACATTATTTCTGATCTTATTACTGCTGAATACACTTGATGAGCTTTTGCAAAAATAGCATCTCACATGAAGATGTCAAGTCAACTGAGTGTCAACATTCTTATAACATAATTTGTCTTGATTTGATAAAAATGTGCATTTTATTGTAGTTTCATGTTTAGCTGAACTCTCAGAACTTGCATGTTTGATTTCAATTTAATGATCGATTTTTCTATGTATATGCTGATCATTATGTCGAATTTCTTCAATTTTCTGATAAAGTGAGTGAGTTTATACTTTTTCAATGCAAAGATGACATCATGAATACAAGCTTACATCTTGCAGACATTATGTGCTCTGTTCAAGATCTTTTCAGTGAATTTATCATAAATCAATATGTTGATGTCATTTACAAAGTTAAGCACTTTAATCTTGATTTTAAGCGCTTTGCATTTTTCAATGAAATTTATGTTGAAGAACAGGAAAAGAATTGAAGAGATAGAAAAACTCTGCGATATGTTAATGTCAACTCAATGCATAGTGCTTGTTTGATCATCAAATATCAATGATGACTCTCTGTCTTTCAGAAAGCTGCATGTTCATTTAATTATATAACTCAATGTTCTTCTCATTTTCAAAGTGTGTAAAAATCTGACATGTAAGACATAATCAAACATTTCAATGATGTCTAAACTGAGCATAAACATCATGTATTTTATGTTACAGTTTCAGACTGCATGCACTTGATCAATCAACGGATTTAGTGCTGAGATCATGAATTGTTTGCATTTTGCTCTTATTTGAGCATGTGAAAACATGTGATGAGTTTCAACTAAGTAAAACAATGAGTTTATACGTTTTTGAATCAATGTAATTGCTTTTCTTTAATTTGTGTAAAACTATTATTTGAGCTTTTCTGAATTGTTTTGAATAATATTCATGAATTACACATGTATTAAACAGATCTGTTAATATCAGAATGAGTTCAATGAGTCTTGTCTGAAGAACTTTGTTTGAAATTTCTGAAATGTCTGACACTTTGTCTGCTTTTACTCATTGAATAGTCTGCTTCATCTTATCTTTCAAAATGATGAAATTCAAGAGTATCATCATGAATATGAATGATTTTGAAATGTTATTGACATTTGTCTGAAAGAAAGAAGGAAAAATTTTATTTTGCAACACATCAATTTTCTTCTTGAATGATGTTGTCATGAACTTGATGTCTTCTCATTTCAACAATGAAAATTGAGAAAGTCTTTTAAGCTGTTGACTTCCGATTCTAGCTCACTTTGCGAAGCATCACATCAATTTCAATGTGTCACTTAGCTTATGCATTTATGTTTTAAAGTGAACTCTTTTTGTCTCTCTGATGATCTTGTTTTTGTGATCATTGTATCTTAGATATTCATTTCAAACGTTTAAAGTGCTTTGCATTTTTCATTCACTTTGTAATTTTGACACTACTTTGATGCAGTACTGATTTCAGAAATTCTTTGCTTAAGTCAATGATCTTGCTTAAGAAGTGAACTTCTCAATGATTTCTTGTAGTATGCAAGTGATTTCAATCACTCTGTCATTAATCTTCTTCTTGTCAATCATAGAGCAAATCGTTGACATGTGAATTCTCAGATAAGCACTCAATGTTTCAATATTTATCGTTTTCACAGTCATCAAGTTGAGAGCTGTACAAAGAATGTGCATTGACAGAACTTCATGATAATCAAAAGATGATTTTATCTCTGATGCAGATCAATTCTTACTTTGCACTTCAACAACATAAATCATAGCTTTTTGCTGTTGAAGACTAGATTTATCGTTGTGTGCTGATTGTAAACTTCGCAAGTGATCATGTTTCATTTCAGCAGTAATTTCAATCTAACATTCATAATGACATTTAGCAAACTATTCATCATTATATAATGAATGAGACATCTTCTGTTCTCTCAATGTGAGTGATGCAAATTGAAGTCTCTCATGATTAGTTGTTCACAGTCATTCTCAAGTTGTTTATTTAATCAAGAAATAATCAATGAGTCTTTGATAAAAATGATTGAGATTGAGTTCAAATTGTATATATTTATGAGATGTAATGTCAGCTGCTCATCGCTTGAACTGCGATTTATCAGTTTGATTAAGCAAATGTTCAATTCAATGACTTTTATCATTCATTGTTTCAATCTTAGTCATTTGTTGATATATATACATATTCTCATCTGTGATGAAAGCATTTTCTAATGTAAAATACGTGTTTTCTGATGTTTGTAACTGCTTACTAAGCAGTTGCATGAATGTTTTAACTTTTGAACATTCTTCACAATGATCATGTTCTGACTTTGTTTGCAATTTTCTTCAAAGTCGTTTCAATGATGTTGAATCAGCTTTAAAACAATCTTTTTTTATCAATAATCTTTGTTCTTTTCTTTCTTTAACATTGATGTTTGTGTTAAAAGATTATGATACTGATAATATAATTTTCATTATTGCATAAGCATTTTGATCTTGCAATGCTATCTTCTTGCAATGAATTAACACAATTTGCAAATGTTTGAGAATCAGCTTTGTTATTGCTTTTGCAATTTATCATCATTTAATCATTTTCTTGATATCTTCTGTTGTGTTTATAGTGCATTTTTCAAAAATTTAAGTTACGTGCAATGTGAGTGTTTTTAATCAATAAATAAACAATGTTGTTTATCAGTAATAAACAATTATTGCTACTATTTACATTAATCACACATTATATATATTATTTATGATGTTATCTACATGCATTGTGATTGAAAACTAATTATTATTCAATCAAAGATTTTGTTGGAAAGTGCGGTGGCAGGCTCGTTCCTAATAGATCCATTGGGTTAGTGTCATGGGTAAAGCCGCGCGGCGCGGCTTTAGCATACGTGACAGTATATAGCTAGATCGGTCCATAGCTTCTC
>JAABUY010004288.1_pt1 | contig 15072 bp, 16 predicted proteins | sample 5560271 | NCBI WGS metagenome assembly JAABUY01 (sample SAMN10711886, study PRJNA513374) | rock metagenome | isolation source: Antarctica rocks | place: Antarctica: Victoria Land, University Valley
GACCGAGCTCACGGACATGACCATCGACTATCTCAACACGCGCACAAAGACGATCGTCACCAACTACTTCACAGCACCCCTGATCCGGTACGCGCAGTGACCGCTATATTTGGCGCTCCCCGTAATAGGTCCAACTAGTTGACGTATCTTCTTCACGCTCGCCCAATACCTCCAACAAGGCCTCGGGGACAGCGCGCTGGTCTCCGGACTCACGCTGGTCCCCTGGGTCGCCGCGTTCGGCATCGCCGGCCAGATCGTCCGACGCCTTCGCGCCCGCCTCATCAGTCAGGCGCCCGCGGCGGGTTGCCTGCTGCTCGCCGGCGCCTACGCGGCGATCAGCCTCGCGCTGTTTTCCGGCCACCACGGCGAAGCGCTCCTGATCGTGCTCCTCGGACTCGGCGGCCTCGGGCTCGGCATCCAATTCAGCACCCTGATCGGCCACCTCACCACCGCCGTCCCCACCGACTACGCCCCCGACATCAGCGGCGTGAGCACCACCACCCTCCAAGTCGGCGGCGCGCTCGGCGTCGCCGCCCTCGGGACCCTGTATCTCAGCCTCACCCCAACCGGCGCGGGAGCCGCCACCCACGCCTTCGCCGTCACCACCGCCGCGTTTGCCGCCATCGCGCTCCTCGCCGCCGCCATGGCCCACCACGCCACCCATCCCACCAGCCGAACGGCCTGAAAGCCCTGGGGTTCTCGGACGCTCGAGCGTCTCATCGGTCCGGTACGCCGCCGGAGGACGCCCAACATGACGAAATCGCCATGTGACGTGATCTTCCGAGACGGCAAGTATCTCACGAACCTCGCACCACAACCGTTTAGCCCACCAACGAGCGATACCCCAGTCAATAACGGCCTCGAATTCGAAGCGTTATCACCCAGGGAGATCGCCGTCCTATCAGATCAACCACACACAAGCGAGGTAGGCATGTCCATCCAAGACAACAAGGCGGTCGTCGGTCGCTGGTTCGCGGAGTTCTGGGGCCCCGACTACAACCCCGAGGTCATCGACGAGCTGGCTGCCCCCGACATCCGCTTTGAGTACTCGATGCACGCTCCCTGCCGCGGCCGCGACCAGGTGCGCGAGTTCGCCACCAAGTTCCGCGGCGCGTTCCCGGACCTCGCGTTCGGGGCCACCGCCGAGCTGATTGCCGAAGGCGACTACGTCGTCGGACAATGGGAGGGCGGCGGCACCCAGACCGGCGACGCCTTCGACGACATCCCCGTCGGGTCGCTGCCGGCAGGGTCGGGCAAGACGATGCGCTTCTCGGGCACCACCGTGCTCAAAATCGAGAACGGGCTGATCGCCGAGGAGATCGGCCTGGACGACGGCGTCACAGCCCTGAAGATGCTCGGCCTCATCCCGCAGAACTGACGCAAGCGCCGAGCCGACCGCAAAGGCGGCGCTGGCGTTGACTTGCGCCGCGCCAGCGTCGCTGATCCTCGTGCCGAGCCGCGCTTTGATTATCTGCGCCGGCAACCGAGCCCTCGGGCCCCTAGAGTGACCGAACGCGATGCCGCCGCCTTCGATCAGCGAGTAGACGGCGCTGGGATCCACCTCCCGCGGGTGGGGCCCTGCCCCAGATCTCTCGGTTCTCCGGCGAGCCCGAACGGGCTGAGGGTGGTGATGACGGCGGATTTGCGGCGTTGGCTGGCTTGTCCTGGAAGCGATGTGGTGGCTGGCAAACAGAAGAATGAGGCCGGCAACGACAGCGCCGAGAACGGTTACGGCCCAGCGAGCAAGTCCGCGGAGCCACGGGCGCCAGCCGTCGTCTTGGTCCGCAGCAGGCATCCACGTCCGCCCCGCTCCAACGAAGGTGTATCGGACCCCGGGTGAGAGAGGTGTGCTTGATCTGGGGCGCACTACCCGTGTCGGCGTCCGAGGCGATCGAGCGTCCCTCCCCGCTGGATCTTGGTCATGGCGGGCCGCCATCACCGAGTAGGGCCATCGCCATGGCCGTTTTTCCACGGATCCCGCGCCTACTTGTTCAGCTGCATGGTTCTTACAGCGACGCGCGCCTTGAAATTCCCCAAACGGATATGGCGGTGCTGTCACCTGTCGGTCAGGTGGGCGGCGATCGACGGCCGGCTAGAGCGCCGGTGGCTGGGCTTCTGCGAGCTGAGCGCCGCGGACAACGCCGAGCACCGCTGTGGCCAGCAGCGTGGTGTGCGAATCGTTCGCGCACCACAGCGGCCCTGCCCGCGTGCGTTTGACCTGACCGCCGGCCGTCCCTTTGGGATCGCCGTCGTCGGGTTCTGCGTGCGTGGGTGCTCGGGTCCGCTGTGGCGGTCGCCGAGCGCCGGGCTGCTGGGGTTTCCTCAGTGACGCCCGCGCGCTCATCGGCGCGGGAGAAAGGAGCAGCCATGATGAGCTGCGTTCCCACTACCACGCTGCTGGTTGCAGAGGAGGATCACGCCACGCGCCGGTTTGTGTGCGAGAACCTCCTGGCCGACGGCTTCGAGATCATCGAGGCCGACGATGCCGACGCCGCCCGGGCCCTGTTGGCCAAGGGTCCCGATGCGGTGATCTGCGACCTCAACGGCAGGACGCTCGAGCTCGTCGAGCACGTGCGTGCTGCCGCCGGCGGCCCCGCGAGATGGAACCCGGAGATCCCGCTGCTGCTGTTGTCCTCACGGACAGGCGTGCTGGATCGCATTCGGGCGTTTGATCGCGGCGCAGACGATTACCTGGCCAAGCCGTTCTCCTATCCCGAGCTGCTCGCGCGGCTTCGGGCCCTGCTGCGCCGCGCGCAGCGGTTGCCCAGCAGCCAGCCGGTGCATATCGGGCCGTTGCACATCGACCGCCTCAGCCGGCGTGTGACGCTCGATGGCGTCCGGGTGGAGCTGTCGACCAAGGAGTACGGCCTGCTCACGCACCTGGCCGCTGACCCCCAGCGGGTGTTGACCAAGGAGGAGCTGCTCCGTGACGTGTGGGGCTTTCGCGCCGCCGGGCGGACGCGGACGCTGGACTCCCACGCCTGCCGCCTGCGTCGCAAGCTGCACGCCGGCGGCCTGGCGTTCGTGGTGAACGTCTGGGGCGTCGGCTACCGCCTGACCGACTAGCTCGGCCAGGCCTCTCGCGACCGTCGCCCTGGCCAGGCGGCGGTCGCATCCTGCCCTGCTTACGCGAGCGAGGGCAGCTCGTGGGCCAGGCCGACCGGGGGCGGACAACGCCCAAGCACATCGGGGCCAGAAGCGCGGTGACGAAGACCCGCGATCGAGCGCACCCCAGCCGGGTCCAGCCCGCAGCCGGGTCGCCCAGTGCCGCGAGCACGCGCACGCCAGGGCGTGCGAACGCAACCACCCAGGCCCGTGCGCGCCGCCCGGCCGCTGGACCACGCTGGGCTGGCGCGGTCGCGTTTGTCTATGAGCACGCCGACATCCCGCCCGGCCAGACGCTTCAGCAGTACCGCCTGCGCAGACGGCGCCGCGATGAGCTGGGTCGGAGGTCGCGGGCGTTCAGAGCCCGAGAGCTTTCTCTTCGAAGACGAGCAGCTCCAACAGCCCAGCTTCGACGCGACCGGCATCTGGCGCACGCCCCAGCGCAGCGCACCGACCGCAGTCGCCGACGCCCCCCCGCGCCCGGGTGCTTCGCAGACGTCCAGCTCGGCGAGCCGGCCAGCGCCCCCGTCGCTGCGCCACCCCGACGTCGTGGCGCGGCCGCCGGCGGCGCCGTCAGCCGCTGAGCCCCAGCCCGAGCTCGCCGAGCAACCCCACCCCATCGAAGCCTCCCGCGCCTCGCGGCGAGGATGGCCGGCGCGCCGCGCTCGAACCGGCGCCGTCGCGGCCCCGCTCTGCGCCGTCACGGCGCTCACGGCCCTCCTGCCCCACCGGGGGACCGCGCCGCCCCGGTCGACCTCGACTACGACGCGCCCAGCCACGACCCCCACCCACCAGCTCGCCGGCGCGGCGCCATACAGCACCGCGCCGCGCCCTGTCCGAGCGCCAGTCATCCCCGGCGCCCGAGGGGTACTACACCCAGGGCTGGGTGCGCTCCGACGCCAAGGGCACCGGCCAGCTCACGCGCCTGTTTGCGCGGGTGATCGTCCTGGAGCGCGGCGGGCGCAAGCTCGCCCTCGTCTCCGAGGATCTCAACGGCGTCGCCGGCGGCACCCTCCTCGACGCGGCCAACCGGGACGCCGACATCGGCGTCAGCGAGCAGAACGTGCTCGACTCCGCCTCGCACACCCACGCCGCCGAGGGTGGTTACTTCAACTTCTCCACCTACAACACCGTCGCCCCCGCCCCGAACTCCCCGACCCAGCTCAGCGTCGCCTTCGATCCCCGACTCTACGGGTTTCTCGTCGAGCGCCTCGCCCTGGCCATCCGCCGCGACAACGCCAACCTCGGTCCCGCCCAACTGGGATGGGGTCACACCGAGCTGCTGGGCGTGACCGAGAACCGCAGCCTCGAGGCCCACCTGGCGAACTTCGGCATCCAGGAGTCGCCGGGCACGGGCAACGCCGGGCAGGATCCCGGGGGCTACCCGGGCACCGTCGACCCCAACGTCGATGTGCTGCGGGTGGACAAGCTCTTTGCCGCCCTGCCCGCGGTCAGGCACCGGGTCCGGTGCCGCACGGTCTGCGTCCGGCGCCGGGGGCGGCTGATCAGGGTCCGCCGCTGCGGACGAGCACGGCCCCGGCACCGCGCGGGCCCCTCGGGCAACGCCGACCACCACGGCGAGGCCATCCGCCGGACCGAGGACGCCCTGCGGGGCGCCGGCCAGGTGCCCGGAGGCCAGGACATCGTCGATGTCTACGGCAACGGTGACGCCGGAGACATGTCCGCCGGGCTGCACCAGAGCGGGCCGGCGGCCGCCGACTCGGTGGGCCGGCGCGAGGCTGATGCGTTCATCGCCGCCTGGCACCAGGCGGGGGCGAGCATGACCGCCACGCCCGCTCTCGATCTGGGCTGGACCCGACTGTGCTTCTGCGGTCAGACAGCAGACGGCATGGCCACACCGAGCAGCGCGGCCTTCGGCGTGCCCATGCTCACGGGCAGCGAGGAGGGGCGCGGGCCTCTACCAGCTCACCGGCGTCAGCTTCGAGGGTGACCACATGCCCTTCAGCGCCGGGCCCCAGGGCGACAACATCGTCGCCGTGCCCGACACCGGCGACAGCCTCCCGCGCGCGGTCCCCCTGATGGCCCTGCGCATCGGTGACCGGATGCTCGTCTCGGTCCCGGGCGAGCCGACGGCGGAGGTGGGCAAGCGCCTGCGCAACGCCGTCCTGACCGCCACCGCCGCCGCGGGCGTCCACTCGGTGGTGGTGGCCGGCTACGCGAACGAGTGCTGATCCAACAGAGTGACGTCGACCTGGCCCAGCGGCTGGTCGGCGGCCAGGCCGCACCGGCGCCCTACCCATATGACCCGACCAACGAGGTCAAGGCCGACGAGACCCCGTTTGACACACGCTCGCGGTCGACCTGAACTACCCCGATGCCGTGGTCAACGTCGACCTCACCGATCGACCCGGGCGGGTCACCGGGGGGAAGCGTGCGCTTCCTGGTCAACGGTCAGCCCGTGACGGTGCGGTCCTCGGGGGCCGTGTTCGCGGTGCCGGGGGGCCTGAACGACACGGTGACCGTCCCGGCCGGCGGCGCCCAGGACGCCTACGCCAACACCAACGCCCAGCCGCTGCAGGTCAACCCGGCGCCCCCGGGCGGCGACGTGCCCGGACGCCCGTAGCGCAGGCCCAGCCTCGACGGTAGTCTGCCGTCGGTGCGGGTTCTGGTCACCGGAGCCAGTGGCTTCGTCGGGGGGTTCACCGTCGCCGAGCTGCTGCGGCGTGGCCACGAGGTCCTCGCGCTGGTGCGCCGGCCGGGCTCCGAGCCGCCCGCCTCGCGCTGGTGCGCCGGCCGGGCTCCGAGCCGCCCGGTACGCGGGCGGTGCGGGGTGACCTGCTCGACGCCGGCTCGCTGGCCTGCACCCTGGCCGACGCCGCGCCGGAGTGCGTCGTGCACCTGGCCGCCGAGATCGGCAGCCAGCGCGACGGGGCACGACTCGAGCGCGTCAACGTCGAGGGGATGGGCAACTTCGTCGAGGCGTGCCGGACCAGCGGTGGGCCCAAGGTGGTGTCTGCTCCACCGTGGTCACCGGCGACGCCGGCGGCCGCCTGCTCGACGAGGCGACACCGCTGCCGGTACAGACTCCGTACGGCGCGTCCAAGCAGCGCGGTGAGGCGATGCTGGGGGAGTCGGGCCTCGACGTGGCGATCATCCGGCCCGGCCACATCTACGGTCCCGGCGGCTGGTACGCCAGCGAGGTCGTCGCTCGTCTGCGCCAGCCGGGACGCATGGCGGTGGTGGGCCCGGGGGAGAACTGGTGGGATCCCGTCCACGTCGAGGACGTGGCCGCTGCCCTCACCGATGCCGCCGAGCGCGCGGGGCCGGGCACCCTGCTGCACTGCGCCGACGACGAGCCCCTGAGCTACTACGACTTCGTCGCGGCCACCGCCACCGAGCTGGGCGTCGGGCCTCCGCGCAGGATCCCCGCGGCCGTCGCCCGGCTCGTCACCGGCTCGGGTCCCGTGGCCACCGTCACCCGATCGGCCCGAACCTCAAACGCGCGGCTCAAGGCCGAGCTGGGCTGGTCTCCGCGGTGGCCGAGCTCGACCGGAGGCGGCATCGCCCATGCCGTTGCCGAGCTGGCCGCCGTGGCCTGAGCAGGGTGGGGCGCCCCGGAGGGCGCCCCACGTCGATCTGGCCGCGCCCGCACCGACCGCCTACAGGACGACGACCTGGCGGTCGGGGGCCGCGCCCGGCACCTTGACCTCGAGCAGGTAGATCCCGTGACGGAGCTGGCGCCGTGCATGCAGCCGGGTGTCGCCCACGGTGCCCCGGCCCGTGGCTATCACCGTGCGGCCCTGGGTCAGGCGCACGATGGCCCGCGCCGAGCGGCTGCGCGACCGGGTCACCGTGCAGCTCACGGTGATCCTCCGCTTGCGGGCCCTGACGCGGCAGAGGACGTGCGGCGTGGCTCCTTGCCCGCCCCGCGGGCCGCGGGGACCCTGGGGCCCCGCCGGCCCCCGCCCGCCGGTCGCCCCGGGGTTGCCCTGCGGGCCCGGGTTGCCCTGGGGACCCGGGTTGCCCTGCGGGCCGGCCGGACCCTGCGCGATCGAGACGATCTGGCCCGTCTGGTCGTTGAGCATCACCGCGGGGGCGCGCTGACCACTCGGGTTGAAGTCGAACATGTTCATGAAGTCGCCCGCCGCGCTGGAGCCGGGGGCGTTCTGCGTTCCGTCCGGCTTCAGGCCCGACAGCGACTCGAACGAGCCGCCGCCGAGTCCCCCGACTCCCCAGTTCTCCTCGATGAACTTGATCACCGACGACTGGTCGGTGAAGTTGTGATCGATGAAGTTGGTCTTCGCCCAGGGCGAGATGACCAGCAGCGGCTGACGGGGACCGGGACCGCAACGGTCCTGGAAGCCGCCGAGCGGCGGGGCGATCGATCCGGCGGCCGCCGAGCCGCAGGCGCCGGTCGGGCTGCCCGAGCTGCTGTTGAGGAAGTCGTACTGCGGGTCGGACGAGCTGTTCACCGGGGGGTGGAAGGCGTGGTCATACCAGCCGTCGGAGTCGTCGTACATCACGACGACGGCCGTGCTCTGCCAGGCGGGGGACTGCTCGACCGAGTTGACCGTGTCGGCGATGAACTGCTGCTCGCCGAGCGGATCACTTTCGCCGAAGCCCGCGTGGCCGTCCTGGTAGTTGGCTCCCTTCAGGAAGGAGACCGCCGGCAGGGTGTTGTTCTGCAACGACGTGTAGAAGTCGCTGGTGTCGTACTGGTGGTTGACGGCCTGACCGGCAGGGGTGCCGGCCGGGTCGTTCTGGCCGATGTTGTCCGGCGTGGTGGGTGAGACGTGGTGCGGGTTGGCCGTGGTCGGGAAGTACTGAAACGGCTCATGGTGGGGGTTGTAGTCGCCCACGGTGTTGCCGGCCGAGTTGCGGTGCTTTGAGCCGCACACCGCGGCGATTCCGCTGCCGGCCACCGTCGTGGGCCGAAAGCCACCCTGAAACCAGCCCCAGGAGATGTTCTGCTTGGTCGGGTCCTGGCCGCTGAGCACGTCACCGACGTTCAGGGGCCCGGTGGCCGCGCCCGCGGAGGTCGGAAACTGCACCTGGGCGCGGCCGGAGCTGGCGCAGTCGTCGTTCAGCGGGTCGGGGTCCCCGACCACGGAGTTGTTGGCGGTCGAGAAGTTGCCCGTCGCGGTGCAGGTGGCGCCGGACTTGGTGGTGCAGGTGTCGCCCGGACCCACGTTGGTGGCCAGCGGGTTCGAGGCCCCGCTCGAGGTCTGCCCGGCGACCAGGTTCAGCGCGCCCGGAGTGGAGGGCCCGAAGGTCGAGCTGTAGGAGTTGTCGCTCATGGAGAAGTGGTTGGCCAGGTTCCACAGGCCGGTGACGGTGTTGCCGTCGAAGTAGCCCATGGTCTCCGACGCCGGATCGGTGGTCGGTCCGGCGTTCATGGGAAGGGTGCAGCCGCCACCCCCGGAGCCCTCGTTGTAACTCGTGGTGATGAACTTGTCCATCGCCGCGCTGGCGCCCGAGGCGGTGGCGTCGAAGGCCTTCTGCTCGTCGTCGTAGTTGTGGTCCTGGTCGCAGGTCACGTTGGCGCTGCGGTCCAACCGGAAGGGGTTGACGTTGACCCCGTTCTTGTCCTTGTTCGGGTTTGCCGTGAGCAGCGTTGGGTTGGAGACATAGTTGTTCGGCGTCGGCGTGCCGGGCTGCGGCGTAAAGGCCGGCGATCGAGGCGGGTTGGTCGACCCCGACGGGTAGGTACCGAAGTAGTGGTCAAAGGAGACGTTCTCCTGGAAGATCACCACCAGGTGCTGAATGGGCGTGGCGGTCTTGATGGGCGCCCCGGCGAGATATGGGGTCATCACAGGGTAGGGCGGCGGCGAGGTCGGCGTGGTGCCGCTCGCCGCGCTGGGGATCAGCGCCAAGCCCGTGAGCAGGGCTCCGGCGGCGGTGACGCGCAGAAAGGTCTTGAGCATGGTTCCCTTGTGTTGACGGGGTCAGGGCAGGCGACAGCGCCGCGCGGGAGGACACGCTCCCTCACCCCCGGACGCACGCGACGGCGCCGACCATACGGGCGCGCCGGGGAGGTGCCTAGGGGCCTTCTCAGCTTTTTCACGCGTCGGAACCATCTCGTTCACGTTCGCCGTCGGGGGCCACACCGAGTTGCCATACACGCGCCGCGGGCGCGTGACCCGCGTCGTGGTCTTCGTCAACCGCCACCAGGTCCGCGTGGCGCACGGCCACGATGTCCGGCGGGTGGCGGTGCCGCACGTGCCAGCCGTTGGACGCTTCTCGGTGACCGTCGTCGCCTAGACCACGCGCGGCTGGCGCGTGACCAGCACGCGCACCTACGTCGGATGCCGGCAGACCCGCCGGCGCGAGCACGTGTCACGGCGGTAGCGTCGCTGAGGTCGGGCGACGGGTGAGGCGCGTCTCAGCCGCCGACCGCAGCGGCCGCCCCGCGCGCCGCGCGCCGGACCAGTGGGTGCTCCGGGCTGGCGCCCGGCCCCGGCCGAGCGACCACGTCGTGCGCTGACAGCCGCGCGCCGCAGACCACGCACGTGCGGTGTCCGTCGACCGGACCGCCGCAGCCGCGATGCTCCAAGAGCACCGGCGGGCCGGCCTTCGGCGCAGCGTGCTCGTCGCCCCACTTCATCAGGGCCACGATGGTCGGCCACAGGTCGAGGCCCTTCTCGGTCAGGTGGTACTCGTAACGCGGGGGGCGCTCCTGATAGAGGCGCTTCTCAAGCACGCGCTGATCGACCAAGCGCGTAAGACGCGTCTGGAGCACGTTGCGGGCGATGCCGAGGTCGGCCTGCATCTCCTCGAAGCGGCGCAGCCCGAGCAGGACATCGCGCACGATCAGCAGCGACCAGCGCTCACCGACCACCTCCAGCGCGCCGGCGATGCTGCAGATCTGGCTCTCATAGTCGCGTCGGAGCATTGGGCTGAGAAGAGATTATCACGTGTGGGTTGCATGATGCAACTATGCTGGGGTACTGTGCGTTGCATCATGCAACGGAAATGGCGCCGTCACCCTCATCGTCGGCTTCGGGGTCTTCATGTCGAGCCTCGACCTGTTCATCGTCAACATCGCGTTCCCGCACATCGCGCGGGACTTCCACGGCGCGTCGCTGGCATCGCTGTCGTGGATCCTCAGCGGCTACGCCATCGTCTTCGCGGCCCTGCTCGTCCCCGCCGGGCGCTGGGCCGACGCCTTCGGGCGCAAGCGCGCGTTTCTCCTCGGTCTGGCGATCTTTGTGGTCGCCAGCGCGGCGTGTGCGCTGGCACGTCCGTCGGGCTGTTGGTGGCGGCCCGGGTGGCGCAGGGCGCCGGAGGGGCGCTCATGCTGCCCACCTCGCTGGGGCTGATGCTCCCGGAGTTCGAGGCCAGCGAGCGCCACGTCGCCATCGGCGTCTGGGCCGCCACCGGCGGGGTGGCCGCCACCGCTGGTCCGCCGCTGGGCGGCCTGCTCGTCCAGGCCGACTGGCGACTGGTCTTCCTGGTGAACGTCCCCGTCGGGCTCACCGGCCTGGCGCTCGGCTGGCGCCTGCTGGCCGAGCGTCGCGAGGCCGACGCCGGACGCCCGGATGTGCTCGGAGCCCTAGCCCTCATCGTTGCCATCGGGGCACTGGTCGTCGCCATCGTCCAGGGCCGGTCCTGGGGCTGGGGCTCGCCCGGGATTGTTGCCCTGTTGGCCGCGACAACCCTGCTGCTGCCCGCCATCTGGTGGCGCTCGGGCCGCCACGACTCGCCGGTGGTCGATCCGGTCATGCTGCGGGTGCGCAGCTTCAGCCTGGCCGTGGGGGCGTCGGTGCTGTTCTTCGGTGGGTTCGCAGCGATGCTGTTGACCTGCGTGCTCTTCCTGACCACGGTCTGGCATGAGGACGTCCTGCGCGCCGGGCTGATGCTCTCCCCCGGCCCGATCCTGGCCGCCGCGTTCAGCGTCCCCTCGGCGCGCCTTGGAGCCCGCTTCGGCTACCGGTTGCCGGGCGTCGCGGGTGCCGCGCTCTTCACGACCAGCTCGGCGTGGTGGATCACCCAGATCGGCGACCGGCCCGCCTACCTCAGCGAGTACCTGCCGGGCATGGCCCTGGGCGGGATCGGCGTCGGCCTGGTCATTCCCACGCTGACCGGCGCCGGCGCGTCGTCACTCGCCGCCGAGCGCTTTGCCACCGGGGCCGCGGTGCTCACCATGGGTCGCCAGATTGGCTCCGCGCTGGGGGTTTCGGTGCTTGTCGCCGTGCTCGGCGCCACAGCGACGACGGCTGCGGGCTTCCATGGCGCCTGGTCGATCTCCCTGGCCGGGGGACTGGCCACCGGCCTTGCCCTGTTCGCGCTGGGACCGCCCGCGGGCAAGATCGCCCCGGTGGCCGAGGTCTCCGACATGTCCGGGCTGCCGGCATGAACGTCACCGGTCAGCGCCGCCGCAGCTTCAGCTGGGAGGACCCGGCGGCGACGGCGGCCGCCGGGATGCAGCTGACCGGACTCGACTACCTGCGCGCGGTCGTGGACGGAACCCTTCCCCCGCCACCCGTCGCCCGTCTGCTCGACTTCTCGATCCTCGAGGTCGAGCCCGGCCGCGTGGTGTTCGCCTTGGACCCAGCCGAGTGGATGTACAACCCGATCGGCTCGGTTCACGGCGGCATCGCGGCCACGATCCTGGACTCGTGCCTGGGGTGTGCGGTGCACTCGACCCTGGATGCGGGCGTGGGCTACACCACCACTGATCTTCACGTCCGTTACATCCGCGCCATGAGCCACACCACGGGCCGGGTGCTCGCCGAGGGCCACGTCGTGCACCGCGGGCGTCGCACCGCGACAGCCGAGGGACGGCTCGTTATCGAGGGTGACCAGACGCTGATCGCCCACGCGACCACCGGCTGCGCCGTCATCCGATGACCGCGCGGGGCCGATGCCGGTGGCGGCTCGGCCAGAACCGAGCCAGGCGCTGGCGTACTCTGAGCGGGTGATGACCAAGCGCCAGGCGGGCGAAGCCGTCCAGACAGCAATGCGCGAGCACCAGCTGACGTTCGCCGAGCTGGCCACTCGACGGCCAGTTCCTTCCCTACCAGTGGGAGTGATCGAGCCGCCGACTCGACCCTGATCGCCGGGCCTGGCCGCCGATGGCTGACTCCCGCGCGAGCAGGCTCGCTACGCTCCCCGCCTCACGCCTATCCACGCCGGGAGGATGGTTGATGTCGCGGTTGCTTGTTTGGCTTGTCACCGGGGTGGTCGGCTTGGGCGTGCTCGTCGGGTGCGGTGGGTCAAGCAGCCCCTCCAGACAGTCCACGACGGGGACTACGAGCCGGCACGTCGAAGCCAGCCCTGTCCAAGGACGACTACGAGAACCAGGGAGTCGCCGCCCTGCTGGCGGCGGAGCTGGCGCAGAAGGCAGCCGCCGCGCATTCCGACGCGAATACGTGGGGGCAAGTGGGAGCCGCCTATCAAAAGGCGCACGATGACTTCCAGGCGTTCGTGCCACCCGCCGACGTTGCCCACCTGCACCAGCAAATCGTGTCGGTCCTCGGGGCTTCGGCGCAGGCGGCAAACAAGATCAGTGGCGCGTTCAACAGCGGCGGGGTCGACGGAAGCACGGGCCAGGCGGCGGTCAGCGACTTCCGTACCCAGGCGCAGGACCTGATTGGACTCGGACAGCAGTTCAAGGCTCGCGGTTACACAAAGCTGGGGAGCTGAGCACGTCCGCGGGGGAATAGAGCGCGCGCCTTCAGCCGCTCATGCCCGAACCTCGGCCGCCCCGGTAACGATGGTTCCGGCGCCAAACGTCACGTCGCCCCGCACGACAAGACGCTCGGCGCGGACAAGCGAAGGTGGGCCAGCCGGGAAGCGCGCGTCAAAGGCGCTGAGCTTCTTGTAGAACCGCGGGTCCAGATCGACGACCGGCGGGGGCGCGCCCGCCCGCGCCGGCTCGAGGCGAGCGTCGTCGCTGCTGAGCAGGTAAGCGTCGGAGCGCACGACCAGCAGGTCGTTCGTGGTCTTCACGGGGGCGAAGCGAGTGCGCGGGACGCACACGACCTCGGCGCCCTCGATCGAGCCGAGGGCAGCCCCCATGGCCGCCTCGAGCTGCAGCACCTCGGGCGTTGCCGGGTCGGCCGGATCGACGTTCTTGCGATTGACGATCAGGGGCAGCGCGGGGACGCCGTGATCTGCCAGGGTCGGCAGGTGAAGCCAGAGGTTGTTGGTGTTGTAGTAGCGCCAACGCCGGAAGTCGGTGAACGACTCGTCGCCGTCGGGCACCTGTGCAGTCTCACGCAGCAGCAGGCGACCTTCGCGCCTGGCGATGTGTCCCCCCTTGCGATCGGCCTCGGTGCCCTCCACCACCTCCATCACGAACGGCAGCTGCTCGCGGGCCATCAAGGTGAGCACGCTCGGCTCGAGCACGGCGCCGAGGTTGTCGACGTTTGAGACGAACGCGTACTGGTAGCCACGTTCGAGCAGAGCGTCGAGCGTGCCCGACCCGAGCAGGGCTGCGTACAGGTCGCCGTGCCCGGGTGGGCACCACTCGAGTCGCGGGTCCGCGGGCCAATCGATCGGGTGGAGATCGTCCGTGCGCAGCTTCGGCTCCCGGCTCTGGAGGAAGTCGAGCGGAACGTCGACCGTGAGTCCGTCGTAGCCCGCGAGCGCCTCGAGCGTGGCGGTCTGGGTCGAGAATGAGGTCATGAGCAGGAGTGGTAGCCGCGCACGATGGCGGCCACGGAGGGCAAGCACCTGGCGGACGATCACGTCGAGGAAGCTGCGGCCCGGCTTGACCTCGACCAGCGACTTCGGCTCGGACAGGCCCATGCTCGTGCCCAGCCCACCGGCCAGCTTGACGATCACCGTGCTGTCGAGCACTTCATCGCGCGCCTCCTGGGGCAACTCGTCGAGCGTGCGCACGTCGCAAACGGGTTCGAGCTCATCGCCAGGCAGCTCGCCGGCGTCTGAGGCGATCAGCTGGGCGTGCATGTCGGCAAAGGCGCCGCGGGCAGCCTCCGAGATTCCGGCGTCCCGCATCTTCTCCTCCGCCGCCGCGAGTCCGGACGCAGAAGAAGAGCCGGGCACGAGACGGAGTATTCCAAGCGGCTGCCGCAGGCGCGTAAAGCTGCATCCGTATCTGTTCGACAACGCGCTCAGGCGGCGAAGTGCTGGCGGCGGTCGGCACCAATCTGGTTCAGTACGCGGCGCGTCCGCTGGTCGTCGGGATCTTCGGCGTACGCCCGCTTTGCTCGTCGCGACGCCTCCTCGATCAGCGACGCGTCGCGCCCGGCGACCGCGAGGTCTCGGAGCGCACCAACAAGCGCGACGTCGAGGTGCCGGTCCCGTCCATGCCGTGACTCGGCTGCCTCAAGCAGCGAGAGAGCCGCCACAGGGTCTCCGTCCTCACGGAGAGCGGCGCCCCGGGCGGTCTCGACCACGCGCCAGTCGCGGCTACCCGACGCCAGCTGCTCGGCGTGACGCAGCGCGGAGACGGCTGCGACGGGACGCCCACGCCGGCGCAGGCCGGCGGCGTAGGCGCACAGCGTTCCCGTGGTCGCCTCCTCCCGCGCGAGTAGGCGTCGCCCGGCGAGTTCGAGGTCGGAGTGACGATCTGCCTTGCGCTCGGCGTCCAGCGTGTCGATCAACCGGTCCTCGCAGTAGAGTTCGACTGCCCGGCTGCGAGCCGGCGGCATCTCGGTTCAGCTCGGCGCGGCGATGAGCCGCGGGTCCGTCGTCAGGATGATGCCGAAGGAGGTCGTCCAGAACGGCCTCTGCGTCCTCGACGAGATCGAGGAGGATGAGACACCGAATGAGTCGGTTGGCCACCTCCGGACTGTCGGACCTCACCCGGAGGATCGCCCGACACCGCTCGACCGCCGCACGCAGCTCACGGCTGGCGATGAGCTCGTCGATCTCCTCCATGGCTGCCGACATCTGCCGACGGACTATCTCATCTAGGTCGGGTGGCCGGGGGCATCGCAGCCCCCGGCTCCCACAGAATCCCGGCGTGACAGTCTCCCGTCACCGGGCTCTTCTCACCAGCCGGTCAGAACGCGCGGACCCACCGCCAGTGGGCGAACA
>JAABUY010004291.1_pt1 | contig 15059 bp, 19 predicted proteins | sample 5560271 | NCBI WGS metagenome assembly JAABUY01 (sample SAMN10711886, study PRJNA513374) | rock metagenome | isolation source: Antarctica rocks | place: Antarctica: Victoria Land, University Valley
CCCGGCTTCGATTTTGATAACCACTTACAGCGATCAAGCATATGGCGACGCCTTCAGTTCTGACCGCCCATCGTTGCCGTTTTATTCGACATCCTTTCAGAATCATATGAAGCAACTCGGTAAGTTGACAGCCCCATATACAAACATCTGTAAAGTTCGTCGTAGATTGACCTTGAGAGTGTAGAAGAGGAGTTCGCCACTGAAAACGACGACGAGCGAGAATTCCTTCCTGAATGGCATTTCGCGCACGAGATGGCGTCAAACCATAGCAATCCATTCCAAAATGCCCAAGGGGTGGCAGGCTTTCCATCGAGCGGTGATGATGGTCCGGTCTTAGTCCCATCTGGTTATTTTCACAGAGCTCCAGATGCTACCTCCGAATACGATTAATTCGGACCTTGGCAGAGTCTGACTTTCCCAACTCAATCTTTAATCCCATAAAGTCCGAATGGCAGTAAATTACATTTGGCAAATGTAGAGCTACCTTAATATCCTCCGTGGCATATCAGCAGAATCTGAAGGACGAATCTATCATTGTAATCTACACAAGCTGGTCCAAATATGTATCTGTCTATGGAGGCATAAATTCACGTATGAGAGGCTTCACCCAGACTTTCGGAATATTCCAGATCTTGAAAGATTGCGGCGCAGAAGTGCACCTGAGTCGAGAACGAGAAATCGTCTACGCTACAGATCCAACAGCTCTTTGAACTAGTTCATGGGTCAGGGGCTCGGCTAGGGTACTCAGCTCCTGTATCTGGAGGTGTTTTAGTTTTCCACCTCCCGGATCGGGAGCTGTAAAAGGTCGATGAAAGGTCGATGCAAGGTTTCACGGACCGATGCTCTTAGCTCAAGAGAAGGTAACATGGAGCGGCCATCTTCCAATTCGTCTGGACTTAAGACACTATATCGGCAGAGCGGACTTGACAGCCACAAAGAAGATCACCGCGTTAGAGCTTTTCTCATTCTCACTAAATGATTCAAGGGAAGGGGCATATAGTACAGGTCGTTTGGATGCGCTGAACTGCTCTTTTGTTTCAAATTATTCCAGAGTCATCAACCATTGAGGCCCTATAAGTAAATAAATCTTTCTCTAACCCTTCTTCATCCCTCTGATTGACGTCTTCTAGACATCTTCTCTTTGTTGGGACCCTGGACCTGCGGTCGATTTCTTTATCACTCGATTGCGCTTTGCAACCCCTTCCTGTTGCCGGCAGAGATTCCTCGAGTACTTCCCACGCCTTCATTGATACGTTCATCGTCCTCCACTGCATCGCTACGCTCAGAATCGTCCCTATGGCATCATGGACACGTTCACCGTCTCTCGCGCCGTCATCCACGCTTCAAGGGTCTCCTCCCTCATCTGCGTCACCATCCGCGTCACCATCCGACGAGACGGTGGAAACAATGAATCTTCAACGAGAAGAGGGAAGCAGGATCCTTCGGGGCCACGACTTCTCGGCTATCCTTCTGCTTATACGTTTCTGGCCATACCCGGACAAAAGCTTGCTTCATTCTGTCTTGCGTAACCGTAGGGTTTCCGTTCTTGCGACGCTGCTTGTATTCGCGGGAGTTGGCAATCGGCAAGCTGTCGCTGGATTTAGCAAGGATCAAATGCTGGATCGGCTTGAATCGTTGTTCCCTGCCGATTCTCTAACATGGCAGCCACTCTTTGGACCACGTCAGACAGTGAATCAGACGCCTGACGGTCTCGCGGCCATCATCGATCAGCAGAGTTGGCGGCGATTCGGCGAGATCCCCTTTGAGGCATTGGTGCAATATACGCTTGGCCGTTCTGCAGATTCAGTGGAAAATTTCCTCCACTATCACATTCACGTGTTACCGACAGTGGTGGCTTCGTATCTGTACATGTATCCCGGCCAGTTGCAAAGGTACCGTCTAGCTACACATGTAAGCTCGACCTTTCACTTCCTCGGTCCATCTGCTGACTTCGCTGACAGGAATTAAGCAAGCGGAATCCCTTCGCACATTTTGCCTTTTCCTTAGGCCTGCAAAATCACTTCCAGCGGCTGGAACAATCTGAGCGAGCGCGATCGCCCCGGTGGAGATCGCTGGATAACTCAACCGCATACGCCGAATTCTCTTACACCCTCGATTTCATTGTCCCACCACTTCGGAAGATCCTTCAAAGTCAAGATAGACCGCTTGAGGGGAAATTGATACAACTTGCGGTGCTTGCCGTGCGCTATCGACTCTCATATGCAGACGAGACAGACACGGATTGGGTGGGGAGCTTCCAAACAGACATCCCATTCTTCGAGTCTCTCGTGAAGATATCTCCTCAGAGACTGGCCGAATTGATAACTGACTCCGACGTGATCAATTTCCACACTCCGAGTCTCCAGAACATTATAGATAACAAAGAAACTTTTCGAAATATCGGTCGCGAGTGGAACCAATGCAGCCTCGCCGTGCGGGAAGCGGCCCTCGTAGATCAACATTTTGCCAAGAAGGCGTTGGAGGTTGCAAAGGCAAGTCAATCTGATCCACTGTGTTTTCCTGCATCGCTAATATGACGGTTGCAGCATCTGCACGCGTTGAGGAATTTCCATTCTCTCCATGCTTTCCTGCAAGGTCTTTCCGCGGCCGGTTTCGATCACATCGTTCCGCAAGACCTTCGCCTACTCACTCGCACCGAGGCCAATTATGCGGCATCCCGCGAAGCTTCGAATCAAGGGCCATGTCTGCTGTTTCTGTTCTCTTGTCGCCGAGAATACGAGCTGCGTGGGCCAGTAGCACTGCTGGAGATATTTACCGCTGTCGCTCCCTATGCAGTTGATCCCGGGGCACGACCCGTAGCCAAGAATCTCAGAGAACATGTGTTGGCCACCGACGTAGAAGAAGTCAATTCACCCGGATGGACTGGACTATTCTCTTTCTTCTGGACTTCATTGATACCCTGTTTTTGCTGAGCATTCGTCATAATTCAATGTCGAATCTTAAAGGATAATAAGACACAAGCTTAGAACCGTCTTATGAGCGTGGTGAGTAATCTTAACAGCTATAGGGGGAATGAAGAGCGGGCAGTTCTGAGATTACGGAATGGGCGTAAAGGATGGTAAAATACTCTTGTAATGGCGTGCATTTTGTGAGAAGAGTGCGTTGTGGAAGGATGACTGCAATTTCGTACGGAGAGAAGAGGTTACAATGGCAGCCCCAGGTCGCCTCGCCCTACAAGGCAAGCGTATAGTTACGTAATCGTCTCGGAGTAGGGAGGAAGAACCACGCTCCATTATGGTTTGAGGACGGAAGGACTGGGCATTCTGAAGCTGATTTTTTTTGGTTAGATAGTCAACGATTTCAGCGCACTCGTATTCGACGCACGCCTTTCATCATCTTCCTTTGGATCAAAGTTATAATTTATTTGATATCAATTGAGTGGGCGCACAAGCGTTACTATTACTTAGAAAGCTATTTCTGACATAAACCTTGAATGTGGCGTTATTTTAGGACTGGGTATATAGGAGCTGCAATCGACTTACCTTTCCTCGCGGATTTTCCTGCATGCTCGGCGTTTTTTTGCGCCTGCGAGTTGTTGAAGGTAGTGACAACACAACTTCTGGTTGCCCTTCTGAACCCGAAATTTGTACCTGCTCGTATGCAAAACTAAGATTTGTCGAGGAGGAGCGTCTTGAGAGGGAAAGCCTGCCAGCATGACTTGGTACTTGTTGGCTGTATGGTCCACAGCGTTAGAAATGCTCCGCCTGGCTTCACGATAAGTTGCTAAGCGAGGAGAGTAGAGAGACCATGACTCTAAGGCCCTCCTGTGATAAATCACGTCTCCGTTTATAGACCTTGAAGGCCAATGGCAATTCAACTGGGCAACCTCAGCTGTAAGCTCCATAGTTATTACTATAGCTTGCCCGAAGGACAGTTCTGGTGAGCCGGTCCTTTTCTTTAGCTCGAAAAAGTTATTAATCATAACGGATGCATTATGTAAATTCTGACGTCTAGCCTTGCGCAGTTGGCCTGCAGCACCTTTTTCCTCAACTGTGAAGACGGGCCAGTGAAGGTTATCGCTTGGTGATGCGTTGCTGCCTCGAGCCCTGGACACTCCTTTGGAACTTTTTCTTACCATCATTCCTTTTACCGCACAAATAGAAGCAATGCAAATTATGATCTCTACGTTACAAACATTACAAAGGATTTAATCTTTAGAAGCAGGGGTTTCATTACCAACGCTACGAGATGCATCATAGAATCCGAGTAAGCGAGGTCAGATCAAAGCAATAGAACAAGGAAAGTCATGCTTTGTCAACTTACTCTCCGAAAGTCTTCCATGAGTGTTCTGTGGGCTTCTTTTGCATTTTGGCTTTGAGAAACACGAAGGTCTGTCATCGAGTTTGCCGTGATATGTAGTGAGGCTCAAATCGAAGACTTTAGAAGGGAACCTCAGTCCAGGCTATGAAACACTATAGAGACCTTCCATTGAGCTAAGCAGTCTGGTCGTTGTTTCCGTCTCAAAATAGCTCATATCTCGGGACCAGAAAGGGTGAGGGGACCTGAAATGATAACGGGGACCAGAAATGATAGGTGAGAAGTATTTAATTTTCGAATAGCCAGATTCAAAATCAGTGTTGAAGCTAGAGCCCGGAAAAGCTGCTTGAATCCATACAAGATCTTCATTTAGGGTATTTTGTTGTCTCGACTTTATTCTTTACTGCTGGACAGCCCAATCTTCCACAAGAGATATGGAATAACATCACCCAGTATCTTTCATCACTGAACCCTGTAGTACTAGCCCTCTTATTCGGCTTTGGACTTGATCCGGTACGGCAAAAACGTGCTCGCGTGTGGTGTACGACATTTCAGAGTGAGGAATGGCTCGTTGCGGCAGAACGCCAAGGTCTTAATCCTGTCCTTGTAGGATATGATCCAGAGTATTGCTATGATATCTCGAGAACTACTAAAGGCAATGAAAGGTTTTTAGTACTCCGCCCCGGCGACACATCAGGAGACTTTACTTTGTATAATCAAGAGATGTCTGGCCTATTTTCCTCCTGCCTTCAACCGTACGAGTTCGATAAAGCCAGAGCGGAAATTTGTCTAAGAGATGGACCCGTCGTCCACGTTGGAGCCGTCTTCGATGATCCAGAAATGCTAAAGCTGCCAAATGTAACAAGATTGTTCGATGTGGGGGCTCCGAACCCAGTACTGCCGCCTCAGCGTGCGACCCGAATGCCATTAGACTGTGGACTTCCGAAGTCAAGATACCTTTTCTGGCGGCACTCCAAAGAAGTACTCGGACATCTCGGATACGATGAGATTCGTGGTGTCAATGGAAAAGTGAAGATTCTTCGACAAGTCCGTTTTGCATGCTGCTTGATCCTATCTCAATCTTGCATAGACCACCCATCAGCGTACTATTTTCATCACAAGATGATTAGTGGATTCGGAATTTTCAAGTGCATTGGTAGTGATGGAAGCGACGGATGGTGGTTGGGAAATCCAGGATTTATGTAATGTGGCTAGAGAGTAGCTTGGGAGACTGGCTGTGAGGACAGAGCCATGTATGAGAAATTGCTGTAGAGGTTCGTCTACACGACCTTGGACTTCTATGAGGCCTTCATATGACAGAATTATGACTGTAAAGTTCACCTAGGTTTCGAGAGATTTGCGCTGTATTTTATCCTTCCTCCTTTACAGTCAAGCCCGCATTTCTAACTGCTCCGCCCGCCAATTCCCCTGCAAAGACTTTGCCGAACTGATTGCTTATTTGATCAAAGCTAGAGATGCATCCGCTACCTTTTCCCAGCCCATGGATACAAAGAGTCTGTGAAGTTACGTGTCTTGTCGATCACATTTTCTGCCTCCAGGGGGTTTGGAAATGTTTGGATTTGTCTACCAGAAGTAAGCTTGAGTTAAGCCACGAAACAAAGTTGTTTCTTACAGGTCTCCGTTCTCATTTCGACGAACTCGGTAGATCTCATGTGGTATGTGGTCAAAGTTGGCATAGCGAAGCGAATGTTGTTCGATATCAAGGATAACGTGAAAAGTTTTTTGGTTGAGTTCTGGAGCTTGGAAAGGCTCAACGTGGGCAAAATGTCTTCTTGTTTGGTAGTCGCCTTCGTATTCCTGTATAGAACGTCCCGCCCAAATGAGATAGGTGTTGATGGCGTCTATATATTGTTCCCAATTACGACCATCCCCTTCAAACTCATTCACGCGAAGTCTTAGAATGACTCTTTTTGGTGTTTCTCTAGCGCGGGCGATCGTTGGGGTTTCGGGATGAAAGATGTAAGTAGAGGTGGTTACGGTAGCCATATTGGCCTTCTGCGATGACGGAGCGGGCGGAAACCTGCCCAGGAAAAAGGGTTATAATAATGTAAGAATAAAGGTAGAAACGTTGAGGGGATTTCGGCATGGAGTTGCCAACCTAGTGGGGGTATGCGGGTAAGGCTGAACCAAGCAATGCTAAATCTCTATCCTGTGCTTCTTGCTCGTCCTTTGCAATCGCTCTTTTGGCCGACTGGAGAGAATTGAAATATAATCCAAGTAATTCTCTATGTAAGATAAGATTCTCCCTATACCGTTCAAGTCGATTACTGACGACGAAGCCAGAACATGTGCGACCAATACAATCATCACTATGCAGGTTGCGGTCATCGCTATGCCTACGATTATCAACGGTGCGCGGCAGCCATGGGCCGCCCTAATCGGAAACTTTGTGTTCCTCCAAGCGGATCGATCCGAGACCTGCCACGAGTTCTTGACTTGCAAGACCAAAACCTACCCGGGAAGTGCCCAGCCTGTTTGGGCAAAAGTCCACCGAGCTCTCAAGGTTCTCAGTAGGCGAGGTCAAAGTGACAGAGTTGGTCAAACGATGGGTGGGAGAATACCAAATCAGTTATCGATGCTCTTAGACTTAAGTCTGTGATATGGTAAAAGTTAGAGGCTCTGATGGGACACACGAGGCTTGAGTAGCTCTATTGGTCCTACGTGGATGATGACGTTTCAACTCGAAAATCTTATCAAAATTTTATCCCTCGATAGATCTCCTTCCACTGAATTAGGACTGGCCATCCCATCCTTCCTGTTGGAGCGTGCATGAAGAGGCGCTATATGCGTCCACCTTTGGGACGCAATTGGAAGATGTGAATTACTCAATAGCAAGAGCAATGTGTTTGATCATATTTAGAAGCATACGAAATACTCCGATGACCTTCGATACCGTCATTCGTGACGGCCGTCATCGATAACAAGTACTGGTCAGAAATCTTACTCGAAGGGTCTTTCCTCTGGAATAGTTTCCCATATTTTCCGCGCAGGCGACTGGCCCTTCGGTCGCCAAATCCAGGACCAGACTGGCCAAAATAATAATACCTTCCTGTCCTCGAATCTTTTTTCGTCTTCATCATAGCCTCATACCTCTTGCGATACTCATCTCGTAGCCGGGTTGTTCCTCTACTCTAATCCGACTTCATCTCCCGTTAACAAACCGGCGATTCGAGCCTCCGAACCAGCCAAAGTGTTCCCAGATCTTTGCGTATTCCCACATGCCATTTTTCAATTCTATAACCAGCGATGCGATTTATTAAAGCAAGAAGCAGAGTTCTTCGCTTCGAAGGCCGCAGAGAGTCTAGGTCGTGATCCATCCGTGTTGCGACTTGAGATAGAGGACCCTGAATACTGGCATCAGGAAACCATCCATTATAACGATCTTCGTGACGCACTTCCCACTCGCGACCATGACGTTTTTCACCCAGCGAACTCTTTACCAACCGAGGAACATAACCATACCGTCAATCCCCTTGAAGCTCTTATGCAAGCACCACAAGACAATTACAGTACCGGTTTCGTTGAAGCTCTTTCCCCACACAATTCTGTGCAAGCACCGTCAAAATACCATACCACAGATCTTCTTGAAGCACAATTTATACCTACACACGATCGTGACGCTTGTTCCGCACGTAGTTCTACACAGGGCCCTCGGAGAAGTAATAGATTGAAAGAGCTTGCCGCAAGGAACTGTCGAATTTTGAAACAAGGACAGTCAACATATCATACCATCGGTCTCTTTACAGAGAAAAGGCCTCGAAGAAGTACTAGATTGAAAATTTGCAGGGAATTGAAGGTATGTTTCCTACAATCGTCTATGCAAAGAGTTCAGCTAAACGGAAAAAAGCTTTCAGTTATACATCCTTGATAAGGAATATATTATCCCACATGACCTTAGTTTTCTGATCTGCGACCATCATTTCTCGTGAGAGCGTATAAGGGTGGCCCGGAACGGAATGGAGCGAAGGCGGTGAACACAGAAGTCCGGTACAGTGTCATGATTCAGGATCTCAATCTACGGGATTTCACTATGAAAGACATATCTTCATGGTTTTCTGTATCTAACTTGAGAAATATCATAGTCATATCAGAATGGTATCTGCTTTAACATCCCGATGAGAGTAGCCACACTGATGAATGTAGGTCAGAGCGTCCGAAATTTGAACAACTATGTCTCTCATTTCACCCACACCAAGCAGCCGTTGATCAGCAAGACTCCCATGTGCGGCAAAGTCCATGACAAGATATTGCTCATTAACGTCAAGTATCTTGTCGTTGAACACGGTGACAATGTGTGGCTGAATCGGCGTTAACCTGGGGCGTTTTCTGATGGACGAGGAGAAGCGAGGCGATTGGGCGGGGAGGACCTTCTCCAAATCCAGGAGAGCGAGGATTGCATTATTTGCCCCTTTGTATGGCAAGAAGTATCCGTATTTGATTAGTCTGTCTAGAATCGTACGTTGTACCTGTAACTCTTTCTCCATCCACACCCAACTCACCAACACACCAACTCGCACCTTCTCACCCCAACCTCCTCTTATCCGTCAAACCACCTTTTACTTAGTATACATATACCAGCTTTTACTCCCAGCAAAATTTTCTAGCCAAGTTCAGTGAAATTCCGAGAAGTGGTCAAGGGTTGCATTGAGTCGCTGGAAGGGGGAGGGGGGGGGGTAATGATACGGGGGTGAGATGTTGAGGAGAGGAAAGGGTGAGATGTAAGGGTTTTGTATGATGATTTTTTTGGAAGAGTTTTTGTTTTTCATATGATTTTATAGTTGAGTTAGGATGGGCCATCGATGAGGTTCTGCCTGGGCCGGAGGATGACAGTGGCTTTGAGCGTCGTTCAGCTGTGGCAATGACGTCTGGATGCAAGAATAAACCTGGCAGTTTGAAGTCATCAAGAAGTCTCAAAGACGCAGTCGGATCGGCAGGAATGATGTTGAATGTCTTCGAAGGCTCTGTTGAGTACTTTCGTCGCTTGCTGAGATGGGAAGATGATCTTGATTCTTCGGCATCGGCACGACGTTTGAACGATCCTCCTTGCGCCGGCTTGATAGCAGGGTTCACGGGTCCAGGGTCAGTGTTCAGAGACGATGAATCAATCTGATCTACGGATCGCGAATGAAGGTTGGGGAATAGAGTACTCTTTGAAGTACTCGAATGTCTAAGTGTGACGAACATACTTGGACGTCTTGATCCTTTCGTCGGAGTTGAACGTCTTGACGACTGTTGAACTTTCCCTACAATCGTTGAAATTGAGAAACTCTGCTCATAATCATGAGACTCTCGAAATGACAATTACCGGACTAGGAACGACTTCTTCAACCATAGGCTCATCTTCATCTGGGACATCTGTTACGAGCGTGCTCAGCCTTCTACTGGAACGCGCGTCCTTGAGCGAGCCTAAGGCCCTATCGGGCTTAGCGCTCACCTTCCTTCTGTACGTACTCGTATAGCCTTCGCATCTCGATAGACCTCGCTCTTTAGCTTTGAATCCTCGTTTACCCCCGTTTACTCGTACCTCTATGACTTGCTCTAGGCATGGTCCTAACAACATCACTTTCGACAGGAGGAGGCATTCCGTCGTACTCGTCATCATCTTCATCATTCTGCTCCAGCTCTGATTGCAGGACTGAGTCCGACTCCTCTTCTGAACTATCGAGCCGCGTATGGTGGTGAGTGGGGTGGTGAGGTGAGTAGGGCGGTGAGTAGGGTGGCGAGCATGTAGGGTGATGAGTAGTGAGCATGTAGGATTGTGAGTACCTAAGGGTGGTGAGCATGTAGGGTGGTGGTGAGTAGGCGAACGAGTGAAACAGAGCGAATAACATGTAATTAATTCAATAATACGCTCATACTTTACCGCATCAGGTAAGGCGACCGGCAAAGTTCGGTATTTTTCAAGAAATAACGAAGATCTGACTGTATTTCGGGGTTCTGCACTCAGACGTGTAACAGCGCCTTACGTAGTAAGCAATGGCGCTAACCCGAAGGGACTAGCTATAGTTACACGTCTGAGGAGGACATGGTTGTTCCAGGGAGAAAAGGTGCCAGCCTTTTCTATGTGATTTTTTCATTATAATACACCAAAGTCATTTCTAATATTTGTCGCCTCATCGACATGTCCTGCGTCTATGAGGTCAGCTTCGTAGCTACAAAGAGACAACGTGCTCTGAAAGCTACATCGATCACTGCAAGAGTCTGGATGAATGACGCCGGTCCAATCCGAACTCTTAACCCATCCCAGCTTTCCACAATCCAATCCCTCTACCCTTCTCCATCGCCGATCAACCACCAGGCAAATACTGGCGCTCCACCGCTTCAGCCTACGAGGTGGTGCAATAAAGTGTCCGGAATGGCCACCGTACCGCAATTGCACTATTGGTGAAAATCAACAAAAGACGCAAATATTAACCGTTACATACATATACGAGTAACAACGTCAAATATATATAGAGACATTAGATGATCCGAATTATAATATATATCTATCCGTGAAAGTTATTGCCGCCCTGTTTAACGATGACTTGAGCAACTCGATGCTTCTGATTCAATATAAAAGGATTTATATTCTTTTCTATGTCGAGCTTGTCTCATTCATTCATCCAAGCATGTTCTAATTCAGCTCTACCTTTTATGAAAGATCTTCGTTTGAATACACGATTCTTGATCAGATTTCAAACATGTTCGATAGGATTGAGATCGGAACTGTTGCCTGACCAATTCAGAATCACGATATTCTGCTTCGCAAATAGAGGGTTTTGCCATTGAGAGGTATGACAGGAGGCTTCATTCTGCATTAATAAAGCAGTAGTGTTCATAGAGAAGCAGTGGGTGGCCTGAAATCGATGATAGGCAGGTAATAGTAAGAGTTGCAAGATGCATCTGTTGTATCTATATCAATCAATCTCTTCTCTTTTGAAACGACAGCACGGCGAGAATCTGAACGAGAGAGCCTTCAGGTCTTTTTGCAGACAATTCGCCTTCTTCTCTGCATGAGCTGCCTGTTCTATAGAGCGTCGTAGTAGATTCTCGACAGCAAAAGCTGAGATAGAAGTCTCTCGATTCTTTTTATTCTTCGGCTGATAGATGTAACAAGAGCTCTTTCAATTCAGAGCTATAGAACCTCAAAACATGAACGTTGTATATCCGGAAAAGGTCTTTTCACAGCAATCTGACTCTCACTCTTCTTCTTTCGTTCGTGTAACATGTATAAGATCTCGAATTTCCCCTAGTTTGATCGACGTTTCATCCGTGTAGATGACTCTACCTCATCTCTGCTCCGACATTACATCTCAGAACTCTTTATCTCTACACCAGTCTAAACGTTTCGTTTTCATGACCACGGTAAGATAGGGCTTTTGACGAGGCGAATATCGTCCGTATCCGGCTTCTCTGAAGGTCTTTTCTATGGTAGGTCGTGAGGCTATTACTCCACATTCGCGTGCGACGGTGACTCAGGCTCTGCGTCGCCATTCATAGCTAGATGTGGCTAGTTTGATCATTAAATCAACTTGCTCCTGACATAACAGAGGGGGCCTTCCAGAACGAGACTCAGGAGCGATGTTTTCACCATGGAAAGACTCCGTTTCATGGGTTTTAGCCTGTTTATGAGCATGATTGCATATGTCTGATATTGTTGACAAAGACACCCCCGTACGAGCTTGTATGACGCGTAAAGGTGACCGATTCTGATATCTAGCATAGGCAATAGCCCCACGAGTAGCTGGACTGACCTCGCGACGACGTTTTTGAGCTGACATATTGATACGAGTATAGAGGGAATAGAATGGCGTGAATGGTAAATATATGATAGATATAAATGCTTATGTAATAAGGTACGTTGGCCCTTAAGGCTGTACGGTGGCCATTCCGGACACTTTATTGCACCACCTCGTACGGCGGCCCGAAAATCCGAGGCGCTTACAAAGTTATTGGATCAGCCCCAAATACTTTTAGACTCGAGGGGAGCGCCCCCCAAGATGATTAGGGCGGTGAAGGGATCGAGGGACGGAAAGGGTTGAGGACTGAAACTCTGGATAAAAAGGGTGGAATTGGTACCACCGTTATGGAGAGTGTGGAGGAGGCGCCGCGAACGTGGGCGATCGATCTTAAGCAATGATATTTCCCCTGACTGCTTTTGTTCATGGATTCTTATTGTTCGTACTGTGTCATTGGGAGTAGGAGCGTGCTTAGTATCGCACGTAACTCCCATTCAGATTGGCTTGAGGCAACGGGGAGAATGTCGTCAAGGTTTGATCGCAGCTATTATGATGTTCTCAAATGCTTTGATGGGAAGAGATTCTGGGTTGTAAAGACAGGATTTCGAGGGAGTCGAAAGAGAAGTGCTAGCCTTGAAGGAAGCCACATCTCGTCTACAGGGCTCTAAGTATTAATAAATGATTGCGATAGGTTCAACGCTTCTCCCATTAGCCCTTGGTATATCCACCGAGAATGTGCAGGATGCAAGCCATGTTCATGAACCCAGACCATGAAGCGCGCCATAAGACTTTGAAGCCACTCCAGTACAAGTTCTTCCTTGGCACTCGGAGGCCACTTCGTCCAACCGAAGCCGTATATGTAGAGTGGTGCATCTTCTTCTTGACATGTATCGAACACCTCCTCTGCCAGCTCATCAAGTCGCGGGACCTGCTCGAAGACGGCGCGGACGAGGTCAGAGATATCGAGTCGAAGGCTTGGAAGGAGTTCTTCTTTCAGTGCGTCATCGACCTGACTTCTGTGCTCGAATGTGTCTGCGAAATTGCTCGTGTTGAAGAACTAAGGGGTCTGCTGAAACGAGGATGTAAAAGATGAGCGGGATTTGGGAGAAGTGATTGGTTGCGGTAATGGCCTGATCGCTCAAGGACTTCGTATAGTTTGGTTCATATCTTCTGATCATTCTTCTGAGCAACGACAGTGTGTAGCAAGTCAGCGATGAGCTTGATATCGGTTTGACTTGAGGAAAGACTGAAGTATAGTAAAGCTATGTCATCGCTAAGAGATTCAAACCTTTCTCTGAATGAAAGAGCCGATGCAGCTGAGAGTAACATTAAAGTGCCTATGAACCGAAGAGCCAGATCTCTTCCGACTGTCTTGCATTAGCTAGATTCCGAAAAATGTACACTGCACGTACTTCGATCGGTGAGAAGGTTCTCATAACTAGCTGGCGAGTTCGTAACCCTCGCATTGGAATAGATAGACTTGAATGTGACGATGATGATTTTGAATTCGTCTTTGATGAGATTGACTTCAATGATTTCAATCATGCTCTCAGAGAGCAGAGTCATTGAATGACGAGTCGCGAGAGTATTACAGAGCTATGCGAAACAAATGACTGACAAAAGGAACTAGAGTATGAACCAGGTTATAAGCAGAGTGACAGCCGAAGACGGTGTTTACTTATTTGACCCTGTATTTAGTAAAAACGACTGATTTTCCAAGGCCAGCAGCGCTATATCTAGTCAAAACTCCAGGTCTTAGGTAGATGGAAACTCTCATCCCCATACCCTCCAAGATAATCCCAATCAATGCCTATAACCACATCACCGTCCGAACCCACCGCCACCAAATATCACCGCGTCCAAGTCAACACCCATCGCGAGAGGTTGTAGATGTAGGTGATTAGTAAGAAGCTTTTCCCCTGAACGCGGCCTATACATCGTTCTCATCATCTATAAATTTAAGTAGTGTCATCAAAACACCCTAATCCTTTTCTGATTCCTCTCCATAGCTTTCTCTTGTTCTTCTTCATTGGCTTGCGAAGATCGGCCACTGTCTGCGGCTGATCGGTCACTGTCTGCGGCTTGCGAACATCGTTCATTGTCTGCATAATATGCGGTGAAGTATATTCTTGTTCTTCCGTAGGTGACATTGTAATAACTGAAAAACTCTTTTAAGGTGTATTGTTGAATATATAGTGAACAGAAATATGCATGACAGTCAGCAAGTGTTTATGACTTCTGATAACTTTTGAGAGATCTGAAGGCAGATTCTTGGAAGGGGTTCACATCAGCACTACAGATAAGTAATCTGCACGCCCCAAATAGTCCTTTTACAGGAGCAATTATAGTATTGTTAAGCATCGTTCGAAGAGCTCGTCGAGAAAAAAGTACCTTCTTGGTTTGCTTGACTATATGCTACATGCTTCCCATAATAGCAAATAGATTGGTCGCGAGGCCGAGTCCCATCACATAATCGTCGGTTGTTCTTTCATATTAGTCGTCGAGAGGAGGCTGCAGCTCTTACGAAGCTCACCCATTAGTTCCTTTGAGTATTATATTATATTAGGTTCGATTCCTAACAGCGCTGGTACAATGGTGTTATGGTATTCTTTTCTCTTTGGCAGCGCTGTTAGCCGCAGGTTTAAAGTTCTGTTGTTATTGGTTACCCCGAGAAGTGCGTTGGTTCGAATCCCATGCTGACCCTCCACTGTGGACGCGAAGCGAAATGTTCCTCGTCCGGGGGCGGACACCTGTTGGTTGCGGTCGAGTCCCTTTGGGTATTATACTATGTTAGGTGGCTGGCAAGACTCTCACCTCCACGTGGTGCCGGCTGGGAACCTGATAACAATTGGTTATTCTTATCAGAGCTAAGAAGAGTCACGAACCCGACGACATGCAGCCGAAGACGTCTGTTAACGATCTTTATCGAGCGATGTGCGACTGTTACAACGATCATCGAAGCCACCGAGCCAAGGGGCAAGATACTGCGTCCTCACCACACGGCTTATATAACCTCAATGCCGAAGTTCTATCGATAGG
>JAABUY010004293.1_pt1 | contig 15054 bp, 8 predicted proteins | sample 5560271 | NCBI WGS metagenome assembly JAABUY01 (sample SAMN10711886, study PRJNA513374) | rock metagenome | isolation source: Antarctica rocks | place: Antarctica: Victoria Land, University Valley
GGCGTTGTTCCTGGCACGGTCGGCGCGGGGCGCGCGGGGTTGCCTGCATGGCCCATGAGTCGGGCCGTCGCAATGCCCGAACGCTTGTAGCGGCTCCAGACGCTCACAGCGGCTCGGGCGTCCATGGTGTTCGGGCCGTCATGCGCTTTGGCGTGGCGTCGGCTTGGGCTTGCACGGTTGCGGGCCACGTCCTCTGTTGCTGCAACGGGCCGGGACAATGGCGCTGTGGCCCGCTGTTCACCAGTGCCGCAGCGCTGGCGAGGAGCAGGACAGCGCAGATGACGATTTTGCAACCAAGGCGCGCTCCACGCAGCATCTTCACTTTTTGATAATGGTTTTGGGCCAAACTCCGCTTCGGCCACAAGGCGTGGCCATGCAAAAAGCAGGCGCGGCTGCCAAAACTTAGCCAGCGGCCATTGAGGGTAAAACACCATGTCGCCGAACTCAGTCACCACGAACATTGGCTCGCAGGTGTCGCTTACGTCGCTGAACGCCGCCAACACGCAGCTCCAAGCGACGCAGAAGCGTGTCTCGACGGGCCTGCGCGCGGCCGATGCGACCGACGATGGCGGCGCGTATGCCGTGGCGCAGCGGGTGCGGTCGGACGTGGGCGCTTTGACGACCGTGAACGAGCAGCTTGGCAACGCCAAGGGCCTGGTCGGCACGGCGCTCACTGCGCTCGGCAAGATTTCTGGCAGCGTGAACACCGCGAAACAGTTGTTGGTGAAGATCGGCGACAACGCCAACTCGCAGGACCAGCGCGACCAGCATGTCGCGTCATATAAGTCCCTGCTGACCGAGGTTGCCAACTATACCGACAACTCGACCTACAACGGCCAGACCCTGTTGGGGAAGACCGCCGGCGGCCCGACGGCGGGCACCAGCAAATCGGTGATCAGCAGCGAGCTTGGCAATACGGCGACGATCTCGGCCGCTGACACGAGCGGGCTCGCCGCCACGCTGGCAGGGCTGATCGGCGCGACGTTCACCCGTGACGCGGCGGGGGCGGACACGTTCACGGCGGCTGCGGCAGGTGCCGACCAGGCCGCAGCGTCGCTGGCACTGACGGCGACCACCGGCGCAACGGCGTTTACCACGGCGCTGAAAGGCGTAGCGGACAAGTTGAACCAGGCCGGCGCAGACTCGAACCTGCTGGACGCGACGATCACATCCAACAGCTCGAAGATCGACAGCCTGAATGCCGGGCTGGGCGTCCTGGTCGACACCGACCTGTCGAAGGAGGCGGCGCGGCTACAGGCCCTGCAGATCAAGCAGCAGTTGGGCACGCAGACATTGTCCCTTGCCAACCAGGCCCCGCAGAGCCTGCAGAGCCTGTTCAAGGGTTAGTGCGGGCTTGATCTTCCCTCGCATCGCGGCATCGAAGGAGCCGAGAGCGGCTGAACCGCCCTGATCCGGCCGCCAAGCGCGAGGATCGATGATTGCCTTACCACTACATCATCAGCCTCCGCTTGCTGCATCCGTCGATGGCTCCGCAGGACATGACCGCCGCCCTCGGGATGCGGCCTGATCACTGCTGGCGGGCAGGAGAGCCGCGCATCGGCTATAAGGGCCGAGCTTTGGATGGCGTGAATGCGGAGAGCTACTGGACTTGCTCCATGGAGAAAGGGGCCTGGCCTCCGACAACCCTCGCATCCGCAATCGACATGCTGCTTGCCACCTTTCTGGCGAAGGTGGCCGAGCTTGGAATGACCTTTCGCTCGACGTCTACCCGCAGTGACAACGGTCGAGCAGCGTTCTGTTCACAGCCCGCTTGCAGCCCGCCAGCGTGCTGCCTGAGGCCAAAGCTGCTCAGCAGGCAGCAAGCCCGCGGGCAAACATCGGCAGGGTCCGGTAGGCGAAGTGCAGGTTGTCGCCATGGCTGACCAACTGGAAGCCGAGTTCCGTCCAGAGCGCCCGCAGCGCCTGCGCCGAGTAGATCGTCACATGCCCGTTGCGTGGCGCGACGTACCACCAGTCCAGGCCCTTCCGCAGAAAGTCCGGCGGCTGCACCAATGTCGAGAACACGACAATGCCCTCCTGCTGGACCAGGCCGGCGATCTCGAAGACCGTGGCGCGGGGATCGGGCGTGTGCTCCAGCACCTCGAAGCAGGTGACGAGCGGGAACAGCCGGTGGGGCGGCACGTCGCAGTCTGGGTTGAACGGGTCGTACACCTCGGCCACCATGCCGTGCTGGCTGCGCAGTAGCGCCGCCAACGCACTGTCGCCGCCGCCATAGTCGAGCACAGGAAGCCCACGGCAGGCGTCGCCGAACAAGGCGCCGATCAGCAGGGCCGATGCAGCCGGGCGGTCCCGCGCATAGTCCGGGTCCACGTCGGCGTAGCCCTCGTTATAGATGTGGGTCCGGAAGTCATCCCAACTCCATGCGTCGAAATCATCGGTGAACACCAGTTCGCAAGCCGGGCAGCGATGGTAGGTGACGCGCCGGCCGGATTGCGGCTTGGCAACCTGCCGCCGGTCCTCGCAGCACTTGTTGAAGTCGACGGCGCCCAAGGCTGGAGCCGGCGTGCCGCAGGCTTTGCAAAGGCGCGGCGCAGCCGGGGCGGGCCGCGGCGCGCGGGCAGGTGGGCGCACGATGGGCTGGCACGCCAGCGCCGCCAAGTCCTGCCGGACCTGCGCGACCACGCCGGCCCAATCGTTCGGCCGCGCCTGCCGTATGATGCGCATGCTCGGATACCACGGGGTGTCCGCCCGGTCGTGCAGCCAGCGCCAGCAGCCACGGAACCTGGACAGCAGCCAAACCGGCTTGCCCATCGTGGCCGCCAGGTGCGCGACCGCGGTGTCGACCGAGATCACGAGGTCCAGCCCGGCCACGATCGCCGCCGTGTCGGCAAAGTCCCGCACGTCCGGCATGAGGTCGATCGCCCCAAGCTCCGCCGGCAGCGCCGAAGGCTCAGCCTCATGCCGTTGCAGGCTGTAGAACTGCACCCCTGGGACCGCGGCGAGGGCGGCCAGTTCCGCAACGGGAAGCGAGCGTTGGCGGTCATCGCCGAAACCTTTGCTGCCCGACCAAACCAAGCCGACGCGGAGCCCGTGGGCCGCGTCGCCCCAAGGGGCGTAGTCGTCGACATAGGGCAGGGCCGGCGGGATCGTGTCGAGCGTTGTGCCGAGGATGCGCGGCAGGCTCAGCAGCGGGCACATCACATCGAACGCCGGCAGCGCGCCGCCGATCGCCACCACATGGTCGACGCCCGGCACCGCCCGCAGCAGCCGGGCCAAGGGCCGCTGCACCGCCAGCACCACCCGGCAGCCCCGCGCCGCCACCAGCGGCGCATAGCGGATGAACTGCAACGTGTCCCCCAGGCCCTGTTCGGCGTGCAGCAGGATCGTGCGGCCGGCGACGTCCTGCCCGTTCCACGCGACGGCGGACAGCCAGCCCGGCTTGGCCTTCAGCAGCAGCCGCCACTCGTAGAGCTCCCAAGCCTCCGCCGTCAGTTGGCCCAGGCCCAAGCGGGTCACAGCCAGGTTGTGCCGGGCCACTGCGCTGCCGGGCACGGCGGCGACCGCTTGCTGCCCGGCGGCCACCGCGTCCTCAAACCGCCCTAGCCCTTCCAGGGCAATGGCGCGGTTCACCAAAGCCTCCAGGCAATCCGCTTGCAGGCCAACCGCATGGTCAGCCAGCGCCAACGCCTCGTGATATTGGCCGAGCGCGATCAGCACGCAGCTAAGCGTGATCGCGTGCGCAAGATTGGGCGCCAGCCGGAACGCCTCCAGGCTATGCGCCGCCGCCTGTTCGACATCGCCGCTGTCGAACAGCGCATTGCCCAGGGCCGCATGGGCGGTCGCGTTGCCGGGCTGCAACTCCAATGCCATGAACAGCGCGCCAATGGCCGGCCCGGCACGCCCCAACGCCAGCAGCGCCCGCGCGTTGAGGGACAGGATGCGGGCATTTCCAGAATGGCGCTGGCACATGGAGGTCAGCAGGACTGCCGCGTCCTCCGGCCGCCCAGCGTTCAACAGCGCTTGGCCCAGCTCTATGACGCTGTCCGCCTGATCCGGATGCAGCCGCACCGCGCGGTCCCATGTGGCGATGGCCTCGTCCTTGCGCCCGGCCGCCGCCAACGCCGCGCCCAGGTTGTGCAGCGCCTCCAGATGGCCCGGCACGAGCCGGAGCGCCGCCCTATAGGCACCGATCGCCGGATCAAGCCGTCCGGCCCTATGCAGTGCCAAGCCGCGCTGAAACCGCGCATGCGCCGCCGCGCCCGGCGTTGCGCCGGGGCCGGGCTGGGCATGGTGGGGCTGTTTGCGGCGTGCCTGCATCGTCGTCTCCGTCTGCCTCTGCCGGGGCAGGATCGCAGGCAAAGGTTAAGAAACGGCGAAGGTCCAGCCAGTCCCCTAAATCAGTCGGCCGTCCAGCCCCCATCGACGACGACCGACGTCCCGGTCATCAGCGCCGCCGCGTCCGACGCCAGGAACACGACCGCGCCCATCAGGTCCTCCACCTGGCCCAGCCGCCCAAGCTTGATGCGCGTCAGCACGTCCGTCCGGAAGGCCGCGTCCTCGAAGAACGGCCGGGTCAGCGGCGTCTCGATGAAGGTCGGGCAGATGGAGTTCACCCGGATACCGTGCGGGGCGAGGTCGATGGCCATGGCCTTGGTCAGCCCCTCGATTGCGGACTTGCTGGCGCAGTACACGGTGCGCCGCGCGCCCCCGACATGGCCCATCTGCGACGACATATGAATGATCGAGCCAGGACGCCCGGCCTGGACCTGGCCGCGCGCCACCGCCTGCGCGACGAAGAACGCCGCCCGCAGGTTCAGGTCCATGATCGCGTCGTAGTCCTCGACCGTCACGTCCAGGAACCCGGCCGGGCGGTTGGTCCCAGCGTTGTTCACCAGGATATCGACCGGCCCGCACGCTGCGATGGCAGCTGCGGCGTCGATGGGGTCGTGGACGTCCATCACCTTGGCCTCGGCGCTGCCGCCGCCCCCACGGATCGCAGCGGCGACCTCCTCGATCTCGGCCGCGGTCCGCGCGGCGACCAGCACATGGGCGCCGGCCTGGCCCAGCGCCGCCGCGCAGGCCACGCCCAACCCACGGCCGCCCCCCGTCACCAAGGCCCGCCTCCCGTCCAGCCGGAACGAGGGCGTGCGCGGCAGCATCATTCCGCCGCCGCCCCATACGGCACGTTGCCGCCGCCGTAGCGCCGGACGCGGATGTTCGCCTGCTCGCCGTGCCCCACGAACCCCTCCAGCGCGCACAGCCGCGACGTGTACCGCCCGACCATCGCCGAGGCCTCGTCCGTCAGCACGCGCTGGTAGGTGCAGGTCTTCAGGAACTTGCCGACCCACAGGCCGCCGGTGTAGCGCGCGGCGCGCTTGGTCGGCAGCGTGTGGTTGGTGCCGATCGCCTTGTCCCCATAGGCCACGTTGGTGCGCGGCCCCAGGAACAGCGCGCCGTAGTTGGTCATGTTGGCGAGGAAATAGTCCGGGTCGCGCGTCATGACCTGGACGTGCTCGGAGGCGATGCGGTCGGCGACCTGCACCATCTCGGCGTCGTCCCCCACCACAATGACGGCGCCGTGCGTCTCCCAGGCCTGGCGGGCGATGGCGGCGGTGGGCAGGATTTGCAGCAGCCGCTCGACCTCGGCCATGGTGTCGCGCGCCAGCCGTTCGGAGGTGGTCAGCAGGATGGCCGGGCTGTCGGGGCCGTGCTCGGCCTGGCCCAGCAGGTCCGTCGCGCACAGCTCGCCGTCCACGCTGTCGTCGGCGATCACCAAGGTTTCGGTCGGCCCGGCGAACAGGTCAATGCCGACGCGGCCGAACAACTGCCGCTTCGCCTCGGCCACATAGGCGTTGCCGGGGCCGACCAGCATGTCCACGGGTGCTATGGTCTCGGTGCCCAGCGCCATCGCGGCAACAGCCTGGATGCCGCCCAGGCAGAAAATCTCGTCGGCGCCCGCCATGTGCTGCGCCGCCACGATCGCTGGTGCCGACCTGCCGTGGTAGGGCGGCGCGCAGGTGACGACGCGCTTCACGCCCGCGACCTTGGCGGTGATGACCGACATGTGCGCCGACGCCAGCAACGGATACTTGCCGCCGGGCACGTAGCAGCCGGCGGCGGCGACCGGGATGTTCTTGTGGCCGAGCACCACGCCCGGCAGCGTCTCGACCTCGATGTCGCGCAGCGCGTCGCGTTGGTGCTGGGCGAAGCCGCGCACCTGGGCCTGGGCGAACCGGATGTCCTCAAGGTCGCGCTTGGTGAGCTGCGACAGGCAGCCTTCGATCTCGGCGGCCGTCAGGCGGTAGTCGTCGCGGTCCCACCCGTCGAACTTAACCGAGAGCTCGCGCACCGCCGCGTCGCCACGGCCGGCGATGTCGGCCAGGATGCCCTCCACGGCCTGGCGGACAGCGCGGTCGGCGTCCACCAAGGTTGCGGTCTCAGCGCCGCGCTTCAGCCAGTTTTCCATATCTGCTCGCCTGACATGTTCTTCCCGGCACTATTAGACTACGCGCAACCGGCCGCGTGAAGCGGGGCGGAAGTTGGGGAACGGACACATGGATGGATACGCGACGCACGAGGTGCTGAACCAGCCCGGAGCGCTTGAAGGCTACAACGCCTATGCCGGGGACCAGGCGCTGGTGGAGGCCACCCGCGTTTTCGGCGCCGGTTGGGCGGACGACGCGCTGCGCCACGCCGGCGGCCTGGTGGGCAGCGCGCATGTGCAGCACCTGGCGCGGCAGGCCAACCGGAATTTGCCGGAGCTGCGCACCCATGACCGCTTCGGCCACCGTGTTGACGTTGTAGAATTCCATCCCGCCTATCACGAGCTGATGGGCCTGATCTACGGCTGTGGCGCCCACTCCTTCGCTTGGACGCACGACCGCCCCGGCGCGCACGTGGCGCGGGGTGTGCTGAGCTACCTGTGGAACCAGGGCGAGAACGGCATCTGCTGCCCGATGGGCATGACCTTCGCCTCGGTCCCCGCCCTGCGGCACGACCCGGCGCTGCTCGCGGAGTGGGGGCCGCTGGTCAACAGCGCCGTTTACGACCCGCGGCCCGCCTACGCCAAAGACAAGAGGGGCGCCACGGTCGGCATGGCGATGACGGAGAAGCAGGGTGGGTCGGACCTGCGCGCCACGATCACGACGGCCCGCCCGGCCTCCATGCGGCGCGGGTCGGGTGCGCCGTATGTGATTACCGGGCACAAGTGGTTCTTCTCGGTGCCGATGAGCGACTTGTTCCTCACTTTGGCGCAGACCGAGACGGGCCTGTCGTGTTTCCTGGCGACCGGCTGGCTGCCGGACGGGTCGCGCAACCGGCTCAAACTGCAACGGCTAAAGGACAAGTGCGGCAACAAGTCGAATGCGAGCTCGGAGGTCGAGTTCCACGACTTGCAGGCGGTGCTGCTGGGCGACGAGGGCCGCGGCATCCGCACCATCATCGAGATGGCGCACGCGACGCGGCTCGATTTCGCCATCGGCTCCTCGGGCCTGATGCGGCAGGCGCTGAGCCAGGTGGCGCACCATGTGGCGAACCGCCGGGCGTTCCAGCGCAGCTTGGTGGACCTGCCGCTGATGCGCAACGTGGTGACGGATCTGGCGGTCGAGAGCGAGGCGATGATGTGGATGTCGATGCGGTTGGCTTACGCGCTGGACCGGTCCGAGGCGGACCGCGGGGAGGCGCTGCTGTCACGCATCGGCACGCCGGTCGCCAAGTACTGGGCCTGCAAGCGTGCGCCGGGCTTTGTGGCGGAGGCGCTGGAGTGCCATGGGGGGAACGGGTTCATTGCGGACCACCTGATGGAGCGGCTGTATCGCGAGGCGCCGCTGAACGGGATTTGGGAGGGGACGGGGAACGTTGTTTGCCTGGATGTGCTGCGGGCCATGCAGCGGGAACCGGAGAGCGTTGGGGTGTTCTTGGAGGAGGTCCGCGCGGCCCGTGGGGGTGATGCGCGGCTGGACGCTTATGGGGAAAGGCTGGCTGACCGTCTGGCGAACCCGGCGGGGTTGGAGCCGGTGGCGCGGCGGGTCGCGGAGATGATGGCGGCGGCGCTACAGGGGAGCTTGTTGGTTCGGTACGCGCACCCAGCGGTGGCGGACGCTTTTTGCGCGACGCGGCTGGATGGCGATTGGGGGCAAGCTTATGGGACCTTGCCGGCGGGCCTCGATACAGAGGCCATCGTGGATAGGGCAAGGGTGGCGAAGTGATTCTCCGCCAAACCCGTTCAGGACCAGCAGCCAAGAGTGCTAGTCGCGCCGAACTCGCCTGATCTCTCCCAAGCTGACAAATCCTAGCAGACAGGCGGACAACAAAACTGGTGCCGAGAGTTGACGCAAGGCTAATCTTGTTTTCGTAATGATGACCATGGCCCTGACATCAGACCTGATCTCGACCCGAGAGGCCGAGACGCCGCTGATCGCCGCCGACCTCGCGCTTGTAAACCGGATCAGCGCCGTTCCTGTAATCTTGCGCGCCCTATGCGATATGACTGGCCTGGGATTCGGTGCCGTTGCGCGCGTGACGGAGACGTCCTGGACTGCCTGCGCCGTGCTGGATCGGGCTGGGCTTGGCGTGCAAGTCGGGGACCAGCTCGACGTGGTGACGACCCTCTGCCATGACGTGCTTACCACCAGGAGCCCTATCGTCATCGAGAAGGCCAGCGAGGACGCGGTCTACCGTGAACACCCGGCGCCCAAGCTTTACGGCTTCGAAAGCTACGTAGCCGTCCCAATCATCCGGAGGAACGGCAAATTTTTCGGCGCCATCTGCGCCCGCGACCGAAAGCCGGCAGTGTTGCCAGAGGCCAAGGTGCTGCCGACCTTGCAGCTCTTTGCAGAGCTTATCGCCGCCCAAATCGAGGTCGAGGAGCGGTTGGCCATGAGCCAGTCGGCGCTTGTCGACGCGAACGCGGTCGGCGTGCTCCGGGACCAGTTCATCGCCGTGTTGGGCCATGACCTGCGTAATCCCATCGGAGCCGTCACGACCGGCCTCGACTGGCTGTCGCGCCGCCTGCTGGACGAGAAGGCTGCGACGCTGGTCGGGCAACTGAGGCAGAGCTGCGGGCGGATGTCGGAACTGGTCGACAACATCCTCGATTTCGCCCGGGGCCGGCTGGGCGGCGGCATTCCCGTCGAGCGGCGCGAAACGGCGGACCTGGCGGCAACGCTGCTCCAAGTCATCAGCGAGCTGCAGGGGAGCCACCTTGGCCGCCATATCAGCTTCGAGTGCGACCTTCCCGCCCCGGTGTACTGCGATCCGCAACGGATCGGCCAGCTCCTGTCTAATTTGGTCGCCAATGCGCTGACGCACGGAGCGCGGGACAGGCCGGTGCGCGTTGGCGTCCGCAACAAAGAAGGCGGCTTCTTGCTTGAAGTCAGCAATGAAGGACTGCCGATTCCGCCCAAAACGCTCGCGTGCCTATTCCAACCGTTCAGCCATGCCGGAACGGAGACGATGCAAACAGGACTAGGGCTTGGGCTCTATATTGCGTCCGAGATTGCGCGCTCCCATGCGGGAACTCTCAGCGTGTCCTCCACAGCCGATGCGACGGTCTTCACTCTGAGGATGCTCGCCGATCCCCCGCATTGCCTCCCTGCAAAGACAGCCGTTGCTCACGAGCTTTCTCCCTAGAAACCGGAGTCCCGCAAGCAACGGGCGTTGACGAGAAAACGTCCTCCACCCCACTTGGGGCCGTCCTACTCCGCCGCTGTCGCCATCTCCACCGCCGCAACCCGCGCCGCACAGAACTTGAACTCCGGTATCTTTCCGAACGGATCAAGCGCCGGATTGGTCAGCAGATTGGCCGCCGCCTCGGCGTAGCAGAACGGCATGAACACCATGCCGGCCGGCACGTCACGGTCAGAGCGTACCTTCACCTCGATCACGCCGCGCCGCGTCTCCAGCCGGATACGGTCGCCGGGCGTCAGTTGCAGCCGCCAAAGGTCCTTGGGCGACATGAACGCCACCGCCTCCGGCTCGATCGCGTCCAGCACGTCCGAGCGCCGGGTCATCGACCCAGTGTGCCAATGCTCCAGCACGCGGCCGGTCGACAGCACCATGGGGAACTCGTCGTCCGGTATCTCATCCGGCGGCAGCACGTTGGCCGGCACCATCTTGGCCCGCCCACTCTCGGTCGGGAAACCCGCGTAGAAGATGATCTCATGGCCCGGCACGTCCGGCGCGTCGACGGGGTACGTCACCGCGCCCTCCCGCTCCAGCCGCTCCCAAGTGATGTTGGCGAACGACGGCATCACCTGCGCCATCTCGGCAAAAATCTCGGCCGGCCCCGGATAGTTCCAGCCAAGCCCCATCCGCTTGGCGACCTCGGCAATAATCCACCAGTCCTGCCGCGCATCGCCCGGCGGGTCGAGCACCGGCCGGGCAAGCTGCACCCGGCGGTCCGTGTTGGTGAAGCTCCCGCTCTTTTCCGCGAACGCCGAGGCCGGCAGCACCACGTCCGCATGGAACGCCGTCTCAGTCAGGAACAGGTCCTGCACCACCAAATGGTCGAGCTTCGCCAGCGCCACCCGCGCGTGGTTCAAATCGGGGTCGGACATCGCGGGGTTCTCGCCCTCGACATACATGCCGCGTATCTTGCCCTCATGGATCGCGGTCATGATCTCGACGACCGTCAATCCCTGGACCGGATCAAGCTTGGTGTCCCAGTACGCCTCGAAATGCTCGCGTATGGTCGGGTTCTCGACCGATTGGTAGTCCGGGAACACCATCGGGATCAGCCCGGCGTCGCTCGCCCCCTGCACGTTGTTCTGCCCGCGCAGCGGATGCAACCCGGCGCCGGGCCGGCCAATCTGCCCCGTCACCAGCGCCAGCGCGATCAGGCAACGCGAGTTGTCGGTCCCATGGACATGCTGGCTGATGCCCATGCCCCAGAACACCAGGCTGGCGCGTGCCTTGGCATAAAGCCGGGCGACCTCGCGGATCGTCTGCGCCGGGATGCCGCAGACCGGCTCCATCTGCTCGGGCGCGAAGTCCTTGATGCGGGCCTTCAGCTCCGCGTAGCCCTCGGTGTAGCCGGCGATGTATTGCTCGTCGGCGAGGCCCTCCTCGATGATGGTGTGCAGCATCGCGTTCAGCAGCGCCACGTCGCTGCCGGGCTTGAAGGCGAGGTGGTAGGTGGCGTGGCGCGTCAACGACTGGTGGCGCGGGTCCATGACGATCAGCTTGGCGCCGTGGTCCTTCACCGCGTTCTTGATGAAGGTCGCCGCGACCGGGTGGTTCACCGTCGGGTTGGCGCCGATCACGATGATGATCTCCGCATCCAGCGCCGCCATGAACGGAGCGGTGACGGCCCCGGAGTTCAGCCCCTCCATCAGCGCCGCGACGGACGACGCATGGCACAGCCGGGTGCAGTGGTCGACGTTGTTGGAGCCGAAGCCGGTGCGCACCAGCTTCTGGAACAAGTACGCCTCCTCGTTCGAACCCTTCGCCGAGCCGAAACCCGCCAACGCGCGCCCCCCGGACTCAGCGCGGACGCGCGACAGGCCGCCGGCCGCGAACTCCAGCGCCTCGTCCCACGTCGCCTCGCGGAAGTGCGTCCAGGGGTTGGCCGGGTCGACCTGGTCCTGCGCGTGCTTCGGCGTGTTCGGCAGGCGGATCAGCGGCTTGGTCAGGCGGTGCGGATGGTGGATGTAGTCGAACCCGAACCGGCCCTTTACGCACAGCCGGTTGTGGTTGGCCGGGCCGTTGCGCCCTTGGGCGTAGACGACGCGCTTGTCCTTGACCTCGTAACGCACTTGGCAGCCCACGCCGCAGTACGGGCACAGGCTGTCCACCTTGCGGTCGGGCCAGGTGACGCGGGTCTCGTCCTCGTTCAAATATGCCGCCGGCATCAGCGCGCCGGTCGGGCACGCCTGCACGCACTCGCCGCAGCCGACGCAGGTCGACTGGCCCATTGGATCGTCGAAATCGAACACCACCTTGCTGCCGGCGTTGCGGAACGCCATGCCGATTACGTCGTTGACCTGCACCTCGCGGCACGCGCGGACGCACAGGTTGCACTGGATGCAGGCGTCGAGGTTCACCCGCATCGCCGGGTGGCTCGGGTCGTGCGCCCAACGCTGCGCCGCGGGGAAACGGCTTTCGGTGATGTGCGTCTGGTCGGCCCAGTTCCAGAACGGCGACGTCGGGTCGTGCGAGGTCTCCCGCGCCGGCTGGTCGGACACCAGCAGCTCCATGACCATGGCGCGTGCCTTGGTCGCCCGCTCCGACTGGGTGCGGACCTTCATGCCCACTGCCGGCATGCGCTTGCACGACGGCGCCAGCACCCGCTCGCCCTCGATCTCGACCATGCAGACGCGGCAGTTGCCGTCGGGGCGGTAGCCCGGCTCCGGCCGGTGGCACAGATGCGGGATTGCCGTGCCGACCCGGCGCGCCACGTCCCACAGGCTCTCGCCCTCACGCGCGAACACCCGCTCGCCGTCCAGCTCGAAGGCCAGGCCCTGCGTTTCAGTGGTGGTGCCGTCCAGGTTCTGCGGGCCTTCCCGCATCGTCGAGCTGCTCATTCTGCGGCCTCCTTGGGCGCCAGCAATTCAGGAAAGTATTTGATGACGCAGGCCAGCGGGTTAGACGCTGCCTGGCCGAGGCCGCAAATGGAAGCGTCGCGCATGACCTGGCCAAGCTCGCCCAGCAAATCCGGGTCCCAAATGCCGCGCTCCATGAGCATACGAGCCTTCTGCGTGCCGGAGCGGCAGGGCGTGCACTGGCCGCAGCTCTCGTCCTCGAAAAAGCGCATCAGGTTGAGGGCGACGTCGCGCACGTCGTCCTGCTGCGAGAATATGACGACGGCGGCGGAGCCGATGAAGCAGCCGTATTTCTCCAGCGTGCCGAAGTCGAGCGGGATGTCCGACAGCGACGCCGGCAGGATGCCGCCCGACGCACCACCGGGCAAGTAGGCAGAAAGCTCCTGCCCGTCCTCCATGCCGCCGCAGTACTCGTTGATCAGCTCCCGCACGGTGATCCCGGACGGCGCCAGCTTGACGCCAGGCTGCTTGACCCGGCCCGACACCGAGTAGCTGCGCAGGCCCACCCGCCCGTTGCGCCCGTGGCTGGTCCACCAGGCCGCGCCCTTCTCCAGCAGCTCGCGCACCCAGAACACGGTCTCGACGTTGTTGATCAGCGTCGGGCGGCCGAACAGCCCGACCTGGTAGGGGAAGGGCGGCTTGTGCCGCGGCAGGCCACGCTTGCCCTCGATGCTCTCCAGCATCGAGCTTTCCTCGCCGCAGATGTAGGCCCCGGCGCCACGCCGCATATGGATGCGTGGGCCGCCCGGCGGCAGCCTGGCGATCTCCCGCGTCAGGATTTCGCGCGCAACCGGGTACTCGTCGCGCAGGTATATGTAGACGTCCGGAGCCTCAACGACGTGCGCGCCGATCAGCATGCCCTCAAGAAAGCGGTGCGGGTCGCCGTTGAGATAGTGGCGGTCCTTGAACGTCCCCGGCTCGCCCTCGTCGCCGTTGATCGCCATGAGCCGGGGCCCCGGCTCGTTGCGAACAGAGCGCCACTTGCGCCCGGCCGGGAAACCGGCCCCGCCCAGCCCGCGCAGCCCGCTGCCGTCCAGCATCTCCAGCACGGCGTCGCTGGTCAGCGTGCCCGCCCGGAGCTGGTTCAGCAGCGCGTAGCCGCCGCCGGCGACATAGGCGTCGTAGTCCGGGTAGTCCGGCATATGCGGATGCGTGTCGCCCTGCGCGATCGCCTCCAATACCGTGGCGGTGGTGGCCTTGTGCAGGAAGTGGTGGCCGACCTCGGCGACCGGCGCCTGGTCGCACAGGCCGACGCACGGCGCACGCACCACGCGGGCCGGGCCGCCGAGGCTACCCGCGGCCTCGTGCGCCCGCAGCTCGGCATAGAGCTTTTCGGCGCCGTACATCGCGCACGTCACGGTGTCGCACACGCGGACCACCACCGGCGCGAGCGGCGCGTCATTCTCTTTCACCACGTCGAAGTGTGCGTAGAACGTCGCGGTCTCGAACACTTCCGCGTAGGCGAGTCGCATCTCGTCAGCCAGCGCCGCCAGATGTGCTGCGGAGATTTGATGATAGGTGTCCTGGATCAGATGGAGATACTCGATCAAGTACTCCCGCTCCCGCGGCCGGTCCCCCAGCAGCGCCGCCACTTCGAACTTGGCCTTTGGCTGGACCTCGCGGCCCTTGGGCAGAGCAGAAGCACGGCGGCGCCCGGCGCCCGGATGCTCAAAGCGTACAACGGTTCCGTGTGGTTCAGCCATCAATGACTCCCAGAGTGCCCGGCATCGTGGCCGCACGCCTTTATAGCCGTCATATGACCGCGAACCCGCATAACGCCAAGGGTGTCCGGCCGCACAAACAGGCTGCACAAACAAAGGGCCCGTGCCCACAGGGCGATCGCATTTGCCGTCTTCGTCATTGCGGGGAGCGCTGGCGACGTGGCAATCCAGGGCCGCGAACCCGGACCTTTGCCCATGCGGCCCTGGGCGGCCCTGGGCGGCCCTGAATCGCTGCGCCGAAGCCGGCTCGCAATGACGGGTGCTTTGAGGCCGGAGGCAAGCCGGGCCAAATGCGATTGCCCTGCCCGTGCCCATGACATTTCCCGAAAGGGCCGTTAGTTAGATCAATGGCAAGTTCGACCCGACCGCTGCGCAAACAGGCCGCTGTCCCATGCGGGTGATCGGCTTCGCCGGCTGGAGCGGCGCGGGCAAGACGACCCTGCTCCGCCGGCTGATCCCGGTCCTCGTCGCCCAGGGGCTGCGCGTCTCGACCCTTAAGCACGCGCACCACGGCTTCGACGTGGACCAGCCCGGCAAGGACTCGTGGGAGCACCGGCAGGCCGGCGCGCAGGAAGTGCTCGTGGCGTCGGCCAACCGCTGGGCGTTGATGCACGAGCTGCGCGGCGATGCCGAGCCGGACCTCGCGGACCTGCTGGGCAAGCTGAGTCCGGTGGACCTGGTGCTGATCGAGGGCTTCAAACGCGGCGGCCATCCGAAGCTGGAGGTGTCCCGCGGCGCGAACAACAAGCCTCCGCTGTATCCAGGCGACTTGTCCGTGGTGGCGGTGGCGTCGGACGCGCCGGTGCCGGGCTTGGCGCTGCCGTGGCTGCACT
>JAABUY010004296.1_pt1 | contig 15045 bp, 15 predicted proteins | sample 5560271 | NCBI WGS metagenome assembly JAABUY01 (sample SAMN10711886, study PRJNA513374) | rock metagenome | isolation source: Antarctica rocks | place: Antarctica: Victoria Land, University Valley
CGACAGCACGGTGAACAGCAGGATCGGCGCCAGCGGATACATCTTGCCCTGGCCGCGACGAGGGTCCGCCACCTGGGAGAACAAGGACAACAGCGTGCTTGGCATCAACACAACCCTTCGGGACAGTGGCCCAACATAGCGCCAGATAACCCCCGTTCCGGAAACCGCCCGCTTCAGCCAGCCTCTAGCCATCCAGCCAACCAAGATGTCAGCGTTGAACAGCCCTGTGGTCCTGGCGCATGTTGTGGTAGTGTCGCCGTTCGCCGTCGTGCTGCTGCTGGCCGCGCTTAGCCAGGTGGACCGCCGCATCGACTTGGCCGCGCGAGGCATGGGCGCCTCGGTCGGCACCCGGACACTGCGGGTGATCCTGCCCAACATCCGCTTCGCCGTCGAAGCCGCGGCGCTGCTGTGCTTCGTGCTGTCGTGGGAGGAGATCGGGGTCACGCTGTTCATCACCAGCGTCGACGCGGTGACGCTGCCGCGGCTGATGTGGATGGGGCTGCGCGACAACATCGACCCGGCCATCGCCGCGATGTCGGTCGTGCTCATCGCCCTGACCGCGCTGGCCGCCCGCGCCCCGCTGCGCCGCGCCGGATGAACGTCGCCTTCAGCCGCACTCCAGTCGCGACCAGATCGCCTTCGTGCGCCCGCAGCGCCAATGCCTCTTGCCAGCGGTCCGACAGCTCGCGGCCCTCGGCGTCGGTGGTGGCGTAGTCGGGCGGTCCCAGCTCGCACAGGAACACCACCCGGTCGGCGTCGGCGGCCCGCGCCCGCCAGCCGCGCAGGCCCTGCTCCCACCAGTCGAGGAACAGCCGCAGCCGCTTGGCGTTCTGTGGGAAGTCGAGCGCCACCTGGATCTGGCCCCGCGCCGCCACCCGGCCCTGGAACGAGTCGGCGTGGTCGAGCGCCCGCTCGATCAGCGCCTGCAAAGCGGGAGTCGGCGGGCAAGGCGTCTCGCGGTCGACGACGGTGTGCGACAGGTCGGCCGACCACCACGACGAACGGCGCGTCGACGTCGCGCGCCAGAGCCAGCGCCGGGCGCAGCTCCTCGATGGAGCGTGGGAACGCGGTCACCAACCCGCGCAGGCCGGTGCGGCGGAAATGCGGGACCGTGGCGCGCCTGCTCCAGGCTGAGCGCCCCGAGGTCGATCGCCATACCGTCGAAGCCCGCCGCGGCCACCCGGTCGAAGCTGTCGGCCACCGGCGGCTCCGGCACGCCAGGACGGCGCCCGTCCATCGCCCACAGCGCCTGGAACACTTCGAGACGTTGCGTCACGCCTTCGGCACGATCAAGTCCCGGCGCGCAAAGACTTCTTCCACTGTCCCTGTCCCTATCTGACGGCGCATCTAGCCAGAAGCGTTATCAGGTTCAGCCGCTGGCCACTAGAACGATCCCCCGATCGTCACAGCGGGCGGGATATACCCGGATGTCGCAGCCGGGGACCGAAGCGGCGCCAGTACGCAAGTTATAGACTCGGTCGTGCAACGGGCAAACGACCGAGTCGGCGTCGGTCAGGCCGTCCGCCAAAGGGCCGCCCCGGTGGGGACAGTCCGCCTGGGTCGCGAAAACCGCTCCGTCGCGGCTGTGGAACACGGCGATCCGAAGCCCGTCGATGGCGAAGGTCCTGCCTTCTCCCGCCGGGATCAGCGACAAATGGCCGATCGCCCGTTCCATTCTCAACCTTCCACGGCGATAAGCGAGGCGAACTGGTTGGCGGTCTTCGGGACGGCACGCTCCTTCCATGGGTCCTTCACCGACGCGCACGACGCGTCGATCGCCGCATCGAGGGCGGCGACGATACCGTCGCTATCATCGACGACCACCGCCCGGACGCGCTCTATCCCGACGCGCTCGATGAAGGTGTGGGTGCGTTCCTTGTATTTCGCGTTCTCGCGGTACCACTGGGTGAACCGCCCGGTGACCAGCATCACCGCGTCCTCGCCTTCGACGGTGCACAGCAGGTCTCCCTTGCGTACCGACGAGCCGGCCGCGCCGCCCACGTAGATTTCCCACTTGTCGTTGCCGACCGCCACCGCGCCGAGGTCCTTCACCATCGCCTCCGAGCAGTTGCGCGGGCACCCGGCGGTCGCCAGCTTCAGCTTGCCCGGCGTGTCGACGCCCCTGAACTTGCCTTCGATCCTCTTGGCCAGGCCCATGCTGTCGCCGAGGCCGAAGCGGCAGTAGTCGGTGCCGATGCAGCTCTTGCAGGTCCGGTAGCTCTTGCCCCACGCCCAGCCCGCCGGCATGTCGAGATCGGCCCAGACCTTCGGCAGGTTCTCCTTGCTGATGCCGACCAAGTCGATCCGCTGGCCGCCGGTGAGTTTTACCAACGGCACGTCGTACTTGATGGCGACCTCGGCGATCCGCATCAGGTCCTGCGGCGTGGTGATCCCGCCCGGCATCTCGGGCACCACCGAGAACGTCGCGTCCTTCTGGATGTTGGCGTGAACGCGGTCGTTGATGAAACGGGCGTCGCGCTCGTCTTCGTACTGGTCGTCCCAAAGCGTGACCAGCAGCGACGCCAGCGCCGGCTTGCTGGCGGCGTCGGGCTTGGCGTCCGACGCCAGCGCCGCGAACACGCTGGAGACGGATCGCAGGTTCAGGTCGCGGATCGCCTGCACCAGCTCCGGCTTGGCCATCGGGATGCACGGGACGTAGTAGTGGACCGACGGGTCCTCCTCGACCTGGCCGCCGCAGAACCACTCGACCACGTCCTGCACCAGCGGCTTGCACGAGCCGCAGCCCATGCCGGCGCGGGTCGCCGCCATCACCGCCTTGGCGCTGCGCCGGCCAGCCTCGACGCAGGCGCCGATCGCCGCCTTGGTGACGCCGTTGCAGTTGCACACCTGCATCGTCGCCGGCATCTCGTCCAGCGTCACCTTCTGCGGCGGCGTGCCGAGGTCGAACAGCAGTCCCAGGCGCTCGTCCGGCAGCGGGCTGTCGCGGTCGAACGCCTGCATGAGGTAGGCGGCCTTGCCGATCTCGCCCATCAGGATGCCGCCGACCAGCCTTCCGTCGCGCACGATCAGCTTCTTGTAGATGCCGCGCTTGGCCTCGGTGAACTGGATCGTCTCGTCGCGTTCCTCGGTCGCCTCGGTGATGCCCATGGACGCCAGCTCGACGCCCATGACCTTGAGCTTCGTCGCCAGCTTGGAGCCGTGGTAGGCCGCCTCCGGGTTGTGCCTGGTCAGGTGCTCGGCGAACACCTTGGCTTGGTCCCACAGCGGCGCCACGAGGCCGTAGACCTTGCCGCGGTGCTGCGCGCATTCGCCGACCACGTAGACGTTCGTGTCGTCCACCGAGCGCATGTGGTTGTCGACGACGATGGCCCGCTCCACGGTCAGGCCGGCGCTGTGTCCGATCTCGGCGTTCGGCTTGATGCCCGCCGAAATCACCACCATGTCGCAATCGAGCGTCGATCCGTCCTTGAACCGCAGGCCGGTCACGCCGTCGTCGCCCAGGATTTCCGCCGTCGATTTCTCGAGGTGGATGACGACGCCCATCTTCTCCAGCGTCGCGCGCAGGATGGCGCCGCCGGTCTCGTCCAGTTGGGCGTTCATCAAATGGTGGCCGAGGTGGATCACGTGGACCTCGCAGCCATGGCTCATCAGCCCGCGCGCCGCCTCCAGGCCGAGCAGGCCGCCGCCGATCACCGCCGCCCGCCTGCTGCGCTTGGCCGCCGCCATGATGCCGTTGCAGTCGTCGATGGTGCGGAAGCCGAACACGCCTTCGCGCATCCGCCCGTCGGCGCCATGGAGGCCCTGCATCGGCGGGATCAGCGCGCGGCTGCCGGTGGCGATCAGCAGCTTGTCGTAGCGCGCCTTGACGCCGTTGGCGGCCAGCACCCGGCGCGAGGCGCGGTCGATCTCCACCACCGGCGAGCCGGCGTGCAGGGTGACGTCGTTCTCCTCGTACCAGCTGAGCGGGTTGATGAAGATCTCGCTGGCGTCCTGGATGCCGCTCAGGATGTTGGACAGCATGATGCGGTTGTAGTTGCCGTACGGCTCGTCGCCGAACATCGTGATCTCGAACTGCTCCGCGCCGCCCAGCGCCAGCACTTCCTCGACCGCCCGGGCGCCGGCCATGCCGTTGCCGATCACCACCAACTGTTGCTTCATGGGATGTTCCGCTCCGAGCTCAGATTTCGATGATGCCGATGTCGAGCACGATGGTGCCGTTGGTCCCCGCCGCCGCCGCGCAGAACACCTCGATCCGGGTGTCCGGCTGTAGGTCCTCGACCACGGCGAGCGGTACGTGGACGCTGGATTTGGCGCCGATCGGGAAGATGCGGGCCGTCTTGCCGTCCTGTACCAGGCTGACGGCGGCCAGCTCGCCGCTCGAATTGCCGGCGCGCAGATAGATCATCTGAGCGCGCCGATCCGCCGGGACGACGTAGGCCAGCGATGCGTCGAGCAGAGCCGGCTTGTCGTAGCCGGCGCCGGCGAAGGCGTAGGCGCCGTTCAGGAAGCGCGGCGTGGAATCGATCATGGAACCTCAACTCGTTCAGGGTGCGGCACAGCGGCGGACGCCGCGTGCGGGGATGCCGGCTCGATCCGTTCGGCGCGCACCGCGCACGCCTTGAACTCCGGGATCTTCGAGATCGGGTCGAGTGCGGGGTTGGTCAGCAGGTTGATCGTGGCCCGGCCGCCCCAGTGGAACGGCGCGAACAGCACGTCCATGCGGATGTCGCGGCTGAGCCGGGCGCGCACCACGGCCTCGCCGCGCCGGGTCGACAGGCGCACGGCGTCGCCCTCGGCGATGCGAAGCCCGCGCGCGGTGTCGGGATGGATCTCGACGAACGCGAACGGCTCGGCGGCGCACAGCTCCGGCACGTGGCGGGTCTGCGCGCCGGTCTGGTAGTGCGACAGCACACGGCCGGTGGTCAGCACGTACGGGAACTCCGCGTCGGGCTGTTCGGCGGCGCCGTTGAAGCGCACCGGATGGAAGTTCGCGCGGCCGTCCGCCGTGGCGAAATGATCGAGGAAAAGCCGCGGCGTGCCGGCGTGGCCGTCGGACGGGCAGGGCCAGAACACCCCCTGCTCGGCGGCGATCCGTTCGTAGCTGATGCCGGCGTAGTCGGCGGCGCCGCCGGCGCTGGCCCGGCGCAGCTCCTCGAACGCCTCGCGCGGCGCCGCGTCGAACGTCGCGGCACTGCCCAGCCGCCTGGCCAGCTCGTGCATGATCTCGGCGTCGGTGCGAACCCCCGCCGGCGGCTCGGCGGCGCGGCGGCGCAGCAGCACCCGGCCTTCCAGGTTGGTCATGGTGCCCTCCTCCTCCGCCCACTGGGTGATCGGCAGCACCACGTCGGCCAGCTTCGCGGTGTCGGACAGGAACATGTCGGCGACCACGAGCAGGTCGAGCCGGTCCAGCCCGTGCCGCACCCGTTCGGCGTTCGGGGCCGAGACGACCACGTTGGACGCCATCACCAGCAACCCGCGCACGTCCCCGCCCATGGCGTCGAGCAGCTCGCAGGCGCTGAGGCCGGGCTGCGGCAGGCTGTCGGGATCGACCTTCCACACCTTCGCCACGGCCGCGCGATGGGCGGGGTCGGCCAGCCTGCGGTAGCCCGGCAGCTGGTCGGCCTTCTGGCCGTGCTCGCGGCCGCCCTGGCCGTTGCCCTGGCCGGTCAGGCAGCCGTAGCCGCACGACACCTTGCCGGCCTTGCCTAGCGCCAGCAGCAGGTTGATGAACGCCTGCACGTTGTCGGTGCCGTTGCTCTGCTGCTCGGCGCCGCGCGCCGACAGCACCATCGCGGTCGCGGCCTCGCCCATGACGTGCGCGGCCCGCTCGACCTGCGACGCGGGAATGCCGGTGATCCGCTCCACCCGGTCGGGCCAGAACGACGCGCAGATGCGCCGCGCCGCCTGGAACCCGTTGGTCCGGGTCTTGATGAATGCCTCGTCGAGCAGCCGGTCGCGGATCGCCACATGCAGCATGCCGTTGGCCAGCGCGGCGTCGGTGCCGGGGGTGATCTGCAGGTGCAGGTGCGCCAGCTTAGCGGTGTCGGTGCGGCGCGGGTCGACCACGATCAACGTGCCGCCGCGGCGGCGCTGCGCGTCGAAGTACTGCATGATCGGCGGCATCGTCTCGGCCGGGTTGCCGCCCGCGAGCAGGATCGCCTCGGCGCCGGGGATGTCGGACAGCGGGAACGGCAGGCCGCGGTCGATGCCGAACGCGCGCAGGTTGCCGTTGGCGCCGGACCCCATGCAGAAGCGCCCGTTATAGTCGATGTTCGCGGTGCCGAGGGCCACGCGGGCGAACTTGCCGAGCAGGTAGGCCTTCTCGTTGGTCAGCCCGCCGCCGCCGAACACCGCCATGGCGTCGCGGCCGTGCGCGGCCTGGACGCGGCGCATCCCGGCCGCGGCGCGGTCCAGCGCCTCCTCGAAGCTGGCGGGGCGCAGCGGGCCGCCCTTGCCGTCGCGGATCAGCGCCGTGGTCAGCCGCTCGGGCGAGTGCAGCAGGGACGCGGCGGTCCAGCCCTTCTTGCACAGGCCGCCCTTGTTGGTCGGGAAGTCGCGCGCGGCGACCGTCCAGCGCTCCCCGTCATGCACCAGCGTCATGCCGCATTGCAGGGCGCAATAGGGGCAGTGCGTGTCGGTCGGCGCCATCATGGCGCGACATCGTACGAATTATATCGCGCGATAACTGGATGTGCGAACATCTTAGGCAAACAAGCCGTAAACCGTGCAAAATGCCGCAATTTCAGTCCTAGCGCGTAAAGCCGTCCGGCGATCAATCTGAGGCCAGCTGACCGTTGTCGGGCAGCATTCCCGTGTCGCGCGAAACGGTGGCCGCGCGGCCCCAGCGCCCCACCCAGGTGCGGGTCCATTTGCGCTGGAACAGCATCAGGCTGCCGAGCACCACGGCCGAGAACGCCGCGTAGAACAGGAAGCCCCAGGCGAAGGTGCCCGTCCAACTCTTGGAGAAGCCCATCGCGTTCGGCAGGATGGCGCCGCCGAGCGCCCCGACCTCGCCGATCATCGATCCGGCAACGGCGGTGCTGGTCGGCCAACGCAGCGGCACCAATTGGAACAGCGCGCCGTTGCCGGCCCCGAGTGCTGCGAAGCAGGCCATGAACAGCAACGTGGTCAGCACCAGCGACGGTTGCGCCGACAGCAGCGTGAACGTGCCGACCAGCGCCAGCAGCACGATGGACAACGCCGCGATGCCGCCGACCCGGTCCGCCCAGTAGCCGCCCACGGCGCGGATGCCGGACCCCATGATCGCGGCCAGCATGGTGAGCCAGGACGCCTCGACCTTGGTGACACCGAACTCGCTGTAGAAGAACGACGGCAGGAACGTGGACAACCCGATGAAGCCGCCGAACGTCACCACGTAGACCAGGCTGAACGCCCAGCCATCGGCCTCGCGCAGCGGCGCCAGGTGCTCGCGCAGGCTCTGGTGGCGGATGTCCGGCGGCTCCTTGGCCATCACGACCATCACGGCCAAGGGAATCAGCATGGCGATGGCGGTCCAGCCGTAGACGGCGTGCCAGCCGTAGGCCTGGGCGATCGGCGGCGCCAGCAGCAGCGCCACCACGGTGCCGATGTTGCCCGCGCCGGCGATGCCCATCGCGAGGCCCTTGTGCTCCTGCGGGAACCAGCCCGCGCCGAGCGACAGCGCCACCCCGAACGCGGCCCCGGCAATGCCGAGCAGCACGCCCATGGCGAGCACGTCGTTGTAGGACTGGACGAACCAGTAGCCGTACAGCATGGCCACGATGATCAGGCTCATCTCCAGGATCGCCGCGTTCTTGCGGCCGATGTACTGGGACAGCACGCCAAGCGGGAACCGCATCAGCGCGCCGGCGAGCGTCGGGATCGACACCATCAGGCCGGTCTGCACCGGGGTGAGGCCGAAGCTCTGGGTGAGGAACGGTCCCATGGCGCCGTTCAGCACCCAGACGGAGAAGCAAAAGTCGAAATACAGAAATGCCGCGAACAATGTCGGCGGATGGCCCGATTTCAGGGCTTGTCGCAGGTTTGCCATGCCAATGGACCTCTCAGTGTCGCAGTTGAGCACGGCCGACCCTCGTCGCCGTCGCCGCATCCAGCCGGTCAGGCTATTCGCAGCTGCGTGACCGGCAGCAAGCCACGTGCCAGCGGCGCGATCCCTTGGAAAGCCGCACTCAGCCGGCCAGGCGCGCCCGTGCCGCTTCGTGCCGGCGCATGAGGGCGGCGATATCCAGGCCCGGGATGCGGCCGTCCTCCACTACCCAACGCCCCCCGACCATCACCCGGTCCGCTCGGTGGGCGCCGCACAGCACCAGCGCCGCAACCGGGTCGCCGGCCCCGGAGAACCGCAACTCGTCGAGCGTGAACAGCGCCAGGTCGGCCGCGGCGCCCACCGCGATGCGCCCCAGCTCCGGGCGGCCGAGGCAGGCGGCGGACCCTTCCGTCGCCCAGCGCAGGGCGTCGCGGTGGCTGACCGCCGCGATGCCGTTGGCGCCGCGCTGCAGCAGGAACGCCGCCCGCACCTCCTGCATCAGGTTCGACGCGTTGTTCGAGGCGGAGCCGTCCACTCCCAGCCCGACCGCCACGCCGGCCGCCTCCAGCGCGCAGACGCGGCAGGTGCCGGAGGCCAGCCCCTGGTTGCTGCACGGGCAATGCGTCACCCCGACCTGCGCCTTTGCAAGCCGCGCGATCTCGCCGTCGTCGAAGTGGACGCCGTGCGCGACCCAGGTGCCGGGCCGCAGCCAGCCGCATTCGTCGAGATAGTCGAGCGGAGAACAGCCGAACCGCTCACGGCAGTACGCCGCCTCGTCCGCCGTCTCCGCCAAGTGGGTGTGGAGCTTGACGTCGGCGCGGGACGCCAGCTCGGCGGTCTCGCACAGCAGCTCCCGGGTGGCGGTGAACGGCGAGCACGGCGCAAGCGCGATTTGCAGGGCGGCGTGCGGGGCCGGGTCGTGGTGGCGGTCGATCAGCCGCTGGCTGTCGGCCAGGATGGTGTCGCGGTCCTGCACCACCGCGTCGGGCGGCAGGCCGCCGTCGCGCTGCGAAAGGTCCATCGAGCCGCGCGTCAGCACCGCGCGGATGCCAAGCCGGCCGGCGGCGGCGGCCTCGATGCCGATGGCGTCCTCTAGCCCGGCGGGGAAGACGTAATGATGGTCGGTCGTGGTGGTGCAGCCGGACAGCAGCAGCTCGGCCAGCGCCACCGTCGCCGCGGCGTCCAGGGCTTCCGGCGTGAGCCGTGCCCAGACCGGGTAGAGCGCCCGCAGCCAGGCGAACAGCGTGCGGTCCAGCGCGGGCGGATAGGCGCGGGTCAGCGTCTGGTAGAAATGGTGGTGAGTGTTGACCAGCCCGGGAATGACGACATGGCGGCTGGCGTCGAACACGTCGTGCTCGCCCGCCGGCGTGCCGCCCGACGCGACCAGCTCGGTGATGCGGCCGTCCTGCACCACGATGCCGCCAGGCGCATCGGCGAGGACGGCAAGCGGCGAACGCAGCCAGAGCGGTCTTGCCATCGGGTGATAGCGCGGCATTTGCCGGCCTCTGGCAACACCTTTCATCGGCGTGCCGGTTGGCATGTCGTGTGCTTCGCCCGTGGGCCGAACAGGCATGAAGTCGGCGATGCAGCGCGCAGCGGCGTTCGGGCGACGGAGCTTCGGCCAGCTGGGTGGAGCGACGGTTCTAGGCGGCCTGTCGCCCGCTGCGACCTTGGCGGCGAGCGCCTCGAAAGTCGCTTTGGTGCTGACCAGCTCAATCAGCGGCGGCGGCTGGAACCAGCAGGCTTACGAGGGGTTGCAGCGCGTCAAGCTGAGCGGCGCTTCGGTCGCGTTCATCGAGAACGTCAAGCAGTGACTATGGTGCATGGATCGTGACGACGTGGCCTGAGGTAGGATGGCGAGGGGAATGGTCCCCCTTTCTGTTCGGGGTAGGTGCCGTGCCATTCAAAGCCAATGCTGATCGCCGTCATCATATCCCCAAGCAACGGCATCGGGCAACGAACTCGGCGGCATACGATGCGGCCTTGCGGCAGCGTGGCAGCCTGACGGTCTGGTTCACCGATGCGGCGATTGCAGCTTGGAAGGCGGAGGCGCGGACCACCCGAGGCGGCCAGCCTCGCTATTCAGACTTGGCGATTGCCACCGCGCTGACGTTGAGGTCAGTGTTCCGCCTGGCGCTACGTCAGACCGAAGGGCTCATCGGCTCCATCGTCGCTTTGCTCGGCCTCGATCTCGCGGTGCCGGACCACACCACCTTGAGCCGACGGGCCGAGACGATGGGCATAGTTCGCCCTCGGCCAGGCTCCGGTCCTGTTCACTTGCTGGTGGACAGCACGGGGCTGAAGCTATGCGGCTCCGGCGAAGCTGGTCAAGGTTCCGCTCGCGTAGCGAGTGGAATACCAGCGAAGGGGAGTGGCTGCTCGAGAAGCACGGCACGGTGACACGCCGGGATTGGCGCAAGCTGCATATCGCCGTGGACGCCGACACCGGACGGATCGCGGCGGCGGCGCTGACCACCAGCGACGTCGACGACGCCTCCCAAATTGGGGTCTTGCTCGATCAGGTGGATGGCCCTGTTGCCTCGTTCACTGCCGACGGAGCTTACGATCAGGACGGCGTCTATGGCGCCGTCGTGGCACGTCACCCCGAGGCATCCGTCATCGTCCCGCCCCGCTCCAGCGCCGTGCCGAGCGGAACAGCAGAGACGGCCCCTGCGCTGCCATTCCAACCGCTACGCGGCTGGAACCTTGAGCAGCTCCGCCGACAATGCGAGACCGGCATCTGCAGATCATTGCAGAGCATGGCCGCATGGGCTGGCAGAAAGCCTCGGGCTATCACTGGCGTGCCCTGGTAGAGGCCGACATCAGTCGCCTCAAACGGGTCATCGGGAACGAGCTACGATCACGCACCGATCGACGTCGAGCGACCGAGGTCGCCATTGCCGTGCACGCGCTGAACCGGATGCTCCAACTGGGCCGTCCGGAGTACGTCCGCCTCCGATAACATAAAACCAAAAGGGGCGTGCTGCGTGCACCGGCGCGCGCCGGCCGACCCGTGCAACACAGTCTCGCAACCCTTAAACTTGCCCTCACCCAATTGGGTTTGATGGCATCCGGTACCGGCGGCGAACTGGCGTGGCTCGCTGCAGGCGGTCAGGTGCCCGAAAGCTTCCGGAGGCTAACTCGCGGCGAGCTTGCCTCGACGCCTAATTGCCAGTGGTCGGCCTGGACCACCTCAAGCACGTTTCGGGGACGATGAGACACGACGCATATGCCGCCCAGGTGCCGCACGCTGTCGTAAAGGATGCCCGCCCCGCCTGAAGTCCGCACCCCTTCACCCAGCGCCTGGGAGGCCACATAGCTATCAGAAGCATAGACGTCGACCCGCTGCGCCTGCTCGCCTTGGATGTCTAGGTAGGAGCCCTCGAGCTCGGCCGTGTAGGCGCGGAAGCCGCGGGACAAGCCTGGCTTACCCGTCGCGATGGCCTCACGGCGCAGGTGATGGGCTACTTCGAATGCAGCCGTTGGCAGTGAGGCCGCAGCATACCAAGCCCCCAGGTCAGAGCCGTTGAAGCGCCCTCCAGCTGGCGACATGTGCAGAAACGCCGCCATCACAATACTGGAGTTCGGGCGACCATAGATCCATTCTTCCTCCGGCAACCGTCGTAGGCGCTCCTCCACTAGTCGGTCGTTCGTCCAACCGGCAAGTTCCATGACTGCTTCAAGATCGGCTGCGGTCGCCACCGTGTCGAACAGGCCGATGGGCGGGAACTTGGATGGGATAAGCCTGTGGGCAGGCCGTGGCGCAGCCGAATAGATGTCTGTCACTCGATGACCAAGTCCTGGTCCCGGTACGGCTGGAAATGCTGATCCAGGGCCTCGACAGGCTCCATGTAGAGCCCGCCGCGCGCCGCATCCAAGAAGCGCCTCGCCGCCATCAAGCCATCTTGGGCGCCGGCGGTGACGAGGTCGAGCGGGGTTCTACCTCCGAAGATGGTCGCGGCGTGCGACGAGCGCAGCCAAGCCACCGCCTCCCTCTCGCTGCCGTGCAGGATCCCGAGCGCCTGATGAATGCCCAGAATTGCGGAGATGCGGGTCAGAGTGTCTACATCCAGGGTGAGTTCGCCGTGCTCGCGGGCTGTCTTAGCCCACTTGTGGAAGGTCGAACGCGCGGGTGAGCCGAGGATCAGCAGACGCTGGCTTTCATCCAGGCTCCAGAGGTCGGCAATGGCCAGAAATGTCCGTATTCCGGGAGCACTCAACCTACGCCGGTTGGCTGGAAGAAAGCGGCTTTGGTTTAGCTGCTGAGGGCCAGGAGCAACCGGCTGTAGCGACGCAATGGATACCCTCGACATGTTCATCTCCTTCGTCTCAAAGTGGACTATGCCCATATCCGGATAAAGTCAACGATTTTCAAGGTTGAGAGCTGGTTTGGCCATACGTCCACTTTCACAGGCAGTCCGCCTGAAAGCTGCCTGCCCGCTCCCGTGATGAGTTTCGGACGCCGCTTGGCGTACGAAAGTCTCCGAAGGACGAACCCGCGGGCCGGTGCTCGGTATGGGGATTTAGGGTTTGGGCGATGCCGGAGCGGTCGGGACCAGAGGCAGTATCACGCGCCCAGACTGAGCGCCGACGCGAGTCTGATAGTGCCGCTTGCCACGGGCGGGATCGCTTCGGCGTCGATCAAGCCCGTCCCGAACAGCTTCTGCAGCATCAAGTGCAAGCGGTATCGCTGGCCGCAGCAAGGCTGCGATTTGCAGGTCGGGCGTGCCGTGCCGGGTTACGACGTTGTCCTGCCGGCCAGGGCTGTTCAACGCTGCTGGGTGGGCTGTGTTGAGTCCGATCCGCCACACCTGCGAGGTGAAGTGAGGCGGCTGGTCGCAAGAGGGGTTCTCGATTTGGCCGATGTCTGACCTTTCAGCGGCAACTGGGTCGGAGGTTGCCGTGGCTGCGTTTTCGCCTTTGCTGGATATGCTGGCGGACGTTCCTGATCGCCGCCGGGCACAAGGACAACTCTACAAGCTGCCTCACGTGCTGCTGTTCGCCATCCTGGCCATCGTAACTGGGTGCAACTCGTATCGCGGCATCGTCACCTTCATCGCCGTGCACCGCCGCAGGCTGAACGTGGCCTTCGGCCTGAACTGGCGCCGCGCACCTGCGCACACCGCCATCCGCTACATCCTGCATGGCCTCAACCCGGCTGCAGTGGAGGGGGCCTTCCGCCGCCATGCCGCCCTGCTGCAGGCAGCACGCGCCACACCCGGGCAGGGCAGCATTGCCCTTGATGGCAAGACCCTGCGCGGCAGCTTTGACAAGTTCCACGACCGCGCCGCCGCTCAGGTGCTGAGCGCGTTCGCCACCGACACCGCGCTGGTGCTCGCTCACGCCGACGTCGCCGAGAAATCCAACGAAATCCCGGCCGCACAGTCCCTCCTGGCCGAACTCGGTATCGACCCCGGCGCTATCGTCACGCTTGATGCGCTGCACTGCCAAAAAAACATTTCGAGGTCGCGGCACAAGTCAACATCACCCTGATCGTAGGCGTCAAGGACAACCAGCCGACCCTGCACCAGAAAATCCAGGAGGTCGCGGCCACCATGGCGCCGCTCGGGGCCGCCCGCAGCCGCCACAAGGGCCGCAACCGCGACGAACGCCGCACCGTCACCGTCTTCGACCCCTCAGATAGCCTGGTCGACACCGACTGGCATCCCCATGTCGCCGTCATCATCCGGGTCGAACGCGATGTCTACACCCGCAATGCCAAGACCGGGCTGCTGCGCCATTCCAGCGAGACGGCCTTCTACGTCGCAAACACGCCGGTCACCGCCGCCCGTGCCGCCGATGCCGTGCGTGCGCATTGGAAGATTGAGAACACCTCCCATTACAGCCGCGACGTCACCTTGGGCGAGGACCGTTCGCGCATCCGCACCAACCCCGGCGTGTTCGCCCGCCTGCGCAGCTTCGCCTTCAACATCCTCAAGGCAAACCGGACCGACACACTCAGCCAGGACCGCTATCGAGCCGGTCTCGCAGGCGTCAAGGAACTGCTCAGAATGCTCGCTGTTCCAAAGCGTTGAACAGCCCTGTCCTGCCGGCTGATCGCGGCGGTGCCGGCGGCGCCCGCGGCTGGCTGCAGCGCTCGAACGTCTCGATGATGATCATGCGACCGCCGCAGCACGGACAGGGCGGCCGGTGATTGGACGGCTCAAGCGTTGCGTCCGGTGCGGCCGGCGGCGTCGGCGGTGCGGCGAGCAGCTCGCGGGCGCGGGCGAGATTGTCGCGGCATGTGCCGCTGGCGAGCAGGCCGTAATGACGGATGCGGTGGAACCCGCGCGGCAGGACGTGCAGCAGGAACCGGCGGATGAACTCGTCGGTTGTCAGCGTCATAGTGCGATACCGCTCGGCGCCATCGCGGCGGTAATCCTTGAGGCGGAACGTCACGGGGTCACGCCATAGAGAACGGGGTCTTGGCAGCTTTTGGTGATTGGCCCGTCGGCGTTACCATATTGGATAGGTGAACCTACTCTCTCGCTTGTTGCCAAACCCGGCTTTGGTCCGGCTCGAAACTTGGAGCTTTGAGCCCGCCCCTGCCTCGATCACCGTCACCCTCCGCTCGCAGTCCTTTCAGATACAATGTCCGCTCTGCGGCGAGCGGTCCAAACGAACCCACAGCCGCTACGAACGGACGCTCGCCGACCTGCCCTGGGGCGAGCATGCCACTACCATCAAACTCGGGGCACGCCGCATGTTCTGCGACAACGATTTGTGCAAGCGTCGTGTCTTTACCGAACGCCTGCCCGGTGTTGCGGCACCCTGGGCGCGCAGGACGACGCGGCTCGCTGATCGGCTTACGGCTGTGGGCTTGGCGCTGGGCGGCTCAGCCGGCGCGCGCCTCGGTCGCAAGTTTGGGCTGACGGCTTGCCGCAACACGCTGCTGAAGCTGATACGGCAGGCGCCCATATTACCTGTCGTGACCCTCACCATCCATCAGTTTAGCAGGCACTCCCAGAGCTTTGGCAATGGCAGGGCTCGGAGCATAAGTCTGAGAGCTTTGCGCAGTCCTCGGGTGAACCAGGAAAGCTTGCTCCTGGCGAGCTTTC
>JAABUY010004297.1_pt1 | contig 15044 bp, 15 predicted proteins | sample 5560271 | NCBI WGS metagenome assembly JAABUY01 (sample SAMN10711886, study PRJNA513374) | rock metagenome | isolation source: Antarctica rocks | place: Antarctica: Victoria Land, University Valley
CTCAATTCTAAATTCACATAGTTGCAGAACGATGCTCCTCTGCTGAGGGGATTTTGGACTCCCACGCTATGAGCCATTCTCTCTTATCTCCACTCTTCCCAATCAATGTATTGCCAAGTCTTCATTACATTGGATTTTCGATCACAACTGTGGAGTCATTATTATGTACTGCGAATCGATATTACCTATGGCCGAAACCTTTCAATCTTCCATCACAACATCTAGTCAATTAACGCGGTTTGTCCCATAGTGGCATTCTTAGTTTTCAGCTAACGAATCCGATGAATGTAATTCTCGAGTGGAGCCTTTTTTCTTCGAGAGGGAGTGCAGAGACCAAGTTTCACTTCAAAGATATTGTTTCTTCGCAAGCTTACAGGGGCGGATAATCCATGCTGTCTCGAATTCAAGACAGGCTAAAGTAACGTCACCTTCTCGAAAGAAGCAAAGAACAACGGCATACCACCGAAACCCTGGCAAGATACGGACTTACATGATCGGAGGATTCTTAGGGATATTTGCGAGGGGTTATGGCGCGTCGGATGTACCTGGTCAGGATCACTTTTGTCAGAAGTTACCTGGAATTCTATTATGCGCGCTAATCGCTAAATAACTAGATGGTATGAGTGACAATATGAGTCTTAGGGTAGACACATCGTGGTCACACTTTTAACATTTCATCTTTTATTGACTCACACACTTAGGAGGAATCCCTTGAGGCTTCGTAATGCTCAGCTCATATTAATTAGGCATCCAGACTACCATCTGCTGGCTGGGACTCCCTGAAGCTGGTAAGCTGGTGAGACTCTGGAACCACTTGAACTCTCACAAAGGAGGGTGTTGTGTGTTCAAGGCAGGACATGACGTCGGTCTTTCAGAGCAAGAGCCAAATTCCTGCCAGAACCCTCTTTGGTCCACTGTTCCTGTGTACCCAAGCATGCGCAGCTGCCGTTGTGTCGCGGCATTGGTCTCGAGCTCGTCCCGAATTGCGTTCAGAATTAAGATGGCCTAATGAGGGCGTCAATATTATTCCCTGATTGGGGTCCTTCCTGGCAATCAATGACTTCTTTACTACTTGGTACGAGGCATTAGGTTACGCCACCACCCAAGCTCAATTGATAATTCAATAGCTGTCTCCGAGATCGATCCGAAACAAGCCACCAACTTCCTGTTGAGTGATATTCTTACCGCCTTGTCCTTTGGGCTTGCTTTCGTTGCTGCACCCGAAGTCGCCGTAGGGGTTGAAGGCATTAAAGCCGCTACTGCCGCGGCCGGAGAAGCTCTCATCACTGGTCTGCAAAACACCCCAGCGGTGGGGAAAGCAATTTGGCCTACTGGTACAATTGACTCACAATCGATTCAAATCGGAGGACTGGAGAGCGAGCTCAACCATGTGACCGCCAAACTCTCTACTATGGTCGATGCTGGCCTTCAGCCTATAATGAGCGACATGCCATCGTTCGTTGCATTCGCTTAAACCGGCGCTTTTTCCGGTTCTACGCCGCTTTCGCTACCTTCGTCCACGTAAGGCCTTGGTCTGGCGCTTCGGACCTACATTCTCTCCAACGCGATGACGGAGAACAAATGGAGATCTACCGCCTTTCTCAATCTTACCAGGGATCAAGTCCAGTCTAGCGTAGTCGGTTCTGGTGGTTGGGCATGTACACTGGGCCCGAACGACATTTGTGTCGGTAAATATGGTGGGGTCTTCTACCGTCAATCTACCATGCGTGCCTTTTCACTATCTACGATGGGCAATGGGGGCACCACTTCGCTTCATTTGATGAGCGACATTGTCACCAATGAGTGGTCAACTCTACCAGCTCTCTTCGACGGCGGGTACAATTGCACTGCAGCGGGTAAATCCAGGATAACGCCTTTTTCGTTCCAAAATAATGGTAGTATCGATCTTTCGTGCATGTCACAGCTTCAGCTTTAGATTGCTTGTGGTTCTCCATGTCCGGTTGATTTGATCAATAGCGCCTGTCCATTTCCGCCTTGTGAGAAACAGAAAGGGTTTTGCTGAGGTATGGGTAGTAGCAGATGCGTTTCCCTCTCGAACGGGTTAGCATACAGTTTATAACTTACTATAATCACTACAAGAACCAGAAAAATTACCGGTCATTCAGCCCAAAATCTGTCGTCAGCACTACGGAGATCTACCAGCAACCTATCTACTCAAACCCATACGAACAAGTAGACCTCTACAGCTCCTCTATTCCAATATGGATGCTCAGCCGCCAACATAACTCTAATCAACACCCCCAACCCCCAAAACAACCATAGATAACCCCCACGCCTTTTACCCACAATTCTTAGTTACAGATGCGTGTTAGGCTCTACGGCGTTGCTGACCCTTGACGCGCACCGATCGATTACTTTCCTCAAAACCCGAGACAGCGGATGTCGACGGATGCGCGGTATCTGAGGGTAACGTATCAGATTAGATGCCGGGATTGTTGCGTGGGTAAATGTGGTGGGTTGAGAAGGTTAGGGCCTTGAGGGATGGTGATTGTAAGGAAAAGGGGGCAGGAACATTGACAATATTGCGGTACTTTGAAGCACGTGTTACGCTGCTATTTCAGGACGAAGAGCGTATGAAAACGGATGGAAAAGACTAGAATAAGCTATGCGTTTCTTCAATGTCCTGGTTCTGCATGTTCGGCACCTGTTCCGAATGAGCCATAGAAATCATGTAGTGGTTGGGGGTGAATAGGGGTCAAGGCAAGGTAGGGCTGAAGACCTAATTCTAAGATGATGAGTAAAGGAAGGCAAGTCCCGCCGAGACATTTTCACGAACAAAACGTTCACAACCCGATCAAGCACTCATGCTTCCGTACCTTACCTATGCTTAATACACCTCTGTAGAGAAAGCGCTTCAGTCATGGAGTTTACCAAGGAATGCCAGAGCTTTACGGATGTCGGCACGTTGACGGCTACTGGAGTTTTCCCAAACCCCAACCAGAGCACACCACAGAGTTGCAGATGCCGCAACCGTGGGCCGAACAGATTGGGATACTGGGATACTGGGATACTCGGAATACATCCGGACAAGATGAGGCCAGATTGAGAGGGATTGGACCAGCTACCCCCGAGTCCGTCCAATGGACGTACCTCGGCAACAGTCCTGTGAGGGAGCAATCCATGTCCAAGCAATACTACTGTGTACTAGCTCCCTAGCTGAGTAATTTGGGACCTGCATTCCTTTTCTGTAAGGTCCCGCCGACTGTGGATCTCGATCTGGTAGGAGGAAATTATTGATCCAGCCTGTTGAGCGACTCATGGGCACAACAATGGCCGTATTCGCAGCAGATGTGATTGACTGCGCTCTTCGAGCCTCTAGTTCTAGCGAATTTTCTCGTGGATTTGTGTTTCGCGGGCATGCACCCCACAAAGCTCCTCCGGCGCTTTGAGATGAGGTTTATGAGCGACTCGGGGCGACCAGGCGCAATGACCACGCGAGCTCCTCCCTTCTCTTACGTGCATCTTCTACGGGATTTGGCCAATGCCAGTGGAACTTAGCCTCGGCTAAAGCGTACAATGTTATTCTTTAGCTCTGAAGAGGAGGAATATGTACTCTAATACTATTCGCTCCCTTTCTAAAGCATTCAACTTACAAGCCGCAACGCTGATTGAAGCCCACAATCATAAGGTAGGCTTCGAGACCCTTCCGCAAGCCACGTTTCATCTCTGTCCAACGAGCATTTTCACGTTCTTCAAGGGGCTTTTTACGAGTTGCGGGGAACCTCTCGTTTGCAATTCGTGGTGTCAGAAACATATTTCATACTTCTATTCTGCACCTATAAGCTTTTCCCGGCCGGCGGATACTTGCAGCATTGCTACGGTATTAGGGTCCAGAACCCTGTCTTTTAGGAGGCATCAAGCTTGTGGTAGGGGAAAGCCTCGAACCTGACATTAAAGAATCAAATCGTTTCCTTCTGATTCCGGGTATACTCATCTGTTTATCTGCTGTAATACCATGCTGTGCGCATCGAGAAGCGGTGTCTGAAACGAATATTCAGACGTGAGCTTGAACGGGCCGTCAACATATTTTTCCTAAAAGCTGCACCGATACAAATTTGTCTTGGATTGCCAAAGTCTTGGACTGCCAACCCGTATCATGTCTAGGTAACGACCATTTTCTTAGTCAAGGTCCTACCAGATTCAACGGTCTTGTCACATTCCTAAGTCTCACGACCGGAAAGTTGCCTCACCTTGCTATACTTCCCTACATCATGTTTCTCCTTTTTGTTAGATAAATCATAGTACTGGCTTACTTGTGTTCCATATCCTTTGCGTAGTAGACTATCAAATGCTCATTTCAGGCTTAGGTAGTACAAAATCAAACGTACCACAACCTGCAATAGAAAGGAACTGTCAGGATAAGGATACTATGATAAGATTTGGCCATTGAAGAGTTAGGTAAATCGATTGAGGCATACCTGCATTTTGGCAGCGTAGTATACGCCGTAGCCCAAGAGAACAACGTATAAACACCGGCGAACTTGCTTTCCCAGAGTCCTGCCACATCCTGTCGCCTTGTCAGGCCGCAACGTCCCAAGGGCTAAAGATTATATTGGTTGGGATAGTCTTCGCATCTGTCAACTTCTTGACCTGGATTTAAAGAGATTCATCAACCCAAACAGCAATTTTGCCTTCAAAATGGCTCAGCCATCCTCGAGCGAGGTTCAGTACCAGTTGAACCACATCAATGACAACAAGTCTCTTGAGATGGTGTCGTCGCAAATATGTGGTATGGTCATAGCCTTCGTTGCGGTAGCTCTAAGACTTTTGTCTCGGCGAGTTGGTCGAGTACCCATCTTGTCTGACGATTACATGATCGTTGTTGCTTTGGTAGGAGCCAATCCGAGTAGCTACACTTCATCGAGATCGCCTTGCAACAAATAAGAGTGTCCGGCTGATTCGAATCATTGATAGTTTTTTGCTTTCGGGGAGGCCATTTCTACCCTGATCTGTACGTCATATATTTCAAATCAATATATCCGCATGCTAATGACACTCGTTAATGGTTAGGTGTTCGTCTGGGAGGCGGAAAGCATGCAGTCCTTATGGAACACCCACTAGACCATGCCAAAGTAGAAGACCTTCTCTTTCTGCACGACCAATAGCAAAGCGCCTGCTAATCATGCGTCCAGGACGTCTTCGCCGTCGAACTTCTCTATAATCCAGCCATCGCCACCGTTAAATTCTCTGTCCTGCTCCTCTACCGCCGAATCTTCCCAAACCAGCAATTTCGTACCATGCTCTGGTGTCTCGGTGGTTTCGTCTTGGCCTACAGCTTCGTACAAACCATAGCCATCATCTTCCATTGCATACCTGTGCAAGCGGCTTGGAACCCGACTGTCCAAGGCAGATGCATCAATATAAACGCCGTTTTTGTTACAATGGGTGTTTTGAATGCCATTACGGATTTTGTTACACTATTTTTGCCCATGCCTATGTTGTGGAACTTGCAGATGCCGAAGGCGAGGAAGGCGCAGGTGATGCTTATCTTTTTATTGGGAGGCTTGTGAGTACACATGTATCACGTATCCAAAGGCAAAAGCACTAACGATCCTCAGCGTTTGCATTGTTTCGGCCTACCGAGTTACCAAACTCAACATCCAATTAACAGATGCAAGCTGTCAGTCTCGCCTCTCTTCCTCGAAAAAATACCCTACTGACAGGGAATCTCCCAGATACCGACGCTGACGCAGCAATTTGGTCCACCGTCGAAGTCTGCGTCGCCATTGTCTGCGCCTGCCTGCCCACCCTCCGCCCCCTCTTCCGCCGCAAGACAGCCCTCACCACCGAAAGCAATTACCACCCAAAACATACCGGCGACGCCTCCATCGATGTCAGGAGTGGCTATTCAGTAAGATCGTGGCAGGGCACGGATCTGGCAAGGTTGGGCATTAGCCATCAGATGCTTGCCCCAACGACCTGGACGGAAATTGAGGGAGGCGCAAAGACCGGAGTGGCGTTTCAGGTTCGGGAGGTGGGAGGGTGAGGGTGGGATGGGGAGGTGGTGTGGGGTGGAAGGGGAGATTGGGTGTGTGGTTGGGTTTTGTTGGGTGGGGCTCTGGAATTTAGCAGGGTGGTACTGGGTGGGATTTTGGCATGTCACCGACGCTCTTTGGTTTTACCCCCTCATGCGTTCTTCTGTGTATAAACCCACAAGACCTCTCTTTTCCAAACAAACCATTCCTCACATCAACCATTAACTTCCACAACGAACCCAAAAAATGCCGAAGCTAGAAAGCAAGTTAAAGAGAAAGGAAGGACGAGGAACATTGATCTACGTCCACCGTCACACTCCTACATCTTGTACTCATCCCACCTATTCAGAACGCGGAACAGAGTCGCGGAATTGAAGGGAGGGCGGATATGGGATGGAAGGGGGCGGGGAAGGATGCGGCGGGAGGGGGATGTGGGAGGAGTTATGATGGGTTTCCAGGGCGGGGCGGGGCGGGGCGGGGTGGGGCGGAGAGGGGTATGAAGGGGAGGAAATAGGAATGAAGACGAGTGGGCAAAGCATGAAATGGGGGAAGTTGAGAAAGAAAATGAAGGGAATATGCAGCTACTGTAGATTTGCTTTGGGGGCGCGCTTAGGCTTGGCTGGTATCGGAAGGCTGAAATTTCGGTGTGAAGACTAAGGTAGGTAGGCATGTAGGGATAGAGAGTTGGGATCTAGTGGGGGACCTCGGCTAACAATACTGGCCCCCTCGGCCACTTATTTTAGGTACCAGTGCACGCCCGTGTGACTTCCATCTCCATGCGGTTTCGTCTGACCCAAGCACGATCAACATACTCGCTATGCAGCAAGACAACGACAAAGAGGGAGCTTTGTGCAACTTGTCTGAATCAAGAAATATACATCCACAACAGTCAAAGCTACGAGTGCGTTCTGCAGGCTTGAGTCTGATGAAGAGATTGCGCGAATGACGAAGAAATCTACTAGATATACGCTCATTTTTAAGCTTTTGTCGTCGATGAGAAGATGCTATCAAATGGCTCAGTCTTTTGTGCTTACGGTATCTGTGTGGAAGATAGCCAATCGGTCGATGTTGGGTGACCGGTCCACCACCGTCAATCCGATGCTGCGGTGATCTGCATCGACATGCTTCAGGTTCTTCGCTTGTGTGTACAGGAATCGAGTCTCCTCGTATCATCTGGTCTCAGCCGTATCAAGCAACGGGCTGAGAACCGCATTTCAGCTTTCCATATTGTACAACACCCCGCTTCAACCTCAGGCTTCTAGAGCAGCGCTGTCGCAGTCTTACAACCTTCAGTATTGCTCAGGTATCCAGCCACCTATTCGCGCAGATGTAACGCTTGATAGGCACGCTTCTGTTCATTCATACGGGAGCATGCGGTCAGCACGTTCGCCAAGGCGACGTTTGGTCCTGGGACCAAACTGACATACATAATACAGCCGCCGCTAAATTTCATTATGATACACCAATCCCCGATGTAGTCCTTCAGCTTCGATAATTGGGAAGACGACCTCGATGAGGTGCCGACGTCGTCCCTATGCCGCGCAGACAGTATCGTCTGATCTTAAGCTGGAGCTCCTCGTCTGTTGACAAACTATGTGTCAGAGTGGCGTCCGATGGAACATTCAGCTACAGCGGCTAAGATGGTGAAGCCAGGTGTCAGCTGGGCGCAAAGAGGCTATCGAAAGAGAAAGGACATTGCAAGGAAACGAAGCCGGCGGGGGAACATGGCACTTATCCTATTGGTAGCATTATGAATGGTCCCATATCTCCGTAAACAGAATTGCTTCGTGGCAAAGGGTACTTTTTCCTCTCAGAATTGCACATTCAGGGTTGCTTGCAGGTCGAGGATGGGTACTCGATCAACATCACGCTTCGTCCCATGAGCCTGCTCGTCAAGCACCGGGGATGGTGGATGTAACATGCTCTTCGGTTCCGATATACACTCTGAGCCTCCCTCATGACCTTGGCCATCAGGCTAGCAAAATCAGCGCTATAAGCTTGATATTGCAATACCACGTCGGACAAGAAGATGAAGACCGAGGGACATTCTCTGCAATTCTCACCGTAATCGACCGATCCATTTCGTGAGAGCATAAAAGGAAGCTCCACCCCGCCTTGAACCATCATCTCCAACAGCCAGCAGCCGGCCTTGCATCCACACATCAATCTCAACAGCTAGCAATTTCTTACCCAAACATCTACTCAACTTTTTACTTACACAAGCTTTTCAATCTCTAATATGAAGTTTATCACCGTTCTCGTCGCAGCCCTCCTGCCCTTGGCCGCCTTGGCTGCCCCAGTCGCTGATGCCGAGCCCGTCGCAGAACCCATGCCTGAGCCAGTCGAGGTGGCCGAGCCGGACGTGCCCGGAACCAGCGCCATCGACAGCCGCGACGTCTTGAAGAGGGCCACCGAGTACTGCTACATTATCGGCAACGACGGTAACGTCGCATGCCGTAGCGGGCCTGGCACCGGCTACCCCGTAGTTGTCAGAATGGTCCCAGGCAACGGGTACTATTTCACCTGCTACAAGACCGGGACCGTCGTCGGTGGCAACAAGTATGTTCATCTAAACTCTGTTCCTGGTCGGTTGTGAGAGTGAGTGACTGATGGAGACTGTAGCTCTTGGGATTATAGCCGAACCTACGGCTGCTACGTGTCGGGGTACTATACAGATTCGAGCTGCACCAAGGGTATGTCTACGTCTTCTTTTGATCTAGCTCTTTCTTTTGAACTTTGGCCGGGACGAAAGACTGATCACTCTTACAGCGAAACTTGGCCTCTGCTGATTCTGACTCGTATCGCTGACGAGTTGTGGGAGCGTGAGATGGCTGGATGGGCGATGAAGTGAAGAGGCAGGTTAAAGGGGGATGAAAGAGGAAGACGACAGGTCGACGTAGTCCCTCGTTTTCTGATGCGTAATTTGAATATGCAATATATGTCCTCAGAAGAAATATTGACAGGGGTGTTGCACATGACGCGCGCCTCGCACAAGTGCGGCACAACCACACACTAGCGTTTGTAAGTCAATCGAATTGCGAGGTTGATAGCCAATCAGTAAATTTATATATGGCCCTGGACACTACTATAATAAATTCTCCGTCCGGGTGAAATCGCTGTCGCTCATGTAATGAGAGAGCGGGAATGGATAATTAAAAACAACGATAGAGCGCCGCGTTTACGCACTCCAGCTACAAGCCCCAGAACCGGATTCCGTCTAAAGACTACTAAAGGCACATACCGCAACGCAACGTGTCACGTTACGTGTGTGACTGTCTTGCCGAAAGGAGCTACGCCATATTGTTTTCAAGGGTACGAAAGCGGCATTCGAGTGTTTTTACGCTCAAAAAAAAGGCGATAATTTTGAGAAAGAGGAAAAAGCAAAAGTTCTCACCAACAGTGACGAAAAGACTGCGTTCAAAAGGGAAGTGTGGATTTCGAATTTTTGCTCCTTGAACCCTTCTGGTTTATGCTACTTGGACAGAAACGTTGGCTTGGTGGCCCCATGAGGTTCGAATTCCGGCGACATTTTCGCCGTGGAAGAGGATCACTTGGAAGGGTAGCTCTCTCTCCCTCTGACCATTGCAGGTTGGAGAAAAAAGAGCGCGAAAGAAGGCAGAGGAGGAGACTTGATCCAAAACACTGTCTGAATGTGTTCTACGCGTAAGAAAAATCGGGGATTTTTTCATCATGTGATAAAAGGTAGAATGCGCGAGCTCAGAAAACGTTTCCTTGGCGGAATCCTACGATGAATCTTAGACAAGCACGAGCCGTTCATCTCAAAAGAAAGGACTGCTTTTTGAAGGGGTAAGCCTCCAGGAATACACGCTGTAGCACCACAGTGACGCTTCTCACTCACGTTGGATGATTTCGTGGTTTTCGGGCCCGTAGAATTGAGCGAGATCATACTTTTGATAAATGTTAATAATAAGAAAGAAGGCATCCAATCTTAGGGCCAAACGTCCCTCTCGCATCACCGGACAGGAATGTGCGCCTCTGAGCGTTCTTATGAATGCCGGAGCGAGAGGACGTAGGAGATTCTGTCAACAGCGGAGAGAGCTGGGTAAGAGAGGAGACTGACAGATTCGCGGACCAACCAGGGACGGCTACTATCGATTGGACGTTCTGACGAGCTGTGGTGTACACCAAAGTTGGTCCGTTCCACGGGTCGTGGTTCACACCAAGGGTTGGAACAAAAACCGTGGGCAAGGAATGCTGAAGCCAGAAATGGATGCTGGGAGCAAGAAGTGGATGCTGGGAGCAAGTGATTGCTGAGAGCAAGAAGTGAATGGCGATGCAGAAGGGTGAGGCGCAGCGAGAAGGGTTGAGAACAAGTAACATCTATTCTATGACCAGACAACGGGAAGCCATTGTTCTTCCAAGGACAGAGCCTACAACCTGGCTTATTCATTGCTGAGAGAAGTGAGCAACGAGATGTAGATATGAGATATATGAAATAAGAATGATGAATGAAATACAAAGTTAGATGCATGCTAAGGGGTAGATCCCAAACGCTCATGTTGTTGCGGTAGATCTAGAGTAAACCAAGCGAGTGCCGCTCCGTTGAGTACTACACTGGCGAGTGATTTCTCCCCCCCTCAAGTTTTTGGAGAATCTACTTGTGGGGAGTGCCCCCCCGGCAAGTACTCACTCCGACGAGTACTGCCCCCATCATGTGGTGCGAGCTCCGAGGTTTACAAGGCACTGTATGATTCCACCTCAAAGCTCGAGGCCTATTCCCGAATCGTCCGCTAGTGACTTGCGTCTGCGCCGAGGTGACTTGAAGGATGTTGGTAGTAACAGAGACTTGATACTGCTTATCAATGGCCATAACTGGCGTGTTTGAACCTGTACCCACAACCACCACACAAACACTGTGCCAAAAGTCAATGGCACTGAGATGGCAGCGAAAAGCCAGGTGTTTGACGTGACAACGAGCCGTTTTGCACCACCATCCGGTTGCTCCTGACCAACAAACTGGGTAGAGAAGAAATTCTGGTAATCTATCAGTAAGCAAGAAACAAGCAAGGGGTTTTCATATTACTGACTAATACAACGGTCGTAGGTAAGTATATCAAGGTGATTATTGTTAGTACTTTGATAGCGGCAGCATCCTGCGTGCTTTTCTCGGTGAGCTTCCTCATGGTGACATTTTCTTTTCGAGTCTCTTCCGCTAGCAGCTTGAGCGATTGACCATTGCCGAGATCAAGGATACTAGAGGACTGGCGCAGTGCAAATGAGTATACAGAGGATACAAGAGTGAGTTATGTGCATGCTTACGAGGTTTGACATGCCCTGAACTTTCGTCTGTAACGTCTCAATCTTTTTGCGGCTGAACATGACTTCGCGGTGCTTTTCGCGAAGTGCAAAGGCAACAGGATCAAATTCTTCGCCATTGGTTTCCAGTGGATTTACATCAATGTCCAGACAGAACTGCTTGTAGTTATCGAGAAGAGATGATATGGTATCGATCGTCGAGTCCAACACTAGCAACATATCAATTATTGCATCCTCGAAGTCCTTAAGAATTTGACGTTCGTCCACGTCGACTAGTTGCAGCGGGTCCTTCTCCTGAATGGAAGCGACAATAACTCGGTCCGACTGTTTCCACTGTGAGTGTTCTTGCTACACTAGATGTAAGATAAATAATTGCCTACCTGTTTTATAATTCGTTCTGTCAGGTTGATGATATAAGGTCGCCAATCGGCCAAAGCCGCGTCTAGAACAAGCAGGTGCACTTCAAAAGGATTGAGCCCAACCAGGTTGGGAGAGCATTTGAGGTATCGATCCAAACATTGCTCTATTTTACCGGATGCTGATACCATAACCCATGTGGAGGACTGGTCGCTCACATCGTATTTGTGGTAGATCACACTTGGACATAGCGACCAAGGATTATTACTGTCTCGGTAAGTAGATTCGACGTATCTCAAGGCATAAGCACATTCTGAAAGAGTTAGTAACATGAAAGCGCCACATAGATGGATCCGCTACCAAAGCCAGCATATCGGCGGTGCATCAACCCAGCGGACGGAGAATCGCCGGTTGTTCGACGCCTGAACCGCATTTGAGGCGGTCCGACCTCATTCTCGTTGTGCCTTAACCCAAATAATAGTATAAACTCTCGGAATCTTGGAAATATCTCCAATTCGGACATCAAGGCCTCAAAGAGTTCTTGCGTTATATATAGCCGGCTATACGAATGTCGTTGGCGGATAAAGCTGCCACTTGTCAGCCCGCCGGAACAAAGTTGTAAAATAGAAAATACACGTACCAGACTCGAAAAGAGTGCTTTGACTCCTTCAGGTTGAAGTATATTAGCTTAGACTAGAAGGTTTTGCATTGTGAAAACCCACAAGTGTGATTTGACTCAATTCCGCAACATCTTGTACTTTCCGGCGATTGAGTTTCAGACCTCCTTCGCTCTCTGACTGTGGTTGTGAATAACCGTTCGGTATCAGAGTGCGAGGTCCTTGCGGAGTACTTCCAAAGCTTGAATTGAGAGCCGATCCAGGCGTTCTTACACTATAAGAAAGGCCTCGCTGGGAAATGTTTGTCTGATTCTGCGAAGTTGTCTGAAAAACGATCTCGACGGATGATTCGGCCTCTTTCAGCACAAACAACTTGGTTGCTCTCTCCGAGAAAAAGGTATCCGTTGCAGAGGTCTGATCGTAGAACAGAGCCTGCTTGAAATGCTCGGATACTTTCATTCCGCAAGATCTCACTCCCATATATAATTGTATCAACTAAGGAATAAACAAGAAAGATCAATATACAGGCCATCGGACGCAGCTGGACGCGATATATAACTACTGGTTTACCATCTGTGGTCGGCGTCAATTTGTTTGAGCCTTGACGCCCAGCCTCGCCCGCGAAAGACTGCCATTGGCCGCACAAGAGAGGCACAGGGTGGTGCACATGTTGCATGCCTAAGATAGATGGACTGGGCCACCCCCTTCATGATGCAGGCATTTTGCGCAGATGAAGTATGTCATACTTAGACGAGTCGTAGAAGCCACCCCGTCAAGTTATGAAAACTTACATCCTGTGTAGAAGAGTTCCTCTTACTCATGTTCCATATAATTAGTCTGTGTCGCAGATAAGTGTGCATTCATCACTGTTAGGTGTACTCCACGGTCTTCACCCCTCAAGTATACAATGAGAATTTTATCAGTTCAATATGGGTCTACGTTGGCAAATTCAGGCAATGTCGATTTCCACCCATTTTAAAGTACAGTATTACTAGAGTACCCGATAGATAGGAATGTTTCAGTTCCAGCGCCTACCTACCAACGGCTCATCCCTAAACGCCCCAAGTAATTCCAGCGCCAGGGAACGAATGCAGTATAGAGAGCAAACCAAGAACTGCTTCTTTGTATATGCGAGTTACCTTACAATAAAATCCCGATGAATGCGATCCTACAAGGCTTCGCTTAGGATATCACCGCGCATCCAAAGCTAACTACATCATGTAGACAAGCCCATCATGGCCCAAAACGCCAAACTCCATCGTCAATAGCCTTGGTACAAGAAGTGAACTATTACATCGGGGTAAGCCCAAACATTGCCCGTGTTATCGCTTCTCAACCAGTAATATATGCATAGCAGCATAAGCAATGACTATGAAAGCTCCAGACATGACGCCTAGCGCGATGACATCGTGCCACAGCGCCAAAGCGTCAAAGCCAAAAGCGCTAAGGATAGAGGCGCCGGGGACTTCGATGTCGAGACCGTATTTGTGGTCGATGAGGGTGAGGTATCTGACCTCGTTGACGATGAGGCCTTCGAAACCGTAGTGGAAGATTGAAAGCTGGGGACGTGTTAGCGCTGCTTGTGAGGTTGTGGGTTTTTTATGGGGGCTTACACTCTGCAGCCATAACGCCGCGGAAGGGATGGCATCGTGGTTGAGCAGGAGACCGGCAAATAGCAGGCTGAAAAGCATGACCAGACTGCCGATCAGATTTGCGACGCCGCCGTCCTTGAAGACGATGCCGATGAATAGGCAAATCGCCGCTGCGGCCAAGTTGAAAAGGACGAGTATTAGTATGAATTTCAAAAACTCTGGCCATGCGGGCACTAGACCAGTCATTGGATATACGATGGCGCCCATGATAATAGGAGGTATCAGACGCAGGGGGACGATGTCGAAGACAACTTTAGCTGCGAAGTAGGTTATAGGGGAGTAGTAGCCGTTCGCTCGTTCTCTGACGAATAACAGCCGTTCGGAGGAGAAGACCGTGAGGCTGGTTAAGGTGCTGAAGCCGAAGAGAGCGAGGACAAAGAAGAAAAGGCCGAGTCGGTTTTGGAAGCCTTTAATGTCATCTGTTAGGCCGTAGAATAGGAACCCAGAGAGCACGGCGAGGAGTATGGCGATAGCGTAATGGGTTAACATCAGCATTGGGTTCCGGTAGAGATTTCGCCATGTTCTTCTTGACAGTATCATGAATTGACCAAGCCAACCGACTCTACGGTAGCTTTTCATCGTGCCGGAGACAGAAGCGCCATTCGGTTGGCCATTAATATGTCCGTTGGCAGCTGCAGCACTAGTGACGGCAGCGTGGATATCATCTCTAATGGAGTTGGCCACATCTGACCTCGCATAACTACACACCAGCTCATTTAGACCTGAGTCTAGACCATGAGCAGGCGGGGGAAGCTGGTGTGGGTCATCTAGTATCTGTGGGGGCACCATCCCTGACTGCTTCGACAACCTCAGCCAGTCTTGAGTGCTTCCACGTGTGTCGTTAAGGTCCGAAGCTTCATCATCTGTTCGTGGAGTCAGTGGCGTTTCTCCGCCACTGCTCTTCTTCCGGGTATACAGCTTCCGATCTTGCTGCTTCTTTAGCGACTCTCTTCGCTTGGTCTTCGGTCTTCGATCAGACTCGCTATGGCTCCCATAGCTGCTGTTTTGCAGGCTCACATTCGAGGCGCTAGCGATAGACTTGATAGCGCGAACACTACTATTGACAGTCCGCATGCCCTCGCTGCCGCCGTCAAGACCAGACGAGCCGCCCTCGTCCAACGGGGTATGAGCCGTCTCTGCGTGCA
>JAABUY010004298.1_pt1 | contig 15043 bp, 15 predicted proteins | sample 5560271 | NCBI WGS metagenome assembly JAABUY01 (sample SAMN10711886, study PRJNA513374) | rock metagenome | isolation source: Antarctica rocks | place: Antarctica: Victoria Land, University Valley
GCGCGGCGTCGCCGGCCGGCAGCGCGGCGCGCAGCTTCCAGCGCGGCAGCGCGGCCATGGGCCTGCTGGAGGACATGCTGCGCTTCAACCCGGCGCAGCGCGTCACGCCCGCGCAGGCCCTGGAGCACGCCTGGTTCAAGGAGGCGCGCGCCCGCAAGCACGCGCGAGCGCCCGCAGGCCGCCTTGAAGGGCGGGCATGCAGTGAGGGGCCTGCAGTGCGGCCCTGCGGCCGTGCAAACGCAGTCCAGGGTTAGGTGCCGGGCGCCAGCCTGTGCAGGCGGCGGGGTCAAGCACCACACCTAACCCTAATCCTATCACGCGCGCAGGAGCCGCTGCCGGGCGCCAACGCGTTCGTGCACCGCGGGCGCCAGATCGCGCATTACCCGCGTCGCACGCGCTACGCGCCGGCCGCCGCGCCGCCGGCCGCGCTGGCCGCGCCGGGCGGCGGCGGCGGCGGGTACGACGCGCCGGGCGCGCCCGGGGGTGCCAGCGCGCCGGCACCCGCCGGCGCCCTGGGCGCGCCCGCGATGCGCAACACCACGCCGCAGGCGCGAATGGGACGCGCTTTACCGCATATGGGTCGCTGTGTGGAGTTTCTTGGCATCTGTGCAGTCACGGCTCAAAACGCCTTGGGTAGTGCACCGGGCCCCTCAGTGCGGTGGCCAGCTGCGCTGAAGATTGTGTCAAACGCGGGCGGGTGATAGGCCGCATGGGGTATGGCATAGGGTAGCAAGTCACTCCGCAAGGATGCGTGCTGATAGGCCTCAGCTGATCGCGCAGCGGGCGCGCGTCCTGCTTGCAAGTCCCTGCCTGGTGTGCGCGGGACCATGCCCCTGCCGGCTGTGCCGAAGGCCATGCCGCAGTGCCGTCCGCAGCAACACGCTTCGCTCGAGCCCTCGCCTGAGCCTGCCGCCGCGCGCAGGGCGTGCGGCACACCACGCCGCTGCCGGCGGTGCGCAACACCACGCCGCACGGCCTGCCGGGCGCGCCGGCCGCCGGGCCGGCCGCCGGGCCGGCCGCCGGCTTTGCGCGCCCGGCGGGGCTGGCCGCTGCCGCGCGCAAGCGCAAGGCCGAGGCGGGGCCGGGCTTCCGCTGAGGGCCGGGGCGGCGGGCGGCTGCGGCGCCCTGCGTGCCGCACCAGCAGGGGCTGGCAGCTGCTGCCTGTGTGCGTGTGCGCTGCGAGCGGGCTGGCCCGGAGGCGTTGGTGTCGTGGCCGACCGCGCGTTGTGCGGGACGCCCTGTGTCACGTCCGGCATGCATGCATGGTCAGGCATGCACCCACCGTGTGGCACAGGAGCTGGATATGGCTGCATTTTCCGTCTGTGCTGGTGCATGCGACTATCATGGAGGCACGATGGAGTCGAAGTGTGCACGAGGACTGTCTTGAAAGTGTTTGGCTCTGTGCACGCTCACACACTCCTGAGGCTTTGGTCTCACCCTCAGCAAGCCCTGGGCGCGCGCCGTACCCTCGCTCCACCGCTGCCAGCCCCTGCATCATCGCTAACACGCCAGCAAGGCCGGCATGAAGCCAGCTGGGAGCGCCCACAGGTGCTGATAATATGTAACGGGTCAGCAGTGCATCCCAGCTTATGATTTGCTGTAAGTACTGCAGCTCGGCAGAGTGCGTGTCATCACAGCACACACTTTGAGCTCGATCTAAACGCATGCTCTCTTCCAAGTCATGGCTGGGCCTCGCCTCTACCCTACTAGGCTACCCAATCAAACTGCGATTTTAAATCGCAGGGGCAGGACAGTGGGCCAGTCAAGCATATCCACCTACAGCTGCCGGCTACTGGTCAGCCTCCACCACCTTACGTAGAATCGTTTGTTGCGGTCAGGCAGCAGGGAGCGTGCGGCAAAGACGCGCAACACCTCGCAAGGTGCACAGACGCACGAGCACTGTGCTGTGTGCAGAGCTCCCTGCGTGTGCGTAGCATATATACCGTGTCACAAAGACCGCTGAGTGACTTGAGCTTGCTGCATGGGACTGAAAGCACTGTGGCCTTATGTCTTCGGCGCTTACCGTGACTCATCTGTTCTGCAGGCACTCTGCTGCTCGAGGCGCGGGGCTCTGATCAGCGGGCGACCTCCTGGACGCGCGGCTTCTTAGCCACTCAGCGTCTCTGGTCAGAACCCGATCGCAGAGCCCCTGATGGGGCCCAGGGTGGGCGCAGCGCTGCCCTGCGCGGCCGCGGCGCTGCTGTGCGCGCTGATCGCCGTGGCCGCGGGCCCAGCGGCCGCCGCGGCCATGGGGCGCGGCGCGCGGCGCGCGCTGCTGCAGCCGGAGTTGCCGCAGCTGCCGCCCGGTCTGGCGCAGAGCCTGCCGCGGCTGCCGCCCGTGCAGCTGGCCGAGCGGAGCAGCAACGCATCAGCGCAGTCGCCGGCCGCGGCGCCGCCGCCGCCGCGCGGCGTCAGCCTCGCGGCGCTGGCCAACTCGCTGACGCCGGCGGGCGCGCCGCCGACCGCAGCCGGGCGCGCGGCGGGCGCGCCGCCGGCGACGACGGGGAGCTCGGCCGGCGCTGAAGCAACCGCCGCAGCGGGGCCGCGCGCAGCTTCTGCGCGCCCGGCCGTGGCGCCGCAGGCCGTCGGGCTTTCAATGCCTGTTACACAGGATGGTGCTCAAACTTTGACAGACAGTGGCTTGCAACGCATCCAATGCAGGGCAGTCAGCAAGCATACCTCCTCGGTGGTGCTGTGCTTGCCGGCATGCCGGTCGTAGTGCGCCTCAGTTCTCCGCAGCGCCTCAAGGTCCATTCGCGACACACCCGCACCGAGACAGCCCTGCTGCAAGCTGCCCTGTTGCCCGCTCTCGCACGTGCAATGTTTAAGTCTGGGTATACCTACGTAGGTCTGAGGTGGTAGAGCTGAGGGGTATGCTAGCAGCCAGCCAGATTGCCGCCGTCCTAGGTAAGCCTCACAAGAGATTTTGCCGCAGCATGTCAGCACGCATTTGAGGCTGGTATAAGAAGCAACATGTGCACCCGGCTCGGACCTGTGCAAACTGACCTACCATAGGCAACTGCTGTTGCAAAGCTCATGCTCATGCAAAGCTCATGTAAAGCCTTCCTTCCTTCCTTCATGACACGGTGAACCAACCCTCCACGACCCAGGCGGGCTAGCCACCACTCTAGCATGCTGTCATTTTCTCACATCCCTCAAAAACCAACACCACACAGAAAGCAGACTCCATAAGCGGCATGTGCACTCTGCTGCAAGTTGTTCACCGACTTCTCACCTAGCAGTGCTGCAAAACCTCTCTCACACACACACACACACACACCTCCGCGCTCTGCGCAGTGACAGAGTTACCGTCTGTCCCTCACCGTCGCCTGTGTCCACACATGTGCCGCCGCTTGCACACCCCGCTCACTACCCCCGGGCCATTCGCACGCGCCTCACACAGACAGGTATGGCACTATGGCCAGGCTAGGTCCTACTCAGGTCGACAGCTGCACACCCTGCTCGCCCGCGCCGCTCGCACATGCGTCACACAGGAAAGTCCGGCACCATGGCCAGGCGGTTGCGCAGGTCGGCTGTAGAGTCATCCCCGCCGTCGTCGTCATCATCGTCCTCCTCCTCTCCGGACGAATCCTCCTCGTCCGCGCCTGTGGCGCCACCAAGTGGTCATGCGGAGCCCTGCAGCCCCTGAGCTGCCACGCTGGCGCAGCCCCTGTTAATGCAGGCTGCTGCACGTACGCTTGCACAGGTGCCTGTGTTGACTACCCCCATGCTGACGTCCTGCACGTGCGCCCGCTCGCCTCTGGCTCGCCTTGCAACAGGAACACCTGTGTACTTATGCTCATGTGTGCGCTGCGTGCTTATGCCTACCGCCTTTATCACACGCGCACACAGCACGCCCCGCCGCGCCCAGCCTGTACCAAACAAGTTGGACGTGTCAGGATCAGGGGCGGGTGGCCACCTGGCCCGCGCGCGTCGGCGTCCTCCGCGTCCAGGATGACCGGCGGCGCCACGTGCCAGAAGTTGTAGTCGTTGAACTCCTCGCGCGGCGTCTGCGCGCCGGCCAGGCGCACAGCTGGGTGGTGGATGCTGGCCGGCTCGTGGATGCTTGCAGGCAGACCCTGTGAGGTTTCAGGTCACGGGCCGCGGCCTGTACACTGTGCGCCCATATTGGCGCGCCTGTATGAGGGTAATTTGCTGCACGGGCGCGGGTGGGGTGCGCGTGAGCCCGACATGCGGGGCGGCGCCGCGCGCCTGCGTGTCGGCCGGCAGCACGGCGGCGACGGGCGGGAACATCTCATGCACGAGCGCGTTGACGGCCACAAGCGTGGACCAGCTGGACGTGGCCACCGCGGACGACGCCTTGCGCAGCTCGCCTGCGCGCCGCGGGCGGCGCGTCGGGCGCGCTGCGCAGCGTTCCTATGTCACGGCCGCACAGCCAGGCAGAGCGCTGTGTTCGGCCCCAATCCAGGCGCTAGCACTGCCAAGGCATGCGGGTTTGTGTCGTAGGGCCAAAATCCTTGGAGGCTTCGTCGCACCCTTGGGGTTGATGATGAAGATCTTGGCGGCGGGGATGCCGACGGTGAGGTAGCTGATCTCGTCGGTGTCTCGGTTGCCAAAGCCCGCGTAGAATGGGTTGTACTCCGGCGGGAACAGGGCGCGGATGTCCTGCCCCCGGCAACCATGTCACCGCAGCTGCATGCTAATAGGTCATGAAATGCCATGATTGACACTACTGTGTGCAGCAGGTGAGATTAGCACCGGCATGAAGTCCTCATCATGTCCAGAGAGGGATGTCGCAGCAGCAGCGTACCCCAGGCAGCCTGTCAAGCCAAAACACGGTGACAAGCAACGCACCTCCAGGCAGCGGATCTTGAACTCGTGCGGCCGCCGCAGCACCTGCTTTGCAATGCCACACCATTGTGTCAACATGGTGTCAGCTGAAATGCCAGAGCATTGTGTCTGTCAGGGAAGCTGCTTGAGACCATGCCGGCGCATCTGCATGAGCTAAGCACTCCGCGGTGTTCAGCCTTCAGGGCATGCGCTTATCTGAAGAAGAACCAACGTGGTGGCACGGGGGTTCATCCATCTGGATCACACACACCCAGCGGCACGCGACTTACCCATGACATCTCCACGGTTGACCCATGTCGCTGAGACGCAGCCGCACAGCGCGGAGCGGGGCCGCGCGCCAGCTCGCGGTACAGCGAGGGGAAGAGGCCGTCGGGCGAGATGATGACCGGGCCGTCCGGCAGCGTCTCGCCATTCTGGTTCAGGCTGTGCAGGTAGTCGCGCGTGGCCGACGCCTGCCCGCCGCAGCACAGCCCGCGGTCACATGGTGGCTGTCGCCGGCCCGCCAGGTCACAGCAACCAGTCACACATTGGCTGTTGCCTGTCCGCCGGATGCACGCAGGCAGGCATGCAGGGCACCCGCATGGGCAGGGTGACCCTGTCCTATCTGCTCGCAGCGCGCAACCTGCAGGTGTCTCAGGGACACAGGTTTGATGCTGACCCACTGCTTTCAGTAGCAGGCGCCCCGCACAAGCCTCAGTGGCGGCTCTCAGCGCAGGAGGGGCGCGCCTGCGCAATGGCGCGCGAGGACAGGAACAGGATCTGGTAGCCGTTGAGGCGCACGTTCTGGTACAGCCGCGTGATGCCGGAGTGGCTCCTGTACCGCACACACCATTGCAGTGCATGAGTGACGCCCCGTCAGCACAGTGTGAGTCCATGCACACCGCGACGGCAGCATTAGGAACAGGGGTGGTGTAGTGCAGTACTGGCTTTGCAGCAAGTGAAAAGCAGCTTCGGCGAGTAAGGGCACATGCATGATTATGCTGAACGAATGAAAGTGGGCTGATGTGGTTGGTAGAGACCGCACCAGTCCCAGCCGACACGGGGCAACACATGGCCCAGCAGGTCGCTCTTCGTGATGGTGCCATCAATGTCGCTGATCACCAGCCTGCGCACCACCGTTTTGGTCAGCTCCGGCGAAAAAAATACATTTTGTTTGGGGCCGGTAGGCTGGGTCTGGCAAGCACTCCGAATGCCACAGCCTGGCAGGGGTAGGAGGTACCTGCAGTGGTGCGAGTCAAGGCCAAGCTCCCCAAGCCTCTGATGCTGCCGCAGTGGCCAGGCAGCACCTGAGCGCAGAGCTTGCTTGCACCGCACTCACTGGGTTATAAAGAGGCCGCGCAGAACAATGAAACCGCGCTGTGACCTCGGCAACGAAGCGGCTGCCAGGCATGGCGCCCTGCGCACCGCGTGTGCCAGTGCAGGAAGTAGATGTAGGCGCGCAGGCGCTGCCGAGCGAACGTGAAGTCGATCGTGTTCTGGCCGTCGTGCAGGTCCAGGCTGGCCAGCTGCGCACACCGCCCCATCGATTCAATGCAGCAACTCAGCATGCCTGAAGAATACCCTCTGACCGTTGCACCACAGCGGTCAATGTATCAACGCTGGGATGCCCTGGTCTAGCGCCGCCTTGCTAAACACCATGCCATGTGCCCATGACACATGTCCGGACTCTTGGCCGCTGCGCCTGTGTCAGTTGTTGGCAGTCTGCAACCCCGCACTGTAACAACAGCTCAGTTGAGTTCCGCGCATCTACAGGCGCCCCGCACATGTATGCAGTCTGTACCTGGCGAATGGGTGTCGCACCTGCTCCACGGTGGGCGTGAACGCGCGCCGCTTGTGCAGCCGCCGGATCGGCAGGACCTCGCCGGGCACCGCAGCCGAAGCCGCCGTCGATGTTGCGCTGTTCTGGCGCCCGGCAGCCTCACTCGCATCCGCCTGCAGCACCGCGTGTCTGTGGGTGTTACAAGCAAGGCAGGCTCGCAGTGCGGACGGGATGCGAGGCGCATGCGCCGTGCTGAGTGAAGCATGAGGGCGCACCTGAGTATGCAGGTGCCGAGGCAGCGCGCCCGGAGATTTGCGCCAGTGCTGAATCGCAGGCAGACAGGCGTACCACAGGTGATGGGGTGGACACAGCAAAGGCTTGCCTGGTCAAGTGCGGCGCTGGCAGACGCGGCAGCGGCCGCAACGGCGTCGGCGCGCTGGCCGCCGCTGTCGCGCCGCCGCCAGCTGCCCAGCCACACACGCCAGCCGCGGCGCTCATGCTCGCCCGCATGCAGCGCATCGGCAGCCCCGCCGCGCGCACCGCCGCCCGGCGCGCCGACGCCGTCCCGGGGCGCCGACCCCGCGCTGCGCGTAGAGCATGCTTGCAGAGCTTCTGACACTAAACACATCACTACAAACTCTGTTGACACAGGCGTGACACGATATGGTGGTTGCTGCAGCGAGCATGCAGAAGCATACATACGGAACGGCACTGCAGACCTCACTGAATAAGCCAAAAATGCTATTCTCCAATGGTGATACAAATCAGCATGCTTGAGCATCGCCAACTCTGCGCATACTTCCACTCCAGACACACAAGCGGAAGGGGAGCACCTGGCTGTGGAGCCTTCGCCGGCGAGCGCAGGCACGCCGACGGGGATGCCGGCGCCGGCCCGCAGCGCAGAGTCCCAGCGCCCGCCGAACGCCAGCGCGCCGACGATCGCCGGCGCGGCGGCCGCCCACGGGTACAGGGCGCCGCCCAGCCGCACCACCTGCATGGCAGTAGGATCCTGGACGCCCGTGCCGGACTCCAACCTGGCGCCCTTGCTGCCAACATGGCTGGCACAGGGGCTGCCACAGGCAAGCAAATTGCCCTGCCATACCTCACAATAAACAGACATTGACTGGCAAAGCGCGTGCTCTGACTGACACCAGGGTCTGTCAGAGCATACGCCGTCACGACGTTTAAAATCTCCAGCTGGAAAGCGGTCGCCAGGCGCAGGAGCCGCGGCCGCATGCGGCACCGCGTGGTCAGGCGCACCAGGTCTGGCGAGGCCAGCAGAACGGGGCCGGCCTCCACGAACGCCGCCTCGCTCACGCGCGCCGCCTCGAACGCCCGCCAGGCCTCTGCGGGGCTGCCGGCCAGTCCAAACACTCTCAGCGCCCAGCCAGCATTTTGTTATTGCACGCTTGCAGATCCACGATTAGGTTTATTGCATGCTGAAGCAGCAATCACCTGGATGATGTACCAAGGACCATCAGGAGGTTGTGCACAGGCCGATGCTCTTATGGCTTGCTTGCACAGCCAGCAGGCCAGTGGCACAGATAAGCCTCACACGAGGAGCATAATCGGCAACTGACTTCTGCTTGATATGAGGTCTTCCACAGGTGCATCATGGGTGTACTGCCACCGTAATGCGGAGTTCTCGCCAGGAAGTGGAGTGAAAAGCGCACCCCATGCCCGGCTGCAGCGTGCGCCCGCACAGCGACAGCTCCACCGCCGCCAGCGCTGGCCAGCCCTCGCGCTCCTGCCAGCCGTGTCTGTCAGTGCCAAGCATAATTCAAAGGAGCACTGCAAGAGTGGGTCTGCACATGCAGGATGTGCGCTTCCCAGGAACCGCTCTGGCAAGGCAGCACTGAGGCATGCATCAAGCCTGCCACCAAGCCTACCAAACACATGCCCTCCATCAAGGCGCCCCAGCCGCACCCGCCGCAGCGCCGGCCAGGACCCCGAACGCGGCGCGAGCTCGAGCGCGCCGCCGTCCGCCTCGATGCTCGCCGCCGCAGCATCCCCGGCGGCCGCGGCGGCCTTCGCGGCCGCCGCCGGCGGCCACGACCCCGCGCGCGGCTGCAGCGCCTCGTCCTCCGGCAGGCTGCGCAGGCTCGCGCGTGACCTGGCGGCCCCCTGACCTAGATAGGGTCGCGGCAGCGCGAGCGGCGCCGACCGCGTCTTCACCGCCGCGATCGGCCGCGGCAGGCCAGCGCTGCCAGGCTCGCCGTCGGCGGGCGCGTGCTGCACGGGCGGGGTCCCAGCGGCGGCATCGGAGCGGGCGCGCGGCGCAGGCTCGCCAGGCAGCTGCGGGAAGCCGCCCAAGCTGCCGTTCCCGCTTGCCTGCAAGGACGCAACCAAATTGCGTCACGACAGGAGCTGCAACTATGCTAATCATGCTGGGTGGGCAATTGCAGGTGAGTTCCCCGAGAGGGTACCCGCCCTATGCTTCAGACATGACACAGACTTGTGTCGGCTTGCACAGCAAGTGTTGTTCCAAAAGAATGTGTGCAGACATATAGTGTGCAAGCAGTCACGCTCAGTGGCGGCAACTCGCATCGAGAGGCCACATGCATCGTTGCATGCTCGCCTGCGCTGCCGTGCTCGCAAACGGCGACGCCTGCGCGCTCTCCGCGGTGCAGCTACTGGCGCTGCTGCCGGCCACGCGCTCTGGCGACGCAGGCGCCCCTCCCGCGCTCGCGCCGCGAGCGCCGTCCGGGGCGGGCGAGCGCGCCCGCCCTGGTCCTCCTGAGGGCTCTGCTGGTCGCGCACCGCCCACGTCCCCATTGCGCCCAGGCGCGCCCACCGCGCCGGGGGAGCCTCTGTTGGCACCTCCGTCCAGGCCCCAGCCGCCGCCCCACACGGGTGTGCCAGAGGCGCCGCTTCCGTTTGCTAGCCTGGCTTCAGCTGCCGGCGGGCCAGACTGTGCGCCCGGCCCGACAGCCGTGGGCCCAGAGGCATGCCCTTCTGCTTCCCTGGGCCCTGATGCAGACCCATGCACGGCCCCTGCGCTGTGCGCTGGCGGCTCGGCGCTCAGCGCAGCCGGCTCTGCCTCAGAGCCGGCGCGCGGCGCGGCCGCGGCGGCCGCTGGCGCAGCCTCCGCCGCGTCGCGGTCACCGCCCTCTGCGATGTCCTGCGCTCCCAAAGCGTTCCAGATTCACTCCTAGGGCACAATGACCTCCAATCCTCATACACAGGGTGGACGACGGTTGACGCCCATGCTGCTCTTAGGCTTCAACAGGGAGCAGGGCATGCCGCCACAACCCTGCATGGCATCCCACGTAGCTGCTCAACGACCAAACACATTGCAAACACCCTGGCCGCCCAGCACAGCCAGACACCATGATATATTTGGGGCGTGCGCCGCCAGCACTCTCGAGACGGCTACACCCCACACGCGCGGGTTGCTGGGGGCCGGCGCGCCTGGAAGGATCGCGGTATGTCCTCGGGCGTGGGCCCGCCGGCCTGCCAGGCGTCCACGCGGCGCTGCGCGCGCGCGAGCGCGGCCGGCGCGGCCTGGCCGTCCACGCGCAGCAGCGCGTCGAGGGCCTCTAACTCCATGCGCCCGCCCGCCACGTCCGGGCCCAGGCCGCCTGGCGGCCCAGGGTGTGTGGCTCGAGCGTGCCAGCGTCCCGGAGGCTCCGGTCATGGCACTTATATGCTCCCACCCAAAACATTATCGACAGGGCTCAGGCAAGCACTTCGTTCTTTTTTTGTCTGTTGTACAGCTGCCTGGACGTATGTATGTCGGCCGTACAGCTTGCGTTCCTTGTCAATGCAAGTGCCTGGATATCCAGTTTGATTTTTCCAGCTCCATACGCTTGCTGCAGTGCCCTGAGCCCGGGCTACCCGCTGGTTGTTCTAGCCTGAGCGCCGACCAAATGCTGTGATGGCACATGCAGGAGAGCACCCGTGAGCTCACACAGGTCCTGCTCAGGGCGCACTGGGCGGGGCCTCATGCTGTATCGCTGGGATGGCGCTGGCGGCGCCAGCTGCGCCGCCCCCCACGGGCGCAGCCGCATCCTCCGCGCTGATGACCGCCGGCGAGCCCTGCACGCCGTGATGATGTGTCTGTAGACGTACCCATGCTCAACATGCTCCGCTACGCCTGGCAGGCTATGCAAATGCGGACACCATAGCCACATCCCAACTGACCTTGGAGGCAGCAACCCCAGTCCAAGTGTTCCCGGGGGCAGCGGGCCAGGCCAGCCTGGCAAGCACTTAAGCGCAGCAGGAGCACAGCAAACACTGGGGCGCAGGGGCATGGATAGCAACTAATTGCCCATGCAGCGGGCTCTGCCCGGCTTATTATACCTACCCTACCCTACATCCCTTGCCTAGCCTGCCGCGGCGGCAATGCGCTGAACAGCCTGTGTGCATGCCTGCGCGCCCAGCGGCGTGGGCAGCAGCCGTGGCTGCGCGGTGGACCACGGGTGCGCGGGCGGACGGCTGGACGCCGTGCTCGAGTCCGCCCTGCGCGCGGCGCGCCCTTGAGTGCGGCGCATGTACAGCATGCCCCTGGGAGCCTGCGCCGCGGCGCTCGCAGCTGCGCTAGCACTGTAGGCCCGTTGCAAGAACCAGGACTCGCGCTGGGTGGAGCGTGCGCCTCTGCCGTACGCGCACCGCGCACATGCCAGGTGTGCGCAGCCACAGGCTGGCTGGACCAGGGAGCAGGACAGATCTCGCAGCCTCGGCACCAGACCATCCCGTCTGGGGCTGGGACCAAAAGGTGACGGCGCGGGCGCGGGGAGCTGCAGCCCTCACCGGTCCAGCGCCGCTGCCTCTGCCTGAGGCTCAGGCGCCCTCGCCGCCTGCTCGCCATCCTCCGCCGCCTGGCTCCGCCCATGGGCGCCCTCAGCTCCTCCCGCGGGCCCTGCGGCCGCCGCAGGCGCCGACGGGGCTTTGTTGGCCTCCGGTCCCAGCGCGCCGCCTCCCGCACTCCGGTCCGCACCGCGCGCCGCACCCCCCGCATCCGCCCTCACCGTCGTGCCCCCGCTCGCTGGCTGCCATGCGCCGCCGAGCGGCTCTGCAGCCTCGCCTAGGGCCAGCACGTCGCGCCGCTGCGGCTGCGCGCCGGCTGCCATGGCGTGCTTGGCCGGGGAAGCCGCCCAGCCGCCAGGGACCCCATGACCGGGCTCCTCAGCTCCAGGGTCCGCGGCCCGCTCGCTGGGGCCCGCGCCCTCGCCCGACGCGTCACGATCACCCAGGCAAAGCAACTCAATGACGGCGGGCGGCGCCGATGCGGCCTTGAGTGGCCCAGCGGCGGCGGCGGCGGCCGCGGCAGTCGGCGTGCCAGGCGCCGGCACGGACGCTGTGCGCGGAGGGCCGTCCTCCGCCAGCGTTCCCGGCGCTGCGCCGGGCTCCTGTGCCTGCAGGTCTGCGCTGGCCTGCGACCTGCCCGCGCGGCCGATGCCTGCGGCTCCCAAGCAAGAGTCACGTATGTGCTGCAACTCGAATGCGAGTGGGCAGCAACGCGAGACACCACAGATCGTGGCCACTGGCAGCAGGCTGACATCGCGTTGCGCTCAGGCCCAGGCCTGCACAGCAGGCAACTGTAGACCATGCAAGCGGGATGGCACCAGGTGGCTGACGGGGGGGCCTGACGCGCCTGCGGGCTGCTCGTCCGCGCCGCTGTTCACGGCAGCAGGCTCCCGCCCACGCAGCTCCAGCAGCCTGTCCTCCACCGCCTCCTGGCCGCCGCAGGCGCAACAGCACTCGCACCCCCCGATGAACGATGAGTGTGAAGCAAGGACGTGAGCAGGATCACAAGACGAAGCTCGCATGCCTGCCAGCCCATGCATGAGGCATCCCCAGAGCTCACCACCTCTGTACCGCCGGCAGTGTCAGACTGGAGGCAACCCCCTGCTCGCCAGCTGCCGCCTGCTCTCATGCGCTTCTCGCAGCGGCTTCCAACAGCGCCACCTCCACGGCCAAATTGCTCGAGTCCGCGCCTGGATGGACGCGGCCTGCGCGGCGGTCGCATAGGGCACCGGCTCGTCGCCGGACGAGTACCCCGACGGGGACATCATGCCCGCCAGCGCCTCCTCCTCCCCCGCGGCCTCGCCTGCGCCACAGGGCCGCACTGGGCCCTCCTGCAGTTTTTTGCATGCGTGCAACGACGAGAGCCTACGGCAGGGCTCATGACGGAGCATTGATAGGAGAGCGCACCGCCGCTCTCGCTGGGCGCCTCCGACACGAAGTACGCCTCGCCGGTGCGGCTGAGATGCATGGCAAAGTTGGCCTCCTTGCCTGTGCACCAGCGCATGACCGGCTTCATTTGCATGCTCACTTGCAGGCGGTCGGCAAGCGTAGCATGCATGCATGCGTACAGGCAGCAGGCCGGAAGGGAATTTGCTTGCCATTGACATTGATGAAGACGCGCCGGTCGGTAGTACGGAGTCCGGTGTATTTGCCAAACCGCACTGCGCACCACAACTGCGTCTCAGCGCCCTGTGTGTGCTGCCCTGCCAGAGTGCTGATTAGAGGCCTGAGCGAGGCCACATTGCTTGTGTCCAAGCCGGTGACAAGCAGTGCTGAGCGGATGCACGAGAGTTTGCTCAGTCACGCGGCGCAGAGTCACTACAGCACACCATAAAAGGGAGAAGACTTCAGAGAGCCGTCCGGCTGCTCCACAATCACAATGTCGATCGCTCCCGCTAGCTGCGGCGCCAGCGTGGAGATTGTGTTGCCAAACGCCAGACCAGCGGCGACCGTGGAGCTCTGCAAGCACGCCAGGTGCTTCAGTGGGTACCTTCAGAACAGACAGGCTCGCACAGCAGCCAGCATGCACGCCGTGCTGTCCGTTCTTGCTGCACACATCAGCGCATACAACAAAGGAGGTTCAGCTGAAGTAACACCAAGCGCTTGTGCTTGTCTAGACCTGTGTAAACAGTATCACATGTAAGGACTGAGCTCACCCGCAGAGCACTGGCGGCGCGCGTGGCACGCCCAGACATGGTGCCTCTGCTGGACCTTGCAGTAATGCTGTGTTCAAGCAAGCCGTGGCTGTGCACGCCTCCTTCCCTCTCTGCGCTGCCAGGCTTGCACTCTGGGTGCCGCAGCAGCGTCCTGACTGTCGGGAAGCCGGAGTATGCTTTGCTGCTGTGGACGCATCTCACCCGCAGCAGTGAGCAGACCATGCGCTAGGTTCTGCGCATGTTGCTTCCGGTCCGTGTGCAGATGCACCGCAAGCAGCTAGGCAACAGGGTGACAAAAGAGGCACAAGCTTGTGTATTTCAAACTGTATTAAGCAGGCTGTGGTGATTGCATCAGTGGGAAGACACACTTCCCACTGGACGCGCCCCCTAGGCCATGTGCAGCGTGTCAGTCGCTTGTGTGAAGCCGGAACGCAGTCAGCATGGGTACATTTCAGAGGCCCCGGAGAAGCTGCAGAGAAGACCCCACGCGACAAGCCAAGTGAGGAGTATCAAGCCAGGAACTCTGTGAGGATACAACACGCACGCGAGCAGGGGTGCAGGCACGGGCTGTTGCAGTTGCGTCCGGAGGGGGCGCCTTGCAGTCGCGCCCGGAGGGGGCGCCGGCAGCAGCACGCGCACTGGGCCACCGCTCTGGATGTTGACGCACCGGGTCACAGAGCGGCCAGGCACGCGGAACCTGTACTTGGCCACGCATGGCCCCAACACCATTCATGGCTGACCACAGCATCGGCTCATCGAGAATGCAAAGCTCGCAGGCCGGCCAGCACGTGTGCGCGACACGGGCCATATTGTGCTGGAGGGCATCCGCACGCCGCCAGGCGGCTGGAAGACGGCAGCTGACAGCGCGCCACCATGGCTCACGGCCGCGCCCGCCGGTCGCCGGCCAGGCGCTGCAAGCTCAGCTCAGCGTCCCGAAGGCCCAAGGGCTGCGGCGGGCGCCAAGGACACAGCACGTAGAGGAGAGCTGCCTGCCAGAGGGGCTGAGCCTGCCATGCCGGGCAGCCTTGTGGTGAGCAGCGGGGTCGAGGCCCGCGACGTTGGCGCCTGTGAGGTGAGCTTCACGCAGGGCCTCGGCGGCGGGGAGCCTGGCGAGCTTGCATCCACGGCCCAGAGCAAGCGCGATACAGCGGCGGGGACCGGCGGCGAGGCTGCCGGCGACTCCGGGGGCGCACGCTGCACCGTAGGCACCAGCGCCACAGGCGCGGTGCACGCCGAGTTCTCTTTCACGCGGACGCGCTCGGCGGAGCAGGCAGAGGTTTTGTCGCCCTGGCACGCGACAGCGCCGTCAGAGGTGCTGCGCTCGCCGGCGGGCGCGACGCCCACGCTCGCGGCGCGGCGCAGCCAGGACCTTACGCTGCCGTGCCTGGGGCGGACGCCCACACGCGCTGACTGGCCTCCGCACGGCCCGCCCGCGCCCGCCGCGCTCCGCGCGCCGCGCGCTGCAGCGGCGGGGGACGCCGCCCTTGCTGCGACGTGTGAGCACAAGGAGCGCTTGGCGAGCCGCGCGGCTGCGGAGTCGACTCAACAGGGGGAGGCAGGCGCTGCT
>JAABUY010004301.1_pt1 | contig 15040 bp, 14 predicted proteins | sample 5560271 | NCBI WGS metagenome assembly JAABUY01 (sample SAMN10711886, study PRJNA513374) | rock metagenome | isolation source: Antarctica rocks | place: Antarctica: Victoria Land, University Valley
GCTTTGCTTGAGACATGAATGAACCCTCCTGCACAAGAGACACGGCGAGGGGCTGGGCTGCGGAAGTTGATCAATTTCCTAACCGGGATCGCCCGAAGGCGTCACCATTCGCAAGTCCGCTACAGCTCATGGGCCACGTTTTTTTACGGGGTCAATTCCACCAAAAAGTAGTCGGCCGCTCCCCTCCGGCCAAGTATACTGCTTCCAGTTTCTACCGCCACAGGCGGGCATCCGGCCCAAGCTCGTTTTTTTGGACGTCCATGACAGCCTCGGCGCGCTTCAGCCGAAGCGCGAGGCGGGCATTTTCCTTTTGAAGAAGGGCCACCTCGGCCGCGAGCGGGTTGGGTTCGGCGATCTTTGGGCCGCGCTTGGCCGGCGTTAGCGCGCCGAGAGCGCCGGCGTCGCGTTGCCGGCGCCAGTCGGTCAGCGCCGAGGAGTAGAGGCCCTCGCGGCGCAGGATGGCGGCGATGCCGCCGGTGTCAGCCGCACGATCCGTGTCGGCGAGAATGCGCAGTTTGTCCTGGGCGGTGAAGATGCGGCGGTGCGGGCGAGCCGTGAGCTCGGGTGACGCCGAGGCGGGCGCCGCAACCGTCGGCTTCCGGCCTCCATTCGGGGCGGCCGCCTCAGCGTTGATCGGGGTCGGGATCATGGGCATGAGCAAGATATCCTTCAGCACCCTCAAGGCTAAACTTCCGGGGGGACAATGTCTCATCATCATTGGCACGGAGGGGTCACGCTCGCCGCCCTCGTGGTCAGGCATCAGCCAGGCCGCTCAGACCCAGACGAGCAAGCCACTTGCCCCAAGTTTTTGACACTCCCCCGACCACTTGGCCCAGAGGTCTGCCAGCAGTCCAGAGCGGCGTCCTCGATCCAAAAAGTGAGGCTGCCGCGCCGGCGCAGGCCTGCTTCATACGCCGGCCAGTTCTGCACCTTGAACGACATCTTCGGGATGTGGTGACGGCGATCGGCGTTGTGCTTGTGCGGCATCAGGGAGCTCGAACCAGAGAAAGAAGAGCATCCTACTATCCCAGACACGCCGAGTGCACCAACGCCGGTGTCCGCCGCACGCTGCTCGTCCACGCTCGCAAATAGCCCCGCTCCACCCTCGAAAGCGTCAGATCGTATCTGATTCGCAACTTTATGTTGCAATGCAAAAAACCTCTTGCGAAACAGGAGGCCGAGGCGTATTACCTCTTTGCTGCACTGCAGCATAAACCTGGGACGCGGCGCTTCGGCTACGGTGCCCGAGCGAAGGACAACCCTATGTCGAGTGCCACGGCCCCAATGACCACCGACCCCTTCTCTTTCGACCGCACGGTTGCTGGGTTGAAGCAGGGCATCGCCGCCGCGACCACGTCGCAAGCCCAAGTCTCTGAGAAGACTATTAAGGCCACGACGGACTATACCCTGTTCAACCAAGGCACCATGGAGGCCGTCGCGCAGGCCAGCCAGATCCTGGCCGTTGGCTCGCAGGACCTGTTCCGCCAGATGGCGGAGTCCAATCAGTCGGCGTTCGCCGAGGCCCTGTCCGGGTTCCGTGCGATTGCGGCCGCGAGAACGCTTAATGAGCGGCTCGAGTTGCAGGCGAGCCTCGCCCGTACGTCCGCCCACTGGGCGGTGTCCGAGTGCAGCCGCTTTGCCCAGGCCGGCATCGAGCTCGCCGAGAAGGCATCTGCCCCGCTGACCGCCCGCGCAGCGCTCGCGGCCGAGACGCTCACGACGCGCAAGGCCTGAGCATAAACAACCGGGCGGCGAGGCCTGGTTCAGAACCAGCGGTCATGAAGAGCGGCCGCCGGTATAGCTCCTGAAAGGAACATGCAATTGACCCTACGCACACTGATGCAGGCTGGTCCTGCCAAGGCGAACGAGTTGTTCACGAAGCTCGCTGAGACCTCGGACAGCGCGCTCAAGACCCGCGAGCGGCTGTTCGCCGAGCTCAAGGCCGAACTCGAGCAGCACGCGGACCTGGAGGAGCAGCACCTCTTCCCGGTGCTCAGGAAGCACGCTGAGACCAAGGAGCTCGTCGTCGGCGCGATCAAGGACAACAAGGAGCTGCGCGGGCAGCTCGCTGAGCTGGATGCGCTACCAAAGAACGACGAGACATTCCTCGCGAAGCTCTCGGAGCTGAGGAAGGCCTTCCGTCAGCACGCGCGCGACGAGACGAAGGAACTCCTGCCCGCCGTGCAGAAGGCGCTCAGCGAGGAGCAGGTGCAGGGAGTCACTGAGAAGATGGAGGCCGGGCTGGCCAAGGCCGAGCAGGTACGGCACGACCAGGCGGAAGAGCGGCGTGCAGCCGCGAGGCAGGAGCGCGAGCAGGCCGAAGCGCAGGCGCAGCCGGAGCGTGAGCGCCAGGAGCAGGCTGACGCGCAGGCGCGCGAGCACGAGGCGGCGGAGCGTGAGCGGGAGGCCGTGGCACGTCGCACCCGCGAGGCGGCCCAGCAGACCGCCGAGGCGGTGGTCCGCACCGCCGAGGTCGCCGGCAAGAGCGTGCGTCAGATCACCCACAGCGTCACCGAGGGCGCCCAGCGCGTTGCTACCGCAGCAGCAGCGGCGCCGACCACCGGGTTCCTGTTCTGGGACATGATGTTCGGCATGTCGGGGCTGCAATCGGGCCGCTCGGTTGCAAACCGCGGCGCGGACGCCTCGCACGCAGACACTGGCGCCCGGGACATCTCCGGCGAGGAACAAGTGATCCCGCTCGCCGAGGAGGTGCTGACCGTCGGCACGCGCAAGGTGAGCAGCGGTACGACCCGCGTTCGTCGTTACATCGTGAAGACCCCGGTCGAGCAGCAGGTGACGCTGGTCCGCGAGCGGGTCGTTGTGGAGCGGCGGCGGCCGGTGACTGACGCGATGACCGGTGAGGCACTGACGGAGCTGACCGTCGAGGTCACGGAGACGGATGAGGTTCCGGTCGTGGGAAAAACCGTGCGCCTGAAGGAGGAGGTGGTCGTGCGCACCGAGCGCACTGAGCACATCGAGACGGTGCGCGACACCGTGCGCCAGGAGGAGGTAGAGATCGAGCACACCGACGCGAAGCGTCCGGCGCGCGTGCGTATGCCCGCGCGCGCCTAGCTGGAAGCCTAGCATAGTTCTGGAAAAGCAGGGACGGCCGCGTGGCCGTCCCTGCGCCTCCTCGGCCGGGAATGCTGCTCATCTGAGCGTGGTGCATGGATCGTCACAAGCAACTTCAGTAGTTTAGAGAGCATCAAAAACGCATTTGGGGTTAGAATCGGCCTAGTTTATACCGCAACGAACAGAATTTGACCGCTAATTGCGAACTCTTATCATCTACGCCTGACTGACGGTGATGCTAAACAGCTCAAATTGTTCAAGAGCCTTCCAGAGCTCCGATGCCGATCCATGCACCACGCTGACACCGCGGGCGTGCTACTCTTCGGGTGGGCATTACTGCCCCAGGGAACGAATGTGGATCGGTGCCGGCCAATGACCCCCTCCCTATGCGATGCAAGTCATTGATCGATAATCTAGCAGCCTGTCGGACTTAACGCGACGCGGAAGCTTCTGGTAGGATCGGGACACGGGTTTGCACACCTCTCGCCTTGGACACCGCACGCATGAGCAACTTCCGCCTGATCGACCGTGACACTGGCTTTTTGATGCCGCCCTCGGTGGATGAGTGGCTGCCGGAGCGACACCTGGCCCGGTTCGTCGTGGAGGTGATCGCAGGGCTGGACATGCGGGCGATGACCGGCAGCTACCGTGGATCGGGGGAGGCGTCCTACCATCCGCAACTGCTGCTGGGCATCATCGTCTATGGCTATGCCACCGGCGTGTTTTCCAGCCGCAAGCTGGAGCGGGCGACCTACGACTCCGTGGCGTTCCGCTTCATCGCGGCTAACGAGCATCCCGATCACGACACGATCGCCGCATTCCGGCGACGTTTTCTCCAGCAGATTGGGACATTGTTCGTCCAGGTGCTGGGCGTGGCACGCGAGATGGGCGTGCTGAAGATGGGCACGGTAGCGCTGGATGGGACCAAGATCCACGCCAACGCCAGCCGTCATAGCGCGCTGTCGTATGAGCATGCAGGCAAGATCGAGGTCCAGTTGCAGGCCGAGGTCGCTGAGCTCATGGCGAAAGCCGAGGCAGCCGATCAGGCGGACGTGCCGGATGGGATGTCGATCCCCGAGGAGCTGGCGCGGCGCGAGCAGCGTCTGGCCATGATCGCCAAGGCGCGCGCAACGATCGAGGCGCGGGCGAAGGAGCGTCATGCGCGCGAGCGGGCCGAGCACGAAACCAAGCTGGCGAAGCGCGAGGCGAAGAGTGCGGCGACCGGCAAGAAACCACGCGGACGGCCGCCAGCGCCACCGGTCGAAGGGCCGCTGCCCACTGATCAGGTCAATCTGACGGACGAGCAATCGCGCATCATGCCGGTGCCGGGCGGCGGGTTCGAGCAGTGCTACAACGCGCAAGCGGTGGTGGCCGCAGGCAGCTTGCTGGTGGTGGTGGCCGACGTGGTTCAGGCGCCCAACGACAAGCAGCAGCTTCAGCCCATGCTGGAGCAGGTGAGCGCCTTGCCTGAGACGTTGGGCAAGGCCCGTGTGCTGCTGGCCGACAACGGGTATTTCAGCGAAGCCAACGTGGAAGCCTGCGCGGCGGCGGGGATCGACCCGCTGATCGCGATGGGCCGGGACCCCCATCATCCCTCCCTGGCCGAGCGCTTTGCCGACGCGCCGCCCACGCCGGACGCTCCGACACCTCTCAAGACGATGGCCCATCGCTTGAAGACGCCTGAGGGCAAGAAGCTCTACGGCTTGCGCAAGCACACGCCCGAGCCGGTGTTCGGCATCATCAAGTCGGCGCTCGGGTTCCGCCAGTTCCTGCTCCGCGGGCTCAATAATGTCCGAGGCGAGTGGAGCCTCGTGACCCTGGCTTGGAACATGAGGCGGATGTTCGTCCTTGCGGCCACAAACTGAGGCGTAAGCGCGCCAGCTGGGCCAAAATGGCACCGCTGCGCGTCGCTGCGGTGCCGTTTTGCCCGCCATACTCCTCAGTCAGCAAGTTCGACCGCGAGAAACCGCCCCAGCGCCACCCAGCAACGTAGAATTAGCCCAGCAACGCAAAATCGCTCGCAACCTCACTCCGACAGGCTGCTAGAAATGCAAAAAGGGCGGGGTCACAACCGGCGCCGGTTGTGGCCCCGCCAAACATCTAGTTTCACAAGCAAGGTCAACACCTTGAAGTCCAAAGTGGGTGGGGTCAGGGTTGGAAGCCTGTTCACACCGCTCGGACTTGCCGCGCCCCACCGACGCCCTCAGCTCCTGCTCCAGCAGTTCCTGGATGAACCCGCGGACCCGCTCCCGAATGCCCGCCTCAATCGGATCAAACCAGGCGTCGCCCGCAAACAGCCCCGTGCCGTCCGCTTCCGTCGTCGTGCTACCCTGTTCCATGGCGTGGTCTCCACCGGCGCTCAAACGCCGGCATGGCTCGTTGCAACGAACCGGAGACTACGCCACCACCCGACTCCACCACCTACGCGACACCACCACGACGAACGTCTGACTTGACCCCCTAGAACTGGGCCACCGGGAATGAGAGTCCGGTGGCAACGCGGCCGGAGCCGCCGAGGAGGTCTCGCAACCTGACACCTCGAATGGGCTCACGCCTTCGATGCGGCGTGGCGGAATTGAGGGGGAGGCTCATAGAGGCCTGCCGACGCATCGACGAGGTCTTCGATGCTCTTAGCCGCCAGCAACGCTCGCGTCGCTTGGTGCGGCATCACCCCGAGATCCTCTGCGAGCATCACGATGCCCCGCTCGCGCAGGCCGGCCGTGACATTAGGAAGGGCCGCGTGACCGAACGCGGTCGCGCCGGCGATGGCGCGAAGCGCCGCCTGCCGCTCACCTGCATCCCGGCAGAGCAACATATTGGCAACGCCGATCTCGCTGATCACGTGCGTCACGTCGTCGCCGTGAATCATCACAGGCGGTAGCGCAAACCCAGAGCCGCCCGTCATCCCGAACGCATCCAGTTGCTCGACGAAGCTCGGCGAACCGTCGGCCTGCATAGTCTCGACCATTTGCACCACGAGCTTGCGACCACGTACGGCGTCGCCGGCCTCCTGTCCCGCTTGGAGCCAAGCGGGGCTCGCGTGCCGGCGGCCCCTCGCGTCCGAACCCATGTTGGGGGCACCCCCGAATCCGGTGATGCGGTCCCGTGTGGCGGTGGAGCTGTTCGCGTTTCCATCTATCTGGAGCGTGCTGCCGATGAACAAGTCGCACGCGTATTGGCCGGCCACCTGCGCCAGCGTCCGGTTCGACCGGAGGCTGCCGTCATGGCCGGTGGGAAATACGTCCGGCCGGGCGGAGATGTAGCGCTCCATGCCGAGTTCGGAACCGAAGCAGTGCACGCGCTCGACGAAGCCGGCCTCTATAGCGGGGATGAGGGTGGGGTGCGGGTTCAGCACGAAGTGCGTGGCGATCTTGCCTTTCAGGCCGCGACGCGCGCCGTATGTGGGCAAGAGGAGCTCGATCGCGGCCGTCGCGTAGCCGATCCCGTGGTTAAGGCGGCGCACACCGTACTTGGCATACACTGCTTCAATGGCCATCGCCGCCATTAACACGGTGTTGTCGCGGATTTTGGCGGGGTCCCGCGTGAACAGCGGGTCGATGGCGTAGGGCTCCGTCCCTGGCACAATGAAGTCTACCCAATCACCGGGAATGTCCACGCGGGGCAAGTCGTCCACGACCTCGTTGACCTGCGCGATCACCACGCCGTCCCGGAACGCGGTTGCTTCAACCACGGTCGGTGTGTCTTCCGTGTTAGGGCCGGTGTAGAGGTTCCCGTGCCGGTCCGCCTTGTCCGCTACGACTAGGGCGACACGCGGGACGAGGTCCACCAGCATGCGCCCGTACAATTCCAGGTAGGTGTGAATTGCGCCGACCCGGATACGACCAGCCCCGACGAGGGACGCAAGCCTGCGGCTCTGAGGGCCTGCGAACGCGAAATCCAGCCGGTCGGCGATGCCGCGTTCGAAGACTTCCAAGTGTTCCGGCAAAGCCAGGACGGACTGGACCATGTGGAGGTCATGGACGCGGGCAGGATCGACCTGCGCCAGCGCACGGGCAAGCAGATCCGCCTGCTTCTGGTTATCGCCTTCCAGGACGACGCGATCTCCGGCTTCGACGACTGCCTCCAAAAGGGCCGTCGCGAGTCCGGGCTGGCATATCTTCCCACCTGCGTCGCACAGCGGCCGTGCCCGTGCCAGGCGCTCCGCTCGGTTGCGGGCATGGGTATCCCGGATCATCGTTGCCGTCATCGTGGACTCCTGCTGTCTGGTTCGAGTGCGGGCGGTTCGGTGGGGCGCTCCGGCGGTGGCGGCTGGCACCGCCTGCCGCCGGTCGGCTCGGCCGTCATCCCGTGACGGCGCGCACCAGGAAGAAGAGGATGGATGGCCCGACAAGACATCCGATGCCAGTATGGAACGTCGCCGTTAGCGCTCCGTAGGGCACCAGCTTCGGGTCCGTCGCCGCGAGTCCTCCCGCGACCCCGCTGACCGTGCCCATCAACCCACCGAAGGCCATGGCCGAGCGAGGGTTGTCCAGGCCGACGAAGCGGGCCACGAGCGGGGTCCCGACCATGACCAGTACCGCCTTGAGCACGCCCGTGGCGATGGAGAGCGCCATCACGGCGGAGTCCGCGCCGAGTGCCGCGCCGGTCACCGGCCCGACGATGTAAGTGATCGCCCCGGCGCCAATCGTCGTGAGGCTGACCGCGTCCCTGTAGCCATACGCCAGCGCGACCCCCACCCCGACCGTGAAGGGTAGGATCGTGCCGATTCCTAGCGACACGACGCCTAGCAGGCCCGCCTTGCGGGCTTCGATGACGTCCACCTCGAAGGCTGTCGCGACAATCGCGAAGTCGCGCAGCATCGCGCCGCCCAGCAAGCCAACGCCAGCGAAGACGGGGATGTCGGCCAACCCCTTTTGACCCCCGGTGACGAGGCCGCCGACGTAGGCAAGGGCCAGCCCAAGCACAATGGCGAGCGCCGAGCCATGCACGCGCCCCGCGGTCAGCCGCCGGGACAGGATGAGCGACAGCCACATCACTGCGCCGATCACGGCGAAGGCGGCGACCAGACTCTGCTCCACAAAGACGTGTTCGATGATATGCAACATGGTGTCAGGCCTCCCTGCGAGGGGGATCGGTCTGCAGCGCGCCGCCGATAACCTGGCCGCCGTGCTCCAGCACGGGTTCCACCTCGATCTCGTGCTGGCGGTCCCGACCGATCCGGCTAATCACCAACAGGGTCGCGAAGCAAAGACCCGTGGCCAAAACGGCCGTGATCAGCACCATCGGTCCGCCGCGGACTGCCGCGACCACGTTCTGCTGTGCAGCCATCGCGACCACGATCGGGATGTACATGGTGGCCCAGAACTCGACGCCGAGCTTGATCCCGTGGGATAAAGTGCCGCGCCGTATAAGCCAGACGCGGGCCGCCATGAGCAGCATCATGGCCAAACCGACGCCGCCCACGTTTGCTTTGACGCCGAGCAGGATTCCAAGGGCATCGCCCAGGAACACACCGATGAGGGTGCAGATGGCCAGGAGTGCGACCCCGAAGATGGTCATGCTGCCATCCTCCCGCGCAAGGGGAGCAAGACTCTCCCCGTCTCGGATGCGTGCATTATTTGTTCCTTCCCGTGGTTTCTGGTTGGTGCTTGATTGGACCCACGCATCGCGGCGGGGTAGCTGGCCGGCGCCAGATAACCTGTGCAGGCCCTTTCAGGCCGCGCCTTGCTCGCGCAAAGCGCCGATCTCGGCCGCGTCGAGCCCCAGCTCCTTCAGCACCTCATCGGTGTGCTGGCCGAGGGTCGGCGGGGCGGCGTCGTAACGCGGGGGCGCGGCGGAGAGGCGCACCGGGTTGGCGATCACCTTGACAGTCTCGCCCGAGGCGTGCGCCATCTCCCGAACCACCTCCCGCGCGACGACATGGGGATCGGCGAAGACTTGGCTGAGCTTGTTGATTGAACCGCAGCCAATCTTCGCGGTTTCCAGCACGTCCACCCACTCGGTAGTGGTGCGGGAGCGCATCAAAGGTGTCAGCGTCTCCGTCACCAGCCGGCGGTTGCTCACCCGTGCGGCGTTGGTGGCGAACCGCTCGTCATCGGGCAGCGCCGCCATTCCCGTCAGTTCGCAGAACCGCCGGAAGGTCGGATCGTTGCCGATCGAGAGCACGATGTGGCCGTCGGAGGTCGGGAACACCTGGTAGGGGACAATGTTGGGGTGGTCGTTGCCCAGCCTCTGCGGGTTCTCGCCCGTCGCCAAGTAGTTCATGCCCTGGTTGGCCAGCCACGCGACATGAGTGTCAAGCATGCCGATGTCGATGCGCTGCCCGCGTCCGGTGGCGTGCCGGTGGTTCAACGCGGCCACCACGCCGATGCAGCCATATAGCCCGGCGAACAAATCCGCCACCGGGATACCCACCTTCTGCGGCATGCCGTCGGGCTCGCCGGTCAGCGACATGACGCCACCCATCGCCTGAACCAAGCCGTCATAGCCGGGACGCGGCGCATAGGGACCAGTTTGGCCGAAGCCGGTAATAGAGCAGTAGATCAGCTGCGGGTAGCGGTCTTTCAGGTCCTCCCAGCCCAGCCCGTGTTTGGCGAGCGTGCCCACCTTGAAGTTCTCGACCAGGATGTCGGATCGCTCCAGCAGACGGTGCAAGATTGCCTGGGCCGCTTGCGTCGAGATGTCGAGCGTGACCGACTTCTTGTTGCGGTTCACCCCGACGAAGTAGGCGCTTTCCCGCGTGTTCGGCACGTAGGGCGGCGCGAAACCGCGGGTGTCGTCCCCTGCGCCAGGACGCTCAATTTTGATGACCTCTGCCCCGAGGTCGCCCAGCATCTGCGTGCAAGTTGGTCCCGCCAAGACGCGGGTCAGGTCGAGCACGCGTAGGCCTGTCAATGCTCCTGTCGTGTCCTGCATGGTCGTTCTCCCTTTGATTGTTCGTTGTGCCGGCGCCGGTTCGCCGCCAATTCGGACCGGTCCGGACCGAATTATCCGGGCGGCACGGCTCCCTGAGACTTGGATCGGGTGCGTCGCCGCGGGGAAGCGGCGGTATCCGCCGGCTCGGGAGAGACGAGAAGCGCATCCACCGCCGCCGAGCGCACCACATGGCCGGTGCGGACGAACGCCTCGTGGTTCGCTTCAATCTCATTACGGTCGTAGAGATAATTGACCATGAAGCCGAACGACTCCTTCATCCCCCGCGCCGAGATGTTGCCGAGCGGATTGATGCGCTCCAGCCGAGCGCCGTTGCCTAGGTGAAAGCGGGCAACGGGATCGCTGCCGCGGAGTCCCGTATTCGGCTTGGTTAGATAGACCGCGCACAAGCGCCGGAGTGGATCGAGCAGCGCGGCGGCGCGGACTGGGTCTTGCCACCAGGCCTTCTCCGTCGCGGCGGCGAGCAAGTCCGCCGGGGTCCGGTCCGGGTCGCCGCCGATAGCCGCGCGCAGGGTTGCGACCTCCTCTGGCCGAAACACCCCGGCACCGTCGCTGCCTTCCAATCGGCGCACCAGCCAGCCGCGGTAGCCGGGTATCGGCGAGAGTGTAGAGAACTGCACGAGGGACGGCAGCTCGGCTTTCAGTTCCTCGACCACCTGCTTGATAAGAAAGTTGCCGAAGGAGATGCCGCGCAAGCCCTCCTGGCAGTTGGATATCGAGTAGAAGATTGCCGTGTCGGCTTCCGCGGCGCGGCGCGGCGCGGCCTCGTCGCCCTCGCTTGCTGTAAGCAGGGGCTGCACGGCCGCCGCGAGGCCCTGGGTCAGCGCCACCTCCACGAAGATGAGGGGCTCGCCTGGCAGCGCGGGATGGAAGAAGGCGAAGCAGCGCCGGTCGCCCGCAAGGCGGCGCCGCAGGTCGTCCCAGCCCGCGATCTCGTGCACGGCTTCATACACGATGAGCTTCTCGAGTACCGCGGCCGGCGTCTGCCAATCGATCCGGCGCAGCTCGAGAAAGCCGCGGTTGAACCATGAGCCGAGGAGGTGCAGCAGGTCGGAGTCGAGCGGCTTCAGCGTCGGCTGCGCCTTTAGTAGCTTCAGTACGTGCTCGCGCATCGCAACCAGAGCCGCGGTCCCGCCGGGCGACATGTTCATCCTGCGCAAGAGTTCCTGTCGTGGTGGCTCTGCGGCACGGCCCAGGAGCATCGCGCCGTCAGCGGTCGGCTCCATGGCGTAGCGCTCGGCGGCGGCGCGCAGCGCCACGGGATCGGGTTGGAATTGCGCGGCGACGAACTCAAAGAACGCCGCCTGGTCATCGGGGAGGAGGGCTTGCAGGGCGTCGTGCAGTTCACGGGCGATCGCGGCCCCGGATGCCTCACCACGTTCGGAGACAAGCGCCTGGGCAAGTTGGCGCGCTCGGTCGAGCGGTGGCACGGTCGCTGGAGGCACGTTCGCGAATGGACGCCCACGGTCCGCGGTTGAGGACCAAAGCCGGTCCAGCCAAGCCCTAGCATCGGACGCGACTGAGGTGACTGCGCTCAGGGGGTTGCTCGTGACCATTTTGTGTCCCTATTTGCGTTGTAGAACGCTCCTCGTATGCGAAACGCTCTCGGATCGGCACATCGGTATACATCACATGCTGTAAGCTGATGTCTAGTATATTATTTCCGGTATGGCGGGGATGTGTGCATACATAGTCCTTTGGACCAGAGACGCCTTCGCGAAAATCGGCCATGGTGGAGGCAGGCCGGAGACGAGATTGGGAGCGAATGCAATGGAGAGAAGGCCGGACATGCCGATGCCGCTCGCGACCAACGGGGCGAAGGACGACGCCGGAAAACGAACCGTGCAACCGGCGCCCACCTCGGCACTCACCCTCTCCGAGGCAATTCGCCTGAGCCTGGCCGACGACATCACCTCCGGCCGGCTGGCGCCTGGCACGGAGGTGGATGAACAGTCAGTCGCCGAACGCTTCGGTGCCTCTCGCACGCCCGTCCGCGAAGCGCTGCGACAGCTTGCCTCCGCCGGCCTCGTGTCGCTCGAGCCGCGGCGCGGCGCGCACGTGGCCATGCTTACCGTAGACCGGCTGAGCGAGATGTTCGAAGTGATGGCGGAGACGGAAGCCCTCTGCGCGAGGTTCGCCACCAACCGCATGACCGGGGCCGAACGCGTCGCGCTGCGCGCCTTGCACCAGAATTCTCGTGAAGCGGTCGAAGGCCGTCACGTGCATCGGTACGATGAGCACAATAAGGATTTCCACCTCGCCATCTACGCCGGAACTCACAATGCATTCCTGGCCGAACACGCCGCCGGCTTGCGGCTTCGGCTTTCCCCCTTCCGGCGCGCGCAGTTTCAAGGCCCAGACCGCCTCCGCCAATCGTTCGAGGAGCACACGATCCTGCTGCAACAAATGCTGCGCGGCGACGGCGAGGAGGCCAGCCGGATTATGCGTGCCCATATGCTGACTGCGGGCGCCGAGTACTTGAGCGTTTCACCCCGTGAGCAAAGCTCCAGCGCCTCATAGGTGTGCCGCTTGCGCAGCGCCCAGTCGTCCACGCCAAGGGCGGACGGTGTTGCGATGTCGGGCATGGGCGCCCGCCGGATGAGGCGCAGCAGGGTGTTTCGGCTGGCGTTCAGCCCGAGCTTGTGGCCAAGGCGTACGCCCGCCGAGCGCCAGGCCCACGGCCGTGAGCCGCCCAGCAAGGCGCGTCGTCCTACGCGCCCAGGGTGCTGCGACATCGGGCAGGCGTTCGGCAAACAGGCGACGCTCGTATTTCTTGTTGTCGCAGTGTGACTTCCATTTAATGGCTGAACTGCGGCGAGCCTCTGGAGCAGCTGGCGCATGAATTTTCATTTAAAGACTGAACTGAGAACAGCTAATGCGTGAACCAGCTTAGATTTCTACAACTAATCACTGAACTGGATTTTGGCGGCGCCGCATGCGTCATCGGCCCGAACCGCCGCAGTATCTGTTCGTGATCCCGAATTTCGACAGCTCGGTTCAATCCGTTGGGGGCACAACCCTCGTGTGCAAAGGCAGCTCAGGAGTATGCCAGTTCAGCAATAAAATGGAGAGTTCAATTTATAGATGGAAGTCACAGTAGCCAACCAGCATGTACAGAAAACCTCATGAAGCAGGGTTCCGCACCATGCCTCATTCCGACACAGTTTGCCGCATAGATTTGCGGGTATAAGTGGAGGGTTCCAGATACCGCAGCGGCGTTGGCAGTGAGTGTAAGCATGGCACCGTTTGCGAGCATAGACCGATTAGATTGCGAGCGCCGACGTCGAGCCTTCCCGAAGCCCGGGAAGCAAGCACGGTTTCGCGCTCATGGAATCGCGCGAAGCAACGTCACCGTCGCGCGCTTCGCCACGGTCACCGGGTCTGCCACGCCTTTCAGATAGGCCTCGGTCACCGCGCCGTCGAGCAACAGGACAATCTGGTCGGCAAGTTCGGCGCGGTTCGGACGGCCTGCGTCGAGGAGGCCGAAGACATGCTCGCGCAGGTCGCGCTTGTAGGCACGCACGAGCGCATACACGGTTCCAGCCGGTTCCGCCGCTTGCAGGCTTGCGTGGATAAACGGGCAGCCGCGGTAGTCGGATCCGTTGCTGGCGATGTCGAAGTGGTCGAAGATCGCCAGGATGTTGTCGTCGTCCGAACATGCCGTTCGAGCCATGGCCTGCAACCCCTGTAAGGTCGTCTGCGCCATGTCCGCATACACGGCTGCAGTCAGCGCGTCCTTCGAGGCGAAATTGTTGTAGAGCGTCATACGCGCGACGCCCGCCGCCCCGGTCACGTCGTTGATGCCGACGTTGGACGCGCCATGGCGCGTGAACAACTTCCGTGCCGTCGTCAGCAGGCGGTCGCGACCCATTGACCCGCGGGGTTCACCCGTATCGTGCGACATGTCACCTCCGATTTGACAATTGGAACAGTTTATAGGTAGATCAGTCTAGCTAACCTGCGGGGCTATACTGTAATGACAGATATCAAGTTTTGGTATGCACCGGGAGCGTGCTCGCTCGCACCGCACGTCCTGCTCCAAGAAACCTGCCTTCCGTTCGACCCTGTCCTCACGTCGTTCGCGGCGGCGGCGCATCTGACGGACGAATTTGCCCGGATCAACCCGAAGAAGCGACTGCCCGTGCTCTCCCTGGACAGGGAGGTGATCACCGAGGTGCCGGCAATCGCCACGGCCATCGCGAACTTGGCGCCGGAGCGGCACCTGATGGGCAGGACCGCGCTCGACCACGTACGGGTCTATGAGTGGATGATATGGCTGTCCGGTACCTTGCACGGACAGGGCTTTGGCGGGTTGTGGCGGCCGGAGCGGTTCTCGGACGACCCGGCGGCATTCGACGGCATCAAGGTCAAGGGCCGGCGGATTATCCTCGACTGTTTCCAGCTCATCGAGACCAAGATCAAGACCCCCTATTCGGTAGGTAACGGCTTCACGGCGGTCGATCCATACCTGCTGGTCTTCTACCGTTGGGGGAACGGGGTCGGCTTCGACATGGCGGACGCCTGCCCACGCTACACGGCCTTCGCCCGAGAACTTGTGCAACGGGAGTCGGTCAAGGCTGCCCTGGAGGCCGAGGGGATCGGTCATCAAGCGCTCAAGGACCACGTGCCGGAGATGAGTCCGGCCGCGTCCACCATCTAAGTCATCCGAGGGAATTATAGTGAAGATCGCACTTATCGGCGCGACGGGCATGACCGGAACCAAGATCCTGTCGGAGGCGCTCGATCGCGGGCACCAGGTTACGGCCATCATTCGCAACACCGGCGTTCTGCCGGCGCACAAGCACCTGGCTGCCGTGGCAGCAGACGTGACCCGGCCTGCAGAGCTGGCGGGCACGATCGCGGGGCATGACGTCGTCATCAGCGCCTTCAACCCTGGCAAGGACGATACCGGCACGGGCACACGGTCGATCATCGAGGCGGTTAAAACGGCGTGGTTCAAAACCGGGTTACAGCTGGAGCTGAGTTGACGTTGCCGGGTCGGGTGACGGCACCCTGAGTTTTTCAGGTGCGGTGCGAGATGGATCGATGTGTTGGTGCAGCGGCGAGGCTGCAG
>JAABUY010004304.1_pt1 | contig 15035 bp, 17 predicted proteins | sample 5560271 | NCBI WGS metagenome assembly JAABUY01 (sample SAMN10711886, study PRJNA513374) | rock metagenome | isolation source: Antarctica rocks | place: Antarctica: Victoria Land, University Valley
CGCCAGCACGGCCACCGTCTCGAAGCCAGCGAGCAGGCAGCGCGGGTCGCGCTCGCCCTCCAGCGCGGCCGCCGCGCCGTCCAGCATGTCCAGGCGCGCGGCAGCGAGCGCCGAGCCGTGGCCCTGCGCGGCGCCGCCCTGTCGGCGCCTTGCACCAGGCGCACGCCCTGCAAGTGCACCGGCAATTGCAGAGAAGCCTGATCGGGCGGCCGTTACGCCGACCGAAGGCAAGCCCAGGACGTTGACTTTGCCTGTGGCGGAGCTGCACAAAAGTCCAGCACGGTCTTGTTGCGGGCACTGTCGCTGACATGCATAATACTGCCTGAGCCTGATCAGCAGCAAAAGCAGAGCTCATGCTGTGGCCAGGGGTCAAGGCTGCGCTCATGCATCACGGGACCTGGACGCCCCTGCCGCATGACATGCGCAAGCACCCGTCTGCCACCACAATGGTGCCACCTGCGCGAGCGGCAGCAGCAGCCGGAAGCCCAGCTGTGCTGGAGCATCGACGGGCCCCTGCTGCAGGGGCAAGCCCTCGTCTGCCTCGCGGGCAGGGCCGCGCCTGCGCGAGCGCGAGCAGCAGCTGGAAGCCGAGCTGTGCTCGCACACTGAGGGCAAGGGCGACCCCCAGTGTGCTGCCAGGGCGGGGCCGCGCCTGCGCGAGCGCGAGCAGCAGCTGGAAGGCGAGCAAGCGCTCGGTGACCGCCAAGCTGCGCACGTGCACCGAGGCCAGGAACGCCGCGGCGATGGCGACGGCGTCCTCCGCCGCGAGCGCCGGCGCGCCCGGGCTCCCGCGCAGTGCCGCCACTGCGCCGCAGCCCTTGAGAGCGCCGCGCATGCACGGCCTGCGGCGCCGGTCACTGCTGGGGCTGTGGAGGAGCCTGTTTGCTTGGGCGTGCCTGTGCAGTCTGACGGGTCATCCAGGGCATGGCCAGGAGGAGGCTAGGGTGTCTGAATCATCACAGACCAGTGGGACCTCTGCATCAGTCTGAGCTGTTTGTGCGCAAGATGTCATAGCATGTCAGGGAAGGTGGGCTGCGCTGGGCTGCATAAACGGGGGCACGTTTTTATGCCACTGGCCTGGACTGCCAAGCACGGGGTAGACACCATGCGTCAGGGGCCTGAGGCAGCTATCCACGCTTGCTGGATGAAGGTAGCACAGTGGAGCGGGGCTGGCTAGCGGGGTGCGGGGGAGGACGGGGAGGCACCAGTCAGCCAGGCGCGCGCAGAAGAAGGCGGCCAGGTGGTGCACCTCGCCGGGCGTGGCCAGCGCGCCCTCGCACCGCGCAAACACCTGTTGCCCCGAACGTGCCTCACCGGCGTGCCTGACCGGCGGCAGCGGGCCCTCTCTGTGCCCTTCTGTGCATGAGAGTGTGAAAGCACGCAGGCCACTGTGGGTGTGCGAGCTGCGTACAGCGAGGTGGGAGCACCTCGGCCAGGAGGAGGACTGCCCGGCTGCGCGGGAACTCCTCCACAGCCGTCAGCGGCGCCTCCAGAGCCTGCACCTGCTGCACCAGGATGGAGTCATAGACTGCATGCAAATGCTGCTTGCTCCTGAGGCGAAGCACTAAGCAAAGTATTACAAGCAGCAAACGTACCAAGCCCAGCACCGTGACACGCCTCTCGCGCACTGCTGTGCAGACTGCCGCGATGCTGTGCTCATGCTGCGCTTCACTCTGGTTCGGCAGCAGGAACGCTGCCCCCTCCGCAGGCAGCATGGCTGTCCTTGCAGCTCTTCAGTACTCAATAGACGAAGTTGCAGTGCAGCAGAGCACAGGTGGTTGTAGCCTGCTTCAGGCGAGTCACGCTGGACACCATCACGTTGTCGTCAAGGCTGGGTGGGCAGGAATCCCTATGAGAAGTCCCTATGAGTTTCTGCCTCCCTGCATGCTAGCGCTAGCAAGCCTAAAGGTACAGGCCATCTGGCCGCATGCACATGGAGACATATGCCCCTCGGCATGGTGTAAAATGCCCTTCAAGCAAAGAGGAAATATAAATGCCCTATGGGGTAACAGCCCCCATGAATTTTGTTACGGAGCTGTCACGTACTGCCCATGCGATACTCCGCACACACCATATACTCTGCACAAGTCGCAGCTTTCGCTAGTAGTGGAGCTCTTTATTAGTGCTGCACCTCGCGCACAAACAAGATCCTGTTGGCTTACCGCCCTCTAGGGCGTGCATAGGCATGCGCAAGTGCTGGGCGCTTCCCTGAGGTGTGCCTGCACTAACTTTGGCTAGCACTTGCAGCCTGCTTGCGGCCTGGGGGCCGCACCGAAACAGGGTAGCAGGCGCCACAAAGCGCGTAGGGGACGCATCCTCAGCCGTGCGGTACGCGCAGGAGGGACGCAGACCCACGCGTGCAGCGTTAGCGGAGGGCGGCCGCCGGCCTGCTGAGGTCAGCGCATATGAGGGAGCGGTTGCGGCAAGGGCGGACGCTGCTGGCAGCGTCAGCGCTAGCAGCGCTGGTGCTCCTGGCTGCAGCGCAGCCGCCCCTGCCGCCCCTCACGGCAACAGAGAACCGGGTGACGGCCGTGCTGCTAGGGCAGCCGCGCTTGCTTGCCCCGCATCCCGGTGCAGGCGCTTGCCAGCTGCCGTGGTTCTCCACGTGTTAGGAGCCTGGGGCAGCCATGCAGGCGCGACAAAGTCGTACACCTTCCACCACAAGCAGTGCTTGCAAGCCCGTTCGCGCGCAGGTCGTGTTTTACACCTGCAGAGACCATGAGGACAACGGCGTTCAGCAGAACAGTGCGCCCCATAGCGAGGCCTGCTTTCTGCGCCCTGTTGCTGCCTAAGCGCAAAGTGCGGGGATGCGCTGCCGGGCCGCAACGAGTCGCAACTCCCCTGGCGCGGCAGGCGCATTTGCGAACGAGGTAAAGTCAGAGATTAGTTACGTTTGCGGGTCCACGGCGATTGCGGACACCGCGGACCGTGGCTTCCAAATCAAGGAGCACCAGGCCGCTGAGAAAGTGGTCGCTCCGTTCAAGGTGCTGCCCTCTTGCTTGTGATGACCACTGCGTGGCCTCACACTTCCAGCGCCACAGATTCTGCATGCTTCTGACAATCAGGCACAGTCTCGGCGACTGTGCCCTTGGGCACGATGACGGGGCCGACCAGGCGTGCGGGTCGCAGACTCTGGTTATGCATGGGTGTGCCTGGTTGAGCGCAGGCTGCAGAGGGCGACCAGTGCCCCAGCACGGCCGCGGGCACGTCCCTGGCAGTGAAGGCGCTGCTCAACGCCAGCTATGCGGCCGCGGTGTACGGCACAGCCTCCAACTATGCGGATGAGGTGCGCCAGCGCCCTACCACACCCCTGCACCCATACCCTAACCCTATCCTATGCTCGACGCCAGCTATGCGGCCGCGGTGTACGGCACAGCCTCCAGCTACGCGGATGAGGTGCGCCAGCGCCCGGCGCTGCACGCCCGTTTGGCAGGGAGCGCGCTCGCTGCGCAGCTGGCATGCACCCGCGTGGAGCTTGGCTGTCACGAGCAGGCTGGTCCGAGCACGTCACGGAGCCAAAACTCCAAGCACATGCCAGGAAGGACACCCGCGGAGCCTTAACGCGTGTGGAATGCGCTGCATATGCACATGCTGACTGACATAGCGCTCTCTGCAAAAGTCCCTGAATGGAGTTGAGCAGGGTGCCGGCAGCAGCGATGCTGACGTGCAGGCAAACGGCCATGTATGTGCACATCATGCACAAGGCTAGCGCCGCAGACGAGCGTGCAAAACAGGCACGCGCGCACGTGCCGCGCGCAGGACTTTCGGGAGATGGTGCAGGGCATCGCGTGGCCCGCCGTGGGCGGCGGCGTTATCGCGCAGACCGCGCGCCTGGAGGTGTTCACCAAGCCGACCGTGCAGGACTACGTCACCGACTTTGTCACGGGCGGGCGCTACCCGCACCCCTTTGGCAGCGACACCAAGGCGCGGCCGCTGACGTGCCACACACGCGCCGCGGCGTGAGGGCGTGCCGTGGTAGCAGGCAGGGCGTGCCAGACAAGTTTGAGGCCGCTGACTTTGGTGGTAGCATGAAGCGCGCTGATGTGTCCTGTCTTGCGAGCTGGCTCGAGCGCCGCCCTCTTGCCTTGCTGACCATGAGAACGGCGGTGCCAGACCTTGCGTTGCACGTTTGCGCGCCCAGACTCTCACGTGCAACCGCGCTCTGTCTGCTGGCCAGACAGGCGCTGTGTGCGTGGGCGGTGGCGGGCAATCATGGGGTACCCCCCCTCGCCGGCGCACCATCGTGCCAGCAGCAAACCGCCAGGGCCCTAAACCTAGGCTGGCGCAGGCGGTCGTGGCCAGCTTCCAGGCGCCCGCGCCGCCGACGCAGGCCGCCTTCTTCTTCCACGCCACGGAGACGTTCAACCCGTGCATGTGGGCGACCGACGCAGACTTCTCGCAGGTCTCGTACGAGCCGGCCAACGGCCAGCCGCCTTGCCCTGGCTGCATGGTGGCCGCCCCGCCCTTCCCCCCTGCCCGCCCGCCCGGCCTGGCCAAGGCGCCATGTACAAATGTGACAGGCCCCACCCCAGCATACCCCAAGCATGAACTGAAGCGTGCATGCCCTGCATGATTGCTAATTTCTCCAACAAATGCGTTCTACCTCATGCCTGCCTGCATCTGCTGCCACGCTAGGCATGCAGTGAGTGTGGGCTGAAGGGGGGACGTGGTTGACGCGCAAGTGGCGCGCACAGGTGCATAAGGGCTTCACGCGCGCGTTTGGGTCCGTGACCAACGCCAACAACGCCACGTACAACATTGCGGAGATCTGGCGGAAGATGACCGGCGTTGCGCCGACCGCCGTCACCACGTGCGCGCGCCCGCCTGACCCATATCTGCTGCTGTTGCCAGCGCTGCCAGCGCCAGCAGCCATGCATGCCTGTCACTCACTCTGTACGCGCCGGTGCCAGTGGCACGCCGACAAGAAGGTTTGCAGGTTCAGCAAGTGCTAGAAGTGGGTTGCTCACCAAACATGAGACTGAGGTAGCTCTGCCGGGCAGTAGTAACTGGCCGCATGGGCCCGCCGCAGGGTGCTGTGCGCCGGGCACAGCCTGGGCGCGGCCATGGCCACGCTCTGCGGCCCCTGGGCCAAGGCAGTCTTCCCTAACGTGCGCCCCGGCCCACTCATGCCTCAACCAGTTCGCTGCGGCAGCATGAGCACGCAGGGATTGCTGCACGGCTTGGACCTGCCATAGCAGCGGTTCTTAGGCTGCGGGGGCTGACAGTGTAATGCATTCGCCTGTGCCGCCTGCAGAGTCTCAAGTTGTCACTAGTCGCTAATGTCAATTCCAAGGGTTTGTTGGTGTGCATGGCTGCCTGCCTGCTTCATGATGGCATCGCCTGTCTGCCGCGCCGCATGCATGCGCGCCCGCCGTCTGGGTCAGGCAGGCTCGCTCCGAGTGCGTGCGCGTGATGCGCCCACTGCTGCAGGCGCGCCGCCCTGCATTCCTTGCAGGCTGTCTGGCGCGCAGGCGGCGGTGACCACCGTGGTCACGGGCGCGCCGCGCGTGTTCAACCCGGCGGCTGCCGCATGGTACGACGCGCTGATGGGCGCGACGACGACCACGCGCATTGTCAACAACATGGACGTGGTGCCCTCGCTGCCGCCGGAGATGTCATTCCCGTGCGCTGCGCCCGCTTCCCCTTCTTCTTTGGCTCTCCCCAGCTCTCCTGCGGTCTGTGCGGGGGCTGGAAGACTCCAATTACCCGAGAAATGGACACAAGCAAATGCCGTGCCTCAGTGCGGTCCCTCTGATGCCGACGGTCATCACATGTGCCTGGCAGCACTGCAGGCAAGCCCCATGCATGCACGTGCTGCTTGCCGTACTGCGCTTGGCTCCGCATACCGCATATCCCGCCGTCGCGGCGCAGCAAAGAGCTGCGGGCTGCGCGCGCGCGCCGAGCATGAGCATGGCTGACCAGCTGCTGGTTGGCGAAGTGCATGGCAGCCTACCCGCGCCCCCCAATTACTGACACCTTCTATTCTCAAACAATGCCTCCCACACCAACAGTGTTGTGCTTGCGAGCCACGCCAGCCCGCCGTGTGTCGGGCACTGCGCGCGGTCGCCCATGAGCAGCCGCCCACGGCATGCCTCCGCACACTCCACGCTGCATGTACCGCCGACCATATCATGGCACTTGTGAGCGCGTGGCCGACTCGCGCCTCTGCGCGCCGCAGCCTGGGGTCGTACCGGCACGTCGGCTCGGTGCTGTGGCTGGACCGTACGGGCGAGTTCATGCCGGGCAACTACACCGCGTTCGCCCAGGCGCGCCCGGGCTGGTACACGGGCTCCACGTACGATCACCACGGCTACCTCATGGCCATGAAGCAGGCCCTGATCTGCAACCCTGCCTTCTAGCGCGGGGGGCGCTGGGCGCGCGCGGCCTGGCTGGCACCGCCGGCGCTCGCGCGGCCCGGAAGGGGGCCGCGCACGCCCGGCTGCAGGCTGCTGACAGGGCTGGGAGCCTGACTGGCATGCAGCTGCCACTCGCACAGCATGGTAGGCACGCGTGTAGCTCAGAGCGGTGGCGGCTTGGGCAGTGTGGCGCGGGGCGCCACATGGCAGCGCGACCGGGGCTGCGGGAGCCAGGGTGGGCGGGGTTTGAGCGGAAAGTGTGTGGTGCAGGTTCCTTGCTGCGCTGGCTGTCAGAGGCGTCCGGGCCAGCCTGCGCTGTGCAGGGGCATGTTTCTTGCTTGGTTGTGGCTGCTCTGTGAGGCAGCCACGTGCAGTGCGGGGCAGGCCTCTGGTTGTGCACCTTTTGGTTCAGCGGGGCGAGTGATGTGTGCGGGTGGGGACTTTTATTGTTCGCCTCTCATGTGTGAGTTTGGCGGCATCTCACCGCAGGCCTCGACAGGATGCCTGCGCTCCACAGCCTGTGCGGGCTGATTTTGGGTGTACAGCGCGCTGCAGCGCGTGCGTGGCGACCAGTCGCTCGCTTGCTGCTGTGCTTTGAATTCTGAGCGTTGCCGCCAGCAGGAGGGTGTGAACCACGGCCGCTGCAGCCATCGTTTGTTTCATACCCAAAGCTTGGAACGGGCGCGAGGCAAGCCTCTTTGCAAAGGGCGCGAGGCAAGCCCGCATTGTTCCAATCAGCTTTGCCTGCTGGTCACATCACGTCCGAGCCTGCAAAACCACTCATGCTGGCGCTGTGCGCATACTCGACAGAGGACAGCATGCCGCAGATGAACTCTCCGCCGCCTTTGCCTGCAGCCACCCTGGTCAAAATCAGGCAGCAGGGGGGAACGGGGCTGCACAGCAAGCACTCCCTGCTCTCGCGGCAGGCGCGCATGCCTGCCTGGCAAAGCGAAGTGTTAAGTCGCACCAGTCACAAGGTACATAAGGCACAACGCAGCACATGTCGCAATGGGGCGCTCCGACACATAGAGAGCTCTGGCCCTGGCAGTCGCGCACGGCGCCTAACGTGCGGCCTCGCGCTGGAGTGGTCGCCCGCCTGCCCTGCAGCTGGGCCGCAGGCGCCACGCAGGCCGGGCCTGCAAGGGGCCCTGGCAGGGGCCGCCGCGCGCACTGCGAAGCAGGCCAGCTCGCCAACGGCACAGGCGCTCACCCACACCCTACCCGACCCTGTGCTCATGTCAGAAGATGGAGGCTGCGCGGTCATCGGAACACGTCCGCCAGCGCGTCGCGCGGCGCCTGGTGCTCGGCCACATGCTCGCGCCGCCGGCCGCGCGCCTCCACGCGCGCGCCGTACTTGCCCGCGCGCGCGCGCTTGAGCGCCGCGCGCACCTGCGCCGGCCGCACACGCAGCTGCAGCAGGCCTTGCAAGCGCGGGGCGCGGCCTGCCTGGACTGCAGGTGCGTCTCGTCTCCTGCATGCCTTCTTCGCTGGTACGTGCGCCGCGCCCCGCTGACTGCGGCCCCAGGCCACAGCATGGCTGCGCCAGGCGGGGCGTGCTGCATGCACACGCACGGCTGCTACTGCGAGCCCCTTGGGCCGGGGAATGGCCTGTGACCGGACTTGGTGAGCCACCGGTGCGCACTACGATACAGGCGGGCTCGCCGTCGGCGCGCGCGCGCACCTTGTTGGGCGACACATATGCTGGGTTCTCGTACAGCACCGGCCCGCCAAAGCTGCCGGCGAAGATGCGTATGGGCATCAGGCACGCGCGCGGCCCCACCTCCACCAGCGCCGCGCCCTCCGCCGCCGCCGCGTCCTTCTTCTCGGCCGCGGCCACCACCTGCGCGGGTGCCCTTCACAGGGTTAGGTTGGAAGGGCGCGCGGCCCGACCTCTACCAGCGCCGCGCCCTCCGCCGCCGCCGCGTCCTTCTTCTCAGGTGCGGCTACCATCTGCGGGGATACCCTTTATAGGGTTAGGGTTAGGGGCGTCTCCAGGCACCGCAGGGCTGGGCCTGGCACACTTGGCCGTGCAGATGGCCACATGCGGGACGTCGCTCAACAGGGCTTCCCTCTGGCTCATCTGGAGCACGAAGAGCCGCCCATGGCGCAGGACAGCCTGCGCGGCGAGCGCGCCGGGCGCTCGTGCAGCTGACTGCAACCCCTGGACCACGCGGGTGACGCACGAGGCTGGCTGTGATGCTGCCCGCTTCCTACGCAGAGCGCGCTGTCCGTGGTCGGCACGCGGGGCGGCGGTGGCCGCGACGCCGGGCGCGCCTGGTAGTTGCGCAGCCAGATGCGGCTGTCGGCCACGCTGAAGGCGAGCACATGGTCGCAGAAGGGCTTGCTCTTGTGGTGCCGCCGCGGCGTGGCAAACGCCTGCGTCAGCATCTCCTTGAGCAGCTGCAGGTGCGGCTGCGCGTCGAACGCCTGCGCGCCGCCGCCCCCGCCCTCAGTGTCCTAGAGTTTGGTGGTGTTAGAATTCCATACCCTGACCCAGACTGGCGCTGGCAGCCCGTAGCACGCCCACCGACGCCGCCTCGCAGCACGCGGCACGCGGCGGCAGGGGGCCGCTGCCCGCGCACGTTGCTGGCAGCCAGGCGGGCAGCAGCAAGACACGCGAGGCGGGCGGGGCGGCGCGCCTTGTGGAAGCTGAGGACGGGACGGGAGCCCTTCAGGTGGTTGCCGCTCAGCTTCAGCTCGGCCATCGTGTGCACTGCGCCCCAGCGCGTCCGGTTCAGGGCCCGGCACGCCGCTCATGCGCAGCGGGGGACAGGACCAGAGCCGTTGAGACACGCTGCACGTTATGCAACCAGCACACGCGTGGTCACGAGGGCACATGACACATGCACGGTGAGCGCGCCCTACCTAGCGGGCGAACAAGGACAGTCCGCCCTGGTTGCAACGCACCTGCTGCACCGCTCAAAACCCCGCTGATGCCTCCAAGCGGGCTGTGACATCGGCGCCTGCCAACGGCCCCGTGAGGAGGCCGGCCGCACCATTGGTGACGTAGAACTTGACGGACGGGCCGCCGGGCGCGCGCGCCAGCCACACGTACAGGTCCTTCTTCTTGCGCGCCTCGAAGAACAGCACGCTGCTGCAGCCCTGGCGCCCGCCCCGCCCCGTCCTCAGCCCCTCCCGCTGCTGCCAGCGCCCGCCTCGAGTGCGTGTTAATACGCCGTATTATCAGGCAGCCACGCCGCAGGCTCGCAGCCGCCTTGCATCAGACAGAACGGCCGTGTGGCAGTTCACCAGCAAGCAGCGCAGAAGCTGCCCCGCCAAGCCAGCTCACAAGCTCACCTGGTCCGCCCCTGCTGCAGGACAGTGAGCGCGCCACGAGGACAGCAAACCCCAAACCTGCAAGGTCAGGCCACCCTTTCCGCAAAGGGGCGCGCCTTCATGTCGGCCACCTCGTTGAGGACGCCGCGGTCGGACTTGGTGTCCAGCTTGGCGTCCTTCTTGCTGTGCGGCAGCAGCTGCGCCAGGTCCAGCAGCAGGTGCCGGTACCTGCGCAGGCGCCGGCTCATGCGCCCTGCCCTGCAGACCATCCGAAAAAGGGGGGAAAAAAAGGACAGGTCGCATATCTGCTGCGCCTCGGCGTGCAGGCAGAGCGCGGCGCAGGCAGCAGGTAGAGGGAGCAGGTCGGCTACAGGCCGCTGAGAGAGGCGCGCACACACAACTGGGATACAGCAGCGCGCAGGACTGAGGGGACGGGGGGGCCGCTGCGCGCTGGCGCGGAAAGGCCTGCACCGGTATGTGGTCAGTCACAGGCCCTTGAGAGAGGCGCGCACACACGGCTGGGACGCAGCAGTGCGCAGGACTGCGGGAACAGAGGGGCCCGCTGCGCGCTGGCGCGGAAGGGCCTGCACCGGTGCGTGGTGCCCCGCGACGACAGCAGCAGCCCAGCAGCGTGCAGGACTAAGGCAAAGGAGGGACCCGCGGCGCGCTGGCGCGGCAGGGCCCGCACCGGTGCGTGATGCCGCGCGACGACAGCAGCAGCACCTTCTCCCGGTTGCGGAAGCCTGGCTCGGCCGCGGCCTCGGCCAGCCCGTTCCCGGCCGGCTCGCCTGTGGCGCCCGCGCCCGCCGCGCCTGCCGCCTGCCGCCCCGAGGGCTGCGCCGCCGCCGGAACTGCGCCCGGCAGCGGCGCCTCCGCCGCCTCCTGAGTCGCTGCGGCGGCGCGCCGCCGCGCCGCCTTGCCCGGCCGCTTCGTTTCTTTCAGTGTGGAGGCTGGCGACGGCGCCGCCAAAGCCGCTGGCAGGGCTGGGGCGGCTGCGCGCGCAGCCTTGCCTGGCCGCAGCGGCTTTTGCTTCGGCTCCGGATGCCTCGCCGCACTGGCTGCCCCACCAGCGGCCTCTGCAGCAGCTTTGAAAACGTCTGCACGGCCAGGCCCTGCCTGTACCTGCTGCGCTCCACCCTTCTGCTTCTTCAGTACCGGCTGGCCGTCCTGCAGTGCCGCCCTGCGCTTTGCCATACCTGCCGCACAGCCCAGATCACACTGACGCAAGACCTATAACGATCTTGCCTCTGTATTGCTGAGGAAGATTGCGGCCAACAACGCTGCCCTCCGAGCGAGCTCGGCCCGCCCCTCCATACCCTGCATATATCCCGGAGGGCTTTCAATTTTCTTGCCAATTTAAAATTTGGGTGTTTGGGCAGGACCGAGGCCAGGCGGGTGCGTTGGGAGGTCGCGTTCGCTGGTGGGTTGGTGGAGGGTTGGGAAGCGCGAGCTAGGCACTCTGCGCGCCATAGGTGCTTCTTGGGGGGTTGGAGGTGTCCGGGGGCCTAACCCTGTCATGCGCGCTGGCTGCCAACCCCGAGGCTGCGTTGCCTGTTGCGCCCTGCCAGCGCTCTCTGCGGCTGGGACGCTGCACCGGTGCCGCGGTAGTGCTGCGCAATGAGCATGGCAAGTGCAGAGCCCGAGGGCAACAGCGAGCTCTACTTGGAGGGCCTGCACCCGCATATAAACGAGCGCGTGCTGCTGGTGCGTACCCACGCAGCGCGATTCGGGCTGATGCGCCTATCTGCTGCTTCGCACGTTGCAGACCTCCGGCGACCGTAACCCAGAACCCCAGGCTGCGCTGCAGCGTCCTGCCGCGCTTGCGCTGCCCAGCGCGGCCCTGACTGGGTTGTGGCAGTGTGCACCAGCAAGTGCTCCTCAAGTGCCCCTCCCCTCGCGAGCGCCCTGCAAGCTGTTCGGGAACGTGGCAGAGACGGGCGTGCGCTCGCAGGACTTCTTTTCGCGCCTGGGCTCGGTGGTCCGCGTGCGCATGGTGCGGGCCCCTGGACGCGAGCACAAGCAGACAGGCGCAGACGCTTATCACGGCTGCTTGCTGAGCAGCAGCAACACCTGTGCAGCGCCAGCTTGAGTGGCAACTGGCTATGCCTTCAAGGCTCTTGGACTACAGAGGCGGTCCGGCTGACGGAGGCATAATAAAGAGGGTGTGCGGCGCAGGTGCGCAATGAGGTGACCAGTGCTGCCACTGGCGCTGCCTGTGTCTGCTTCAAGCACCCGGGGCAAGCGGCGCGGGCATTGGAGACCATCCAGCACCAGGCTGCGGGCGTGCCCGGAGCCCTCAAGGTGCGGGCCAAGGTGCCACATGCCTGTCCGTGTCAGGCGCACCAGCACCTTGGGGGCTTGGGGGAGCTGCAGAACCTGCGTTGGCGCCCCCAGGCGGCGCGCCTCCCGGCCGGCGCTGACGTGCGCAACACGGAGGCGGGGTGCACCCAGCGCGAGCTGCTCTGCGCCTGGCAAAGCGCACCAAGAGCTGAGCGCTGCGGGCGCTGCATGCTGCCCTTTGCCTGGCGGGCGCTGCCGGCCTGCGGCGCCGACCTGCGGGCGCGCGCGCGCGCGCAGGCGGCCTGGGCCCGGGACCGCGAGCACCAGACGCCCTGCCTGCTGGTGGGCAACCTGTCGGGCGATGTGGGCGAGGCCGCGCTGCTGGGCGCCTGCTACGCGCGCGGCGCGGGCTGGGGCCTGGACGCGCGCATCGCGCCGGCGCCGCCCGCCGCCGTCACGCACGGCTTTGTCTGGTTTGCGTGCGCGCCCTGCTCGGCGCGTTGAGCGCGCTCTGCCTGGCGCGCGCGCGCCGCTGCCGCGCACGTCCACAGTCGCTTGCACGCCTCCTGAGTGCAAGCAGGGCTTGGGAGGGCACGGGCGGCGGCAGAGCCTGCGCACACTTCATGCATAGCGTCCGCCTGTGTTGGAGGGAGCAGCTGTGATACAAGGTGCAGGGGCGGGGCGGGAGTGGCGCAGTGTGAGGGCTGTGGTCTGCACGGATGCGTTGCGGTTCGGGGTCACGCCTGGCGGACGGCCATGCGGCGGCTGCTGCGGCGCAGGCATGCCGGCGAGGCGCAGCGCGCGCTCAAGGCGCTGCGCGGCGCCAGGGTCGGCCGGTGGCCCGTCAACGTGTCCTGCGCGCCGTGGCAGCACCAGGTGACGCACGCGCGCTCGCGCGCGCAGCCGCGCTGGCCCCCCTTGCCCCTCGCGTCCGCGTCCGCAGCCCCCATTGTGCACGCTTCCGGCGGCCTCCTGTGTGGAACTACATGGCAGCACCAGCGCCGCGCGCCGCTGCCGCCGGAGCGTCCACAGCGGCTGCCTGCTGCCTTCAGGCGGCCCACGCCTTGCCTTGTGCGCGCCGGCCATGCACATGCTTGAGCGGGCTGGCGGCCCGTCGCAGGTCAGTGTCATTGCCGAGCGACCTGGGGCACTCCAAAGCATCCTGGCAGCCTAGAGAGCGCCGGGGCGCGGCTGTGAGCATGGCAAACAAGGGTCCTGGCAGCCTGGTGAGCGCCGGGGCGCGGCTGTTGGCAGGCGGCCGAGGCGGACCTGGGCATGGCCAGCATGATGGTGGACCGCCAGGACCCTGACAACACCCATGTCTACGTTGGCAACGTCACGCCGCAGGCGCGCCCGCAGGCCCTGCTGCGCGCGCGCGCGGATGGGGACGCGCTCCTGCCCTGTGCACCGCCAGCCGGACTGGAGCGTCCGGCCCATGCTCCGAGCCTGTGTGAGGCTGCTGACTTTGCGTCCGGACACGCGCGGCGCCAGGTGGACGAGACGGAGCTCGTGCGCACGATGGCGCGCTTCGGCGCGGTGCACTCAGCCGCGCGCGCGCGCGCGCTCGACTTCTGCGTCGTGCGCTTTATGCAGCACGGCGCGGCCGTGGCCGCGATCGTGGGCCTGCGCGGCGCGCACCTGCGCGACTGCGCGCTCGACGTCAAGTGGGGCCGGCCGGCGCCCGCCGGCGCCGGCGCCGCCGCCGCGGCGGCGCCGGCGTCGCCCGCCGGCCTGGCGCCTGAGGCGCCGGCGGCCCAGCGCGCGCCCGCCGATCCGCAGCAGCAGGGCGCGGAGGCGCTGGGCTGCCTGGGCCTGCCGCGCCTGGGCGGGGCCGCCGGCTCGTCGGCCGCCTGGCAGCTTGCTGTCGGGCCCGCGCCCGGGCCCGGCGGCGGCCCCGGCGGGCTGCCCGGGGTCCGGACGCTGCCCGTGAATCCAGCGGCCAGCCTCACGGCCGGCGGCAGGCCCCCCGGCAGGGACGCCCATCCGCCGCCGAACGGCGCCGGCCCCACCCTGGCCGGCGCGCTGCGTGGTGCGGGCGGGGGCGCCGCCCCGGCGCCGCCGCCCGCCAGCCTGCCCATGCCCGCCTGGCTGGTGCACGGGCCGCGCGGCGCCGCGCTGGCCGCGCAGCGCCCCGCCCACGAGCCCGGCAGCCCCGCTGCCGGCGCGCTGCCGGCGCGCCTGGGCGCCGACGGCGCGCTCGCCTGGGGCCTGCACCCGGGGGGCGTGCAGCCGAGCGCAGGCCCAGCGGGCGGCAAGCCGGGGCAGGCCTACGCGCGCGGGCCGCCCGGGTTCTCGCTCTTTGCGCACGCCGGTCCGCTGGAGGGCCTGCAGCGCGCGCACAGCGGCGCCAAGTTCTGCTTCCCGCTGCGCGAGGCCGTGCCGGTCACGATGGCGTTCCTGGGCGGCGCCGCGCTGGGCCCGCAGCACATCCGCGAGGGGCTCAGCTGATGGGGGGTGTCAGTGAATGTCGAGCACCCGGGGGCGCGTGCTGCGCATCAGCGTGCGCAAGCCCGCGCAGGCAAGCCCCGCTCGAGCCGCCAACAACCACGGGGGCCGAGCTGCGGGCTGGCCTCGGCCACGCTGAGTCACGTGCACGAGTATTCTGGCATTGAAGCCCATGACTCAAACCGTTGCAGTTTGCTGGGCCGGGACTTTTCTGCGCAAGGCATGTGACATAGGCCGGGTCTGGAGCACTCACCGGCATGCGTGCAACTTGTTCCCACCTCGAGGACGAGGTTCACGGCAGGTTCGGGGGCCCTGGCACTGAAGTGCACCGCTCCGCCCAGCATTCCCCTGTAAGAGTCCACTTTGTAGTGCTGCCGGTGCCAAGGGCGGGGCAGTGTGGGTGTGCCTGGCGGGCCTCTTGGCGTGCCGCGCCGGCCCCCACGGGGCGTTGAGGGCTCGTGTTGGGGTGATAGGGTGGCAGTAGGGTTGCTGCTGCCCCTGCAAGGCGCTTTCGCAGCCCATACCCTGGGTTGCTGCGGGGTCTCTGGTTGCCGGGGTGGTCTAGCGGGCCATGCGCGATCCTGGCTGCCCACCCTGCGCTGTTTTGGAGTCGCCTCATCCTGACAGTGTGCACGTATCATGGTGGGGCTCTGAGCGCGGCGGCATGGTATCCTGTTT
>JAABUY010004305.1_pt1 | contig 15035 bp, 18 predicted proteins | sample 5560271 | NCBI WGS metagenome assembly JAABUY01 (sample SAMN10711886, study PRJNA513374) | rock metagenome | isolation source: Antarctica rocks | place: Antarctica: Victoria Land, University Valley
AGCTGGTCGCCCGGCGCGGCGCAGTAGGCGCCCCAGAACGTGACCTCCACGCCCTTGCCGGAGTCGTCGCGGATGTAGACGTTGCGCTTGGTGACGTCGCTGCCGTCGCGGCGCTGGATGGTCGCCGACGCGTCCACGCGGTCGACGACGCCGATCACGTCCACCATCTGCGTCGGCGCAACCTCCTCCAGCGCCCCGATCTTCTGGAACTGCGCGGCACGGCGCGCGCGCGCGTCAGGTCGGCAGCTTCGCACTTGCGCATCAGCCCGGCAGCCTCGCGGTGCGGAGACCGGCGCTGCCGTTCACGCGAGCCGCGTGACCGGGCGCACATGGTACAGCATCTTGGGGATGCTGGCGGCGTCCTCGTCCGCGCACGGCTCCAGCACCGACGAGTTCTCCAGGAAGATCTCGTACTCGTGCCGCGAGTTGTTGAACTGCCGGCCCCGGCGCGCGCCGCGCCTCAGGACACCCGCGCAGGACAGGCTCATGCAATCGCCCAGGTGCGCTTGCTACAAGCGCGTTGCGCCGCTGGCCTCCTGGGTCAGGTGAACAGCGCTGCGCGGCGGCACGGCCGGGCGGCCGCGCTAGCCTGCACTGCATGGGGCGCGCACCTTGCTGTCGCGCTTGGGCTTCAGCGAGGCCTTGGACAGCGTGATGACTGCGCCCACCTGCGCCCGCCCGCACGAAGAGTATGGCCCAGGCGCTGCCGCTCCACACCATCAAATCACTAGATGTCGCCCCACGCATTGCGCCTCCTTGACTAGCATTTGCATGTCAAGCAAACCAAGCACTCAGACCGCCACGCAAGAGCCGCACAAGTACAGTACGTGCACAGCTTGCGCGCCGACGCCCTCTGGGATGCCCCGCAGGATGCAGCGCTGGCGCGCGCCTGCACGAGCGGGAAGAATTTCTCGCACGTCTCGTTGAAGGCGCACGCGCGGATCTCGCCGCCTTGCGCGTCCAGCAGGTTGAAGCTGAACACCTTGCCTGCGGCCGCGCAGGGGGCGTGCTTAGGTCAGGGTAGGCAGCCGCAGGGGCCGTGCCAGCACGAGGCGGGGCGGACAGACCGTGCGCAGTGGCCTGCCGTGCAGGCTCTGCATCATCCAGCGCTCTTGCCAACGAATCACAGCACAGCTGGGTGAAGCCTGGCGTCAGCCCTTCCAGACCTGCCCTTGGCATATCATCACTAGGCGGTCCGCAATGAGAGGCGCGTCTACCAGGCCCGCACCGGTGCCGCGCGCGTTGGACCAGTTGCGGACCTCGTCGCGCTGCGTCACGCGCGCCTTGATCGTCCAGCGGCTCTGGTACGCGTTCAGGCTGTTGATCGGGATGATGCGCGGCGGCGCCTCGTCGCGCGCTATCGGCGCGCCCGTCGCGCGGTAGTTCGGCGCGCCCCCGCCGCCGCCGTACGCGCCGCGGCCGCCGGCGGCGCCGCCGCGGCCGCCGCCGCCGTACGGCCCTGCGCCGCGCCCGTAAGCGCCGCCGCCGCCGCTGCCGCCGCCGGCGTGTCCGTTCCAGCCGCTGTTGGCATTGCCGCCAAAGCCGCCCCCGTTGGCGGCGCCGCCGCCGCCGTAGGCGCTGCCGTACGGCGCGGCCGCTGCGCCGTTCTGCGCGCCGCCGTACGCACCTGCGCCATACCCGTTGCCCGCTTGCGCGCCGCCGCCGTAGCCGCCGCCGTTGGCCTGCGGGGCGCCGTACGGCCGCGGCGCGCCCGCGGCGGGCCCCGCGCCGTGCCCCGCGGGCCGCGCGGCGCCGCCCGACGCCGGCGCGCCCGCGCCGCTGTGCTCGACCGGCGCGCCGATCTGCTGCGCCGAGCCGAGGATCTGCATGTTCAGGATGATCATGAACCTGCGCACCCGGCATACCCGCATTTGCCTTTGCTGAACCGCAAGGGCGCAAAGGCCGCGGGTTGGCAGCAGGCCGGCTCGGTCAAGCAGGGACAGAGCTGGAGCACGGCAGGGAGCAGCAGGTGCGGAGAGCGCGCTTTTTGTTCTGCAGCTCGTTGGTGATGAACTCCTCGACCTTGACGATCACGCCAGGCCCCACCTGGTTGGTCCGCACCAGCTCGTTGAGCTGCGTGGCCAGCATCCCAGACATCCACACTTGCCCGTCGCTCATAGCCAGCCGGAAGCGCTCGCTGCTGCCGTGGCTGCTGCTCTGCGACTGCATCGCCTTGACGCCTGCGCGGGGCGCGCGTGCGCGTGCGCTGAGTGCCGCAGACGCAGCCTCGGCGCCGCTGGAACAAGGCACACAGCATGCGGCAGGGACGCGACAACCATGAGCAGTCCTGCAGGCAGCGTCTGTGCTGGTGGCAGGCGAGCGGCGCAGCGCGTGCGCCTGTGCTGCGGAGTGATCCTCAGCCGCACTGTGCACGAGCCTGGTGCGGGGTGTGCCGAGTGCTGCGCAGCTCGCCTGCCACAAGAGGCTGCATGCTTGCGCTGTCAAAGCGCACCTATGCACTGCAAGATGGGCTGCGTTGGTCCATTACCGTCGCAAATCGCCGTCACGGCCCCGTCGCTGAGCGGCGGGACCATCTCAGCGGGGCCAAACAGCGCCCGCGCAGTTTTCTGCTGCTCACCCGTTGCTGCACGCACTTCACGCGTGTGCTGAGAATATGAAGGGAAGCTGTTTGCGCGTTGCTTGGCTCCGAGATCTGCGTGAGCGTCGTCTTGTCAAGTCGTCCCGTGATGAAGCTCCCGTGCTGTGCTGCGCTTGCAGGGCCGCAACCCCTAGATGGACCCTAGGCAGGCCTGCATGCAGGCCCGCTTGAGCAACATGCATAGCTGCCTACATACTGGATCTGAAAGCTGCCAGTACTGTGGCAGGAGCAGGCCAGGAGTGTGACGCCTACAAGGCAGGCCCTCAGCGCCCGCGCTCGCCCTTGCCCCGCTTCTTCCAGTCCGGGTCCTGCTCGCCGCGCGCCCAGCTCATCAGGCCGCCCACCACCGTGCCCGGCAGCTTGGGGATGGCCTCGAGCGTCGCAAAGATCTCGCGCAGGTCCGCGTTGGGGTCCGACATGCCGCCGCCCTTGGTGGGGATGCCGCGGATGGGCGTGAGCCGCCTGCATGCGAGCCACTATGGCCACTCAGGCCTTGTTTCAGCCGACGTTGCCGGACAGCACACCACAGAACAAGAGTGCAGGTCAGCATGCAGGAGAGCAGCTGCTACGACGAGTTCAGCTCCCAAGAGGACGCGACGACGGAGCCCAGGCCAACTCCTGGGACATGGAGCCTGCCTGGCCCCACGCGCTGCACTGATGATGCCCTGTTGAAGGCGCTGCATGCCCCATGCGCCTGCGCCTTGTCCTTGGGAGACAAGGGGGTTGGATATCGGCGTGAAAACATACACGGTAGGGTCAGGGTAGGCTAAGCGCCGCACCGGCGCACGGCGTCCATGGTGCCCTGCAGCACGCGCTTCTCCGCGAGACGCAGCCGCGCGGCCAGGCGCGGCCGCGGCGCCAAGCCCCCGCGCTGCAGCAGCTTCAGGTCCTCCTCGGCCGGGCCTGCGCGCGGCCGGCGGCATGAGGAGTCAGAAAGCCCAGGCACCCTGCTGTGCACGAGGGGAACTCGGTCCTGCACATGCGTCATCTGCCTACCATGTAGGTACAGGATGACAGTGCTCGCCTGCCTGATAACGTGGTCGCCTAAGCAGCCCTAGCTGACTGACACAGGCCTTTTTATGTAACGCGCCTGAGTGCCACAGGGCGCACTCCGAATCTTTCCTCTCCTATCCTTTATGCTTGCTCAGCCAGCATGGCATTCCTGTCATGCTTTGCAGCTGTCTAGTAAGGTCCACCATACCGAACCTGAGGAAGATGGCACATGTCCCACACAACACGAGGCTAGCATGCGTGCAAGCACGACGCCACACATATCGTGTTGCCATGTCTGCCGTCATGGTGCACATGCTCTAAGGCTGCTGCAGGCAGGTAGCCAGCATAGATAGGGCGCCTGCACGGTGCGGGGGCGCGCCGGCGTAGGCGGCCAGCCGCTCGCGGCACTCGCCCAGCAGCAGCTGCAGCACCTCGTACTCGTTGGCCGGGCTCAGCACCACGTCCGCTTCAAAGCTGACCTGCCGCCGCCGCCGCGACGCGTGTCAGTGTGCCAGCTTGATGCCGTGTGCAGCGTGACGCAGCATGTCCGCTCACGAGGCACCTCTTTTCACGCCCACATGCACCACCCCTACGACCTTTGCATCGTGCAAGCACGTACAGACAAGTGCTGTCCACACAGGGGCCAGTCGAGGAAGAACACAGTGTGCAGTCAGGTAGGGCACCCTGCGCCAGGCAGAGCAGCGTGCCCCGCGCCAGGGTAGGGTAGGGTGAGCGCGCCTTGGCCAGCAGGTTGGCGTCCTGCAGGCGCGCCAGGCGCAGGTACGCCAGCAGCTGCTGCGGCATGCGGTCCCGGAACACCGGGAACTCCTGCGCGCGCCCCCGCCCGGCGCCCGTGCATGCGCGGCCACGCACTCCCAAGCAGAGACAGAGATTATAGAGGCGGCAGTACCCACTGCCCGGCCCTGCTGCATGTTTGGCCCAGAAGGGCCCTTCGGATAAGGCAGTGGGTCTTCCGCACTCCGGCACTCGACACACGCTGGCTGCAGCGCGGGGCGCAGGCGGGCGCGCCCCCACCTGCACGATGTCGAGGCCCAGCGCCTGCACGATGTCGCGCTTGGCGCCATACATGCGGTCGGCCGCCACCAGGCCGACCTGCGCGCGCGCGGCCGGCGCCCCTCGCACGTCTGAGGGCGCCTGGCGCTGGCGTGCAGGCCTTGCATGCCGCAATGCATGCACGACTTTGCAATTGTGCCTGCTCTCGCAGAGACAACACCAGGCAGGCGTGCCCCTGTGTAGTGCAGGGCATCAGTGGGCACACTACCAGACGGCGCCAAGCTCTCAGCTTTCTTCACGCTTGCTTGCGGACACAGCAACAGCCGGTGCCAGCTTGACAGCAAGCGGGCCCGCTGCGCTGCCAGGGCTGCGGCCGCGCCTGCACGCTGAGGCAGTCAGCCGGGTTGTCGTCCTCCAGCGTGCCTGTTGCGAGCAGCAGCTCCCCGTTCGGGCGGCCGTCCTGGATGGCCACCTCCTCGCCGCGCCTGCGGCCAATGCACCAGGCGCCGCGTGGGTGCGCCAGACACCCAGCACTTCCACACAGACGCACACTGTCAAGTGCAGCTTCACAGGAAGCATAGTCCACTCACAACCTTCCCAGCATGAGAAGCTCTGGAAGCGCGCGTGCAGCGCCGCTGCAGGCTGCGCGTCGGCCGAAGCAACAAGTCCTCGCGCACGAACGTGACGCGCCAGCTCCGCACCCGCCTCATCCTCCGCGCGCCGCACGGCCAGCAGCCGCAGCACCAGCACAGGACAGCCGGCATCCGACCAGAGTCGTGCCCGCCACGGGCCAATCTTCGAAAGCGCCCGCACGAGGCTGGCAGCCAGGTTTGTGGGGCGCGCCGGTACGGCCGCGCGGCGGTCAGCGTGACGGCCTCGCGCGCGGGGTCGTAGTCCAGCGCCGCGCCCGCCTCGTCGCCCGTGCGCCGCGCGGCCGAGAGCACCGGCACCAGCGCGAAGCAGCCCGCCGCCGGCAGAAAGGCGGCGTGCGCGATCGCGGCCGCCAGCGCCGCGCCGAAGCGCGCGCGGCTGTACGCGGCCGGCGGGTAGCGGGCGGGGTCGCCCGCCAGCCGCGGCGCCAGCGCCGCCCACTCCGCGTCGACCGCCGCGGCGCGCGCCTCGGCCTCGCGCAGGACCTGCGCGCCCACCAGAGCCGCTACACATCGGATGGTTTGAATTGTTTTTAATTTGGTGGGGGGGTTTTTTTTTCCCCAACAGTATAATACCGGGCAGGCATCGACACACAGGGACCAGCCTAGCTGCCTTCACGTATCTGCAACCCTTGCTGCCAGGTTCAGACTTGTGCACGGTGGACTCAACTTTGCGTGATGCGTCATGTGCCGCCCTGGAAGCACAGGGCGCAGCAACATAGCAAGCTTGGGCACGAATCCCGACATGTCGCGGCACAGAGCCGGGGCACAGCGCAGGCCGGAGCTCGGAAGCAGAGCGCACCGGGGAGCCGCGCAGCAGCGCTGCGCGCTCCTCGGCTGGCCAGAGGACGGGCGTCTCGATGGCCTCCGGCAGAGTCGCCAGCAGCAGCGCCCACTTGGGCGACCCCTGCGCGTCCAGCCACATGCAGCATGTGCATGAGCACCTTCGGCGTGGACCAAGGACACGGGCACCAGCTGGTGGCAACAAGCGGCAGCGCCGCCAGCAGGAGCGCCGGCAAGCCGACCCCCCGCATGCATCCTCTGGTCACAGGGGACGGATACTACCAGGGTGAGATAGTATCTTGATACCTGGTAGGCCCAGTGCCAGCTGCAAATCCGCCCCGCACTGAGCCTCGCCGTGACGGGTCGCTGCCACTGCTACCACCACTCCACACCATGACTGCCCTATCAAGCAAGCGCACGAAGGCTCGCACCTCCGCGCACTCCGCGAGCAGCCACAGCGCGAGCGCGGTCAGCTCGCCGCGGCCCTCCATGAGCGGCGCGGCCGCCGGCGACAGCCGCGCGTCCTCCACCGTGGCCGCGCCCTCGGCCGGCACCTCCACCAGCACCTGCAGATTAACGCACGCTGAGACTCTGAGAAGAGCGCTGGCACCTTTACCAGCACCTGCACGCGCAGGCTGGAAGTTCGATAAGAGCCTACTTGCTGGAGCACGCCATGCGTTGCATGGCCCCGCGTCAGGAGCGCAACTAGCGCGCATCTTCCCTGCAAATATCCCCGTATGCACACCAACCTGAAGATACTATCACCTTTCGTGGACGGCGCGTGTATCGTGGTGCTGCCTGTGCGCGGCAGGGCCAAGAGCAAGGTGACACAATGCATTTTAAGGCCGGCACTTTGTTGCAGAGACCAGTCAGAGCTGCTCGACAGGCCCTTGAGGGCAAGGTGAACACGGGCGCGCGCCTCGCCCGCGCGCACGTCCCGCAAGGCCACCAGGCCGACGCCGCCGGCGACGGCCGCCGGTGTGGCCAGCTGCTCACGCTGGCGCGCCAGCTCTGCGTGCAGCTCCGTGAGCTCTGCAAGGGCCACAGGCTCCGCGCTCGCCTGTTCCGCCCCGCAACTCTAAAGCTGTGTCCTAGCACACACGGGCGGCCAGAGGTAGGACGCCTGGTAAGCCAGGGGTGCTTGCAACAAGTGCGTGTGGCACGATTGGCAGCGGCGAGCCTTTCTAGCTATGCCCAAGACAACACATGCCGCCCGGAGCATGTTCACGAATGGCAGCAAGGCGGCAGTGCTGCCAAGCAAGGCAGGCCCCCACTGGGCAAACTTATAGCGGGCCAGGCCTGGTTGACCGACCTGCGCGAGCGCGTGTGACAGGAGGGCAGCTCGCCGCGCGCTGCCGGTGCGCCGTAAGCATGCCTGCAAGCCCTGCTGCTGCCTGCTTCTAGCAAAGCTGCAGCGCTGATACGCCCGGGGCGGCGGGAGCGTGTGCGGCGGAGCAGCGCCGCCTGCAGGCCGCTCCAGGTGGCCTTGGCAGGGCATGGCGTGCATTTGCCAGGCCCAAGGGAAATTTTGCAACTGCACCTCCACACACAGCGCGTTATAGAAGTTGTGCACTGTACTTCCTTAACACACGATAAAGTGGCAGGCGCTACACCTAGCCCTTCTAGGGCACCGGCACTCCACGTTTGAAATGGCCATCTGCCGCGACGATGAGCTCATCTGTCCAGCGAGCAGGCTGCTTCCGTACGACGGATTGAGGCGTGCCTGATATCCGCTCCGCTAACCTGACCACCAGGGCCGCAATGTCGGAGGGGGCGGTCTGCAGCGTGCTGCTCGGGGCCGCATCAGACCCGCTGCAGCATCAGGACAGGCTGCTGAGGCGAAATTCGCAGGTATGCGCTCCCTTCCTGCTGGGTTCGGCCCAGAGCTCTGCGGTATAGGATTGTTCTCGATGCCGGAACATAACCAACTGCCGACCACCTGCTCGTTGACGCTAGGTTGGCCTGCGTGGGTTCTCAGATTGTGCCAAGTAGCCGCGAGGCTGGCACCGGCTTGGGTCCGAGAGGGAGTGACCAGCGAGGCTGAGTTAACCCATGCACCTGTCACTTGGTATGCCTCGTGCTCACAAGGGAGCTGGGTTTGACGGATGCTGCTCCTGCGCGGCCAGCTAGGCATACCCAGGCCTTGTTAGCTGTCCGCGGCTGACCTGGGACGCACGAGATGCATGCGTTGCATGCACATTGAGACTCTGAGACGCACGAGAAGCGTGCAATACACGCACGTTGAGACCCCTGCGCCGCTGCGGCAGAGCGCGCGCTCGGCCAAGGTGCTGCAGGAGGCGCTGCTGGAGGCGTCCAGCGCAATGAGGGACCTGCAGCAGCAGCTGCAGCGGCAGCGGCGGCTGGCAGCAGCCAGGAGTCAAGACGCCTCGCGCGGCGCGCCCGCGCCGCCGTCGCACGAGTTGCTGCGGCGCGCCTCGCCCCAGCGCCAGGGCGCGGCAGGCCAGCGCTCGGAGTGAGGGCGTGACTGGCCCCTGGCGCGAGGCGCCGGCTAGTGACCGACTCGGGCAGCACGCTTAGCACGTGCGCGTGCGCGTTCTTGCCGGCCGGCGGGGCAGCACGCTTAGCACGTGCGTGTTCGCATTCTCGCCGGATGGCGAGACGCACTGCCACCCTAGTCGACTGGGCACCTGGCATGGCTGTGCAAATGGGGGCGGCAGGCAGCGTGCTTTGTGCTGGCACCGTCTCAGCTGCGTGGGATTCAGGGTATGCTGTAGTGGGCACAAGGGGCCGCAATGTATTTCGTGTGCGCTAGTTTCTTCAGCATGTGCTGGGCCCCACGTCAATGTTTTTGCTAATATTCTGGGCGCATGCTCTGCTGCGCCAGCTCATCACATAGGCTGGATGCAACTTTGTTGCAGACTCAGTTTCTGCGGACAGCGTGTCATGACAGACCTCAAGACGCTGCCCTGGGTCCGTGTCGCGTTTGATCCGTGCGTGATGCAAATTGACTCAAGCAGTGAGAGTGTGGTGGCACACAATGGTTATTACACATGATGATCATGAAGCAGGAGAGCCACTGTAACATCAGCACTACCAAGGGCATGGGTACTGCAGCCATGAAGACAGGGGGGCGTGGACACGCATGATGTACAAGCAGTGCCACGTTGGTGACTGCATGTTGGCACAGACGACGGCCAAGGACTTGACGCCATCTTTCACCCTGCCCCTCACAGCTGCCAGGTGAAACAGATGGCAGGCGTTAACCTTGAAGGGTTGCCGCAGTGGCTTTATTGCTGCGCATGCGTGCTGCCGGGGCTGCAGGCCAGCCCAGGGCGCACGCGTACTCAGCGCGACAAGCCTCGTCCACAGAGTAGCGCTGCGTGGTGCGGCCCGCTCGTACATGGCCTCCGCACTTGGGCCAGCATATCGCAAGCCAGCCCGTCTTTGGGTCCGGCAGACGCGCTGGCAGGCCTGCCTGCCAAGCCCGGCTGGCTTGATGGGCCCATGCTACTTACCAGTCACATGCTACTTACCAAGCCACATGCCACTTACCCAGTCCACCTAGATACATACACGCATGAACACCCTCGGAGCTTCTGCACTCCGTGGTCTGGCCTGCCAACTGCTTTGCGCGCGCCACAGCATGCGTGCCTGGACATGCCAGAATGCTTCAGTCTCAGCTACGCCCTGCATGCGACCTGCTCTGCAGCCGCCGCGCACAGGGCTGTGCAACATCCCGCGCTGGCGCGTCGCCAGCTCCGCTGGCGCGCGCCCTTGCCAGTCCTTCGCGACCTCCAGCCCGCGCGAAACCCGCACACCTCACACAGAGCCCCCGGCAGGTCACCCAGCGGGCGCCCACTTGGCTTGATCGCCGTGCTTTTGCATGTGGCTCTTGATGTGAGAGACCATGAAGGCGTGGGGGTTGGAGCAGGGCAGGCCGCCCAGCATATGCCGCTTCTTTCTTGTGGGCGTGGCGGCGGTGCCGCCGCCGCACACGTCCACCGCGGCCAGGCAGCGGCCGTAAAGCTCATCCGTCCAGCCGCGGCACCGGCGGCTTTGGCTGCTAGCCGTTCGCGCCCGCGCTGTCGCTGGGCCCCCCGTCCGGGCCCGCTGGCGCCCGCCGCTTGCGCTCCGCCCTTGCGCTGGCGTCTTGCTGCGTGGTCGCCTGCCCCGCTGAGTGCGCGCGCGCCGCCTCTGCGGCGGCGAGCAGTTTGCCTGCTACGCGGATGGCGTTCGTGGCGGCCGGCCCGGCCCCGCACTCCGCGCGGGCGGCGCTGGCGCGCATGCAGCGCGTCACGTCTTCACAGGATGCGCGGGCCCCTCCAGCTGGGCAGGCGTGCTCGCATTCAGGCTGGGTGGCGCGTTTCGAGTCCGCCTCTGGCGCGGCCGCGCTCTGCGCGTCCGGCGCGCCCTCGCGCCCCACGAGCACGCTGGCGTGCGCGCCCGCCGCCGCGACGTTGGCGGCGCCGGCCTTGGCCGCCAGCGCGCGCGCGGCCGCCAGCAGGGCGTCGCCGTCCCCGCGCTGCGGCGCGACCGGCGCGCGTTGGTGCGCGTCCAGCACGCGGCGCCGCGGGTCGTCCGTCAAGTCGACGGAGAGCTGGTAGGTCAGGGACGAACGCGGCGCGGTCGGGGCTTGCGCGGGGTTCAGGTCGACCTCGTTGCCGACCTGCAGCCGCAAGGAGCCGCCCTTGCGCAGCACCATCGGCGCGCCCGCGCCGCCGAACCACACCCTGCGCGGGGCGCGCAGCTGGCCTGAGCCACGGAGCAACGCGTGGCCATACACTGGGAGCGCGCGACAAAGAAGGGCGTGCAGCGCGCGCAGCGAAGCGCGGCGCGCAGGAGGCCGGGCTCCGGGGGCCCACCTGAGGGGTCCCGCCCCGGTCAGGCACGTGGCGGTGGCTGAGCGGGTCGCGCCGTCGGGCTCCACGTACGCGGCCTTGGAGCCGCCCTCCGCCGGCGCCCTCCTCGGGCCCAGCTGCTTTGGCTCCGGCAGCCCGATAACGGGCCGGCCATCCTCCAGCGGGACGAGGCGCATCCTGGCGGGCATGCTGCGGTGGCGCGCGCTTTGCACGCTGCAGCGGACGCGCTTTGCACGCTGCAGCGGACGCGCCCAGCGCGCTTGCTTGGCAGCCTGGGCCGCGAGCAAAGCACTGCGCGCCCCGAACAGCGTGCTCCTGCGCGTACGCTGCGCAGGTGTGAGGGTGCTGCAGCTCACTGCGCGGCGCGCGGTGGTGTGCGCATGATCGTGACAACACAGATTCTCACTCAATGCCTGCAAGAGCCCAGCTGAACCAGTGACACAGGCAACCGTCCAAGGCCATAAGTCGGGATGCTCAGCGAGGTTCCTGGTCCCAGGACCAGACCCTTCATTCTGCAATAATTGTTTTGTGGTATGCCGCGCGCTGCGTGCTTCCACAGTGGCAACCAAAGTGCTGCAGAGCCTGCGCTTATAGTGCAGTCACACGCCACGGGTGCGGGGCGTACAGGAGCGGGCCGCACAAGTGCCAACCAGGGCCCGGGTCAAGCCCGCCACCGCACGCGGCTGCGCCCATCGGGGTGCGGGCCGCACGCTACAGCATAGGCTTCTGAGCTGGGCCTTACGGTCTTGACCTGGGACGGACGTGATGCGGTGCCTGGTTGGCAGTGGCTGCTTTTTCTTGTCTTCTCCCGCGCCCTCGTGCGTGCTGAGGCACGCAGCCGGTCTGACCAGTGGGCACCCAGGCGGCAGTGCGTTGCAGACATGACTGCATGCAAGGCCAGCGGCCGCCTGCTGCGCACCAGTTTGGCAGTGGCCACGCATGACGGTCTCAGCGCCCTGTGGCTTTTAGGACTTTTTGTGCTGCGTACTGCAGTCTGTCCACTTGCGGGTTGTTCCATGAGGCGCGTCCACGCTGAGCGCCAATTGGCATGCCCTGTGTGTGGCAGGTGCAGGGACGCCGCCACAATGGCGAAAGGCAGTGCACGCGCTCGCGTCGAATCACTGGTCAAACGGCTGGCGCCTGGCGGCTCTGCCGCTGAGCAAGCAGAGGCTGCGCGCGCGCTGGCGCGCCTGTGCTTCGACAAGGGCCCAAACAGGGAGCATGTGAGAGGCTGTGGCGGCGTCACGGCGCTGGTCAGGCTGCTGGCGCCCGGCAGCTCTGCTGCCGTGCATGAGTGGGCTGCGCGGGCGCTGCTCAACCTGTGCTTCGACAATGCAAAGAATCAGGACGACATCAGGGAGTGCGGGGGTGTCGCGGCGCTGGTCAGGATGCTTGCGCCCAGCGGCTCTGTGGCTGTGCGGTGGGAGGCGGCTGGGCCGCTGCTGTGCATGTGCAAGGAGAGTGCCAAGAACAGGGACAGCGTACGGGAGTGTGGGGGCGTGGCAGCGCTGGTTGGGCTGCTGGCACTCGGCGGCCCTGCTGCTGTGCATGAGCGCGCTGCTGGGGCGCTAGCAAACTTGTGTATAAACAATCCACAGAACCAGGACAGCGTCAGGGAGTGCGGGGGCGTCGCTCCGCTCGTCTGCCTGCTGGCGCCTGGCCACTCTGCTGAGGTCCAGAGGAGGGCTGTGGGCGCGCTGGGAACCCTGTGCACGGAAAGCCTTGGCAACAAGGACTGCGTGCGGGAGTGCGGAGGCGTTGCGGCGCTCGTCGAGCTGCTGGCGCCTGGCGGCTCGGCTGGATTGCAAAGGGATGTTGTTAAGGCGCTGAACAACTTATGCTATGGCAGCACGGAGAACCAGGACAGCATGCGGGAGTGCGGGGGCGTTATAGCGCTCGTTGCGCTGCTGGCGCCCGGCGGCTCTGCCCATGTGCGTCAGCGGGCCGCTGTGGCGCTGAGGAGCGTGTGCTATGCGAATAAAAAAACCAGGAAAGTGTCAGGGAGTGCGGTGGCATTGCCGCGCTGGTCGAACTCCTGGCGCCCGGCCGCTCTGCGGCTGTGCACGAACAGGCTGCTACGACGCTGCAGAGCGTGTGCAATGACAACGCACAGAACAGGGACAGCGTGAGGGAATGCGGGGGCATCGTGGCGCTGGTCGGGCTGCTGGCGCCTGCATGTTCTGCCGCTGTGCATAGGAGTGCTGCCGGCGCACTAGCGTGTCTGACCAGGGAGAGTGTTCCAAGCTGTGAAGCAGTTGAGGCATGTGGGGGAGCTGCAGCCCTGGAGGGCGTGCTTGCGGGCGCCAGCTCGGCTGTCGCGCATAGATGTGTGGCGGATGTGCTGTATGACATGGGGCGTATTGAGAAGGTTGTTGGCGAGGCATCCCAACCGAAAACAAGCGCAGACGTCCTACAGTCAAGCAGTGGCGGCAATGCGGGTGGCAGTGGTAGCTAGTGTTGTTGACAAGGGCGTAGACAGCCAGCCGGCGCGATGTTTGAGACTGCCCGCCTGTCTCTCAAAGGTATGTCAGCTGTGGTGCTCAGGTCCCAGACAATGCAACCCTGTGCCCGTCATGGTGTCCACGTCTCGCAGGCCCGTGCAAAGCTCGCAAGTGCATGTTTGCTGGCATGCGGCTCGCTCTCGGGCGCATGCGCGGCCCGCAGCAGACTGCCGTGCGCGCGCGCGCTCCACAGCGCGCGGCCGCCGCCGTCACAAGTGCCCGCGGACGGCGCGGGCCTGCGCGGCAGCGTTGCCGACGTAGGTCGCGGGCGTCAGCGCGGCCAGCGCGGCCTTGGCCTCCTCCGGCAGCCCGTCCAGGCCCGCCACAAACTCCTGGCGCCCGGCGGCGCACAAGGGGTGTATGATAGGGTATTTAATATGGTTGAAAGTGTGGAGAGGCTACTGCGACCTGCTGCGAGCGTCAACGCCCAGCAAGGCAAGCGCATGCACACAGGGAACACGCCAAGCTGCAGCCACACGACAAAGTTTTCGCTGTGCACACCCCGTGCTTACCCCAACAGAGCACCAGGTGGCGGCAGGGCGAGCCCGATGCACCCCCAGCTGCTGCGCAGCCCACGCCGAGGTCGGCAGGCATATGCTTGGGCACACACTCCCGCACTTGTCCCTCCGCCCATGGCCTGCACAGCAGCACGCACCTGCATCGACGCCTGCGTGACGGCCACGCCGCGCGTGAACGCTTTCAACTTTTCGTAGGGCTCCGGCACGCCGTACCTGCGGACACCACCACATCATGCATGTCCATGCAGGCGCGGACAGCGCCTGCACTGCTGTTTCTGTTGACGTTCGACACGCAGCCAGAGAGCGGCGCGTCTGGCGCAGCCTGGCAACGCATGCGCTCAGGGAGGCGCTCTCGCGAGCGCGTGTATTCGATGCCGGCGGCCTGACCGGGGGGGGAGCATGCGGCGCGGCGCGGGCGCGCGCCGCCGCATGACCGTCTGGATTGGCTCCGCCAGCACCTCCCACGCGCCGTCCAGGTCCGCCGCCATCCGCGCGGCGTCCAGCTGCAGCTTGCCGATGCCTGCGGCGCACGCGCGGCTTGGTGGCGGTGCGTTCGGGGCGGCTGCGGGACGCGAGCTGGCAGGGCCGCAGGCCCAGCTGGATGCTTTTAAGCATGGCACTCTCGTCATATCATCCTCCCATGCAAGCGCGTGCGGACGTGCTGGACACCCTGGCGAGGCGCCCGGATACTCTGCAGCCGAAGCCGGATGCATCATTGCAGGCACGCCCAGGTCTAACATGTCCATCCTTTGCTGGTCGTAGGGTCCGCGGGCAGACACAGAGCAGACTGCGGCTGTCCAGTACTTGGCGGCCAATGAAGTTTTGAGACACCACGGCCGACAACGCTGCCCTGCCTTGCGGTCATGCGCGGGCCGCAGCGCGCACCGCGGCAGGACGACGAGTACGCTAGCAGCGAGTGGCCCAGGCCGCTGCCCAGGTTGCGCAGCACAGTGGAGTCGGTGAGGTCGCGCTGCCAGCGCGACACCGGCAGCTTGGCCGCCATGTGGTCCAGCAGCGCGTTGGCCACGCCCAAGTTGCCCTCGCTGTTCTCGAAGTCGATGGGGTTGACCTGCGCGCGAGCGCAGGCTAGGGTAGGGTACGCCTGTACCCTGGCGCATTGCTGCGTGCCGGGGCTCCAACCAATGGTGCAATGCAGA
>JAABUY010004306.1_pt1 | contig 15030 bp, 17 predicted proteins | sample 5560271 | NCBI WGS metagenome assembly JAABUY01 (sample SAMN10711886, study PRJNA513374) | rock metagenome | isolation source: Antarctica rocks | place: Antarctica: Victoria Land, University Valley
GCCGCCTCGAGGGTCAGACAACGGCCGGCTCGGGAATCCCCCTCGCGATCAGCCGCCACATTTCGACCATCAGGTGTTGCAAGGCGGACTCAGTAACGGCAAAACGACAGCGTTGAACAGCCCTGGAACAGCCCTGACACCGGCATACCTACGGTATTCACACATCTGGTAATTGACAACAAGATCAGGAAGTTGTGAAGAACGTACCGCGTCAATATCAGAATGATCCTCATCTCGTGAGCACTTACTTTGACTGTCACAAGCCCAATTTTTCGGGTAGCCGGTATTAGTCAGTTTTGTCATGAAATGAGATGTGTGAATGCCGTATGCTCCAGAGGCGCTGGCAGGGTCGGACCTCGTGGTAATCGTGCCCGCCCGGATCGCCGCGCGTCTGCGCCAGGACGGCAAGCTGGTGGAGCGCCCGCTGCCCTGTGCAGCGTCGCCGGTTCACCTGACAATGACCTGGCATCGCCGAAGGGATGGCTACGGAGAGCACCAATGGGTGCGGTCCGTCGTGCGGCGCTGCCTTGCCCCAATCGAGAGGGAGGCACCGGTCAAGAGGAAAAACTGACCGAGCGGAGCCATCATTCACATCGTGCATAAGTGAATAAAGACTATGCAGTGGCTAATACTCGGTGCGGCTGCTACGGCGGGGTTGAAGCGGCAGGTTTCGCTTTCTCTGCTTCTGCAATAAAAAGGATTTGTTATGAGTAACTTCTCACGTCGCAACATACTTGCCGCCGGCGCGGTGACCGGCGCCATCACCGCGGCCAACGCCGCTGCCGCGGCGACCTTCGGCTTTCCGGACGAGCCGCCGCAGGGTCTGGCAACCACGAAGAACAACCCCGGCAGCGCCGTCGATCCGGGGCCGCAGAACCCAGCGATCACCGGGCAGTTTCCTAGGGCGTTCACCCCGCCCCCGACCGACATCGGCGACCTACCGCAGTTCTGGGCCTCGTTCAACAATGCGCCGAGGCGCATTCAGGACGGCGGCTGGGCCCGTCAGGTCACCCAGTCGGACTTCCAGGTCTCCGAGGAGATCTCCGGCGTCAACATGCGTCTCGACGCTGGCGGCGTCCGGGAGCTGCACTGGCACCAGGCCGCCGAGTGGGCCTATATGACCCACGGCAATTGCCGGATTACCGTGCTCGACACCGAAGGCCGGTCCTACGTCGCCGACGTGAAGGAAGGCGACCTCTGGTATTTCCCGATTGGCTACCCGCACTCACTGCAGGGGCTTGGGCCGGACGGGTGCGAGTTCATCCTTGCCTTCGATAACGGCAAGCAGTCAGAGTACAACACCCTGCTGGTCACCGACTGGATCGCCCATACGCCGCCGGACGTCCTGGCCGCGAACTTCGGCGTGCCCGCCGAAACCTTCAGCAAGATCTTCACCCACGACCTGTGGATTTTCCAAGGCGCCGTACCGGGTCCGCTCGCCGCCGACCAGGATGCGATCAAGAACCCGAATGGGCCGCCGCCGAACCCGTTCACCTTCTCGCTCGCGAGTGGGCCGATCACCCGGCAGACCAAGGGCGGTATGGTGCAGATTGCCGACAGCAAAAACTTCAAGGCTTCGACCAGCGTCGCCGCGGCGCTGGTCACCATCCATCCAGGCGGATTGCGCGAGATGCACTGGCATCCAAACGCCGATGAGTGGCAGTACTGGGTTAAAGGAACTGGCCAGATGACGGTGTTCAACACCGGGCCGGCTGCCGTGACCAACAACTTCAATCCCGGCGACATCGGCTACGTCAAGCGTAACTTCGGCCATTACATTAAGAACGTGGGAGATACCGATTTGGTGTTTCTAGAGATTTTCAAAAGCCCTGCTTTTGAGGAGTTCTCCCTTTCGGACTGGCTCACCCACACGCCGCCGGCGCTCGTCGCAGCCCACTTCAACCTGTCCCCCCAGGACATCGGAAAGTTCCCGAACAACATTCCCGACGTCATGCCGATTTGAACCGTTTGACACCGCCCGCGGCGAAGCCAAGTCGGACCAAGCCCGGGCGGGCGCTTCCGCTCGGGCCGTTGGCGCAAAAAGCATGGCTCGCGACGGCGCTGATGGCAGCCGGCATTGCTTCCGGGAGGGCATAGCAGCCGCCTGGGCCTCCCTCGGGCGGCGACACCTTGCTGGGCGACGTGGGTGGATACGCACGGCGTTGTCTCAGTATGGCGTTTCGCTCGGGTTGCAAAGCACCGACGAGGTGTTCGGCAATCCGAACGGCGGCCGCGCGCGGGGCGTCACATTCGACGGACAAAACTCGTTCAGTCTGGGTGTGGACCTGGAGAAGGCGATCGGCCTCAAGGGTGGCACGTTCAACATCAGCTCCTTGCAGAACGTCGGGCACGGCATCTCGGCGAGCAACATCGATGGCTCTTATTGGGTTCCGGGGTGGTGCCGGGTCCGTCACGCCACCAGGCCGGCGATGAGGGTGCTGAGCAGGGCTTTGCCGCGTCGGCGAGCGTTGTGCACGAACTGGAAGAAGCCGAGATAGAGTGGCAGCTTGTCCTGCGAGAGGCCCCGATGCGGACGCAGCCAGGAGCGCAGCAGGGACCAGAAACCCTCGATCGTGTTGACGTGGACCTCGCAGAAGCCGTCGCCGTCCTCGTCGCGGGCATACCCGCCCCGTCCATGACAGACCGTTTTGTGCCGGTAGCCCCAAGCTAGCAGGCGCGCGTAGATGGCATACTCGTCTGTGTGGACGAGGGTATCTTTCGCGACCGATGTCTCGATGATCGGCTTGATCGTGGCCTGCTGCACGTTGGCCAGCATGTGGAGCACGACCTGCCCGCCGCGCTGGATCAGGCCGAGGATCGGCGGTTTGTCCTTCGCCAACGTACCGCGTCCCGGCGCGCCTGCCAGCCTGCGGCAGCGTCCGAGCCGCCCCTTTTGGCCACCGCCGCCGGCTGTCCCTTGTGCCCGGCCACGACGTAGACCTCGTCGATCTCAACCTCGCCTTTGAGCATGATCTCTGGGGTCTTGGCGGCCAAGCCGCAGCGCAGTTGCTCTGTCATGGCTTGCACGTCCGAGGCGTCCAAGCCCAGTTCCAACGCGATCTGCCGGTTGGAAAGGTTCAGACCCATGAAGTAGAGACACAACACCCACACGCGCAGCGGCTGGTGGTGCCCGGCCAGCACCGTGCCGGTCAGGTCGTCGAACCGCCCTGAACACGCCTTGCACCGGTAGCGCTGCCGACAGGGCTGCGTGTCGTCGCATCCGTCGCGGACCACCGCACCGCTGTCGCAAGCAGGGCAGCGCACGCCCTCCGGCCAGCGGTGCTGGCGCACCAGCGCGAAGCACTTGGCGTCGTCCAGCAGGCCTGAAAGGTTGACCAGGTCAGATGCGGCCATGACAAAAACTCCTCGCCCGAGCAGGCCACCTACTCCCGCTTTTGCTCATGCACCAGAGGTCCTCAGCCCCGCTGACAGGTCCCGACCCCAACACCCCAGAACCCAATAAGAGCCTCATGCGTTTGCCCTGGGACATATTCCCTCCTCGAGGTCGTCCAGCCCAGACTGGCACTTGGCCAAGTTCTGATTTATTCCTGTCATGCGCGGGCCAATCCAGACAGGGTGCATCGCTGCTCAAAGCTGTACCGATGGAAACCAGTTCCCGTGGAACCCCGGCGGTATCCTGTGCGGCACCCGGGCAGTGGCGACCGGGGCCGCTTCGAAGGATTGCGCGTCCAGGATCACCAAATCGGTGGTCTCGTCGGCGGTATTGATGACCAAGCCGAGAAGCCAGCCTTCGTCTTCCTCCGCGTCGGCGCTCGCTGGGACGAACACGAACTCGCCGGGCAGCTGGCCGTCGCCGAACTCGTGTACGAGGCGGCGTCCGGTCTCGAGGTCATACTTGTAGAGCCGCGTGGCGCCGACGAGCTGTGGATTGCCGTCGGGCGGCACGGACACCGTGTAGACGTAACGGTAGGTCTGGCCAAAGCGGCGCTCATCCATGCGGGGGAACTCCTGCGGCGTGGGATCGATCACACGCCTGCCGACGCGGCGTGTCACCGGGTCTACCGTCCAGCGCTCGAACCGGCCCAGCGCGTCAAGGCCGCTCGCGCCTGAGGCGAACATCGTGGCGTAGGCGATGACGTCGAGGATCACCCGACCGTCTGCGTCATCGAAGGCGTTGGCGACGTGGAAGACGAAGCACGGCTCGACATCGCACCAGATGATGCCGGCAGCCTCACCGCCACGTGGCAGGAGGCCCAGGCGGGCCTGGTGCGCCGGGTTCCAGCGGAACGGAAACAGATGGCCGCCAAGCACGGCACGCATCGAGAAGGTAACCGGGAGATCGAACACGACAGCGAACCGGGCAGTGATGGCGCAATCGTGGATGCAAGGACCATCCTGCACGGCGATCGGGACGTCGCGGACCACCTTGCCGGTAGGGGAGACGACAACATGACGGACGGCGTCCCAGACGCTTCCGTCATAGGCAATGGCGTGGTGCTCGCCGGTGACTGGATCCCGGTGCGGGTGCCCGGTGTAGGAGCCGCCAAGCGTTCCGTCGAACGGGTTGTAATACTGCTCCTCCAGGGTTTCGGACAGCTCGACGGGGAAGCTGCCGGCTTCCACCAGGGCGAAGGCGCGACCGGCGATGTCGACCACGTTGGTGTTCACGGTGTCGTTTCGGCTCCGGCGCGGCCCAGGTGCTGCGGCACGGCCAAGCGCCGCAGCCGCCAGGCGCGAACCGATCCAGCGGTTGCGATACCACAGCACCCTGCCCTCCCGGATGGCGATGCCGTGCACCATGCCGTCGCCGAGGAACCAGTGATGGCCGGCCGGATCGGGGCTGACCGGGTTTGCGCCCATCTTAAGATAGCGGCCGTTCAATCCCGCCGGGATCGAGCCGGTAGTGGCCAAATCTTCAAGCGTCAGTTCCGATTGCATCGGCTTGTGGATGCCGACCATGTAGGGGGCTTCAGTCCGCGGCAGCCGCCTCCGGTTCCAGGCCGCGATCAGCTCGACCGCACCTTCGGCGACGGCGCGAACGGCGGATTGGATAGGGTTCGGCATGGATCGTGGTCTCCAGCGACGTGAGACAGCTATTGAGCTTTGGGTGCTAACAAGCTGTAGGGCGTATGTTGCACGTCAAGCGGCGAGTGGCCGCAGAGACGCCCACGTCGGTCGTAAGGCGTGCCGTGCAGCGCCTTGATGCGGCGTGCATGGCTATAGGCCGCCACGAAGAGTTGGAGATGGATGCGCAGCTCGTCGTGGCTACCGTAGTGGTGGCGCTTGACAGTTGCGTCCTTGAGGGCGCGGCTCATGCGTTCGGCCTGGGACGCAGCCAAAGCCATGGCATTGCGAAGCAAGGCGACGAGTCAACCTTTCCGGCTTGGCGAGTCCAAGACGATGGACACTCCGGGCGTCAGGGCCGCGATCCGGCGACCGGCCAAACCATCGGGATCGCCACGTCGCGCAAGCTCGGTTCAGCCCGGCCAAGCAGGTCAAGGACGCGCTCGCCAGCTGAGGTCGGGACAAAGACACGTGCGGCGAGTTGGCGTAACAGCTTCTCTCCGTCACCACCCTCAGGAGTTGGACACATGGCACGCGCCGCCCCAGTCACCAAGAACACGAAGCCAATGGTCGCCAAACCGAAGCCGGGCCACCCCGCGGCGGCGATGACAAAAGCTCCAGCAAAGCCCGCCAAAGCTGCTGTCGCGGCCAAGCCGGTTGCAGCTGCAAAGGCGAAGCCGCCCGCCGCAACGCCAGTCGCCACCAGGCGGCAGGCCGTCCCGGTGGCCGCACCCGCACCCGCACCGAAACTGAGCAAGGACGAGTTGCGCGCCCAGGTGGAGAAGCTCGAGCAGGCGAACGCGGCGCTTCGGATGAAAAGCCAGGACACGAACAAGGCGACGAAAGCCGCCGCTAAGCGGATCGCCGAGCTGGAAGCGCAGGTGGCGCAACTCGAGAAGGCTGCGGCGGCGAGGCCCGCTCCCGCCAACCCAAGTCCCAAACCGAAGGCGGCTGCCGCGACTCCTGGCAAACGCCGGGCCCGCGCCATCGATCCAGGTGACGCCGTGCTGCCGGGCGTGGCGGTCAAGGACCCCGCCCCGATGGATGAGGAAGCCGAGGCTGCGCTCGAAACTTTGGAGTAGAACCTGAGGGCTGGTGAGTGAGGCCACGAGGCGCTCGGCTTCGCTTTAGCCAGTCGGGTCCCGCACCCTGGTCAGGTCCACCGAGCGGTGCGTCCCCGCGCCCGCCGGGTGGGTGCGTGGAAGTCGTCGGGCTTGGTCCAAACCCAGACAACGAAGCGCGCCAGCTCCGGGTCGGCGCGCAGGGCGGCCGGGTCCGCCAAGTGCCAGACGATCTCCGTCTCGGTGTAGCGGGCGTGGATCGCGGCATGGCAGATCTGGTGCAGCCGCTCCGTGCCGAGCCGGGCGCCGCCCTTCAGTTTGGGAACCAGGTGGTGCAGGGATGACTTGGCATGGGACGGGATAGTCCGGCCGCACAGCGCACACTGCGCGCCCGCCTGGGACGCAAGGCTTTCTTTCGCCGGTCGCATCCCGTCCGAGATAGGAGGCACTGTGCAAACTTGTATGGCCGCTCCGGCGGCGCCGTTCATTTCCGGCTGAGCGGCGATCGTCCCAGCAAATTGAGCGATGGCGTCCGAACTGCTCCAACTCGTGCTGAAGCTGGCGCCAGAACCGCCGCCGCCCGGAAGAAAGCCACGCCAGACGCGGGCGCGAAACCGAGTGATCGGATGAGTCCAGCCAAAGGCGAGCTAACCAGTCGTAAAATCAAGTCGTAGAAGCAGATGTGACCAAACCGAAGGTAGCATCCGCGTGATCATCCAGAAGCGCGCGGCTGCGGCGTTGAGCTCTGCCGGTGCCTCGACCGAGGCGCTGGCCGGGTTGGTGGAACGGGTGACGTTCCACAACGCCGACAGCGGCTTCTGCGTGCTGCGGGTCAAGGTGCGCGGCCAGCGCGACCTGGTCACCGTCGTGGGCCATGCCGCCACCATCGCCGCCGGTGAGTGGGTGCAGATGGGCGGCACCTGGATCAACGACCGCACTCACGGCCTGCAGTTCAAGGCCGGCTTCCTGAAGGCCAGCCCGCCGACCACGCTGGAGGGCATCGAGAAGTATCTCGGCTCGGGCATGATCCGCGGCATCGGCCCGGTCTACGCCACCAAGCTGGTGCGCGCGTTCGGGGCGGCGGTGTTCGAGCTGATCGAGCAAGAGCCGGCCCGGCTGCGCGAGGTGGCCGGCATCGGGCCGAAGCGGGCAGCGCGCATCGTCGCCGGCTGGGCCGAGCAGAAGGTGGTGCGCGAGATCATGCTGTTCCTGCACGCCCACGGCGTCGGCACCTCGCGGGCGGTGCGCATCTACAAGACCTACGGCGCCGATGCGGTGCAGGTCATCACCGACAACCCTTACCACCTGGCCCGCGACATCCGTGGCATCGGCTTTCGCACCGCCGACCTGGTGGCACAGAAGCTCGGCATCGCGCCCACGGCGATGATCCGGGTGCGCGCCGGCATTTCCTTCGCGCTGGCCGAGGCGACCGGAGAGGGCCATTGCGGCCTGTCGGTGGAAGAGCTGACCACCCTGGCTGGCAAGCTGCTCGAGGTGCCGGCCGCGCTGATCGAGGCCGCGCTGGCGCTGGAACTGGAAGCCGGCGAAGTGGTGGCCGACAGGCTGGAGGGCCGCCGCTGCGTGTTCCTGGCCGGCCTGTACCGCGCCGAGCAGGTCATCGCCGAGCGGCTGCGCCTGCTGGCCCATGGGACGCCGCCGTGGCCACCGATTGACGCCGCCAAGGCGATCCCCTGGGTTGAGGACCGCACGGGCTTGGCCCTGGCGGAAAGCCAGCGGGATGCGCTGCAGTTGGCGCTGACATCGAAGGTGCTGGTCGTCACCGGCGGTCCGGGCGTCGGGAAGACCACCCTGGTCAACTCCATCCTGAAGGTGATCGGCGCCAAAGGCGTCGCCATGGCGCTGTGCGCCCCCACCGGACGAGCGGCCAAGCGTCTGGCCGAGAGCACGCGACCGGCGGCCAATGCGCATCTTACGGAATGACAGCAGTTGGTCCCGGCCGATGCGGGTCATCTTCGCCGCCGGCCGGCGCCGCCAGCGAATGCGCCGACGCAGCGCCATGCACCGCCAGCTGGCCTGGTCGGACGGTGATGGGATCGGCAAACAACGGCTGATCGACCGAGACCTCTGCCTCGCGCGCCATCTCCAGGCTCGCCAGCAATGTGCCGGCGATGGCGGCCCTGACGTGGGCGTGGCGCTCGGGCGTGTCGGGGATCACCGGCACGAAACTCAGGAGGTCGCCGCCTGCGGGCCGCCCGATCAGTTCCGCCCGGATGTGCCGGCGGGCCCGGGCCGCGGTCCAGAAATCCCGCACCGGCGGCCGAAACGACGCAACCTCCTCCCCTAGCCCCGCCCTGCCCTCCAGCACGGCGAGGCAGGCCTCCATCAACGCCATGTAGCCGGCGAGCCGCGGGCTGCTCCCCGGGCTGCTCCCCGGGCTGGGCCGCGCGAACACGTCGCGCCCGAGTTGCGGCCTCCTCTGCATCCAGTCGGCAGCGGCCCGCATGACGCTCCGGTCTGCATGCGAGGAGAGCCCGCCGGCCAGCTGCCCTGCAGCCTCGATGTGCTGCGAATGTTCGGGGAACAGCAACCGCGACCGCAGCAGCAGCAGGCGCGATGCCAGGATGACCAGGTCCGCCCGGCGCTCAAGCGCCAGGTGGCGCGCCAGATGGGCGAGTGCCGCGTTCAGCTGGTCGACGATCGCCAGCGGCGACATGCGGGCAAAGTCGATGCGCTTGCGCTCGACCAGATCGAGCAGCTGATCCATCGAGACCGTGTTCTGGGCGTAGGTGACCGCCTCGCCGATCGCCGCCGCCATCGGCCCACAGGCAAGGTGCTGCAGCTCGGGCGGCAACGCTTCGCGGATTAGCCGGTCCAGCCGCGCGGCCGCCTTGCTGGCAGCGGGGCGGTCGGAGACCAGGTCGGTGTCACCTGCGGTCATGGGCGCCCTCGGTTGCTAAAGCCTCGCAGCGTCGCTGCGCCCCGGTGGCGGATGCTCGGCGAGGCGGCGCCGGCAGCGCGCGCAATCCTGCCTTCTCCGGCTGCCCGCCCTCCCCTATGATGCCTGTCATGAGCGTTGTGACGCTGCCCCCCGAGTTGGAGCGCTTTGCCGACGAGGCCGTGGCGAAGGGCCGCTACCGTGACGTGGATGAGGTGGTGCGCGCCGGGATCACGATGCTGCGGGAGGCGGAGGCTGAAGTCGCCGCGTTCGTGGCGTCGTTGGAAGCGGCGCAAGCAGAGGGTGAGCGCGACGGCTTTTTCACGATCGATGAAGTCGCTGCGGAACTTGACGGCATCATCGCCGAGGCAGAGCGCGCCCAGGCGTGAGCCGCCCGGCAACGCTGGCGCCTGCCGCCCGGCGTGAGGCCGCCACGGCGGTAGGCTGGCTCGCCCGGCAGAATCCCATGGCGGCGCGAAATCTGCGTCGCGCCGTTGTCGACGCCGCGGCACTGCTTGGCGCCCGGCCGCTGGCCGGCAGGAGTGAGCCGAGCCTGGTGGGACGCAACAGGCTTTGGTCGCTGGCGGGCTTTCCCTATCTCCTGGTTTATGATCCGGACAGTGATCCCGTGCGGATCCTGAGGATGGTCCATTCCGCGCGGGACCTCCCCAAGCTGCTGAAACGGCTCGGCTTTTAGTCGCTGAGCGGCACGACCGAACTTCGGCGTATTCGCCGCAGCCTTTCTTCCCGACCGCCCGGCTGGCCATCTGCGCCCCGCCTTTCAACCCCGCGGACTTTGCCACCGTCCCGGCAATTGTGGCAACTGCCGTTTTGCTTCCACAAAGGCATGGTAAGGCCGGATTACCGTGACCTGCAGAGCGCCACGCGGCGCGTAGCAGGGGCTGCACGCATTCGAGATCACGGGAATGCTGTTTCCAGCGTAAGGCTCACCGGGGCGAAATGCCTTTAACGGCAATAAGACAGGCCTTGGATCGCGATAAAAGTGCCCTGGATCGCGATAGATACCGCCCACGCCACGCGCTACTTCGGTCAGTCCGCGGCCAAGCCGTCAGCCTTTGGGGTCAATGCTCTTGCAATAGCGCAGCACGCGGGCCGCCGCCGAGCGAGACCAGCGGTCGCCACCACGGGGTGTGGGAACCCGCGCTGCCTGCAAGGCCTGGGCATAGTCGCCGAGCGACAGTGCGCCGGCTGAGCGCGCTTCCTGGATCACCGGCCCGTAGGCGGTGATGGCGCGGGCCTGGGCAGCAATGATCCGGGCTTTGCCGCCAGCCGTCAAAGGCGTCGGTGCTTCGGCAAGCGTGCCAGTCGTCGGCAGGCGCGGGTTCCCCAGTTGCGTACCGCGCACCTTCGCAGCGGCCAGCGCCGCTTTGGTTCGCTGCGAGATCATCTTGTGCTCGGCGACGGCGGCCAGCACATGTACCGTGAGCCGGTTCACGCTGGGCATGTCGGCGGCGACGAAGCCCACCCCGCCCTCCATCAGGTTGGAGATGAACGCGACGCTGCGCGCCAGCCGGTCGAGCTTGGCGATCAGCAACGTCGCGCGCCTGGCGCGGCACATGGCCAACGCCACGGCCAAGCCGGTGCGGTCGGCCTTGCGCCCGCTCTCCACGTGCTGGAACTCGGCGATGACCTCCGCACCAAGTTGCCGGTCGAAGCAAGAGAGGTTGCAGTGCCTAAAACTGAGCGAGATGCCTTCACTCTGCGGCTCAAGCCAGAACTTTTCAGCTTTGTCAGGCAAGCTGCGGAGGAAGAGAACCGATCCGTGCCGAACTTTGTGGAAACAGTGCTGCTCGGTGAGAAGCGCCGGCGCGAGGCCCAGAACCGGTCGTCAGCCGATGCGAAATGACCGAGGGAAGCTGCCCGCGCCAGAACGTCACATGGCCACAACCTGAGCACTTCGCTCATGGCCACCGTCATCGCAAATGAGATGCAATCCTGTGTCGGATCAGCGATTTGACGCTTCACGAGAACTTCTGAACCAGCCCAGGCACTTTGCTAACCTTACACAGCAGTAGAACCCCAAGTTATCCCTACCGCTTGCGTGTTCGCGCGGCCCGTGCGGACAGGATCTCCAGCAACGCGTCCGCCGCCCGGGTGCGGTAGCGCTCGGCATGGCGCAGCACGAGGAAGTCGCGTTCCGGAAGGTTGAGCTGCACGTGATGCAGCAACCCGGCTTCCAAGCTCGGCGACGCCACGGACGTGGAGATGGCGGTTGCCCCCATCCCGGCCTCGACCGCCGAACGCACCGCCTCGTTCGAAGGCAGTTCAAGTGCGACCCGCAGCGTGGCAGAAGACAGGCCAAAGCGTTCCAGCGCCGCCTCGAATACCGAGCGCGTTCCGGATCCAGGCTCGCGGAGCACCCAATCGCTCTCGATCAGCCTGCCCGGTTCAAGCAGGTCGGTCGTCGACCACGGGTGGTCGGGGCCGACGACAACAATCAGTTGATCGCGGGCGACCTGATCGACGGTCAGGGCAGGGTCGTCGATCACCCCTTCCACGAAGCCGAGCTCGGCCGTGCCGTCGCGGACCGCGGCAGCGACCTGCGCCGTGTTGCCGATGGTCAAGCGTATGTCGATGCCGGGATGGGCACGGCGGAACGCCACGAGGTGTCGCGGCAGCCAGTAGCTGGCGATCGTTTGGCTGGCCTGCACCGACAACGTCCCGCGCTTCAGGCCGCCCAGCTCCGAGAGCACCAGCTCCGCCGCCTCGGCCCGGGCCAGCACCGCTCGGGCCTCCCCCAGGAATAGGGCGCCCACCTCGGTAAGCACGATGCCGCGGCCAACGCGGTGGAACAGCTTTGCGCCATGCCGCGCTTCCAGGGCCGCGATCGCCGCGCTGGCCGCCGACTGCGCCAAGTTGAGCGCCCCGGCCGCCCGGGTCACGTGCTGGCGTTCGGCCACGGCCACGAAGACGCGGAGCTGTTCGAGTGTCATGCAGCGTCATAGCCGCGGCAGCGGGGCAACGGCTACACGGCCACCGGCAAACGACTGCCTTCTCGGATCCATTCGAGCACTGCGAGCCACGCCCCGGCGAGCCCACCCGTCGACCCAGGCTTCCAGGTCGTCGTTCTCCCACCGAGGCCAGCGCGGGTGCCGCGCCCCCATCGATAAGGGCACCGCCCCGACAGGAAAGTGCTCGGCGGGCGTGGTCAGCCCATCCGGCGGACGACGGTGTAGATCAGGAAGGCAAACAGCGTGCCCCCCAACGCGAGCAGCAACATGACGAGGGTCACGTCCATCCGCGTCCCACGGCCCGGCCGGACATCGGCCGCATCGATGTCCTTCGCGACCTGGCGGAACCGCATGGTGGCGACGACTATCATGGCGCCGCCGAGCAGGATGAGAAGCAGCCCGGCGACGTCGCCCACCGCCTGGTTCAAGGCGGTGGGCTGCTTGCCGGACAAGGATTGGGCAGCGACTTCCAAGAACAGGTCGAACTTCTCGACCAGGAAGCCGAACGCCATGACGGCGATCGCGGTCCGCACCCACGCCAGGTAGGTCCGCTCATTGGCGGCATGGTCGGTATAGCGGCTGATCACCGCAGCAGCGCCAAGGCATGCGCGATCATGCAACGCTTCATCTGCTCAGTCTGCCGACACGTGCACCCGGTGCCAGGCGGCGCTGAGGTAGCCCTTGAAGTTCCAGGTGTCGTCCGGCAACGCCGGCTGGGTTTGTCCTGCAGAGTCCCAGGCCCGCACCGCCAGCTCGTGCTCGCCTTTCGGCAGGTCCAGCGTCGCGCTCCAGAACGTCCAGCTCCAGGGCGCGTCCGCGTCGTGCTCCAGTTCGGCCTGCTTCCAGCTACGGCCGCCATCCATCGAGACGTCCACGCGCATGACGTCGCGGGCGGTGGCGACGGCGTAGCCGCGCAGCATCGTGTTGCCGGCTTTCAGCGTCGCACAGGAGGCCGGCTCGCAGATCGCGGAGTTGAGCGGCATGTCGTAGATCGTGATGCCCTTCTCCCAGTCCACCGTCGCCTCCGTCACGTCGGGCGGCACCAGCTTGTAGTCCCGCTGCTGCATGTGGTTGTCGGACGGCTCGTGCTGCACGGTGACGGCGGTCAGCCATTTCGGGCTGCGCACGCCCGCGAAGCCAGGCACCACCACACGGAGAGGAAAACCGTGCTCCGGCGCCAGCGGCTCGCCGTTCATGGCGAAGGCCAGCAGCACCTCCGGCGACATCGCCTTGCTCATCGGGATGGAGGCGCCATAGGTGAACCGCCCCTCCTTCGGCATCTCCACCTCGTCGCAGGCGTCGAACGCGACATGCAGCGCCGCGTCCGTTTCCGCGCCGGCCGCCCGCAGCACGTCGGCAAGGGCAACACCGGTCCATTCGGCGTTGCCGATGGCACCCGGCGCCCAGGGGTCGCCCGAGGTCGGCCGCACCGCCTGCATGTCGGCCCGGCGGTTGCCGGCGCATTGCATCACCACCGTGACGCTGCGTTCGGCAAAGCGCTGCCGCAGCTCCGCCATCGAGAGATCCAATGGCGTCCCTACCCGGCCGCCGACGCGCAGCCGGTGCGTGGCCGCATCCAGATGCGGGATGGTACCGTGGCTGCGGACGTAGAAGTCCGGCTGCGCGGTCGTCATGCGCGCCCGCAGCCGGGCGAGCGGCGGTTCGGCGTTGTACGGCGCCTCCGAGTGGACGATCAGGCCCGACTTGGAACGGACGGGATTGAACATGGCTGCTTTCCTTTGTCGTCGAGTTTCGAGTTGGCCAACGCCGCCCGGGCCGGCCGGGATCGGTCGTCCAGCGCCTATTTCGGCCCGGCAGCGCCCACCGCGTCGTGGACGCGCCGTGCCACCGCCATGAGCGTGGCGTCCGAAGTGTGCCAGGTGACCGCAAGCGCCAGCCTCCGCTCGGCCCAGTAGACCGTCCGCACGCCGCCCTGCCGCATGAGGCGGAACTCCTCGCCATCGATGCCCATCGGCTGCACGTAGACGGTGAGCCGCGTGCCGTGGTCGTCGTCGTACATCAGCTGGGTGGCCGGCACCGCGGCGGTCGGCAGTAGGCGCCCGCCCATCAGACGGAAGCCCTCGGGCAAGAGGTCCGGCGGCGTCACGGGCCGGTCCAGCCGGCTTGACAGCCACTGCGCCAAGTTTGGCCCGTCCTCGGCGCGCACCTCCACGGGATGGCGCACCTCGACCGTGAAGGTGTGGAACGCCGCGACGGCGTTGGCGGTCGCGGCCCCGAGCGGGACCGGAACTCCGCATACCATTCGCCGGCAGCACCAGCCGCGACCAGGAGCAGCGCCGCCGCAACGCGGCCGAGTGCGGCAGCCAGCCTGCGCCGACGCCGACCCGCGACGGCGGCGATGCGCAGGCGGGACGGGATCGGCTCCTTGAGCTTGGCCGTGAGGGCCGCGGCGAGCTGCGCCTCCAGCCTGGCGTATTGCTGCAGATGCTGCGCCACCTCGGGGTGTGCGGCCAGGTCAGCCTCGACCATGGCGGCCCGCCCGGGTGGCGGGCGTCGGTCCTGCCAGGCCTGCAGGTCGTCCTCGCCGATCGGGATAGGACCGCTCACTTCACCCTCCGCAGCGCCGGGCGCTCGCCCTCCATCTGGCGGCGGAACTGCTCCCGCGCCCGGCTCAGCCGGGACATCACGGTGCCGACAGGGATGCCGAGGATGCGGGCGACGCTGCCGTAAGGCAGCCCTTCGACGGCGACGAGCAGCAGCACGGCCCGATGGTCTTCCGACAGGACAGCGAATTGGCTGAGGATATCACGGCCGAGCAGGACACTTTCCTGCTCGGCCGGCGTGCTGGCGGCCTCGATGCTGTCCTCAAGCGTTTCGTGCAGCGGCCGGTGCCGGAGGCTGCGCTGCCCGCTGATGAAAAAGTTGTGTAAGATGGTGAACAGCCAGGCGCGCAGGTCCGGGTCGGCCGCGCACAGGTACCAGCGGCTGATCGCGCGCTCTAGCAGCCTGTCGGAGTGAGGTTCGGGCGATGTCGCGCAACCCGGTTGGAAATCATGGCCGCTAACAGCCCAGCAATCGCTTGTAGCGGTCGCAACGGCTGATCACCGCAGTTTCC
>JAABUY010004307.1_pt1 | contig 15028 bp, 21 predicted proteins | sample 5560271 | NCBI WGS metagenome assembly JAABUY01 (sample SAMN10711886, study PRJNA513374) | rock metagenome | isolation source: Antarctica rocks | place: Antarctica: Victoria Land, University Valley
CCCGCTACCAGCGGCAGCCTGGTTACCTAGCAACACCAGCGCAAGCGTCAAAATGGCTGCGGAGCGGCTATCGGGGCTGATATTGGCGATGTCGCGCTCGTGTGCGGTTCTCAAAAACCCCCCTCTGTCAGTCACTTTGGTCGCCCTTCCCAATCCTCCCTCTTTGAAACTCCCAAAGCCCTTGCTGGGGCCTATGGGTGTCTGACGAGGCGCTTAGTGCTAGCAGCTCAGAAATAAACAGACTGGGGATTTAATCTTTAAAGGCACGCGCTGTGTGCTGTGCTACTTCCAGTGTACTGGGATGAGACCGCGTCAGGCGATGTGAGCTGCGGCACACGGTTGATGGGCGAGCCAAAGAAGAGCAGAAGAACACTAGTGGCGGTGGACGACACTGAGGGCGCTGGTAGGAGCCTGCGCGAGCTGCCCAGAGCGTGCTGGTGTTTAGAAATTGCAACCGAGCTCTGACATCAATGGTTCTGCAACCGCGCTCTGACATCTTTCACTCAACCTCCACAGCTGGAGCTTTGAAGTGGGCTGCAAAGCTCGCACGCGACAAGGACGAGCTGCACGTTGTCACGGCAAGCACCTCTGCTGCAAGCATGCTGAGGCGTGTGCTCAAATGCATGAAAGTTTAATGTGTGGGACGTTGCACCCTCATTGCTGTGTTCCCATCTCAAACTGTATGAATGCCCTGCTTCCAGGTGGTGCGGCCTCGCGACGACCTCCACGGCCTGCTGTTCGCTGGCGCGGGCGATGCGGTTGCCCCCGTTAAGGAGTTGACCACATTGCTACCCGTTTGAGGCGGTGCAAGCGCACCTGACCAGCTTTCCTGCGCAGCTGTTCCCTCCCGCGTGGCTGGTGCCTGCGGCGTCCGCCCCGCACGACTCCAGCGAGGTGCTACAGCAGCACCAGGCCACTGCGCACAAGGCCGTTGCGGTGAGGGACCAACCCTCCTGCCCTGTGCCACCTGTATGGAAGTGCACAGCACCTGATAGTCAAGGCAGCGCTGAGGTGGCGCTGCGCACTGCAGGAGAGCTGCGTCGTCAAGGCGGTGCTGCTGCAGGCGGACATCAACAACGCGGCTGGCATCGGGACAGCCATCAACGACTACGCGGGCAGGCATGACATAACCGATGTGGTCATTGGCACCCGCAAGCTCGGGGCCGTGAGGCGGTGCGCCCCCGCAGGTCTGCCTCAGCAGCCCAGGTAGGTCACTGCCTTCCTGCCCTCACACTGCCCTCACGGAACCCTCTTGGTGATGCTACCTAGTGCCAAAACTGGCCATGCCTGCTTGAAGGCGCTTTTCCCAGGCGTTGTGTGAATTTGAAAACACGGCGGTTGCCTGCGCACGCAGGACGCTCCTCAACATGGTGGGCCTGGGAAGCGTGTCCGACTACTGCGTGCGCACCACGCCTGTGTCGGTGGTTGTGTGCAAGGACATGTGATACAGCACGCCCAAGCGGTTCCAGGTGTGTTCATGGACCCATAAGTTGGGCGTTTGCCAAGGATACTAGACGTGCAAGGAAAGCTGACTTGGAATGTCACCGCAGGACCTGTACGTTGAACGTTACATAACATGTTGCAGCTTAACGAAAGAGGCCGTGCTCTGCTTGTTGCCAAACTTGCGTGCTGTGTGCCCCTGCCATGCATTTCACTCCACCCTTACTGTCGGGCACTGTCCCTGTATCGTGCGTATTGACTGTCCTTTGCACCTCGCTTCCGAGCTGCAGTGTGTGTGCTGGTCTGCTCAGCAATGCCAAGTGCCCCGGCCCTTATCATGTCCGCACGAACCACTTGTAAATGTTTTTTCGCAGCTGCTGATGCTCAGGCCTGGCTAGCAAGTCCTGCATGCATTTCAGACCACTTATTATTGCATACAGCCGCGTCACGCACCAGGCCAGCCGCACTCTTGAGCACACCTGGAGCGATTTCAAATGCAGTGGGCTACTTGACTCAGCATGGCCCGGCACCACTCACAACCTGCGGCCTATGTGTCGTGCTCCGACTGCGGCGCCCGCACGACCACAGTGATGCCTCTGACAATAAGGGCCGCAGGGCACGCCGGCTGAACCAGACGCGTGCTGACGTGCGGTAACAGAGCGGTAACTATTTCTGGAGCGCGTATGGTAGGGCTGGCGTCCTACCCTGCTGACTGCACATAAAGAAGGGGCTGGACGCCAGCCCTACCGGACGCGCCTCGAAATGCGCGGCGGTGCATGCCTGCGCAGCGCCGCCGCGCGCCCTCCCTCTTGGCCCTGGCGTGCACAGCGTGCGCACAGCGAGCGTGCAGGCAGTGCGCGCGGCCCTGCCGTCAGCTGCAGCGCCCGCCCGGCGGCAAACCTGCCCCAGGCCGCGCGCAGGAACCCCAGCCCGGCGCGCTCGGCGCGCCACCCCACCATGCAGCAGCCGCTCGGCCGCCAGACCTGCGCAGCCGGGCTGCGGTGCCCTAACTGGGCGCCCAGTGCAGCATGCATGTACTGCAGCGCGTGCTTGGATAGCAGCGAGGCAGGGCCCTGAAGGTGACCATGCGCTGCGAGCGTTGGCAGCTGTACGCGGGGAGCTGCCGCGACTGCCTGCTTCATAAATCAATTGTTTGACAATCAAACAAATCACTGTGTGTGCAAACGGCGCACACACGGCCGCACTCGAGCGCCTACACTGGCCCGCTCACCCTGCGGCTGTGTGCGAGTGCGTCAACGCTTCTTGAGCAGGCAGTGAGAGTAGAGCATCACCTTGCCTTTTCTGCATGCATGCTACTCGCCGTGAGGATGCACAGGAGCTCGATAAACGCGCGAGCGGGGCGCCCTGCGCTCGTCATGCCAGTGAAGGCGGATGCCAGCCAGCACATGTTTGCAAGCGGGCGCATGCGAGCCTGAGCACACGCTTGCACTGCCTTCCAGGCTGACCTGTAAAGCATGCGAGCAGGCAGGCACAGAAACTAACACCAAAACATCACACACAATTCCATCCTTGCTGGCGCATGCCTCGGCCTCTCCTGCAGACACGGCACAGCACCAAAAGCATTTCTGTGTTCCCGCGCAGCAGTGGATCTTCCCTGCCTGCCAAAATGCTACGCTAGTCCTTGCGCCTTGCATTGCTCATGATGCACTTGCCGGCCAATGGATCTCACCCCACACCAACCAATCTCACACATTGTCATCCACGCCTTCATCATGGGCGGCGGCGGGAGGCCAGCAGTAGATACTTAAGATGAACAAGTGCAGTGACAGACACAATGTCATGTCGATCTCTGTATTTGTCATCATGAGTGCCTACTGCTGGCGTCCCGCTGCCGTCCATGCGCGGGCGCGCTCATGCGCTGCCCTGGCTGCCTGCAGATCGGGCGCACCGCGGGCAGGCCAGCGACGCCAGGCCAGCCGATAAATACGGGCCCTGTATCCCTCACCAGGACTCGCGTAGACTCCCACCTCAACGGCATACCGCTCCCCGCACCTGCTGATCAGCTCACGCACGACTTCTTCCCCAAAGGTACGATCCTCCGACAGTTTACAACGAGTGCCTGCGCACAGCTCTGCGGCCTGCAGGCCAACGGGGCATAGGCGGTCCACGAACGTGGCCACATCCCCGTGGCGATGCAACAGGCTCACAAAGCCACTGGCAACGATGCGCGCAAACCTGACCCGGCCGAACAGGTTGTCATGCACATGGATATCCATCCCCGATCCATCCACCTCAAAGGCCGGCAAGACAGGGAAGCCGTCCAGGAGGGGGACTCTGTCAATGCTGAATGCTGGTGTCCGTCTGAGCCGCGTCACGCGCAGGGTGTGCAGACGCGGCAGCCGCCCTGCCAAGCCTGAACCCGCATCCTTGCATGGGCACGGCGCCCATGCCAAGGACCCAAGGCAATCATCATAGAGGCTGAGCAGGTGCAGCTCCTCCAGGGAGCCTGGCAGGCGCTCGGGCCAAAACCACACATGACCAGGCGGCTCCACACGCAGCAGCCGCTCGATCTTAATGCAGTGGATGCCCAGCTTCATCAGGCGCAGGCCGCTCAGGTCCAGGCCGGGCCGTTGCCCCTGGCCCATACAGGCCAGCAGGTGCAATGGCACGCCAGACAGGTGCAGCAATGTGCGGCCGTGCAGGGCCAAGAAGCTCTCGAGCAGCGACGGCCACCACATATCGTCTCTGTGGTGAAAGCTGGCGGCCTCCATGCGACCGGCCTGCGCGGGCTCGCGCAGCCAGCAGAGCTGGGCGATGCTCAGGCGCGCCGCGCTGAAGTCGAGCGCCAGCGGCAGCGGCGGCGCGCAGAGCAACTCGCGCAGGCGGCGGCACAAGGACGCCAGGCCGGCCGCGGCGCGCATCTCCTTTGCTGCGGGGCGCGGCGGGCCTGTCTGCCCAGGCGCGCCGCAGGATGCTGCCCAGCAGCTCGTCGGGCAGTGCCATCAAAGACGCCTGTGCAACCAGCACCGCGCCTGAGCAAAAAAAAACACGCTGGGGGCAGCGGTGCATGTGGTGAGCATACATAGAGAAGCGGTGCCTGGCTTTCTGCCTGCGGTTGCAATCATTGCATCTGCAGCACTACCTGGCGCACGGCAGCTGTGGCAACCGAAACGAGACGGTTCGCTCGGACTCGTCGGTTGACGTCCGGGGCAATGACAGGCCCACCTGCGCGCAGTGTGCGCCACGTCACTCGCGCGACTCGTGCGGCGCAGTCTGCTGCGCAAACTCAACATTCTCCTGCCTCGTCTCCTGTGCCTGCGAGTGTGGCGCATATGCGCCGCTGTCCAGGATGGCAGGCAGGCTTGCGCTGCAACCCCAATGGTCGAGGCGCTCGACGGCGGGTGGACGCATGGGCGCCTGGGCAGGCCCTGGGGCGTGCGTGCCCTGCGGCGCAGGCCCTGTGCCTGGAACCCCACCCATGGGACAGGCCTTTTGTTTATTGGAAGCAAGGGAAAGAAGACGAGTGAAGCGTTCATGACGTCTGCCTTGTAACCCTCCTGGGCCCTGCCAGGTTTGTCACACGGCCCATGCGCGCCGCATGCTGAGGTTTCTAGCGGACAAATCATGCTGGTTGCACTGCTATTTCATGCGGCCCTGTCCCGGTTGCATTTGCAATTGTGCCGCTCCAGTTGGCCATGTGTATCAGCTGGCTGCATCGATCCAGCCTGTGCATGTAGCCAGCTAGCTTTGTCACATGATGCATGCGCGCTTAGCGTGCCAGGCTCTCCCAGCGGCATTTCCATGCTGGCGTACATTGCTGCGGCCCTGTAAGACTTGCATGCGCAGTTGTGCCGCTCCACTGCCAGCCCGAACTGGGCGTGTACATCAGCTGGCGTTTGTTTATCACATGAGCGCTGTGAGCTGACCCTGTAGCTTGAAGCGAGGTCCCGCAGTAGTATGTGCAGCTTTCATGACTGGGCTCTGTTCGCCACCTCGACCGCTTGCTGTGTTGTCCTTCCTATCTTGCTCTTACACCACTCCTGGCTGTGTACCACTACAGCCTAACAACCTTCTATTTGCATGCGTCAGACCTCGGCTGTTTTGGTTGCGTGCCGTCAAAAGCTCATCGGGACCAGAGCACCTGACCAACCAAGCAGCAGCCAAAGCACATTTCCTGGCAGCACTGAATAAAATGCACTGGACGCATTTGCAAGAAGGAACGCATTAGCAAACAGGAACTGCTGGCCCACGCGCTGGGCAACTCACTCGCGCATACGAAACACCCAGACCCATGCTGCTGCAGGACCTCAAATCTGGTCACAGATTCCGTTCACAGGCTGGATCAATGAGCCAGCTGATACACGCGCTCGGTCAGGGCCGGCATCGGAGCGGCAAAATCACAAATGCGGCGGTACAGCCCAATGGGCAGAGCAGAGACGGCACGAGGTTGCTGCTGAATCACGAGCACGCTGCGCGAATGCGCCATGACAGAGACGTGGCGTGGCCCACAAGGACTGCGGGGCAATTTGCTGGCAGGGCCGGCGCCTCTAGCACTGCACCCCCAGGGGCCTACCCAGGCACCCATGCCACCACCCATCGTCCAGCGCATCTGCCACCGGGTTGCGCAGCAGCGCATCCCGCGGCAGGCGGCCGTCCGCATCGCTCTTGCCGCAGCGGAGCCCGATGCAGTGCAACTCCCAATAGACCTGCGCGCGCGCGCGGCCGGCGCCATCAGGCGGGTGTCCTGCGCCCGGACCGCGCGGCTGTCCAGCCATGCCCCTCAGTGCTGGCCCATCGAGTGTCTCCTGACCTACAGGCTGCCGGAATGCACACATCATGGCTGAGCGCAAGCACCGTTTGCTTGCTTTAGTCCCATACGTCCGAGGACCGCGCGTGCGTCCCGCGTGTCTCCTGACCTACAGGCAGCCGGCAATGCACACATCATGCCTGAGCGCAAGCACCATTTGCCTGCTTCAGGCCCAAACATCCGAGGACCGCGCGCGCGTCCCGCGCATCGGAGGCCCTGGCCATCAACGGGCAGGGCGCGCAGAGCGCGGGGCCGGGAGCGGGGGCGCGCGCCTGCGCGTCCTCGCCGTGCATGCCGGAGGCGACCCAGGCCGCGACGTGCGCGGCGCGCTGGCGCACCAGCTCGCGCGCGTCCGCGAGCTCGCGCGAGCCCAGCAGGTCCTCCGTGGGCACGCGCGCCGGCTGGCCGATGGACATCGCCATGGCCGCCATGGCGGCCTGGAGCGGGTAGACCCCCGCGGCCTCCTCCGCTGCTGCCTGGCCCGGCGGCGCCGGTGCTGCCGCGGCTGCCGCCGGCGGCGCCGCCCTCGTGGCCGCTGGGTGCCGCGGTCCGCGCTTCCAGGGCGCCGCCACGCGCGCGCCCCAGGCCTGCGCGGCGTCCCAAGCGGCTGTGCAGAGCAGGAATGCATGGCACGCCTTGCTGCCGGGGGCTGCCAAGCCTTGCTCAACCCAGCTCATGTGACGTTGGCAAGGAGCAGCAGGACAGGGCCGGTATGCATTGTTGCACGTGCGAAGGGCGGGGTCTGCTTGGTGGCTTTCTTGCAGACTGTGCACGCAGCAGCCACCCTGCTCACGCCACAGGAAGACACATATGGGAACTTCCCCGATTTGCTGCGCGTCGATCCGGTTGTAAAAGGTGGCGCGGGCAAGGACCAGCTGCACGCGCACGAGACCACGAGCGGCGGTGCGCCGCGCGCGTGCGCACCTTGCATGCGGCGGCGGCGCGCTCCAGCGCGGCGGCGGCGCTGCGGCGCGCCGCGCCTGGGGCGGCGCTGGCCTCTGCCGCGCTTGCGTCCGGCTCGTTGTCCAGGTCCAGCTCCTCCGTCACGTTGCTCACGCTGACAGACGGCGGGGCCCATGCGGGGCGCATGGGGCGCGGCGGCGGCAGCTCCACCGCCAGGATCTCTGCCGTCGTCGGCAAGCAGCCCTGCGCCGCGCCCGCCGCGCAGCGCGCGCGTGAGACCTGCGCCCGCAGGCTCCACAGGCCAGCTGGCGGGGTACGCAGATCCCCATGCACATCCCAACAACCGATGCTGGCCGCCGCCTGACGAGTGCGCGACAGCGGCGCTGGCGGAGCGCTGCTGTGCGCACGCAGGGCGCATCGCAGCGCCTTTAAAGACAGGCTGCACCGTATCGTCATTTCGCGCTTCCCGCCTGCCCCTCTGCCGCCCGTGTCCGCCGAGCACCCGCAGCATACCAGCGCATGGGTGCCACGGAGCCAGTGCGTGGCAGCTGCGGCGGACCTTGACAGTTTTCTTGTCCTTCTTGAGCTCTCCGGCGACGTAGATCGTGTACTCGTCCTTCTCGGGCGCCATCCGCGGGCCCTCGCCCACCCCTGCGGCGGGCGTCCGGCAGGTGCGACGTCGGCGAGCAGCGCGCAGCGCGCCTCTTTATGAAGCCGGAGCAGCTGCCGTGCGCAGGCAGGAGCGCGCGCATGTGCCGTGCGCGCCAGCAGCGCCGTGGCCTTGCGAACTTTGTAAGTGGGAACCCCAGCTCCGGTGGCAATCACCACACAGCACAGAAGGAACAGACGCCTGGGAAGCGACCTACCTCTCAGCTCCAGACGTGTGAACAGCGATGCACCAGCGAGCTTGACAGCGCGGTGGACAAGCAATGCTGGATACGCGGCCCAGACGTCTCGGGCGCGGGCGGGAGGCGGGCGCGCACTGGGCTTGTCGGGCCGCCAGGCGTGCGCGGGGCGACACGGCGGCGGCGGCAGGTCGAACGAGACTGTGCGCTCAGACTTGTCGGTCGACGTCCGGCGCGACGACAGGCCCGCCTGCGCGCAGCGAACGCCATTTCGGTCGCGCGGCTCGTGTGACGCAGCCTGCATCGCAACCTTCACACTACTGCCTCGTCTGCAGGTGCGGCGCACGTGCGCCACTGTCCAGGGTGGCAGGCAGGCTCGCGCTACGAGCAATAATAGGACTGTGGTGGGCGGTGGGCGGAGTGGGCGGGCAGCATGCAGGAAGCGCGCCGCACCGACAGCGCCCCGCGCGGGCTGCCCGTGTCCTGTGCGGCTGCTGGTCGCAGACGGCGGGCACTGCACGATAGAGCACACACGGCCTGTCAAGCCTGACCTCGCTATGCGGGCTGGGAGACAAGAAATCACACCATATGGCCGCGTGCCTGCTGCTGCCTGTGCTCACAGGGTAGCTTGCAGGACCGGAGCAGGCAGCTCTCTGGTGCAGCTGGCCAGAACCACAGCCGGCTTTGCACGCCATGACTGCAGCGCACTTGCTGCGCTCAGATCGCACCAATCTCGCAGCAGTCGCGCGCGTCAGCGGTGAGCTGAATGGGGCCAGTGGCAACCAGCCCGCCATCCTCCTTGCACGGGGCCAGGGCGCCCACGGTGCATGCGTCCATCTTGGGCGCGTCCATTTGCAGGTTCCCTGCGCACCCCGCGGCTTGCGTTGAGTGCTCTTCCGACACCCGTGTGAACGTCATGTAACCCACACGGCAGCCCGGCACTAAGCAGGACCCGGCCAGGCAACCAGGCTGCATTTGCAACATGTCCGGGAACCATCAATCCATCGTGCCGAGGATGGGCTGCGCACACCCAAAAGTTCGCACTCGCTCCTCAGCCGAGGCCGGCGTTCCGGAGGATTTGCCTGACGCACGACTTGGCCCGTCAGGCGAGAGCGCCGCATGCATATGTCGCCGGCAACATCCACTCGCCGGCAACATCCACTCCCACAGTGGGCAGATCCCGGGACAGAACTGCGGCAGAGACTCTTTCGTTCGCAATGCTTGGCTGGCAAGTACCCTGTTCCTGGTGAGCGCACCCCTCGGCGGCGAGGCACGCGCTGTCTTGCCCTCCTGGCCAAGCCTCACGACCGCAGGGCGCAGCCTAGCACCAGCTGAGCGCGCCCGCAGGGCCCCGCTGGCTTGCCGACGCGTTGGATTACGCAATGTGCGCACACGCTCCGCCCTTTCTGTGCACGCTGCAAGCAAGCTGTGCACGACCTCGTCAGACCTGCGCTTGGACTCTGATGGGCTGCGTCCAGAGGGGGAGGCAAGAGGCCGAACCCTAGGGAATACGATAGGGCATGTCGTATTTTCCGGAGGGGTTGCGCAGGTCCGGGAGCCTAGGTGTGCTGGGCAGGATCACACCCCTGTTACAGTCTCCGGTGATCCCGAGTACCACCACCTCTCTCAGGGCCCCAATTAAGTGCGCGCCTGTCTGGAAGCAGTGCTAAGCTCTATGAGGTTGGTCAGGGCGGTGAGCACCAGACACATTCTGCACCCCAAATACGCTCAGAAAGCAGGGCAACAGATGCTCAGCTCGGTGCGCAGCCTGGCACCCGACATTGTGCTGGCAAGTAAGCGTCGACATTTACAAAGCAAGTCATTATACACGCGCGCGTCCAAGTGCTAGCTTGAAGCAATCTCCGCTCTGTCACCGCACGTCAGCGCGCTTTCTACAGAGCCGGCGCACCGCTGCGGCTCTCATCATCTGAGGCGTATTCGTCGGGCACCGCAGATCAGAGCGCGCAAGCCAGAGCGCGACCTTGAGGCGTAGGCTGCAAGCAGTGCCCACCACGCACGGAAAATTGTGCCCGCATCCTGCATGTCTGCCCTCCGGAATGCTGCCGAGGGCGATCTTGAGGCTATCACGTTACACCATGCGAGGGCTGGCAGTGGGTCAACGCACGCTACAGGGCGTCCTGCCAAGAGCCGGCCGGCGCAGGCTAGAGCGCGGCCGGAGCGCCCGCATGCTTTGTCCGCATGTGGACCAGCAGCGACTGGTGCGAGACGCCGGCGACCGCGTGGCACAGCGGGCACGCGCGCGGCTCCGGCTTGGTGCGCTTGACCTGCCGGCGCCCCGCCCAGCCGGCCACCGTCGGCCGCTGTAGGACACCAAGCAGGTGTCCACCGCACCACCGCCGGGCAGTGATTGCTCTGGCTCGCACCCTCTTACCCAGGGTCCGCCCGGGCCGACGTCAGGCTCGTGGCAAGCACGACCATGGCTTATTACAGTGACTCATCATGGCGGGCGCGTGGGCGCCGGGGGCGCCGCCGGCGCACCCGCACGCTCCGGCAGCCGCGCAGGCGCTCCTCCAGCGCGCCCAGGCGCGCCATGAAGCCCGCGTTCGGGCTGACGCCGGGCCGCTGCGCCTCCACGAAGCTGAGCGCGCGGCGCAGGCTCCAGTCCTGCGGCGCGCACGCGCGCGTCCCGCCCGCCTGGCAGAAGGCGAGCTGACAGAGCCACAGCGCCATGTGCGCATTGGGTGAGAATAAAGAAAGCGCAGTCCTAACAAGGCGGCGGCATCTGCCAACGCAGCGCCCGCGCGGCGCCTGCTCTAGGACAGAAGGCGGGCGCCCCGCGCTCCATGCTGGCGCGGCGCGGGGGCGGGGGGGCGCGCCTGCGAGCGCATGAGGTACGCCAGCACCAGCGTGACCGAGCGGCTGCGGCCCTCGTGGCAGTGCACCAGCGCCGCGCCGCCGGCGGCCGCCGCGGCGCCGATGAAGCGCGCCGCGTCGTCAAAGAAGCGGTCGATGTCCTCGTCCTCCACGTCGCGCAGCGGGCAGCGCATGCACCTGCGGCGCGCCGCCCACAAACCCCGTTCACCACAGAACCCTGTAAGCTTGAAACCCTATACATTGGGTTACCCTACAGACCTTCACCCGGCAGAGATGCCAGCAGGCACAAGGGCAGCAGTCCTTGCAGCGCCGTCCGAGCGGGCGGCCAGCGTCCGAGGACAGCCTGCAGCACGGCGTGGCGAGCAAGCGCTGAACAAGGGCTACTGCGTGCCTGTTTTGAGCATGCGCAAGGTTGGGGCCTGCCCCAGTTCTGCGCGCCAGGTGAGGCGGGGCGCACTGGAAGCCCGCGCCGGGCTCGGGCAGGAGGAGGTCGTCGGTCGCGTTGAGCAGGTGGGTGATGCCCAGGTGGCGGAGGAGGTGCAGGCTGCGCGCGCGCGCGCGCGACTGGGCTCTCACGCATTTGCACACGCGTGTGGGCTTTTGCATCTTGGCGTGCGGGCCGCCTCCCAGCGGGCCAGTCAGACGCTGACCTCTACAAGCCAACCGAGCCAGGCGCATCGCCACCGAGTGCACGGGGCGGCCGCCGGAGCTGCCGCAGCGGGCGCAGCTGCCTGGCGCCCCAGCGCGCGCGCGCCTGTCGGCGGGGCGCGGCGCGCCTGCTGGCCTCGACCGCGCCGGCGACCCAGAGGTGCGGCAGCAGCCGCGTGGGCCGCGCGGTCGCCGCCGCGTCCTGCAGCGCGCGCAGCCGCCGCAGCATGTGCTCCAGCCGCACCTGCAGGGTAGGGTCAGGGTAGCTTACGGCGCCGGCAGCTGCTGCCCGGCCGTACGGGAGCTGTCGCACCACAACTTCCAGCAAGGGGAGCCGGACACGGGGTGGCATGCACGCCGGCTGTAACAACGCAGGCGGGCCAGGAGGCCCAGGCCCCGAGCGCGCGCGCGGCGGGCCGCGCCTTGAGCTCGTACGCGTCCACGATCGGGTGCGTGCCGTCCAGGAAGCCCGTGGTGATGCCGGACGGCGCGGCGCCGTTCGGCGCGCCGGGCGCCCCACTGCGCTTCGCCTGCCAGTCCTCCACCGCGCGCTGCAGCTCCTCCCCTGCGCGGCGACGCTTGCACGCTCGCAGCAGGCTCGCCGCGGAGTTAACAGCATCTGCATGTGCAGTCGTATGCGCCATCACCCAGAGCACTCTCGCAGCAGGCTTGCCGTGGAACTACGTGGCAATTGCGTTCGAAGCGCCAGCCGGGGCGCCGCAAACGTACAGTCTGGCGGGTAGAGTCTGGCATGAGCATGAGCGCACGGACGCACATGGCAGGCGGGCCGCGGCGCACCCCGTTCCCGCATGACAGCCTTCCAGTGGTTGAGGCGCTCGCAGATGAGCTCGTTGGCGGCCGCCTCGCGGCCCAGCGAGCGGATCTTCGCCGTCGTCAGCAGCTCGCCGCGCGGGCTGCTCGGGTTGCGCCGCGCGCCTGGCGCCGCCCATGCCGAGCATTTGCCTCTGGCACCACGCACGGGATGCTGCAAATGGGGCCTCTGTGACAGCATTCGGCTACCACTCCAATGCAAGGCGGCAAAGCCTGCGTCGCCGCGTCTGCAATAGCTGCAGAAAGCAGCGAGGTGGTCAATGCATCGCTCCTGCGTTTTGAGGCGGCTAGGCACCTGAGGCGCAAGCGCCGGCGCCGGGCGCGGCCGGCGACGTGCAGCCGCGGCTCTCTGGGGTGCCCGGGCGCGTAGCGGCCGGCGTGGCAGCAGTGGACACGCCCTCGGCGTCCTCCACCTCCTGCGGGAGCAGCTCGCTCATGCTGGCATCAGGAGGTGGCGGGTCAGGGTAGGGTTAGGGTGAAAAATCAACGGTGAAAGAGCCCACGGAACCCTCCAGCTTCTGCGGCGCACGGCTGCCAGCCCGCGCGCCGGCCCGCATGGCGCAGGCGAGCCGCCGCTGCCTGGGGAGCACGAGCGGCTTGTATGCACCGCACGGCCTCTTGTGACTTGACTTTGTTCCTGCTGCATGTGCCTGCGGCTGGACTGACATGTGCCGCATGAAATGTCCCGGCATGACAGCGCGGCAGGGTCGGGGGCGGTGGGCCTCGTCACATGTTCTGCAGCGTGTGTAGCGCCGAGCGCCGCTGCCTCGCCAGGCACGCCCGCCGGGCACCCAGCCACAGCGGACGCGCATGCGAATCTTCTTTAATAAACAGGGCCGCGCCTCCATGTCCGCGATGAACTCGGCGATCCAGCCGGACAGGACGTCAAACATCATCTCCAGCAGCCCCTTAATGCGCATCGCCGCCTCCAGCGCGCCGCGCAGCCCCTGCGCCCCGCGCCCACGCCTCGCCACCAGCGGCGCAGGCTGCCCTGCTCGTGTGCGCCGCGACGGGCGCCTCCGTCTGCCCAGGTGCTGGGTCCCAGCATGTCTGGTGCGGCGCCTCCCGCAAGGCGCCTCCCGTCCAGGACGGCGTTGCAGCTCTCCACTCCACGCCATGGCAGCTCTTACCGTCATGGCCAGCACCACGGTCTGCATCGAAAATGAAGTGCTCACATCCAAATGAATTGCTTCGAACCTAGGCGCCCTGGACTGACCTGCTGGAAGGCATGGTTGACGTCCGGGCTACCGACGGCCGCCACGGCCGCAGGGTTGCGTGCCAGCGCCTCCGCCAGCAGCCGCCCGGCCACCTGCGCGGGCGCGCGCGCTGCGAACTGAGTGTCCGCAGGCCAGCGCCACGCTCGCTTATGCGCGGCAAATGGCCGGGCGTGGCGACAAGGCGCCGCGTTGCCGGGGCCGGCGCACCGCGCGGTCGTTTAGCGCCAGCTCCGCCATCCGGTTGCACGCATCGTCCTCCGCTGACGTCAGGCCGCCTGCGCCCGCGAGCGCCGCGGTCGGGCGCGCCTTAAACACGCCAGGTCGCGCGCTGCATGCAGCTGTCTGGGTTGAAACGGCCCTGAGGGATGGTAAAAAAGGTTGGATTCTGAAAAGCCATCTGTCCGTCGCTTGTGATATCAAGTTAGGATGCAGGCAGAAAGGTCTTCAGCCTGTGTTTCGATGACCGGCAGGGCTGCCAAAGAGACCCTGCGCCCATGTACGCGGGCGCGCCACGCAGCGCACGGGCCTGCCTGGAGGTCGACGCTGCACAGCGCTGTCGATGGCGACCAGGCGGCCGGCGGCGCGGCCGGCCGACGCGTACAGCGCGTTTTGCGCGTTGCCGCGCCAGCCCAGCGCCTCGCAGGGCAGCCGGTCCGCGTTGCCGAGCAGCATGTCCAGCAGGAAGAGCCTGCGCGCGCGCGCGCGCCGCTTGAAAACCGAAGAAGTCCATAGGAGAATGTGGAACAGGCTTGTCTTGGAAGGCCAAAGGACTGGTTGTGACCCCGCCGGTGGGCCGCGTGCGCTAGCAGCACCCACAGGATGCAAAGGCATGGATGTGCTTGATGTCTGTCTCGCCCGCCGCGCCCCGGCGGCTGCAGCACCACTGCGAGCCGGCATGCAGGACCGGGACAGGGCGGCAGACTGCGAGCGCTTGCCGCGCAGCACCCCCCGCTCAGCCCCAGGCGCTCGGCAGCGCAAGGAGGTGCCCAGCAGTGCAAGACGCGGCCGGGCGCGCGCGCGGTTGCGCTCACCTGCCCGCGTTCACCTGCCCGCCAGCATCGGCAGCATCAGCACGCTTGAGTTGCAAGCGCGCGCACCTGCCCAGGTCGGTCGCGGTGGCGGGCAGCCGCGCCGGCTGGAACGGCTCGCCCGCCGCCAGCAGCGCCGCCCCACGCACAAACTCCATGACCAGCACGCACGCCGCGCGCGCCAGCTGCTCGGCCAGGCCCGCCGCGCGGCGGCCCAGCAGCAGGCTCGCCGCGTGCGCCGCCTTGAACTCCGGCGCCGACGCGCCCTGCGCGCGCGCGCGCGCGCGCCGCTTGCGGCGCCGGCTCCGTGCCACCGAGCGCCCGCCACCAGGGCTGCGTCATGCCCAGACAGTCATGGAGCCCAGTCGGCTGGGCTGCGGCGATTGCAGGGTCTGGGGCGGGCCGCAGCCGGAGACGTGCGACGCAGGCAGGGGCGCTGCATGCGGGCGGGACGCGCATGGGGCGGGAGCGGGGGGCCGGGATGCCCGCTGCCCGCCGTCGCGCGCACTCGCC
>JAABUY010004308.1_pt1 | contig 15027 bp, 18 predicted proteins | sample 5560271 | NCBI WGS metagenome assembly JAABUY01 (sample SAMN10711886, study PRJNA513374) | rock metagenome | isolation source: Antarctica rocks | place: Antarctica: Victoria Land, University Valley
TCCTGCTCGCGATCGCCAGCGACGAGAAGACCGCACCGTGGCTCGCCGATGTCGGCCTTGACCTGCTGATCGCAGAGCTCGAGCCTGAGGAAGCGGCGTTGCGTGAAGCGATCGAGCGTCACGCGCACGCCACAAGCCACCCGAGGCATCCGCCGAAGACTGACGGCGCGGATCAGGAACTCGGGCCCGACGATCCGGTAGGGACCGATCCACACAGGATCCCGCCGCTACGGCCCTTGTGCTCCGCGGAGAGTCTGATCGATGCGCTCTGTTCGGCCATCCGAAACTAGCCGAATGAGTGCCGCTCTGGGTAGCCTATTCGGGTGGCCCGATCGTCTCACACAAGCCAAATACCGCGCTGAGCAGGACTTCTCCAGTGGCCCGGGCAGGACTCGAACCTGCGCGCGACGGATTATGAGTCCGCTGCTCTAACCAACTGAGCTACCGGGCCGGCGTTGCCGGCGACGCTACCACCGCGCAGCGCGGACCAATCAGGACCGCCGTGGCCGTCCTGTCCCCGCTTTCGGTAGGCTTCGGCCATGCTCGTCGTAGCTGGCCCGGCCCTCGGTCAGACGCTCGCCCTGCTGGCGACGTTCCTCGGCGTCGGGGTCCTCGTGAACATCCTGATCGTCTTCGTGGTCGGCCAGATCCTGGCAGAGCGAAAGCAGAACCAGGATCCTCACGAGTCCGGGCTGTAGCTCCGGCGCCTGAGCCGGCTGCCAGGCCCCGCACGGTCACTGCGCCCCTGAGCCTCGCCGGCGACGGCCGCCTGCGCAACCCGATCGCTCAAGCGGTGCAGGAACGGCGGCCGCAGGTGTCGAAACAGACGCCTGCCGATGAAGCCAGCCACGACCTCCCTCGCCCCCGAGCAGACGCCGAACGGCCATCAGGCGCTCTCGGCCTACATCCGGGCCCGCTTCGACGAGTTCTCCCGCTCCCAGAAGGACGTGGCCCAGTACATCGTCGACCACCTCGACGAGGCCGCCTTCCAGACTGCCGAGGAGCTGGCGCGGCGCGCCAACACCTCCTCCAGCACGGTGGTGCGCTTCTCCCAGGCGCTCGGCTTCGAGGGCTTCCCCGAGCTCCAGCAGGCCGCGCGCGACGAGTATCGCCGCCGTCCGCCCGGCGTCAGCGACCCGCTCGCGGGGGCCACGCCGCTGTTCTCGCTGGACCACACCGAGTTCGAAGCGGCGCTGGCCGCCGACCACGTCAACGTGGAGGACACCGCCCACAAGCTCTCCCGCAGCGATGTGGAGTCGGCGATCGACGCGATCGTCTCCGCCGAGAAGGTGCTGATCGCGGGCACCGACCAGATGGCGTTCTTCGCCAGCTACCTGCGCCACCTGCTGATGCTGCTCGACCTCCGGGCGGAGATCGTGGCCAGTCCCAGCCAGGAGGCGCTCGGCCGGTTGAGCCGGATCGACGAGAGCACGCTTGTCATCGGGCTGTCCGCCGGACGGCCGCACCCCCTCATCACCCGCACGATGAAGCTGGCCCGCCACCGCAAGGCGACGACGATGGCGATCACCGACGCCACCCTGTCCGAGGTCGCGCGGCTCGCGCGGATCCGGCTGTACTACTCCTCCAACACGCCGGCGTTCGTGCGCTCGCACACCGCACTGCTATCGGTGATCCAGGCGCTGGCCTACGGCGTCTACGCGCGTGACGCCCAGCAGTACGACGTGCGGATCAAGGCCTTTCGCCTGAAGTAGCGCCCTGGGGCTCACCGCTGCGCGACGTACAGCGCCTGCGTCGCGCGTCCCACCTGTCCCACCGTGTCGTAGAGCACGCTCTCGCTGATGCCGATGCCCCCGGCGGCGATCCGCGTGTGGGACCGGAGCGCGATCCATTCGCCCTCCGGTGGCCGCTCGATGTACAGCGTCAGGTCCGGGTTGATGTAGAGGTACCTGTCCCACCCCAGCGGGGAGCTGATGCCGTTGCCGAAGTCTCCGGCCACGGCGAGACGCTGGCGCACCGAGGGTTCCTCTCCGGCCACCAGCGGGACCCGCAGGCGAAACCAGGCTGTGGCCGGCCCGAGGGCCATGAACTCGCCCTCGACGAACCTGACCTCGACCGCATCCGGGGCGAACATGGGGCGGAAGTGACCCTTGAGGTCGTTCTCACGCCCGTGCTCGGGCCCGGCGGGGACCAGACCGCCGGAGGTTGCCGGCGCCTGGGCGGCGACCACCTGCAGGGCCCGGGCGCGGACCAGTTCGCGTCCGTCCTCTCCCCACAGCGAGGCCTCCAGCAGCGCCACGCGCCGTCCGGGTCGCACCACCTCCGCCTGCACCCGCAGCCGCCCGAGAGGCACCGGGCGCAGCAGCTCGTAGGTCACGCGGACGATCTCCAGGCCCTCCCCGGTGGCAGCCGCTCCAGGGCGCGCATCAGCAGCGCTGCCGGCGCGCCGCCGTGCTGGGCCTGCTGGTCCCAGGGGCCGCGCGCCAGGTCGGTGGCGGTGAACCAGTCCGCTGATCCATCATGTATGAACACGGCCTCGCTCACCGGCGGCACACGGTATCGCCCGGCTACACTTCGGGAAATGGGCCAGGACAACGGCAGCGCCCGCGACGAGAACACTTTCACCGTCAAGGCCGGCCTGGCCGAGATGTTCAAGGGAGGCGTGATCATGGACGTGGTCACCCCCGAGCAGGCCAAGCTCGCCGAGGACGCCGGTGCCGCCGCGGTCATGGCGCTGGAGCGCGTGCCCGCCGATATCCGCCGAGACGGCGGAGTGGCGCGGATGTCCGACCCGGCGATGATCCGCGGCATCCAGGAGGCGGTCACGATCCCGGTGATGGCCAAGGCGCGGATCGGCCATTTCGCCGAGGCACAGGTGCTGGAAGCGCTGGAGGTCGATTATGTGGACGAGTCGGAAGTTCTGACCCCCGCCGACGAGGCCAACCACATCGACAAGTGGGCCTTCCGGGTCCCGTTCGTGTGCGGCGCCACCAACCTCGGCGAGGCGCTGCGGCGGATCGGGGAGGGAGCGGCGATGATCCGCTCCAAGGGCGAGGCCGGCACCGGGGACATCGTCGAGGCCGTCCGCCACCTGCGGGTGATCGGTCGTGAGCTCCGCCGGCTGGGAACGCTTGATGACTCCGAGCTGGCCACCGCCGCCAAGGAGCTGGGCGCGCCGCTCAACCTCGTGCGCCAGGTCGCCGCCGAGGGCGGCCTCCCGGTGGTGCTGTTCTGCGCCGGGGGCATCGCGACGCCCGCCGACGCCGCGCTGGTCATGCAGCTGGGCGCTGAGGGCGTGTTCGTCGGCTCGGGGATCTTCAAGTCAGAGGATCCCGAGCGCCGTGCTCGCGCGATCGTCGAGGCCACGACCCACTTCGGGGATCCGGCCCGGATCGCCGCGGCCTCCGACGGGCTCGGCCAGCCGATGGTGAGCCTCGAGACGGCAAAGCTCCAGCACGAGCAGCTGCTGGCCCCTCGCGGCTGGTAGGAGGTGCCAGCGGCAGGCGGCGGACAGCCGCCGCTCGTCGGGATCCTGGCGCTGCAGGGCGGGTTTCAGGCCCACGCCCGGATCCTCATCGGGCTGGGCGCCCGTCCGCGGGAGGTGCGAGTTCGCGGCGATCTAAACGGCCTGGACGCTCTCATCATCCCCGGCGGGGAGTCGACGGTGATGAGCCTCGGCATCGAGCGGGAGGGCCTGGGCGAGCCGCTGTGCGAGCTGGCCGGCGCCGGTACGCCCGTGCTCGGCACCTGCGCGGGGATGATCATGCTCGGCCGTGAGCATCTCGGCGTGCTCGACGTTCACGTGCGCCGCAACGCGTTCGGCCGTCAGCTGCGCTCCTTTGAGTCCGAGGTGGAGGTCGACGGCGTCGGCGGAGGCCCGTTGCGGGCGGTGTTCATCCGGGCCCCGTGGATCGAGCGGCACGGGGATGGGGTGGAGGTCCTGGCCCGGGTCGAGGGTCATCCGGTGGCGGTGCGCCAGGGCAACGTGCTGGCGGTGTCCTTCCATCCGGAGCTGGCCGGTGAGGTCAGGCTGCACGCGCTGCTGCTGGAGCTGGTGCGCCAGCGCGAGACCTAGCGGGCCTCCGGTCCGGGCCTCGAGTCCGGCTGGCTACTCCCCGCCGACCCCGCCGACCCCGACGCCCTCGGGCTCGAGCTCGCGCTCGCAGAAGGCTTGGAACTCGGACTCGAATCGTCCCCAGTCCACAGGCGGCACTCCGTCGGGATCGGGCGGGGGATGCTCGTCGACGGGTTCCTCGCCTTCGGGGGGATCATCGGAGTCCGCGCCGCGGGAGGCCAGGCCGCCAGCGCACACATGACGATGCCGGCCGCGTAGACCACCGCCGCCAACGGCTGGTGGTGGGTGAGCGATGCCACGGCGCCGACGCCGTAGAGTCCGAGCCCGGAGAGCACCAGCCGGCGCAGATCGACCCTGGGGACGGCGCGGGCGGGCGCGCCCGCCAACTGGGGCGCGATCACGCCTATCAGCGCGATCGCCACGACGAGCTTCCAGATGACAGAGGGCGGCACCACCATCGGTTACTCGATCATCATCGGCCGCAGAGCCCCGGAGGTCAAGGCCTCTTGCCCGGAGGCGATGCCTAACATGGGCGCCGTGGCGGCTGAAGCGTCGCTCCCCGGGGTGGAGCCGCAGGTCAGCGTGATCGTCCGCGCTCGCGACGAGCAGGCGAGCATCGGCCGCTGCCTGGGACTGATCGCGGCGCAGCGGATGCCGGCGGGCAGCGTCGAGGTGGTGGTCGTCGACTCGGGCTCGCGCGACGCCACCGCGGCCACGGCCCGGCGCGCGGGGGCGCGCGTGGTGGCGATCCCATCGGCCTCCTTCACCTTCGGTGGGGCGCTCAACCTGGGTGCCGTCAACGCTCGCGGCGCCGTGCTGGTGGCGCTTTCAGCGCATGCGTTTCCCCCCGACGAGCTGTGGCTCTCCCGGTTGCTGGCGCCGTTCGCGGATCCCCGCGTGGCCTGTGCCTGCGGTGACACGTTCGACCCCGAGGGCGTTCGCCTGGCTGGTGCGATCCACCAGGACTTGCGGCTGGCACGGCGGCGTCCCGAGTGGGGCTTCTCCAACGCCGCCGGCGCGTTCCGCGCCGAGCTGTGGCGGCAGCGTCCCTTCCGGGCCGACCTCCCCGGCTGCGAGGACAAGGAATGGAGCTGGCACTGGCTGGGACAGGGGTATGTCTGCGTGGTCGACAGCGCGCTGGTGGTGGCGCACGATCACACCCACGATCGGCCGCTGAGCATCTACCGCCGCGCCCGGCGCGAGGCCGAGGCCCTGGCCCGGTTCACGGAGCCCGCGCCCTACGGCCCGCGCGAGCTGCTGCAGGAGTGGTGGTCGGACCTGCGCTGGTACCGCTCGGCGGCCCGCGCCCGCCTCAGCCACCGCCGGGCCGCGCGGCTGCTGGGGGCCTACGCCGGCCGGCGCCGGGCTCGCCGCTGATCAACGGTCAGCTGAGGATGTTGACCGCCCGCGCGACCACCAGCGAGACGGTCAGCAGCGCAATCACGGATTGCGCTGCCATCAGGGTCTTGGCCGTCCGGGTCAGCGGCATCGTGTCGGTGGGGCTGAACGCGGTGGCGTTGGTGAAGGAGACATACATGTAGTCGATCAGCCCCGGTCCCCAGTTACGTGGAGCCCATCGGGGGTTGGTCATCTGGGGGAACATGAAGTCCGGCAGCTGCTCCTCGCGGGTCCCGCGCTGCAGCGGGCCTCCGCGATCGAGCTGCCAGTACCACAGCCCGAACAGCAGCACGTTGGTCACCCACAGCACGACCCCGGCGGTGATCAGGCTGCGCCCGTTCTCCTTGCCGCCCCGCAGCAGGTAGTGGCAGAGGAGGACCAGCGAGATGCTGTTGACCGCGCTGACCAGGCCGGTGAGGGCCAGCGCCACGTGGCCTCGCAGCGGTGAGTGACGCATGCGCGGGTGCGGCGAGGCCACCATCAGCCCCAGCAGCAGCAGGCCCTCGACCGCCGGCAGCAGCCACGCGGGACCGAGCGTCAGCTTGCCCGGCAGCAGCAGGTCCAGGGCCAGCGCGCAACCCACGATCAGCTGCGCCGCCCAGAACGGGTCCAGGCGACCGAGTACGCGCGCGAGGGAGCCGCCGTCGTCTGCGGCCCGTTGCTCCACGATCCTCGGTGTGACGTGCTGCTCCTCGGGCATGGGGCCAACGATGGTGGCACGCCGCCAGGCGGCACGGGAGGATCATCCCCCGGCGCCGGCGAATATTGCGTCATGAGAAGGCAGCTCCTCCTGGCCGGCGCGGTGGCCGCGCTGGCCCTGGCGGCTTGGGGGGGCTCGACCACTACCGTCGTGACCACGCGCTCCTCCTCCTCCTCCACCACCTCCTCACCGCCCGCCAGCAGTACGGTCGCCACCGGAGGTAGCCGTACGAGTACGAGCCCCGCAACCACCGCGAGCCAACGTTGCATTGCGGCCGGGCTGCGCGGCTCCTTCCTGGGGCAGCAGGGCGCCCTGGGGCACGGCGAGCTCAGCTTCTCCCTGCGCAACACCTCCGGCCGCAGTTGCCACACGTTCGGGTATCCCGGGGTGCTGTTCCTGAGCGCCTCCGGTCATCCCTTGCCGACCGCCTCCACCCGGACCACGCACGACTTCTTCGGCCGGAGCACCGCCGCGGGTCTGGACCTCAGACCGGGAGCGCGCGTCTCGTTCAGGCTGGGCATCACCCACGAGGCCGGATCGGCCGGTGCCTGCAGGACGGCGGCCGCAATCCAGGTGATCCCGCCCGATGACACCGTCGCGCTGCGAGTTCCGATTCCCGGCGGGGCCTACGAGTGCGGCACGACCACCGTGTCGCCGCTGCAACGGGGGGCCTCGGCGCTGCGGTGAGGAACCGCCCCGGGTTCTACCGCAGCGAGTTCAGGGTCACGTTCACGGGAAGGCTCGGGAGCTCGTGCCGCTCCAGGTCGGAGCGAACGCGGCGGCGCACGTCCTCCAGCACTTCGGCCGGGTTCGTGCGGCTGACGCCGATGAGGACGCCCAGCTGCCGCCCGTCGAGCCGGCCGCTGGCGGCCGTGACGCCGTCGCTGCCCCGCGCGGCTATCTCGGCCATCCGCTCGATCGCCCGCGGCGCCAGTAGGGTGCGGCCGTGCTCGCCCTCCTGCAGGCGCATCTGGCTGCGCGCGAGGTACGGCCGCGGGATCTCCTTGAACGCCAGGAAGACGAGGACGAAGCACGCGACCACACCGGCGACCCCCGCGACCATCCGCACCAGCGTGGTGAAGTCGTGCTCGTGCAGGCGTGTGAGGTGGTCGTAGAGCGCGCGGTAGGCGCTGAGGGAATTGACGGTGTGCGGGGAGACCTTGACCGCCAGGAGCACGACCATGGCGCCGTACCAGAGCAGCGCCAGCGCCAGGAGGACCGCAAGGGCTCGCACCAGCAGCGCGCTGGCCGGCGTGTGCAGATGCACCCGGGGCCTCCTCATGGCACTCGGTCTCCGCGCCCGCCGAGGGTGACCCGCAGCCGGGTCCGCAGCCGGAACGGCTCGGTGAGGGGCCTCAGGCGCTGCTCGAGCGCGTCCTTGACCTCTGCCGCGGGAACGTCGCACTCCCGCTTTGCCCGCAGCGTCAGCCGGCCGCGGGTTCCCCGGCGGGACAGCTTCACCTTCGCGCGGCGCACCGAGGTGATGCCGTCCGCTGGCTCGGCCAGCACGCGAGCGATGTCCCGCAGAGCGCGGGTGCGTGCGGCGAGCCGGCCCTCCGCCGGCGTCGAGAATGGCGCGCCGCTCCCGGGGTGCGGCCAGCAGCCCGGCGAGCAGCAGCGCGCCGAGGAGGATCGCGCCGAGGCCACAGAGGAGGGCCAGCCCGGCAGTGGCTCCCGGGGCCGCCACCTGGGTCAGGAAGTGCCCGACGTGGTGGCGGAAGCTCGTGAGGTGCAACAGCCGGTCGGGCCGGACCGAGCCCAGCCGGATGACGCCGTCAAGGCAATAGAGGGCGATGCCCAGCCCCAGGAGGGCCAGCGCCAGCGCCCACAGCATCGCGACGACGCGGGCGACAGCCCGCAGCAGGAATCTCACGGTCGCCGACCCTTGGGGCGCTCGGACGCGATCATCCCGGTGTTGGTGACGAAGGCGATTCTTCAGCGTCCACGGCCTCGTAGCGCAGCACGCCATCGCGCTCCAGCTCCCGGATGCGCTCGTCCTGCGCCAGCAGGTCGAGGTGGCCGAGGACCTCGGAGACCGTCAGATATGCCTGCGTGACGGCGATGTTGCCCCACATCGCCGCGGCGATCTCGTAGGCGCTCAGCGGACCCGCTCGCAGCAGGCCCAGCATCTTGTCGGCGCGCCGCTCGTGCATCCGCAGGCGCTCGTCGATCACGGCGACGTGATCGACGATCGGGGGGCCGTGGCCGGAGAGGACCAGCCGGGCCGGCAGTTCACGCGTGCTGCGCATCGACTCGATGTAGGCCAGGAGGGCGTGCGGGCGCTCCTGAGACGCGGTCTCGCCGTCACGCGTCAGGGGGCGGGAGACGAGCGGATTGGAGGAGATGTGGGCCAGCAGGTGGTCCCCGGCGAGCAGGATCTGGCGCTCGGCGTCCCAGAAGACCGTGTCGCTGGGGCTGTGCCCGGGTCGGTGGCCGATGTGGAGGCGGCGATCGCGCAGGGCCAGCAGCTCACCGTCTCGCAGCGGCCGGCTGACGTTGCCGCCCGAGCCGAAGGCGCGGAAGGCGGCACCGACCGAGCCCAGCGCCGTGGCGAGGTCGTGCGGAACGCCGTGGCGGCGCATCACCTCCTGGGCGAAGTCGTCGTCGGCGGCGGCGCTGGCGGAGAAATCGGCCAGGTAGGGCGCTAGCAGGTCCAGCGCCGCCACCTCCGCGCCGGAGCGGCGAGCCAGGATCTCCAGCAGCCCGAGGTGGTCGAAGTGCTGGTGGGTGATCACGATCAGGCCGAGGTCCTCGACTTCGTAGCCGTGGCGGGCGAGCGCCTGCTGGAGCTCGTCCAGCGACTTGCCGGAGTTCGGCCCGGTGTCCACGAGCGTGAGCGGCTCGTCCTCGATCAGGTAGCAGTTGACGCGACCGACGGCGAACGGGGTGGGAAGGGCGAGCGTGTGTATGCCCGCGGCGGCGGCCTCCGCCAGCGGATCCGACCGGGCGGGCGCCGGAGAGGCGCTCACCGCCTGATCAGCGACAGCACCTCGTCGCGCCGGCGCTCCATGTCCTCTCGGGAGCGCAGCGACTCGACGCACAGCCGCAGCAGCGGCTCGGTGTTCGACGGGCGGACGTTGAAGTGCCAGTCCTCGTAGTCGATGGAGACGCCGTCCAGGCGATCCTGGTCGGCGTCGGAGTAGCGCTCGCCCAGCTCCTCCAGCTTGGCCTGGGGATCGGAGACCTCGGAGTTGATCTCGCCGGAGATGAAGTACCGCGAGCGCAGGGGCTCCAGCAGCTCTGACATGCGCGAGCCGGTGGAGCCCAGCAGCTCCAGGATCAGCAGCGCCGGAATCGTCCCGGAGTCGGCGCAGTAGAAGTCCCGGAAGTAGTAGTGCCCCGAGACCTCGCCCCCGAAGACTCCGTCCTCCTCACGCATCCGGGTCTTGAAGAACGCGTGTCCGACGCGGTTGCGCAGGGCCCGTCCGCCGCCGGCGTGCACCGTGTCCGGGACCGCCCGGCTGGCGCGGACGTCGTAGAGCACGGTGCTCCCGGGATGCTTGCGCAGCATCGCCTCGGCCAGCAGCGCGGTCAGGAAGTCGCCGTCGACGAACGATCCCGTGTCGTCGATGAAGAAGCAGCGGTCGGCGTCCCCGTCCCAGGCGATGCCGAGGTCGGCCTCCTGCTCCAGCACGGCGCGCATGATGAACTCGCGGTTCTCCTCCAGCAGCGGGTTGGGCTCGTGGTCTGGGAGGTTGCCGTCCGGCTGCCAGTAGGTCTTCACGAGATCCAGCCCCAAGTGCTCCAGCAGCGGCCCCACCATCGGCCCGGCCATGCCGTTGCCGCCGTCCACCACGACCCGCAGCGGCCGGATCTGATCGGGATCTATGAGCGCCAGGGCCGCCTGCTGGAACTCCCGCAGGACGTCGACCTCCTCCACCTCGCCCCCGCCGGGAGCGTCGCCCAGCCCCCGCTCTATCTGCTCCCTGACGTCCCCGATGCCGGCATCGCCGGAGAGCGCGATCGCGCCACGCTTGATGAGCTTGACCCCGGTGTACGGCTTGGGGTTGTGCGAGGCGGTGCACATCAGCCCGCCGTCGAGCTCCCGGGAGCCGACGAGGTAGTAGAGGACCTCGGTGCCGACCTGGCCGGCGTCGAGCACGGTGGCGCCCTCCGCGGCCATACCGTCCCGGTAGGCGCGCGCCATCTCGGGCGCGGTGAGGCGCATGTCCCGGCCGAGGCCGAGCCGCAGCTCGCCGGCGGGCTTGCCCTCGAGCTCCGCGATCACGCGCGTGAACGCGCGCCCGATCTGCCCGGCGAGCGCCGCGTCGAGCTCCTCCCCGTGGATGCCGCGGATGTCGTAGGCCTTGAAGATGCCCGGATGGGCGATGGCGTTCATGCTGCGCTCACCGGCCGACGACGATCGTCGCCTTCATGAAGGGGTGGATCGTGCAGATGTAATGGATCGTGCCGGGCTGGGTCAGCTTGAGCTGGAAGCTGCCGCCGGTGGACAGGGTCGAGGACGGTGTGAACTTGGGTCCGCTCGTCCCGGTGACGTTGTGCGGCGGTCCGTCGTCATTGACCCAGTGGACGGTCTGGCCAACCTTGGCGTGGACTGTCGTAAGTGAGAACGCCAGGTTCTTCATCGTCACCTCGATCGTGCCGGCCGCGGAGCCGGTTCCCCCCGAGGCGGGTGTGGTGGAGGAGGCGGAGGGGCTGCTGGAGCTGGAGCTGCTGGAACTGGAGCCACAACCGGCAAGCAGGGCGGCCAGCAGCAGCACGGTGGGGAGGAGGGCTCGTCTCACAGCGCTCAGGCTACCCCCTGGGCCAGCATCTGCTCACCCGCTCGGTGCGTCCTAGACTTTGACCACATGTCCGGCCACTCCAAGTGGGCTTCGATCAAGCACAAGAAGGCGGTGGTGGATGCCCGCCGCGGCCAGCACTTCACCAAGCTCGCCCGGGCCATCACGGTCGCCGCCCGCGAAGGCGGCGGCGACCCCGACGGCAATCCGTCGCTGGCGCTGGCCATCCAGAAGGCCCGCGACGCCTCCATGCCCAAGGACAACATCGAGCGCGCGATCGCCAAGGGCACCGGGGAGGGGGTCGACGCCGATCAGATCGAAACGGTTCTCTACGAGGGCTACGGCCCCGGCGGGGTCGCCCTGCTGATCGAGGCCCTGACCGACAATCGCAACCGTACCGGGGCCGATGTGCGCCACCTGCTCTCCAAGCACGGGGGCAGCCTCGGCGAGCCCGGCTCGGTCTCCTACCTGTTCGACAAGCAGGCGGTGATCGTGCTCGACGCCGGCCGCTACGACGAGGACGACCTGATGCCGGCGATCGACGCCGGCGCGCTGGACATCCTCCGCGACGAGGACGTGCTGGAGGTGGTCGCCGAGCCTGCGGATCTGGTCGCGGTGCGCGAGGCCCTGCGGCAGGCGGACATCGAGCTGCAGAGCGCCGACGTGGCCCAGCGCCCGAAGGTGCGCGTGCCGGTGCAGGAGGCAGATGCCGCCAAGTTGATGAAGCTGATCGATGCCCTGGAGGAATTGGACGACGTCGGCGCGGTGCACGCCAACTTCGATGTCGACTTGTCCGTGCTGGAGCGGATCGCAGGCTGAGCGCGGCCTCGCTACGCTGCTCCCGCGATGCTCGCGAAGACCTTCCTGACCCCGGCCGCCGTGGCTGCCGCGCTGGCTCTGGCCGCATGTGGGTCCTCCAAGGCGCCCGGGGTTCAGACGGCGCCCTCGGGTGGGGCCACGACCGCCTCGGCCAGCTCCAGCTTGAGCTCGGCCAGCTCGAGCTCGGCCAGCTCCAGCTCGGCCAGCTCCAGCTCCACCCCGTCTGTTGCCACCCCCAAGCCCCCCTCGCCGCTGTCCAAGAAGCCGGTCGTAGCGGCGCCCAAGGGGGGGGCGCCCGCGCACCTGGTGACCAAGGACCTGATCAAGGGCACCGGCGCGGTGGCCAAGGCCGGGAGCAGCGTCAGCGTCAACTACGTGGGCGTGCTCTACAAGAACGGCAAGGAGTTCGACTCCTCCTGGAAGCGCAGCCAGACCTTCCCCTTCCAGCTCGGCCAGGGACAGGTGATCAAGGGCTGGGACCAGGGCGTGCCCGGCATGAAGGTCGGCGGCCGCCGGGAGTTGATCATCCCCGCGAGCCTCGCCTACGGAGCCCAGGGCAGCCCGCCCACGATCCCGCCGAACGCCCCGCTGGTGTTCGTCGTGGACCTGCTCGCGGCGAAATAGGCAGGGCCGGCGCGGGGAGCTAGCGCTCCGGGCGCGGCCGGGCGCGGTGCAGCGCCTGCGGGCCCGACACGCCCTTGAGCCGATGACGACCGGTGAAGGACCACTTGAACTGCTCCTGGGCCAGGTCGTGAACCTCCTGGGTGCAGAGGACGCTGCCCGGGTGGGCGATCCCCGTCACGCGGCTGGCGAGGTTGACCGAATGACCGAAGTAGTCCCCCGCGCGCTGCAGTGCGGGACCGACCGCGACGCCGGCGCGCAGGCTCGGTAGCTCCGCGTCCTGGAAGGCCTGCACCAGCGACAGCGCCGCGCTCACCAGCGCCGCGGGCTCGGGGCTGACGAACATCGCCGCGTCGCCGATCGTCTTGACCAGTCGCGCGGGCGGCGCGGTCCTCTCGGCCGCGAGCTCGGCCAGCGCGCCGGCGACCATGCCCAGCTCCTCCACGTCGACCTGGGTGCCGAGCCGGGTGAAGCCGACCACGTCGGCAAAGCAGACGGCCACCGTCTGCTCGGCTCCGAAGTGCCCCGCCTGCCGCTGCGCGCGCCCGATCATCCCGCGCCGCACGGCTTCTCGCAGGTGGGCCTTGAACGTCGCCGAGAACACCGGCCCCGTCGCCGGCATCAAGCGCTCGGCCAGCCCCCTGAACCGCTCCGCCACCTCCTGCTCGCTGTCGCCGGGGCGCAGGAAGCTCTCGACGAATGTGCCGGTCGTGGCGGCCGCCAGGCGGGCCATCGACTCGCCCAGCACGCGCGTCATCTCCCCGATCGCCTGCTCGCTGAGGCCGGAGTCCAGGAACAGCCGTGTGGAGCGCGCCACCTCCAGATCCTCCTCACCGAAGATCCGCTCCTGCGGCCCGGCCTCGGGAAGGCCTGCGCGGCGCCTGATCCTCAGCATCAGCTCTTCGGGGACGCCAGTTCGCTCCTCCACCTCGTTCGCGGTGTAGCGACCGCCGAGCAGCCGCTCCACCTCCAGCAGCACGAGGCGGTCCTCGGCCACCGCCTGAGAAAGCTGCGCCTCGGTGAACCCCTGCTCTACGAGATGCACCAGCAGCCGCCGCCGGGCGTCGCGCTCGTCTCCCTCCAGGTCGCCAAGCAATCGATCCGCATCGAAGTCCATGGTCGACATCCTCGCTGATCGACCCCCGCGTTCGCTAGCATCGGCGCGCCTCGCGGGTGGCCTCCTGTAGTCGGCCCCTGCCCAGACCCACGATCCACGCTCACATGCTCTCGATCCTGATGCCCGTCTACAACGAGCGCGAACGCGTCGAGCAGGCGATCGTGGAGGTCCTCGCGACCGAGCTGCCCACGGACTTCGAGCTGATCGTCGTCGATGACGGCTCGGTCGACGGCACGCGGGAGATCCTGCGTGGCCGTAGCTGGGGAGAGCGGGTGCGGCTGTTCGAGCACGAGCACAACCAGGGCAAGGGCGCAGCGGTCAGGACCGGGCTCCAGCACGCGCGCGGGGAGTTCTCGGCCATCTTCGACGCCGACCTGGAGTACGACCCCGCCGACCTGGTGCTGCTGATGCCACCCCTGCTGGACGGCCGCTCCAACGCCTGCTTCGGCGTGCGCGCCTTCGACGGCTACACGAGCCACTCGTTCCTGTTCGTGCTCGGCAACAAGGGCGTGACGCTGGCGTGCAACGTCCTCTACAACGTCTACCTGCACGACATCATGACCTGCCACAAGATCCTCCGCACGGAGCTGTTCCGCAGCCTGCCGCTGCAGTCGCCGGGGTTTGCGATCGAGCCGGAGATCACCGCCCGGCTGGTGCAGCGTGGAGAGCGCATCTTCGAGATGCCGGTTCACTACCGGGCTCGGGCCACGTCGGAGGGCAAGAAGCTGACGGCGCTCGACGGCTTCCGCGTGATCGGCACGCTCCTGCGGTGTCGCTTCTCCCGGGTCTAGCAGTGCAACGTTCGGCGGTCACCGAGCAGCCCGCCGCCGTGGCGGCCGCCCAGGACACCGCCGCGGACGGTTCTGAGACTCGGGCTCGGCCGCGGCCGTGGCGCTCCCCGCTGCTGCTCTGCGGGGTGGCCTGCGTGGTGCTGGCCGCGGTGTCGGCCGCGCTCCTGCCGACGGTGCCGAGCTATGACCCGTGGTCGTGGATCGTGTGGGGGCACGAGGTCACAGATCCCCACCTCAGCTTCACCGTCGGCGGCGGCCCCTCCTGGAAGCCGCTGCCGTTTCTCTTCACCACGGTGTTCGGCCTCTTTGGGGGGGCGGCGCCCACGCTGTGGGTGATCACCGCGCGCGCCGGCGGCCTCCTGGGCGTGGTCGCCGCCTTCCGGCTGGGGGCGCTGCTGGCCCAGCGCGGCCGCCGCGGGCCAGCGTGGCTGGCGGTGGTCGCCGGGGTGGTCGCTGTCGTCGGCCTGGTGCTGACCCAGTTCTGGGCCTACTACATGTTTCGCGGCACCTCGGAGCCGATGCTGCTCGGCGCCTGCCTGTGGGCGATCGACCGCCACCTCGCCGGCCGCCACCCGCAGGCGTTCCTGCTGGGAGTGGCGGCATCCCTGATCCGGCCCGAGGCGTGGCCCTTCATCCTGCTCTATGCCGTCTGGCTGTGGCGACGCGACGCCGCCGGCGCTCGCCGTGCGGTGATCGTGCTGGGGTTGCTCTCGATCCCGTTCCTGTGGTTCGTGCCACCCTGGATCGGCTCGGGCCAGCCGTTCCTGGCCGCTTCGCACGCCAAGGCCTACGACGGCCACCTCGGC
>JAABUY010004314.1_pt1 | contig 15012 bp, 19 predicted proteins | sample 5560271 | NCBI WGS metagenome assembly JAABUY01 (sample SAMN10711886, study PRJNA513374) | rock metagenome | isolation source: Antarctica rocks | place: Antarctica: Victoria Land, University Valley
CGGCTCTTAACCGAATCTCACAGACGGCACCAGATGCGTTGACCCTTCTTCGGATCCTTTCCTTCTGTGACCCCGAAAACATCCCAGTCAGTATCCTCAAACAGGGATGTGGCGCCCTGTACCAGGGAGACAGGCGTGACAGACCCATAGCGTCAGCAGTCAACGAGCTTGGGGCGGTAATCGGGTTGTTTCAGTCTTCAACACGTCTTTCCAAAGCCATCCAAGAGATCCGACGTCTGTCTTTGGCGGTCTTCACGCTGGAGGGATCCGAGGGCATGGTACGGATCCATGACCTGGTCCAGCTTCTGCTTCGGTCGAAGCTGATCGCCGCTGCGGAACGGGAGCAGTGGCTTGAGATGGTCATATGCATTGTTTGCAAGGCTTTCGACGAGATTGGTGACCGCAGATCTCCACGAAATTGGAGTCGATGTGGTCAGTTTATCAGCCACATTGAATTCATGAAGGGCTTCGCAGAACAGTACGGGCTCCACAGTGCTACGTTGCTGGATGCGAGTACATGGGCGGCGATATACTTCGACGAATGTGGGCTCTATCAGAAAGCGGCAAGTATGCATGCACAAACATGGGACCAGAAAAAAGCTGTTTTAGGCGAGGAGCATCCAGACACGCTGAACAGCATGGCTAACCTGGCCTCGACATACCGGAACCAAGGACGCTGGAAGGAAGCTGAGGAGCTGGAGGTAGGAGTGATGGAGACAACGAAGAGGGTGCTGGGTGAGGAGCATCCACGCACGCTGACCAGCATGGCCAATCTGGCCTTCACCTGGAAAGCGCAAGGCCGGAATGCAAAGGCCATCAAGCTGATGAAAGAATGTATACATCTACGAAGCCGGATCTTAGATGTCGATCATCCTCACACGTTATCTTCCTCTGCAGCACTTACTGGGTGGCAGAGTTAGCATCTCAAGTTTGGTTCCTCTGCTTTTGAAGAAAATGATAGAGAATACTGTGATTGGGGGAGTAACCTGCAACTGGCTCAAGGAAAGAGGTCTTGCCTGTCCCAACAGATCACCTCTGCGAGATAGCAAAGCCCGGGTATGGACCTGAATAAGCAAGATAGTTTCAATCATAAGTCGACGGAAGGTTCTTAGATGGGCTCATATGTGGCATCATGAGATTCATGTGATAAAAATTCTCTTTCATTATCTGTTAACATATTCCCTATGTGGTATCATCAGATTCGTGTGATAAGATTCTCTTTTATTATCTCGCTAATACATTTTCTATTGCTGAGTACGTATAAAGTCAGGTTCAATGCAACTCGTTCTTCAAGGTCTTTCTTGTAGGCAGACACCTGGGTCTCAGTGCTTCCGACATTGCCTATTCGTCTGTACTAGATTTCAACCCAAATTTAACTTGCGGTTGCCTCTCGTCTCTGAGGACTGTTCATGATGCCGTGAACGACATGCAATTTCGACTCGAATACCGGGTTCAGAATCTGAGTATTTGCTAGAAGTGCTTAGAGCCGCTAGATCAGGCCTCAATCTTAGTCAGAACCACGCAACATTAGACGATTGTTATGATCTCGAGGTTGCTAGAGATAAACCGTAAGCTGAGCAAATGCATGCAAGACGATCACTAACGAGTCAGCTGATTGTCGCGAATCGAGAATTGGAATAATTACCTCTAGCTCGTATCTATCTAAAAGTGAAAGAAAAATAGGGCTAGATCGGTATATCTGACTCAATCTGAATCAAAGAACGAAGTCATCATATATAGAAGTGGTTGCGAGAACACTGAAGGCACTGTTGAAAGTTATATGGATTGATTTCTTAAGGAAATATGCAGAATGTCAAATAAGTCATGCAAGCCTTTGGTTTGATATATAAGGGGAAATGAATCTCTGAAGATTAGACTGGCCGCGTCGGGCCGGGTCAGGATTTTGGAACCGAGTATTCGAGCCGGGTCACGATGTTGGTATCGAGTATTCGGGCCGGGTCACGATGTTGGTATCGAGTATTCGGGCCGGGTCAGAATGTAGGTATGAAAACCCGGCCCGGCGGTCAGTCTACTTAGAGACGCTTGTGACGTCAGGCTTTGAGCCTCTGACTTCTGTGCAGGCTATGCTTCGTCATCTGCTGAACGAGAACTGGTACTTTAAGTACGAGCAGAACGATTTGAACAGGATCACCAAGGTCTTCTTCAGTCGAACAAGCCTCTAAAACATACTGAAGATGAATAGCGAGGTTCTACTTATGAATTGCATCTATAAGACTAACCGGTATCGAATGTCACTACTTGTGATCAACGAAGTGACTCTATCGAGCATCGACTTCGTTTGAACTATAAATATATATTATATTTGTTTGGGCAAAACCGACAGCTCCTGACGGTTTCTAGGGCTAAAGTTTGCCCCGGAAGCCGCTCTGAGGTGTCAACTGTCAAGCACTCCCTCTATCTAAGCCACTGGGTCTATGAAGTGGGTGGGTGCGGCGAAAGCGAGTTTCTGGCTGAATCTCAAGAGACGAAGGGCAGAAACAGAAGGGGGGACCGTCTATTTATCCCTCTGTTCCCCGCCTGGCTGCCGAGATCTATTGGTAATCGATGGCCCCTCGGGCAACGGGGTGGCAACCCCTTCTACCACTTTCCACGCCCCCCTTCGCTTGCCGACAACCTCCAGTCAAGCTGGCCCTTATACTGCGGACTTGGAGAAAAATCACAGCGCGCGCGACCGCAGTCTCGCTAACACAAGTATGTGGAAGGGATATTACTTTCGCCCATTAATATTCATAGCTCACTGCTTTGGTACGCTCGTCGTCTTGAAAGTCAGTTTCCAAGCAAATAGTATATCTAAATTGGCTGAGATCTCCAGGCACTTCCCGAGGCTCGATATGATTCAGAGGAGTGGCCCTGGCATATTCGACTCTAGCGTGCTGATTATGTGACTGATCATATGACCGTGCAGGTCTGCCATAACCGTAATCAGTCGCGCCATAACTAGAGCATGACGCCAGAAATCAGAGGGATGCAGTCAATATATAGAAGAATAATCCTAGGCGCGTCCTCGCCGGCATGTCTCAACTAATTCCATTTCACTAAAACTTCGTTTTCCGGAATTTAATTATAAGTGAAAGCATGTTTATTAAAACTTATCTCCGCCGCCAAAGCCCGAAGAAGGCGCTTCGTAGCCTGAAGCCCACATGCTACGCTAAACTTAAAACACTTACCGTTGTATGCGTTGTATGCGAAGCCGAAACCTGTTATCGTTTTCTAAAATTTAATTTGCCGAGAGTCCCACCAAAATCAGTGACGAATCTTCAGAAATAAGGTATCGAAACCTGTGCCGTTTTTTAGAATTTACCGAGAAGCCCCATTAAATTTAGTGACGAATGTGCAAAATAAGAACTAGATTGGTAAGATTAAACCCACTGCCCCCCCAGTGCTTCATATATATGTAGTATATTCAATGCTTTATATGTAGTATACCCAGTGCTTCATATGTAATACCGTTGTATGCGAAACCAGTATTGTTTTTTAGGACTTGTCGAGAGCCTCACCAAATTTAGTGACGAATCTTCAAAAAGTGCTAAATATGTAAAATAAGGGGGGGGGGGGGGGGGGGGGGGGTTGTTTTGTTTTTTTTTTTGAAAATTTGAAATTTTTTGATTTTTGGTTTTTATTTTGCACAGTTGCACTTTTTGAAGATTCGCCACTGATTTTGGTGGGACCCTCGGCAAATTAACTTTTAGAAAACGATACAGGTTTCGCATACAACTGTATTTAATTCGCAGGCCGGCAGCGCATTTCTCGCTATACTCCCACCTTCTCACCTCTTCTTTTCACTTCGTTTAAAGAAGCATTAAGCTAGAAGCGCCTTGGTCATTAATCATTTATTAATAATTATGGCTTTGATATTGCAAAGCCGCCGGCTTCGAAGGTTAAGAGTTCTCGTCCTAGTCCTTCTTTTACACCCCAGCCTTGTTGCCTCCGACGAGCTAGAAAATCGGTGGAATCCTGCGAATGTCAACGAGATAAAAGTAGAACGAAATGCCACAATCTCGCTCTTTCGTGACATCTGCTCGCCCTCTAGCGATAAATACCTCTCGAGCAACTTCACGCTGGCTCCCGAGGTCTGTCTTTCAGGCCACGATCCACACAATTACTTTAAACTTTTGGAAATGCCAAGATGTGTTGATCATGATAGAGAAAGCCGGCCCGCTATGCTCGTCACATATTCGGACGAAAAGTGTACAGGTCCCGCCATAGTCCAACCTTCGCCTAATATGGGGCCAAGCCCTAGGTGGTGGATAGAGTTTCCCTTTCCCTTGCGCCCAGGCTCACAGTACTGGTCGTTAATCTTCCATTGTCATACGAAGCCATTTGACAAAATTGCGGATCCTTTCAAAAGGGTATACACAACTGGCGGAAAGCTTCAGGATCCTCTGAAGCCTCGGGGCCCTCTTGCCTTATGTGAGCATATGCCACCCAGACTCACAGATGGTTTGATTAAATTTGTCTATGAAGGGTGCAATCATAGGCAAATGGAATCTTGGAAGGCGTACCAACTTCCTACCGATACTTGCCAGAGTACTGGTGGGGGTAAGGGGCTCAAATTATATAAAGCGGGTACATGCGTCGACGATTCCCGAGCCCGAATGGCTCGATACTGGGACAATGACTGTAAGGACCTGCATGATATAAATGATATCAAGGACGAAGATTTCGCTTTGGATGCATGCCAACTTCTGAATTATACGACACGGCAAGTTGGAAGCATAGCCTTTTACTGTGATGGATCTGGTGTAGGAGCTGTCAGTGAAGATGTCGTCTTTGAGGCCACAATGGGGAAGGAAATGACACTACTCGAACCAACGCCGAAGCTGCAACCTACACCGCTCCCTCCGAAACCATGGGTACCTTTCTGGAAAGGCATGATCCTAGTCGACAGGGTAGAAGGGTGCTCCGGAGACGATCGGTACATCAACCCAGAATTCGAAGTACTAGCTACAGACAGCTGTTACACCAAACTATCCTCTCCTCTCAAAATCTTCCAAGTTTCAAGATGTTTCAATTTCGCGAGAGCAAATATTGCATTTTTTACATGGACTTATTGCAAAGGGTCTCCAATTTTCTACGATGGCACTGACGAGAAATTACTTGATACGTCGTTCTGCATGTCTACGTCCAACGGATATAACAGTATGGCTTTTTGGTGTGAGGGTACGGGACCACCATGGCAATATCTTTCTCCTGGACCGCAGAAGCACTATCTACCTAGCTATAGCCTAAAAAAGTTGTTACTTATCGGTGAACTTTTCGCCGTGCTGATACTAGTGAGCAGGATATGGTCGATGTTGAGGATTAAGGAGAAGATCAAGGTGAGTTCTTTTGGTTCTATTGTTGTTCCATTACTGATTCATAACACAGGGTGTCTTTAGACGCAACCATGGTCCAACTGCGTTAAAGGTTTAAGTGTTACTGCGGTTGTTCTTTGGGGTTTCGGAGCGCCGTAGGCAAAGCTCCTGCTTGAATGTTTCACGGAACAACTGGTAATGGGAGGAAGGGCAATTTTGAGAGAAGAAGCGGAGAGCACTAATTCTGAACGCTACGATGCCCAAATCCTATTTTTTATTGCAGAAGTTCTCCCAAGATTCAGATAACGTGCTAGAATGATATTCTTTTTATGCAAGATAATGTTTGTCATAAGTTCTTAGAAATAAGTTTTAATCTTCTTCGCTGGCATATTCCCAACGTCGTCAAATTCCCCCTTACGCGCCGAACCTCAGATAGATAGCCTTCAGCCGGTTTCATATCTCTGTCAGTCGATTCAGTTTTCTGATAACGCTTTTGAGAAGAGTATGATGTAGCGCTTACTATATTCATCTCGAAGGCGATGATAAAAGGTTAGATTCAATGTCATAAAGAAAGAGTGGGTACGAGCGCTCGTTTGAACGTGCAGAAAGAGCGGTTTCGATGTTTAAGAGTCAGGTATGGTAGAGGGGTGGCATGTCTCAACTAGTAGTCAGAGCTCAGAAGGCATAGTGATAGTAGTAGTAGTAGTAGTAGTAGTAGTAGTAGTAGTAGTAGTAGTAGTAGTAGTAGTAGTAGTAGTAGTAGTAGTAGGCTAGATCCAGGAGGTAGGCTAGATACAGGTAGGATAGGTCAAACATCAGGTAAAAGATGACGGGAATGATGGTTCGATGCTTTACTGTTCAAGAAAGAAAAGAAAACTCTGATCGGGAAACCACTATAAGTAGTAGCCAATATCCCCGAACCAATAATGTTCCGTGAACCCCACGACAATATAAATTGATTCTCAAGGAAATATGCAGAATGTCATTATGTCAAACAAGCCATGCAAGCCTTTGATTTGATATATAAGGGGAAATAAATCTCTGAAGATGAGAATATCACTTGAACACGATTTCGAGCCGTGTCTCTTATGAGTCTTATCAGCCTCTTCGCAAGCGATCAGCTAGATACACATATACCGTGTAGAGAGCGCTTCTGAGATTAATAACTGATTCGTCAACATAGATCTTATTGAGTTGAGAATTACATTCAAGTTCAGTCATTCTAAATGTGAGATTTAATATCTGATTGAAGTTGAAATAACAGTCAAAGTAGAGCAACTGGCAGCCCCTCAATATGTCTGTCAATATAAACCTTTTATTTTTCTCCATCGAGAAATTGCTGCATTCGTTTGACTTATGAGAGTTGAAAGTGCGGCATGTTTCAGACAGAAAACACAATATTCGAGGCAGGCAAGAGTTTAATCGTAGACAAAAGAATTGCATTGAACGGGCAGCGTTTTCGATCTTCGTACTAGATGATTCTGACAGTGATCGTTTCACTCATTCTTGCCAGTTAAGAATTTACTCACTGCAGTCAAAGCAGAGTTTGACGAAATCATCAATGATCAGACGTTTCTTTTTGTAAAAATTGTAGATGTGCCTTTAACTTTCGACCGTCGATTTGATGTAAAGAATGAGTCTCATCAGTCGCTTTCTTAGTTGTCATAGAAAAGATTCAAAGGTGAAAACGTCACGAATTTATCAGACTTTAGCTTATGGTTGATCATCAGACATGTGCACTTTTTCGACTTCAAGCTTGAGCGAAAGAAAATCTCGACAATCTGTTGACAGAGTGCAATCATATCACGAAGAACCAGTTCACGAAAGCGATTGTTTACGATACTGCGAAGCTTTCATTCATCGAAATAAATCTCGTGAAGGTCGGTTCCGCCGCCGGCCTTGTTAGACATGTAGAAATCGTCAAAGATTCGCTCATCTTTGTATTCATCATGCTTCATTCTCTGAGCCGTCGAATAGAGCTTGTCTGCAGCTCGGATCAGTCCGGAAGATCAAATGAATCGAGGAATAGTGAGAACATGTCGATAAGGTACAGACCTTCAGCTCTGAAGTCGTGGTCTGGATGGTCGAGGGACGAAGATATTCAGCGCGAACTCTTAACTTTCTGAGACGTCGGCTGAATGTGTCGGCCTTCTTCATCTCTTCATTGAAGATCATCTAGAAAAAGGGCTTGTCAAGCACACTTTCGTTCTGTCGAAGGTGATACATCTCGTCTTTCGGAGGCTCGATCTAAAGAATTTCTTTCATGGTGCTGTAAGTAGTAGTCTCGAAATGCATGATTCGCGATGACTCTGACGAGCATCGTGAGCACTAGATGGCAAAAAAGTGGTCGAGGCTCTAACCTCTCGTGGACTGAGTGTTTCGGCCTGTTCATCAGATCAATCGTCAGCAAAGCGGTGGCGACTCAGATATTTTGAATGAGTAGACGCAAACCGTGTCTCGGGTGTCAATGTCATGTTCTTAGCTTCTCGCACGACTTGAATAGCGAATTCGGCTTTCCCGTGTTCATTGCGAAAGACTTCAAAGAGTAAATTGCACGATCGTCAGCCTCGACATCGAGAGCGCGGGAAATTGATAAGCCACGGGATACCAACATTTGTGACGGACTGTGTCGCTTCGAGAGATATGAGGGAAGTATGTCTCCAACCGGCCGTGAAGTCTTTTCAATATTGGAGGACGTTTTTTTCACCAGCCGTGGGATCATCGTAATAAACATCGATCCCGTACGCGATCATCCTCACAAAGTCCTTCAAGGTCTTCAAGACGTACGAGTCAGCGCCAGAGTGGCTCTGGGCGTATCTGTTTGAGGTAGGATGGTGTCAGGTAAATGGGCTTCTTAAGGAAATGACAAGGGGCCAAGGGAGTAAACCTGCCCATTCCAGAGGCCTAAGGCCCGCGCGTAGTTTCTCTCGGTCTTGGGTTCAAGATGTTTCTTGACTGCAGTGCCATTGGCGATGGCGTTGTTGGTGTCAGAACCGTTCTCGCGAGCTCGCTGAATGAAATCCTCCGGAGACTTCTTCTTCGGCATTGCCGACAACAGCCGAAGCAGTATGGACAAAGCGAAGAGCGTGAACATAAGGAAGAGAGGGGGAAAAGAAGAGATAGATAAGGAGAGATGCCCAGGTATCGTAGAGGTATGTCTTGCAAGAAGCCAAGAAGGCGCGCTGAAGGCGTACTGCGAGACGAGTGGCAAAACAGTAGAGACGAGGTAGAAAGGTAGGAGAAAGGAGCAGAAAGTACGAGGGCAGCAGACAAGGCTTTATACGCAACAGTCGGGGGAGAGGGCATGGCGTAGTCCATGCATCCAGTTTTGCACCTTTTGATAGGCCTTGATCTTACCATGGCCCTCGGGCCTCACTCGAGATCGAAGGAATCTGCCTCGTTCAAGACACCTCAACGTTCATCGCCCCTCACGATAGACGATTCATCGAAGCTCTGCCAGAGGATCATTGCAAGTAGGGATTGCGATTATACTGCATCTGACCCAATATATTGATCGTGTATGTTACATGTGCGTATGGATCTTATGGAAGCGAAGAGGCATTAGCAGAGGCTTCTCGATAAGAAAACTTGTTGCGAAATTACGAAGTGATTTCTCCTTCATCCATGCGCGTTAATAAAATCCCACCGGTAGGAAATCGGGATGTGCTAGTCTTTTCCAATCTCAAATTTGCGGTATTGCCTCAATTACATTCTGCAGATTTCCATCACTAACCCAAAACCTTTTGATGCTCAAACCGGCCCTCCCGAGCAAACCCTCCCATTGAAGCTGCGTCCGTTCCATACCTCCAAAGCACATCATATTAATATCCTGCAATGCCACATGTCGCGATGCACCTATTTCCGGTATCACAGTGTCTGTGATCAGGATGCGCGAGCAGGAACTCATAGCTTGAACCGTATTACGAAGAATCGCAAGGGAGACGTCGTCGGACCAGTCATGGAAGATGCGGCGGAAGTGGTAGACTAGGGCCCCTTAGAATACCCGAAGATTGCCCCCAGTCAGTCAACCTCCTCCTTTCTCATGAGGGAGAAGAAGAAGAGTCACGAAATCGACACCAATGCCAGAAGCTCGAGTGTGCTTACCTTTAACTGGCTGACGCTCGAAGAACGAGGCAGCCATGGGCTCAATGAAGCTGGGCAGCCCACGAGCTTTCGCATCGTCAATCACGTCGTGCACATCTTGCAGCACCATCCTCCCCATCAACCCTGGAAAGGCCGCCTTGATCGCCTCCAGCGCCTGGCCTCTTCCCCCACCCACATCCACAATTGCTACATCCGATTCCCTTATATCTTCTTTCCCAAGCTCCTCATCAAAGGGATAGGGCCATGCGCTTCTTGTCGCATCGCCAACTGTTGCCAATGATTGCATACCGCTATTGAAAATTTTCGCACGTTCGGGATCCTCTTTCAAGTATTCCCAGAAACCGAGACTGGTATGGTGACCAAATTGGAAAGGGCTGTTGTTGTAGTCGGTTGGGTTTTGATACTTGGTGGACTCAAGGAAACGCGGCATGGTGTACACTCCCTGGCCAAGGAAGTCGTACATTTGCTTGAACATGTCGCGGTTTGCGGGGATGACGAAAATGGCGGAAAAGGCATTTTGCGTGTAATGTGAGGGGGGGGTCTCTTGGAAGAGATGAGTGCTCGTGCAAGCTCGCATGACTCGAACTAAACAGATTGGGCCTCTTATCAGCGATGAACGGTCGAGTTTTCCACTCTTAGAGGTGCCTTTGACTCACTGAGAAGACGCTCGTCAACCTTGAGTAATGCGGAGAGGTCTGTCACACTGATGCCGCCACCAGAGAAAGGTATCTTATCGAAAATGCCCATATTGAGAGCGGTCCTGATGGCAGCATTTTGAGCGGTCTGAATGATGAAAGCAGTCAGTGCACATTTCCAACAGTTATTTCTTGCTTTTTCCATCCATACAATAATCATACATGAGTGGCTTGAAAATACAAGTTCTCCTCTGGCTCTCTGGCTGCGATTGCAAGTCTCTCGGCATTTATGACGAGAGCTTGACGATCAGAGTTACTCAATACAGAGCCCGCATTCGTCAACTTGTTTACGACTTTGCCTATTGCTTGGGCGAGTCCCAATACACTTGCGTTGTCGGTGGGCATTTTGAGGCATGGTGTGTCAATCGAACAGAGTTTGGACACTGGCGAGACTGGAGTAAAGCGATCGAAAGTGTAACAAACTAGCGATACATAACTTACATTGTGCTAATCCTTTAAAACGGTCAGCCACAAGTGGCGGAAGCTTACATGGTGACATGGCGACGACAGCTTACTCAATACTCATCCACCATATGGTGATAGGTATCCTCCTCCTATTTCTGGATTATTTGGCCACATCAGTAGGTAGGTATTCGTCCATCGAAAATAAGCCCTGCTGCTTTCCATCACCTCACCCGGGGTCCACCATAGCGTATTTGCCTCCTTGAGTCCATGTCCCGGCAACCATTTAACAGACGCAACCCCATGTCGATGTCAAAAAAAAAATAGCAATTATAGTGCGATAAGGCGACCCGTGACTCGTGAGTCGCACACTACCAGAGCGTAAGCGGAGGGCGCCCCTACCTAGCGCATTAGAGCTGGCAGCCTGGCACATGCGCTCTATTCTACAGGTCTGGGCGCCCAGAGCGGCTCGGAGCTATGAATGAATCTAATTGTCTTTTTCTACCAGACCATTGGTCGAGAATCTATGATTCCACGCTTTGCTAGCCTCCGCATTTGCATCGTATCTAAACAGCCAAGGCTGAATCCTCGGGTGCGTCCTTTCGGTCAGGTTCAATCAGTCCTGAATTAGATACCCGAGAGTTGATTGGCTGCTCACCAAAGGTTGGCCTCATCTTCATGGTCAAACGATATCGCCAAGTGCTTGTCGCGAGACTCTTGCAATTCTCCATCAGGTAGATGGAATTCTTCCTGCTGTCGAAAAGTCTCCTCTCGAATCTTGAAAATTCTTTCCTTCCTGATTTTCTCGTATAATTCTATTACTGCGGGGATCTGTGACTTGGAATCGATCTTACCCAGCAGGGTTCCGAGAGTAGCACCGTCTTCAAGGGCTCTAAGTAAAAGAGTCCTGGAATAAGCAATCTCATTCCCGCAATGTACATGTAAAGCGCCACAAACCACATAAAGTTCAAGAAGGGACAGCCTCAGTCAATACTCACGAATTAGCTCCTTGAGCCATGTAAGGAAGGATTGGATGGCAAGAGTCCCCTGCCATGACGAAAGTCCCTTGCTTGGAACTCCACGGCTCGTCAAGTTGGAGATACATCAGTCGCCACTTGTCGACTTTCTTAACATGTGAGAGAAACTTTGTGAGTAGAGGATCCCACCCTTCGAAAAGCTTCGTCATCTCTCCAAGATCTCCCTCGGCTTTGGCTGTGTCCTGCGGTAAGTCGTCAGGAACCAAAAGCACGATGTTCAACATTTGGCCACCGAGAAGACTGTAAGCTACGGCATGAGCTCCCGGGCCCAACCAAATACGGATTCCAGGTCGAGTAATGATATCCCGAAGCTCTGCATCTTGCTTCACTTGATCGGCTGTTAGGACAATCCTGTAGGCGAGATCGCCCGTCGGCTGAGGAAGCAAAGGCTTTCCGAGAAAAGAAATTCGCGTAGAGGACCAGAGTCCATCGGCTGCAATGATTAGATCACCCTCCCGTGTATGGCCGTTCTTACAAATGACTGCTGGTCTCTCAAAGTCCACATCACAAACGCGAGAATCGAAAAACAAGCGAACTCCGAGTTTTTCTGCTCTTGTTGCTAGTGCCTTTTGCAGATCAATGCGATGAAGACACCATATTGGCTCTCCGTACCTAGTCTCGATCTCTTCACGGTAATAACCTCTATAAGCCAAGACTTTCCGTCCATCATATCGAATCATAGAAAGGGTTTCCGGGGTCGCTGCTTTTGACGTGAGTTCTTCGGTGACGCCCCATCTTCGGAGAATTCGAACCCCGTTTGGCGTGATTTGGATCCCGGCTCCAGCTTGATGGAGCTGAGGTGCACTTTCAAAGACTGAAACTTGGTGACCCTCCAAGGCGATCGAGATGGCTGCCCCGAGACCACAGAGTCCTGCCCCGATAACAAGGACGTGACAAGTAGGACGCTCCATGGTCGAACTCATGCGCGAAAAGCGAACAGCAAGGATGGGAGGTCAAGCCTGTTATAGGTTTCCCATCAAAGATCATATAGAAAGTATGGATACCATAATTAAGCGATCAACCAAATGGGTAAAAGAGGGCGTTCTGTGGTCGAGAAGTCCGAGATACATCAGGTACATAAGGTACGATAAGGCACAGTGATGTCACTAGCTTGGCTAGAGTAGAGGATGCTGCTGCCTGGACCTCGGTCCGCGCCTGAGAAAGGCTTTGTTCATGGCCCTACTTCAGATTCAACGGTCGAATTGATTGTCGATTTTGTCGTACCTTGAGAACCACTATGGCACATCTTCCCAGCCCTCACATCATGCCTCTAAGCAAGCACTCAACCCAGGGAACTACGTCTCATCCGCCTGATAGTAATATCGAGCTTGGGCCCGTAGCACAGCTCCTGACCATCGACGTTGGACGCCTCCACGAGGGAGACGAGGAGGAAGCCGCCAAGCTTTTCAAAGCTGCCAAAGAAGATGGTATCTTCTATCTCGATCTTCAAGATCGGCGTTCTATGGCAGTGATTGACACAGTCGATGATGTTTTTGCTCTTTCAAAGGACTTGTTCAGCTTGAGCGAAGAAGAGAAGATGAAGTATGATATCGATGAGCTCGATGCATTGAAGCTGAATGGGTAATCAGCCTCCGCACAAGCCGGCTACAGTGATAGTGCTAACAGACCATTTTCAGATATAAGCCAGTTGGCCGTAATTTTGGTGGTAAGCAATTTCATACCTTGCATCTTCAAAGAAGTAACACTGTCAGGTCTCAATGGCAAGCGTGACGGCTTTGAAAGTTATACCGTATTTCACCTTTCTATTTTCATGTAACTTCCTTTCCTTAAGTATGCCATTTCTGATACCACTCATCCAACACCTCCAGATCCCAGGCAAAGCCCATCTTGACTTCTCCTTCGCCCGTCCTTCCTTATTGACATGCCGTCTTCCGTCTATCACCACCTTCTTCACTCAGACCCACCAGATCCTTGCTCTCATTCTCTCGTCCCTATCTTCCTCGCTGAAATTACCACCAAACGCCTCCCTCACCGATCTCCACCGCATTGACGCCTCCTCCCCGGACATACTCCGCCTTCTTCACTATATCGCTCAGCCTGTTTCCAACACCGGCGTCCCCCAGACCCCTCACACGGACCTCGGCTCTTTAACGCTACTCTTCACGAAGACACCCGGAATGCAAGTGTTGCATCCGCATAGCACAGAATGGGCGTTTGTAGTCCCTAAGCGGGGCTGTACTGTTGTCAACATCGGAGACGGTATGTCACTCCAGCGCCCTGCTTTTCTTACTATACCGCTCCCAGTTCTACGTCTCTCCTACCGAACTCTGAATTGCTATGGTAGCCAGAGCAAGAACGCTGATATTGGAGACCTGCGTGCCCAGGTCTCACGATGCTTACAGGAGGATTATTGCATTCCTGCCTCCACCGCGTCAGTCCACGTCCCGGCCGGGCGATGGAGGAGCGGTACAGTTTTGCGTATCTGCAACGCGCGGAGGATGATGTAAGGATGGAAGCTTTGCCCGGGTTTTGTAATGAGGTGGTGGGAACGAAGGAGGTCCATACCAGTCGAGAATGGTTGGAGAAGAAATTCGGCGTGCTGAGACGGAAGACATGGATGGAGGAGACGGAGACTCAGAGGATTTTGACCGGTAGAGCGGATCTGTTGACGGTTTAGATGAGCTGCGAGGTTACGACTAGGGATTTTTGGATGACTGACGTTATTCGTTGGCGATGAAGATTGACGACGATACTATGTCATTGTGTATGCACGGCCTATATAAAGCTTCATTTCCTGACGGATCAAAAGGGTTTTCTGAACTACGAACATATCTGCATCTCGTGGAGAGGAGATTCTCTCTCCTCTTCCTCCAACCAGGAAAGCGGGTATCAAAGTCTACGGGATGGGTTGTCGACAACTACGATCCTGCAGTCGATGATATTATGACTCAAAAATACCAACTTAGCTGCCATTCAAAGGCGGAAGACAAAGATTCGAACGTCTGTGATTTTCTACGTGTAAAAGAAGTACAATTTACTTCTCGACAAGTTTGGTGGGCTCTTTTGGGTGGAGAGAGCCAGCTCAAAAGTCAGGCGGGAATAAGTATGGATTCATTCTCAGGGGAAACAATAAAGTAACATCGAGAGCATTATAATTGCTCGTCTGGGTTATTCTCCTATCTGAAGTACAGGGGTATCCACCGCGGTCATGGCTCTATTCCATAGATCTCGTAGCACAAGACTGACTTCCGCGTAGGAGCTCAGTCTACTTTGAGCCCCAAGGATGTCCTTCCGGACTTAACTTCGCATTGAGGAATCCCAACTCTGTCAATTTGCCTCCGCTGATTTCCGATGCGTGGGCATACATCTCGTCGACGTTAGGGTTAGGGTTAGGGTTAGGGTTAGGGTTAGGGTTAGGGTTAGGGTTAGGGTTAGGGTTAGGGTTAGGGTTAGGGTTAGGGTTAGGGTTAGGGTTAGGGTTAGGGTTAGGGTTAGGGT
>JAABUY010004318.1_pt1 | contig 15004 bp, 16 predicted proteins | sample 5560271 | NCBI WGS metagenome assembly JAABUY01 (sample SAMN10711886, study PRJNA513374) | rock metagenome | isolation source: Antarctica rocks | place: Antarctica: Victoria Land, University Valley
AGGGGGGTTGTTTATGAGGGGCTATGAGAGGCATAGCGCAGGCAGGGAAAAGGGGGGTATGAGAAGAGAAGAGATGAGAAATCAAAGACTCCGGGACTAAACATAGGGACGTAGCATGCATGTAGTTTTCTGATTCCATAGCTCCTGGGTATTTTTGAGACTGAAATGGGATTTTTGGAGTCGTTGCAACTCTACGCAAAGCTGGTCTTCTACATACATTAGCTTTGAGATTATGATTCCTTTTCTTTTTTTTAAAAAACGCAGCAGAAAGAAGATTTTCGAAAACTACTAGCGTTTATCCCATTCATATGTATATATTACTGTTTACGACTCAAAGGAACAGGCAAAAAACTCGCATCTCTCTCACACCTCCTTTTCGAAATTATCAAATCCCCCTCGTACCGTCATTTCTCTTCGCCCTCTTTACCTCATCACACCTTACCAAGCCTGCCGGGGCCCAATCAACCCCTCCCACCCCGCTACCCGTCAAACCGCCTCATACCACGCCCCCTTCCCCTCCCCACCACCCTCCTCCATCGCCGCATTAGCAGCCAACCTTCGATTGACCTCGGGCATTGCATCTTCCGCGATCTTCAGGAGCAGCTGAATCATTTCTACGCGTGCGGTTCAAAGGAAGGCCGTTAGCACCTCTGCATGTATGTGTTGTTTGTAAGTTGGGTGTTGAATTGTAGGTTTGGCATGAGGGGAGGGGGAGGGAAAGGGGGGGAGGAAGGGTATTTTGGTAGGGGGGGGGTGAAGGGAAAAGGGGACTTACGTTCGATAAAGCCCGGGTTGGGGGTGATGGATTCTTGGTGCTGGGCTGTGAATGTGGTGAGAAGGGCTTGGAAGGGGTTGAAGGGGGCGTCGGGATCTGGGTGCTGAGAGGTTGTCTGGGAAGACGAAGATGTGTATTGCTGATGGCTCGACTGTTGCAGGGATTCTGAGGATTTTAGGATTGCTGTTTGCTGCTGCTGATCTGCTTGGTGCCTGGATTTGGTAAGTTCTTGGGAATCTGACTGCTGGGAGTTGGATTGCTGGGGGTACGGTTGCTGGGAGTTCAATTGCTGAGAGTTCGCCGGCTGCTTGTAAGTGCTCTTTGGCTGAATGTTGCTTTGCTGCAGGGCTGATATTCGCTCCTGCGAACCTTCATTTTGCTGGATACTCATTTGCTGCTGAGAGTTGGGTTGCTGCTGACGCTGCATCCGTTGCTGGCCTGTCGCTGGCGGTTGGGAATTCGATTGCTGTTGAGAGTTCGTCATCCGTTCATGATTCATTAGCTGATGAGGTCCATCGAGCTGCTGGGCCTGCATCGGCTGTTGGGGACCTACATGTTGCTGACGTAGTCCTTGCTGGGGAGCTTTTTGTGGCGGGATTTTGCCTTGATCGGAAGAAGCACTATCAGAAACCTCGTGAGGGCACAAATGAGGTTCATGACCCTGATGGCTGCATGGCTGTTGATGAACTGCTTTGTGGGGACATTCGCGAGGTTCGTGCGGCCTATGACTGCATGTCTGAGCGTTCTTCATGTGAGGACATGTGTGAGCCTCATGCCCATTGTGATTACATGATCGTGCTTTCTGCTTATGTGGACATGAAGAATCATCATGCCCCCGGTGATTGCAAACTTGCTCACTCCCTTGGCTCTTACTTTCTTGATGAAGACAGGCCCGAGGATCGTGCGGCTGGTGGGAACAAATTTGCGCATTTGCCTTGTGTGGGCATAACTGAGCTTCATGTCCCTGATGATGGCACGACTGCTCTCTCTGCTTGTGGGGGCATGATTGCGGCTGATGGCCTCCATGGTTGCATGAAACGGGCTCTTGCTGCCCTTGTAATTTACTCGACGTGCCTATAGCAGCATGTGGTTGTGCTGAAGTTTGCTGAGCCCCAGAGTGAGCCGCAGCTCCTTGAGGAGATACAGAATTCTCCGGTTTTCGAGAGCTATGTTCCTGGTTCGGTTGAAGCGGTCGATTACCTTGCTTCCTCTGATCGAAGTTCTGCAGATGAGATGGCTGAATTTGAGGGCGATCACTTTGTGTCTTATTGCTTACCTGGACTGCATTCACAGTGGGCCCAGACTGGTTTTTTTGCATATTCGACATTGGCTGCTGTTGCTGTTGTTGTGTCTGCTGTCGGTTCCCTTGATTCATGTGGTCCACATTTGTCGGATGAGGTTGCTGATGCATTTGGGATCCGGCTTGGGCCATGGCAGCCGTAGGAAATATATTCGCAGTAGGTCTAGATCGATTCTGCTGCAAATTTGGCCCTTGCCGTATCTGCAGGGGTGGTGGTTGATGAGGCTGATTTACGAGGTTTTGATTTGGTCTCAAACCCGGAATATTTGAGTTAGGTCCTAGTTTCTGGTTTGAAAATGGAGGGCGTGGTCCCAGAACCTGTGATGACATACCATGCATTCCACTGTTGTGCGGTGCCATAGATGGGCTGTTGGCAAGTCCACCTTGAAATTGGTCTTTTCGCTCACCAGGCCGAGCATTGTAAGGGGCTCCGGCCGGGCCATGAGAACTTGGAACCGATCCATGAGGACTTGCTGTTGGTTGATTGGGACTCTGCCTAATTACTCGTGGATTTGGGGCTAGTCCACCAGGTATTACACCAGCTCGCGTAGGAGCACTAGATCCTGCTTGATGTACGGCTGGCATATTGGCGTGGCCACTACCGGCAAGAACAATGTTGGGTGAAGCTCGGCTCGGCCCACCTCGAACAGGGCCTTGTGTTTGGTTTCCTGATGTACTTTGCCTCCCCAACGCATTGTCCAGCCCCTGGATGCCATTGCGCAATGCCTGCTTCGAATATTGTTCGCCCTCTCGGGAACGTTGTTGCAGACTAGTATTAATACCCTGCAGCTCATGCTTACCTTTTGCAAGATTCTTCTCCAATCCGTGACCGGCCAAGGCATGCTCGATTTCTCGTGCACCTGACTGAAGATCGCGTTCCAATTTCGATTCGCCGTAACATACATCTTGTGAGACCTTTCCGTCCAATAGCCGCCCCACTTCCTGCTTACCTGATAGCAGAACACTTCCGAGGTCGTGCTCACTTCTCGGAAAGTCTTGGACTATATTGCTGCCCTGGAGCTCCTTTTCTACCTTTCTCGCACCAGCTTGGAATTCTTTCTCCAAGATATGCTCTCCAAATCCCAATCCCATTTTCAGACCTTGCTCTGTAGATTGGAAACCTTGCTTGACGACAATCTCACCGGTTTCAAAGCCTCTTTCTAAAGCTTCGACGCCAGAGAGAACATTCCTTTCTGGGCCATGCTTCCCAGAATTAATTTCACCCTCTAGCTCGCTTTTACCGGAATGACATTCTCCTCGTGCGAGAATTCCAGGAGGTTTGAATTTATCTCCCAGGCCTTCCAGACTAGACTCAATTATTCTTTCTGAACCATGCTCACTCGATTGTACTTCTGCCCTGAAATGGCGCCGACCATCTTCGTAGGATTCTTTCAGAGCCTGGGCTCCATACTGAAATCCTTGTTCCATCGTATCTTTGCCACTTTCGAAGTCCTCTCCCACACGGGAGTTTTCTTCGCCGCGGGAGTTCTGATCCAAAGAGTGCCCATCAGAAAGGCCATGTTGTGTTCCAAAGTCTTCTTCTACCACATGATTTTTACTCTGGATACTCTGCTCTTCATTAATATTGTATGATTGAAAGCCTTCCTTTAAACCGCGATTATCGATTAGAGGGTTATCTCCAAGAGTTTGCAGATATTTCTTCATGCTAGACGTATATTCTGTGGAAATTTTCGATTGAGGGTCTTGTACTTCATCATGAAGCACGGACAGTCTTTCTCTATCGACGACATCAGACAGCGCGCCGGAAAAACGAGTAGGTTTGGAATGCCGAGATTCTTGGAAACTTCGATCGTCTAATGGCTGCCCCTCATCGGCTCGATAATTCGAACCTGTAGTATATTGCTGATTTTGGATTGATCCTTCTATGCTCCCTTCTATTTCCTCCGAGTTTTCTGTCTTAGAGACACCTGCCAGCACGGCTAACATGGCCCATCGCGAGCGTGCTTCGGCACTAACCACAGGCTTTGGGGTCCTTCTCACTTCGATAGAAGAAGTGAAGTTCTCGAACGCTACTTTCCGACCGGACTCCTGCAATTGCGAGTTCGTGCTGTGGTCATCAATGCCGTAGAGCTCCGACGAATAATCAGAATGAGACACGTCGACAGCTTCAGTGTGTCGACCGGAGTCTTGGTTCCGCCCCGTACCTGGTTGCTGCGAACCTATCAGTTGGCCATTTAGCGAAGACTGCAATGATGATTGATCCATATAGCGTGTTGTATCGGCTAGATCCCCAGGGCGGTCAGAGTTCGCAAAGGTACTGACTAGCCCTGAATTCTGCTTGTAGAAGTCCTCGTTGGGCATCTCGACCGTGTTCTGGCTATTCTCGGATGCTATTTCTTTTGAAGAATTGATATGTGAACTAGCATTAAATGTTGAGCCAAAAGACCTTGTTTCCGTAAAGGTCTGATCATCCATCGTAAAGGGCGACTTGCTCCTTGCTTCAACAGCTGCCGAATAATTCATGAGAGAAAACGAGACCGAGAATGTCGGGGGTTGCTTGGTACGGCACTGTTTGGTCTTGGAAGCAGTATTCTCGATCCCAAGCAATGCGCCACTCCATCAGCACTTGTTCTTTCAGACCTACTATTTCCATGTCAAAACCTTCAGTATGTTCAACACTACTGTACGAGACTCTGGACGCCATCTCAGCTTACATCGCCATTACAAAGCGTTAATAATAACTATAACGAGAGACGAGAGCAGAGGAAGCTGGAAGCATAACACGCGCCAATCAGAAGACTTGGCCTGTTTCACTAACAACGGTGATCTGATTCAGCGAGCTGACTGAAAGTTGACCTTTCCCACTATGTATGTCCATAAACTTAAGCGTTGCGCATGTCACCTATGTAGTGAACCTAGATTGCGCCACAGAGTCTTAGAATACCATGCAATCTTACCAGCCACTCCGCACTGATGGGATGATGTGGGATGTAAGAACGCAGCACGAAGAGTAAGCAGTCCACATACCTTAGCGAGGAGAGGAGAGGTGAGACTGTATTTTGTTTCTCGAGCGAAATGTGCCTTGCACTCATGATAGTTTAATTGACCAAACTTCGGCTTATTTTATTTCATTGGTAATTGTGTGCTCTCTTTCGCCCTTATAGCATATATAGCAAGACTCTCAAGCCTGTTTTCATTCTCCCATTCCACAAGCTCAACAGTTTCACAAAATTCATCACGGATTCCTCCAATCAACTTCCTATCCCTAGAACAAACTCTCATAGACGTTCCACCTCAAGAAATTCACTGGCTCGTCACCTCATACTTCAGTCCCAACTCTCCAAGAGAATGTCTCAATACGGCAATCAACAATACGGCCAAGGTGCCCAAGACCAAAGCCAGCAAGACCCATCTGCTGGGGGTTACGGTCAACAAGATACCAACGATTATGGACAAGATCAGGATGCTCAACAAAACCCACCTGCTGGTGCGTATGGGCAAGAAGATCCCAGCCAAGCAGGCGGCGACCCTTCCGCCTATGGTCAACAAAACCTCAACTCCCAGAAGAACGGTTATGGCGCGGTGACTACCAAGCAACAAGGTGTCAACGGCGCAATGACACAAGGACAGCAGGGAAGACAGGGACAGCAAGGACGACAAGCCATGTCTGCCAAGCACGCCGATTACACCCCAGAACATCACGACGCCGTTCATCACGCCGGAAAGCTCGCTAGTAAGTATCACCCTATCCGCAGTAGAGACTCGATCAACTAACAAATTCCCACCACAGAGAAGGGTTTCACTTCACAACACATGGACGCCATTGTCAAACTGGGAATGTACGGCTTGGGCACCTTGGCCAACACCCACAGCCTAGCCCCCGAAGCTCCTCACCCTGGAAACGTAGAAGAAGAACCTATGCAATGACGGCCCCGGGCTTTGGTGCAGATACTGGTATATTTTGAGAGCTGGACGACGCGCCATATCGTGCTGGGCTGGGGGCTTGCTGTTCTGTGCTTGGCTATAGCGTTCTTGTCGTTGGTTTTCCTGTTGTTCATGTTTCACGTATTTCTGCTCCTTTTGCTCGCTGCGTTGTACATCCGTCCGACGATCCTGAAAAAGCGCAGATAGAAAAGTAGAATATTCAATATCTCAGCCGATTCCAAATCTAAAATATTACATTAATTTACATTTTTGTGCAAATCATAGGAATTTGAAAGAAAGCTGATAACTTCAAAAAATCCGTGAACTCACCTATAATCCCACATACCCCGTACAGTCCAACTATCGCCTTGAACCCTGTGATGTTCATCACCAGCCTACCTTTCCAAAGCCCCCCTCGCCAAACCAAAAAGCCATCTCACATAACATCCTTCACTCCCACAACGCCTCTCATCCCGCGAATCTCACTTTTTTCTAATCCACAAAACCCAAGATCCCCACAAGTTCTTACCTGACATCAAAACGGATTTCTCCGCGCTGACTGTGCAGCGACCTCATTGCCTTAGGTCTGCGCTTATAGCTTACTGTGCTCGTACATCAGTTCTAAGCGCGAGAGGCTGAAAGGAATAACTTCTATAGTCTATTTTCTTTGAAGGGAGTTTTGGAAGAAAGGTCGATTTGGTGGAAAGCAGTCGATCGCTTTTGCTTTAGTTTAAAGTAATAGATGCTGACGGAGATAATGAAATTTGTTGGTACAGTAGCTAGTGCTTGCGAGCTACTCGTATGCACGGGGTTTCCGCGCACTCTAACTAGAAAGGTTAGTTACAGATAGTATCTCGGGGCACGCTAAACCCCGGGATACTATCTGGTGCCCCGGGATACTATCTGTAACTAACCTTTCTAGTTAGAGTGCGCGGAAACCCCGTGCATACGAGTATCTGACGCTAAGGAAACGGAAAATAATCGCCAGATTCTGATTTCCTTCTACTCAAAAATACCATTCCATCAACACCGCCGGCTCCTGGCCTCACCATGACCCCGACTTCCCACCTCCCGCGAAAACTACTCCCGGTGCACTACAGGAGCCTTGACCCGGACAGGGACTGCTGGGACTGGTGCCCTTCCTGGTCACTAAATGAGCCAATCCCCCCTTAAGGGACATGTTCAATTAATGGGAGATTTATCAGCTGGATCTACCGGTTGCCCCTTACCTTGGGGTGCGTTTGCGGGTGACGAGAGCCGCCTTGAGTGCCTTGCGCTTTCGGTTGTGACTGTTGGGGGAAGGCACTTTGGCCTCTCTGCACCTGATTGCTAGATCCGCCCTGGGATTGGCCAGCGCGCCCTTGGTTCCCTTGGGGTTGGCCGAAGCCAGCTTGATTTTGGCTTCCATGCTGTTGGCCATAGTTGCCTTGGCTTCCCGAAGACTGCTGGCCGGAGCCATTCTGGCCTTCTTGCGATTGGTCGCCAAAGTCACCTTGGTTGCCCTGGGACTGATCGAAGCTGCCTTGGTCCCCTTGTGACAGGTCTGTGCTGTAGCCGTCTTGGCCTCCTTGACTTTGCTGATCTCCCTGGTTCTGCCTATATCCATTTTGTCCATTCCGATCTCCGTTGGGAGGGATAACGGTCCCGATCCGGGGGGTGAACTGTGCGCTTACTTGTGCGGTTGTAGTTCCTGGCGGTGCCTGCGAAGGCGGTGCTTGGGGAGCCGGCGGCTGAGCAGGTGCTGTGGGGGCAGCTGGTGCTTGGACATAGCTGACGCTCACGTTGATCGGACCAGCTGGAGCGGGTGGTGGTGGTGGTGGAGGAGCTGGAGCTGGAGCTGGAGGACTTCCACCCAGGACGCCTGTTAATATAGGTCCGACAAGGGGGCCTATTAACGCGGGAAAGAGCCCTGCCATTTTGGATATGATCGCGTTGATTTGACAGTTCAATGATTCGCAGAAGTCTGAAAACAAAACCTAAGGGTGTCCAGGTCCGAAATGCAGCGCGGCCAGATATATTATCAAGATTTACACGGTTGCGCCAACAGAGCTGGGGCTGATGTCGTTCCCATCGTGGCGTTTATCGCATCTTAGCTCGAATGCAGCAAGTAAGCCGTAGAGATTACGATGAACGGTTTGTATGACATAAAATAACATTGTATGACAGGCGTAAGGTTTGAATTCTGGAAGCGGATGAGGTGAGTGTTGTAAGCTTATCGATGACCTAGTTGAAAGACTCAATTAAGCGAGACGTCCATCGATATCTTGCTTGCACTTATCTAAGGGAGAAGACGAGTATTTGAATATAGGTCTAATATGCCGACCGTCGAGCCGATGTCCTTGCCCTCGCAGGCATGTAGTTCCTGGCGAAGCTCGCGTCCCTAACGTATTTGGGCACAACGGTACGTATAATCATAGAATGGCAAGGATACTACATATGCCTCACATCCTCAGCAATTTATTCTGGGCTCGCAATATGACATGAAAAGGAATAGAGACGGTGCAACCGGTGTAGGCGTAGGCATGAGTTAGCTCCACAATCAGAGAAGGTTCAACACCAAAGCGAACAGCGACCAAGTACAGAAATCGAGATGCTCTGTAAAGGTAATCATATAGTTATATAGTCATATCGTTCGTTAATGAGACCATCTAACCCTTGATCTCCATAAACGTCGGCCTCTAAATCGACATAAGGAAAGAAGAGAATTTTATATACGGTTTTAAGACGAAGAGCGTGGGAAACACAATCCTTAGGCCATATGTGCAGAACCGTTGGGAAACCTCCCAAACAGATCTATGGTTCCTTTCAGAGAGATGTAAGTATGAGGTCATGAACGGAAGAGCTTGCCGGTGTCTCGAATGGCCAGCTCTCAGCGATATAGAGACTGACTTTTGGAGGGAGTAAAAGCGATAGCTTAAGATATTACCAGCGCCTCGTGTACCAGGTGCCTATGCGATCGTCGCTTCCTGAATCTTCTCGATGTTTTCGTTCCGGATTCCGCAACAGGATTAGCGCAGGTTCCGGAACACTTCTGATATATGGAGATGTAGCCCATCGAGCCCAGAGCGCCGCCACAGACTTGCTTGCCATTGCCCGAACAGGGCATATTGCAAAGCCCAGACGCGACTCCAGCACCATTCGCGACATTCATGGCATTGTCGCACCAGCACTGGTTACCATCTTCTAGGCCAGCCATGGAAAAGCCCAAGCCACCGCAGAATGTTATGCACGATTCGACTGACATAGGGACGATATTTGATGTGTAAGCATTCTTGCTCGCTTTGGTGAAGACTCGTACTCCATTCACCATATCGGTGAAGCAGCCAACATATTGCCATTTTTCGGGAGTCATATCAGTATGCTGAGTTACTGGCGTGCTCAACGAAGTTGTGGCGCCACATCCTGTTTGTGAATGAGCTTCTCCAGGGCCATACTGGATGTCGTTGCATCCAGGTAATTTATCGAGCATTCCCCAGATTGGCTCATCGACAGACGGAGCAATGGAGCAACCGTTCATCTCAGAGTTGGAGTTGATGCCTCCTGGTACCGAAGGACACTTGTCCACGCGTGCATCCCCAGAATTACAGGTGTTGATCAAGGTCGCCAACGTATTTGTATCCCAACCACTGAACTAGCAAAATGTTAGCCCCGCTTATTATGATTTCAGGGTTTTCCAAGATGAGACTCTTACAAAATCACCGTGGAGACCATATCCAGTAGGGTCTCCTTGCGCCAGAACCCATGGGGTTGAACCAGTACCCTCGGTCCATTCGCCAGCAAATGCGTGGACATCCCAGTAGACCTCAACATGCAATTGTGGATGGTGTTTCCACCCAGCTGGGCAATTCTTGCTGCCTCCTGAGGCGCCCACACTGCTCGAGTATTGCATATTGTTCCGGTAATTCGACAGACCAGCTGACGGGTTGTAACATGATGGAAAGTAGATATCGTATCGCAATCCCGTCCCGGTAGCGGTACAGTCTTTATCGGGGAAACCGACGCCTGTATCCGGAGAATTCGGGTTTTGTGAAGCATAAGCACCAGAACCAGGACAACTAATTTGAATCGGTTGAATCGCGCCACGTGCAGGATCGATATTATAATTGGTGTTCTGTGGTTGAGAACGCATGAATGGATCACCAACCACAATTCGAAGACCTTGATCGAAAGGCACCATATTGTCATCAGTTTGTTCGAAGCTGGTGTAAAGTCAACATGCAAATAATCGAAACTAAACAGCTAATGGGACGAACATATAATAAACATTGAACTGGGTCGCCTGTACTGGGACAAAGCTACCATTTGATGCATGGAAGAATAAGCTCGGTATCCAATAGTTGCTGAGGTCGTTCTTGACCTGACTAGATGTGCACGTTGACTTCATGGCTTGAGTGTCGGACATGGTTGGCAAAAAAGCATTGCCGCCAATGACCGTATGGACACTGTCATAATATTCGGAGTCAGTATTACCGTATCGGGTTACAGGATCAAGCTTTATAGTAGATCAAGAGAGAGAAGAGGGAAATAAAAGCTCGATGTGCTCCGAAAGACGTCGAGAGATTCGGGATGAGGCTCAAAGGAGGGAAATGTGAGGGGAAATGATGAGAATGTAAGTCTGGGAACATACTGCGCTGATACCGTCCCCGGGCTGATGATAGGGTCTTCACGCCCAACAACGACAGGGTTTCCGAACCCAATGACAGTGAACGACCCGGCGTGCCCTGGTGTAACTGGAGCCGGACACATCGCAAGCGCAAGGGCTAATATGCCTCCTCCAGAGAAGCGCATGATGACGGGAATATAGAACGAGATGGATGAAGGTACTTTGACACGGATTTCAAAGGATTAGGTTTCGAGAGCCGAATTTCGGTCTGGCTTGAATAATTACCAACGACAACAAGATGAATGAATGAAGCTTTTTTGTAGAAGGAATATAATATAGGAGCCGGAAGTGGGTAGAAGTCGCAGACCTCGCAGCTATTGAAGGAAAGAAGGGTGGCAGTTGAATAGAAACTCTTGGCCCAGGGTGATCAATGTGAAGGGTGTGGGTCTTGAGGAGACAGAGGTACAGGTATATATACATCAAAAGGTAACGGCGGTTCCCATCGGTACAGGGACGGAGATGGTGTGAGACGCCCTTGTGCTAAGAGTTCCCCTCTCCAACGGCCTGAGCTCACATGAATGACAGTACCACACCATGCCCCATCCTGGTTCCTAAGTCCCATGGGATTTGCTGTCGTCGTAATGCTCCTTTTTTTCCCTTGATGCCCCGCGGCCGAGAGCTGCATGTCGTAAGTGATAGATGATAGATATGCAGATCGGGTAAAATTGTGCCACTGTGATTGAACAGACCACATTGAGCACGGATCACTACCTTATGCACTTGTTCCTGTCCTAAAGCCGTTGCTCTTGACCCAGGAACCCGTCAGTCAAGACTAAACAAGGGTTCGGCCCTATCTTGCATAACATCGATTGGCCCGGCTAAACATGCCATGCCCTTAGCGGTGAAGGTTAGGTGGAGTGCCATGATGCTGGCAGTCGAGCAGGGAGTTTCAGATAGCGCCACCATCTCATTGATCTAGATCTTTGTGATTGACTTTCAAAAACATCATGCATAAATGCTGGCTGCATGGGTTTGTGGTCGATGCCTACCCTCCCTACCAACGACTGATCAATCGCGCATTTCTGATAAGCAATCCAAGCAGGTGCAGCGCAGAACGTTGTTCTCGTCCCATGCAGATATGACACCATCAGCAGATGACCAGCTTCCTGGATCCGCAACAAATGCGCGAGTAGCTGTAGGAGTCTGCACATAGCCAAAAAAATTGCGTTTCTCCGTACCCAACGCTGGGATGGTGACAGATAATTTTTGCACTCGCGTTACTCTTGCCTTAGATGCCCTCTTGTCATGGGCTCGGCAAGTGGATGAGCTCGGACTTGGACGTGGTACTGTACCCTCACATTGAGGAACATAGAGCCTGTTCCGCATTAAAGGAATGACGCTGTCTGGATCAGTAGAATCATATCCAGCTGCTTATTTGGAATTGGGAAAACCGCTACCTCGGTTTGTTGAGCAAGCCGTAATCCTTGTGAGTTTATCTATATCGAAGGTTCCGGACTTCGGCGATGGCGACTGTAGAGATCTTCTCAGGGCGACTGTAGCTTGGTTTTGGGAAAGTGCCCATAACCTCCCCAAACAGTAGACAGTATGCCGATCTTCTTGTTCGAGGTAACAAATGATGAAGCACACACATTGACCACCGCAATTCATTCGCTCCAGAGTGGATCCAAGCATCTCGATGCTCATCAACTCCCTCGGTACGTTGTGTAACTCCAAGGACCCAGCAACAAGGGAACATGATAGTGTCCGCTGTGTGGGTGCACAAAGAATCTGATTTCCACCTCAGGAAAGAATGTGTTGCCCTCTCCGTAGTATGCGCCCGTTTCAAATTTCAGACTCCACACCATCTTCCCGTCTTCGTGTTCGGCCAGATTAGCGAAGATTTCTGAGAGGCTAGGACCTTCTTGTACGTTCCAGGTGGAAATGCGTCCGTCGGACGTGGTGGTGGCTCGGAAGGGATTTGACGGTCCCAGTGGGCGGATTAGAGTAAGGGAGACATTGAGGAACGGCGCAGGGCGTCCGGTAGTAAGGTCAAGGACATGGCAGGTTATAGGGTCACGCTGTGGATTTGGAGCTGGATGGGGAGTAAGGACTGCAGCGGTCGTTGTGTTCATTATGTCGTCGTTATTTTGTGTCTTCGTGAAGCTAGAGAGCACTTAAGTAGTTGAATGTCCAGACGTCCGAGGTGCCTCACAGCGACGATAAGGCTCTAGAACTATTAAAAAGGCCGTCGCTCCGATAAGGTTATCGGCCAAGTGTAATACAAGGACGAGCCTAGGCCCTACGTCACAGAAGCCGCGAGTGGCCTTGATGTGTCGCACTTTAGGTACTCTTGATAGTAGTGAAGGTGTCTTACCACTTTATATTGTCTGAGGTAGAGCAATACCTTCGTTACCAAGTATTCCAATCGAAAAGACTAGAACAACCAAGACTACTATATCCTCGGTTTGTGCACGACCCATATTTGACTCCACATTTCAAGGCAGTACCGTCAATCTAACCTAGACGAAACAACAACGAGAGTAACAGGCTTGCGATAATTCTTACTTCATAATGTCTGCTGCAGCTGTCGACGCTGGTTCCGATACACTTGAGCCTACCTTACAGAACATCCTCGACCAGAAGTCACTGCGCTGGATTTTTGTTGGAGGTAAAGGTGGAGTAGGAAAAACCACAACTTCCTGCTCACTCGCTATCCAACTTGCCCGTGTTCGCAAATCCGTCTTGCTTATCTCGACCGACCCTGCGCATAATCTTAGTGATGCGTTTAGCCAGAAGTTTGGTAAAGAAGCAAGGCTGATCGATGGCTTTACGAACCTAAGCGCAATGGAAATCGATCCCAATGGAAGCATCCAAGATTTATTGAAGGAAGGGGGAGAGGGTGCGGAAGAGGCTATGGCAGGCCTAGGGGGTATGGGAGGCATGATGCAGGATCTGGCGTTCAGTGTGCGTCTCCGGATCTTTAGCTGGAAGACTACGAGCTACAATACTAATATATGAGGATATAGATACCTGGTGTCGACGAAGCGATGTCTTTCGCCGAAGTACTAAAGCAGGTCAAATCGCTTTCCTACGAGACCATCATCTTCGATACAGCCCCCACAGGCCACACTCTTCGGTTCCTCCAATTCCCTACTGTCATGGAGAAGGCGCTTGCCAAGCTCTCGCAATTATCAACTCAATTCGGACCCATGCTGAACTCGGTTATTGGTGCACGAGGTGGGCTTCCTGGTGGGCAGAACCTCGACGAAGTCCTGCAGAAGATGGAGTCTCTTCGAGAAACTATAGGAGAAGTCAACACCCAGTTCAAGAACGCTGATATGACAACATTCGTGTGTGTCTGTATTCCAGAATTTCTGTCATTGTACGAAACGGAGAGAATGATTCAGGAGTTGAATTCGTACGAGATCGACACGCATTCCATTGTGGTGAATCAGTTATTGTTCCCGAAAAAGAGCAATGTCTGTGAGCAATGTAATGCGAGAAGAAAGATGCAGAAAAAGTATCTAGACCAAATCGAGGAGCTCTATGATGAATTCAACGTTGTCAAGATGCCGCTTTTGGTGGAAGAGGTGAGGGGCAAGGAAAAGCTGGAGAGGTCAGTGTTTATAGCCAAGTACTTACCGTCTTTGTTAGCTAACTATAGCATCCACTTTAGCTTTAGTGAGATGCTTGTACATCCTTACGAGCCGCCAGAGTAGTTCGGGTGGGTCTGAGCAAAGAGGCTGCTAGATTAACGACGTGAAGGAGTCTCTTATTGTTGACGTCTTGCAGTGTAGAAGCACTTAGCCGTTATGGTACACACCTATTCCTTGATCTTATGACGCAGCCATCCAGGCATTCCATCGATTGTGAGCCTAAGAGTATCATAGAAACTGCAATAAACTAGAAAGATCCACTGTTATAAGATGAGACCGTTGGCAGTATATTAATATTCAACAGGGCTGGCAACGAGATTCATCTGTACGTGATGCCGGCTACGAACCTTTTGATTCTATTCTGTGTCCGAATAGAAGTCAGAAGAGTCAAGAGATCTCAATTCGACGCAGTTCGAACGATGTTAGAACGTTGCGTGGTCAGGAAAGTCGTCGTGCAGAGTTTTCACCCACGCGACAACATCCTTCCTAACAGTCACAATCGATCTACGAAGAAGATTAATGACATGTCGATGTCAGTAAGAGATGAAAAGATACTACTAGTGAAAAAGACAACTCAGATGAAGAGTCTGCGAGTTGTGACTACAAGTGATCGAAGGATTTGCGATTCGTCGACTGCGTCGATATCGAAACGTCTTCATCACATCGACAGTGTCGTCGAGTAATTGATGAAAAGATATCAGATAGAATAGTCATTTCAAGTATTGAGAGACGTGATTACAGTGCTCGAAGAAGTAGTGACTCGTCGATCACGCTGATATACTGAG
>JAABUY010004320.1_pt1 | contig 15002 bp, 15 predicted proteins | sample 5560271 | NCBI WGS metagenome assembly JAABUY01 (sample SAMN10711886, study PRJNA513374) | rock metagenome | isolation source: Antarctica rocks | place: Antarctica: Victoria Land, University Valley
CTGCGCTCGGTCATCTCCTCCTCCCGAAAGCACGGGATCAACATCCTCCGCGCACTCACAATGTCACCAACCGAACTCCTACCGCTCCTCTCGGCGTAACGATCGAGAGGGAGTGCTTGGGAGTTACCATTAATCTAAATTTAATACGATGCTCGGCGACGGCCCGGACCATTATTGTGTCGGAATGGAATTGAGGTGAACACAAGTGTTTATGGGGAGTGTTGGGAACCTGGGGCAGGCTGCCTGCTCGTCCTGGGCTGACCGGTCCGGTTGATGGCTGGCCACAGGGTAGCGGGCGTGGTGCGGGCCCAGGTGGCCGAGTGTGTCCATTGCCGCGTGGCGCGTGGCCTTGCCCGTGACGGTGCGGACGGCGTTGGGCGCCCCCCTCGCTTAAGCCTGGCGCGGTTGCGCGGGCCATGGCGGCGGCGCACAAGTGGCGAGAGCCTGCGCAACCGCGCCCATGCTGTCGCCCTGCGGATCGAGGCAGGCGACCGACCATCAACCGGCGACGGTGGCTACTAGGTCCAGCCAATAGCCCGGCGCAGGAAGGTGACGCCGAGCGCCGCAAATGTCGCCGCCTCGGCGTTGTCCTTGCCATGGCCGTGCCCGCCAGCGGCAGGCTCATAGAACGAAGCGTCGTAGCCCATCTCCTGCAGCTTCGCCGCCATCTTGCGCGCATGGCCGGGATGGACCCGGTCGTCGCGCCGGGCGGTGGCGAGCAGGATCGGCGGATACGCCCGGCCTGGCGCCGCCGCGTGATAGGCCGAGACATGCCGCAAGAACGCCCAATCCTCCGGCACGTCCGGGTCGCCGTACTCCGCCATCCAGCTCGCGCCCGCCAGCAGCTTCGCATAGCGCCGCATGTCGATCAGCGGGATCGTGCAGAACAGCGCGCCGAACCGCTCGGGATACCGCGTCAGCATGTTGGCGATCAGCAGCCCGCCGTTGGACCCGCCCTCGGCGGCGATGCGCCCAGGCCGGGTTACGCCGCGGAGCACGAGGTCGGCCGCGACCGCCGCGAAGTCATCGTGGCTGCGCGCCTTGAACTCCCGCCGTCCGGCGTCGTGCCACCGAGTGCCGAACTCGCCGCCGCCACGGATGTTCGCGACCACGGTGGTCCCGCCGGGTTCGAGCCACAGCCGCCCCATGCCGCCTTTGTAGGTGGGCAGCATGGAGATGTTGAAGCCGCCGTAAGCCGTGAGATGCACCGGCGCGTCCCCGGTCAGGCCGGGCGGGCCGACCTGGACGTAGGGGATGCGCTCGCCATCGACGGAGACCGCTTCGTGCCGGGTCACGACCAGGCCGGCCGCGTCGAATGCGACGGGTGCGCGCTTCAACACCTCGGGCTCGGTGCCTGCCAGTAGTAATAAGCTCGGTGGCGTGAGCGGGTCCTGCACCGCGCCGAGCAGGGTGCCGTCCTGCTCCATGTCCTCGGCGTCGAGCGGCCAAGCGGACACGGTGCCGATCTCCGGCAGGCCCGGCAGCGCAGCGTCGGTCCACGTGCCCGGCGTCACGACCCGGTAGGCCGGCCGAAGGTTGTCAAGGATGTTGAGCACCAGCCGGCCATCCGACCAGAAGAAGCCCTGCACCGAGCGGCGTTCCCCCGGTTCGAACAGCACCGCGAAGTCCCGGCTCCTGGCCAGGAACGCCTCGAAACCAATGCCGAGCACAGTGTTGGCGGGATAGGTCCGTTCGCCCACGGTCCAGGGCGTCCGCGACCGGACCGCAAGCCAGCCACGGTCCCATAGCGTCCAAGCGTCGCTCGGCACGTCGAGCTTCCGGTCCGGCCCGGCACGGGTGCCGATGTGGACCTCCGCGTCGAAGAACCCGGTCCGCGCGACGAATATCAACCGGTCGAACTCGCGATCGTATCCGCCCCGGACCGATATATGGGCGGGATCGGTCTCAAACAGGATGGGGGCCTGGGCCGGATCGGCGCCGCGGTCCCAGCGCCGGACGGTGCGGGCATAGCCGGAACGGGTCACGCCGCCGAGCGCGCTGCTGAGCAACACCGTGTTCCGGTCAAGCCAGACGGCCCCACCCTTCGCCTCAGGCAGCACGAAACCGTCGGCGACGAAGCTTCGGGACGGGATATCGAACTCCCGCACCACGACCGCATCGCCGCCGCCGCGCGAAAGGCTGAGCAGGGCGCGGTCATGCTCGGGCGGCAGCGTTGCGGCGCCCTGCCATATCCAGTCCTCGCCCTCGGCGACAGCGAGGGCGTCGACATCGAGCAGCGTTTCCCAATCCGGCTCGGGCAGGCGGTAGCTCTCCAGCGTCGTCCGCCGCCATAGGCCGCGCGGATGCCCCGCGTCCCGCCAGAAGTTGTAGAGCAGCCCGCCGCGCCGGGTCGGGACCGCTAGGTTGTCGGAACGGTCGAGCAACGCAAGCAGCGCCGCGCGGTCGCGCTCAAAGTCTGGTCCTGCGAGGCGCGCCACGGTGGCCGCGGTCTGTGCGTCGACCCAGGCGAGCGCGCGTTCCCCGTCCACGTCCTCAAGCCAAACCCAGGGATCGTCGTCAGGCCGTTCGAGGCTGGGCAGTGCGGACATGCGAGACTTCCCGACGCTTGCTCAGCGGATTAAATGGACCCGCACCCGGCGGTCAAGGCCAGGCGGTCATGATCGCCGCCGGCCCTGCGGCCATCTCAAGCGGGGTGCCGGGCCAGAGCTTGGTGTCGTCCCAGCGGAACACCTGGATCGAGCGCTCCATCATGTTCTGCACCAGCACGGTCCGGCCGTCGCGGGAGAAGGCGATGCCCTGCGACCAGCGGCCGGTCGGCGCCTCGGCCACCTGTTTCAGTTGCTTGTTGGCCAGCGCGAACATCACGAGCCGGCCATGGTCGCGGCGGAACGGGTTTTCGTCCGGCTTGGTCGTGCCCTCCTGCGTGCCGACCGCCAGGTACCGGCCGTCGGGCGACCACTTCAGCCCCTCGGGCGACCGGCCGACCGAGATCGTCTGCACCGTCCGGAACGGCCGCGCCGTCAGGTCGATCAGGCTCACGGTGTCCACGTCGCCGTCGCCGCGGCCCATGTTGCCGACCGCCGCCAGCGTGCCATCCGCGGTGACGTCGATGGTATAGGGCGCGACGCCGGTCGTGATCGGCCGCTTGGTGAGCGTCACCTTGTCGCCGTCGATCGCCAGCACCTGCACCATATTGTCGCCGTTGCGCGTCACCAGCGCCGATTTCCCATCGGTGGTGAACGCGATCCCGCTCGGCATCGACTTCGGGTCGATCATCACCGTCCCGGCCGCGGCCAGGCGCCCGCCGTCGATCGTGAACACCGACACCGTGCCGGCGAAGCGGTTCGCCACCAGCGCCAAGGCGCCGTCGGGCGAGATCCGCACCGTGGTCGCGCCCGCGCCGGCGTGCAGCGTCTGCACGACCTGCGGCGGCTTCGTGGTCAGGTCGACGACCGAAACCCGGTCATCGGGGCTGATGCCGGCGGGGCCATGCGGGTCGGCCTTGGTGGCGGAGGTCACGATGGCGAAGCTTTCGTCCTTGGCGATGGCGACAGCCATGGGCGGACCAACGACGCTGCCGGGCACGTCCAATGTCGCGACGACCTTGGGCGGGTTCTCCTTCAGGTCGATGACGCTCATTGTGTCGGCGGGGGCGCCGGCAGCGGCAACCTGGGCGCCGTTGTCCAGCACGGTGTGCGCGTCGTTGGACGAGACCGCGATGTCAGCGTACGCCGGCCCGGCCAAGGCCGACACGGCAAGCACGCCAGTCAACAACACCCGCATCGTCATGCCCCCAATCCCTTTCACAAACGTTACGCCGCGTTGCGCCGGTTCACCAAGCCCTCGACGTGCTCGGCGATCGCCATGGACGAGGTGAGGCCGGGACTCTCGATGCCGAACAGGTTCACCAGGCCGCCCAAGCCATGCTGCGCCGGGCCGGAGACCAGGAAATCCGCCGCGGGCTCGTGGGGGCCGCTGATCTTGGGGCGGATGCCCGCGTAACCCGGTGTCAACGCGCCGTCCGGCAAGCCCGGCCAGTAGCGGCGGATCGCGGCGTAGAAGCCGTCGGCGCGGCGTATGTCGACGTCGTACTCCTCGCGCTCGACCCACTGCACGTCCGGCCCGAACCTCGCCTGGCCGCCCAGGTCCAGGGTCAGGTGGACCCCCAACCCCGCAGCCTCCGGCACCGGGTAGACCAGCCGGTGGAACGGGGCGCGGCCGGACAGCGAGTAGTAGCTGCCCTTGCACAAGTGCGCTTGCGGGATGGTCTCGGGCGGGATGCCGGCGATGCGCCCGGCGACATTGGGCGCGTGCAGGCCGATGGCGTTGACCAATACCTCGCAGGCCAGCTCCGTTGGCTCATCGCCGCCGACTTGCAGCCGGAACTCGCCCGGCGCCGCGGTGCCGGACAGGATGGGGGCGTGGCAGACAACGGCGCCGCCGGCATGCTCGACATCGCCCTGGAAGCCGAGCATCAGGGCGTGGCTGTCCACGATGCCGGTGCTGGGAGACAGCAGGGCCGCCGCGGCGCGGAGCGCGGGTTCGAGCCGGCGCGCGTCCTCGGGGCCGAGCCACTCCAAGTCGTCGACGCCGTTCACCGCCGCCTTGGCGCGTATGGTGTCGAGCACCGGGACCTCGGCCTCCTCGGCGGCGACGATCAGCTTGCCCAGGCGGCTGTGCGGGATGCCGCGCTCGTTGCAGTAGGCGTAGAGCATGCGCTTGCCCTGGACGCAGAAGCGCGCCTTCAAGCTGCCGGCGGGGTAGTAGATGCCGGCGTGAACGACCTCCGAATTGCGCGACGACGCGCCGGTGCCGATGCCGTCTGCGGCCTCCAATACCCAGACCTCGCGGCCCGACAGCGCCAGGGCGCGGGCGACAGCGAGGCCGACCACGCCGGCACCCATGACCACGCATTCCACCCGTTCCGTCACGCGAACATCTCCCTTCTTCAGCGAAGCAGGCCCCGGCGCGCGGCTGCGGTCAAGCCGGGCGCTCCCGGTCCTCGTCCTCACGGTCGCTGCTGACGCCTACGGTGCGGATCAGCGCTGGGTGCAATACGTAGGCGTCCAGCCGGTCCCCACGCGGGACACGGCGACGCAGCCGGTCGAGCGCCTGCCAGGCAAAGGCTTCGCGGGGCAGGGCGGCTATGGCGGCCGGGTCCATGCCGTAGGCCAGCAGCCGCCAGTCGACGTCGCCGGTGAAGCCATCTTGCGCCACCCAGGACAGCAGCTTCGCCGCGCCTTTTGCGCTGACGATGTAGCCGTCGCCGCCGGGTGCGTTGTCCTCCGGCGGGAAGCCGAGCATGGCGTCTGCCAGGCGGTGCAGGCTTGGCGCGTCGGTCGCCGCCGGGTCGAGCCGGGGTTCGAGGCGGTCGTTCACGAAGCAGATGTCGTAGCCCGGCGGCAACCCGAGCGGGCCGAGGCGGGGGGGCAAGTCGAGCAGCGGGATCACGTCGTCCTCGATGACGAGCAGGTGGCGGAGGCCATTCAGCGCCACGCTTTCCCAGGCGGCGGCGTGGCTCAGGAAGCAACCGAGCGTGCCGCGGAGCGCCGGGTCGGAGGGCGTGTCGAGCAGGCGCTGCATCGCCGGGAGCGGGAGGCGGCTGCCCTCGACGCCGGGGACGCGGAACAGCGGGGCGGGGCCTTGACCGAACAGCCGCTCGGTCCAGGCGCGGCGCTCGGTGTTGCGGTCGAGGTTCACGACGGCGATCCCGTAGGCGTCGCCGTGCGGCGGCTGCTTGGCATGCCAGGCGCCGACACGTTGGTACATGAGGGCGGCGCTGAGCTTTGCGGCATATTCCGCGTTGCCGGGGTCCAGTTGGAGGGCGGCGGCGAAACCTGCGGCGGCTGCCTGCCAATCACGCTGCTGCCGCGCAACGTCGGCGCCCAACGTATGCAATTTTGAGTCGTCCGGCCAGCGGTGCAACAGATCGGCTGCGCGCTGCCGCAGGGTGTCGAGGTCGTCCATGTGGTAGGCGTACAGCGCCGTGTAGTGCGCCAGCCACTCCGCGTCTGGCAGGCACCGCGCAGCACAGCGGAACTGCGGATCGGAGTCTGGGTAGTGCAGCCCGGCCTTCAGGTCCCGCTTGAGCTCAAGCGCAAGTGTCCAGTCGTCCGGCTGTTGCTTCAGCAGGGCGCGCCAGGCTTCGACCGCACGGCCATGTGCGCCGGCCGCCCTAGCTTCGAGGGCTGCGGTCCGGAGCGCATCTGCAGTCGGCATTGGATGGTGCTCCGTACGGGATTCGAACCCGTGTTACAGCCTTGAAAGGGCTACCATATGGCACAATAGCGGACAGGTGTGAACGGCTTAGGCCATTGATTTTTTTGTATTGTCATGGAAACTAAATGGCCTTGAACAGCCGTGGATAAGGGTGGATACTCCCCACCTATCTCCCCACTCCCCGGACCCGTTCATGCCCCGTGCCACCGCCGACGCGCCGCTGACCACCCGAGCCGCACGGGAGCGACTGGCCATCCGCAAGGAACCGTACTGGCGTTCCATCGAGGCCGGCATTGCGCTCGGCTACCGGCGCGGTTCCACGGGCGGCGCATGGCTGGCCCGGGCGCTAGACGGCGGACGCTACCGGGAGGAACGGCTAGGCCGTGCGGACGACGCCTTGCCGGCGGACGGCGCGGGCGTGCTGGACTTCCGCCAGGCGCAAGCGAAGGCGCTGGCGTGGGCTGCCCGGGTGCGGCGCATCGCCGCCGGGCTTGAAGCAGACCCGGGCAAGACCCCGGCCAAGCCCTACACGGTCGAGGAAGCCGTGGCGGACTACCTGGCCGACATGAAGGCCCGCGGCGCACGTAGCGTCGGCACCACCATCACCGCCGCCAAGGCCCACATCACCCCCACGCTGGGCACCCTGCCCGTGGCACGCCTGACCCGCGACAAGGTGCGGGCCTGGCACCGCGCCCTTGCTACGGCCCCAGTGCGGCGGCGCGGCAAGGCCACGGAAGCCGACCCGGCAGACACCGACGCCCCGCGTCGCCGGCAGGCCACCGCCAACCGCATCCTGACGATCCTCAAAGCCACCCTGAACCATGCCCGCGAGGAAGGCCGCTACACTGGCCCGGATGACGCCTGGCGGCTGGTCAAGGCGTTCCGAGGCGCGGACGCCCCCAAGGTGCGCTACCTGTTCGACGACGAGTGCGTGAGGCTCGCCAACGCCTGTCCGCCGGACTTCCGGGCGCTGGTGACGGCCGCGCTGCTGACCGGCTGCCGCTACGGGGAACTGGCCGACATGAAGGCGGGCGACCTCGACCACCAGGCCGGAACCGTGAACATCCCCCGCAGCAAGAGCGGCAAGGCCCGGCATGTCGTGCTGACCGACGAAGGCCGCGAGTTCTTCGCCCGCATGGCCCGGGGCCGCGCTGGTGATGCCGTGTTGTTCCAACGGGACGCCACCGCCCAACAGGCCACCCGGACCGCGCCGGCCGTGCTGCGCAGGGCCGCTTGGGGCAACTCCGACCAGTTCCGCGCCATGGCCGATGCGTGCAAGGCAGCCGGCATCGCGCCGGCCGTCAGCTTCCATGTGCTGCGCCACACCTACGCCTCCCGCCTGGCGGCGCGCGCCGTGCCCATGCCCGTGATCGCGGCGCAGTTGGGCCACGCCGACACCCGCATGACCGAGCGCCACTATGCCCACCTGGCCCCGTCCTACGTGGCGGACACGGTGCGTGCCGCCTTCACGTCGCTGGGCATCGGGGGCGGGAGCGGCAACGTGGCGGAGTTCAAGCCCCGGACCGCGGCATAGAGTGCCCACCGTTGCGACCGTCGCAGGCTGCGCCATCCGCTTCTACTTCGAGGATCACGAGCCGGCGCACTTCCACGTCGCCGCGCCGGACGGGACGGAAGCGTTGGTTCGCGTGTCGGACCTGTCCGTGATGGAAGGCGTGTTGCCCCGCGCCGTGCGCCGCGACGTGCTGGGCTGGGCAGCGCAGCACCAGGACGCCTTGGCCCTGGCGTGGCTGCGCTGCCGCGAAGGCGTGAACCCCGGGAGGATTGGTTGATGGATGGCATGAAGCTGCTGACCCGCATCGCACAGATCGAGGCGTTACCGGGCTACCGCTTGCGGCTGCGCTACGTGGACGGCGCGACGGGCGTGGTGGACATGGCGGGCACGGTGGCGAAAGGGGGCGTGTTCGCGGCGCTGGCGGGCGCACGGTTCGGCACCGTCCAGTTGACGCAAGGCGGCCGCGCGGTGTGCTGGCTGAACGATGGCGGCAACGAGGTGGACTTCGACGCAGACGCCTTGCGAATGCGGTTGCAGGCGGACCAGGCAGCGGCGGAGTGACGCCCGGACCTCCTGCAATGGATTATCAGCGTTCCCACCGTTCCGGGCGTTCCAGCGTTCCGCACCCGGCGGCAACGGGCATTGAGGGTGGCGCGGCGGGTAGTAGTGAGACCAGCCGCGCCTGCCCCCGACACCATGAGGCATACGATGAACAAGGCTCTTGTGACCGTTACCACATCCCCACCCACACGCCGCAACCTGGCCGGCGCCGGTGCTGACGCTGGCCGTCTGAACTGCCCGGAAAATGCCGGCGTTGTAGGGAGCGCACGGACATGAGCGTCATCACCGGCCCCCAAGGCAACGCTGACACCGCCAAGAACAGTGACGAGCCAAGCGCGGCCGACTGGCTGCCGCAAGCGCATTTCGGCAGGGTGATCGGAGCGCCAAGCCCGCCGGTGGGCCGGGACGACGAACCCGACCCGGACGACGAGGAAGTCCACCCGGCGCCGCCGGACGTGGTGTGGATGCTGGGGTTCGATCCGCTTGAGTTGAACAGCTCCAACTTTGGCACAGACGAACCGTTTCCCGAGGACAAGGAACCGGACGGCGCGAACCCCACCCCCGCCGCCTAACGCCATCGGCAGGGGCTAGGCTGATCCCCGAACGCCGGGCCTCCGCACCGGCTGCCCCTTTACGCAGTGAAGACAACAGTGGTGCAGCACCGTCGCAGAACCGTCGCACAAGCGAACTCCACGGATTGCGAGGGACCGCCGCACAACCGCCGCCGCAGGCTGAGGGTGCCACAAGCTTGACGCCGGCGAAGGATGCACGGGTGGCCATCGAAGCCGCTTTGCGGCGTCTGCCCCTCCTTCCTGGCGCCGACCTGGGAATAGCCCTGACCACTCTCGCGATAGTTGTCCGGCCGGCACCGCCGATGCGCCGGCCCAACGCCTTCGTCCAGGGAACGGAGGCCATGGGCCGGGCTGAAATGAGGGTAGTCGAGCGCCAAGCCTCGGCCTTGGCAAACGCGCTGGACGAGCTGCGGAGTCCCCAGATTGACCAACTCGTGCGGGGAGGGGTGGACCCCATCGGTGCGGCTGACCTCCTGCGGCGAATGGCCGAGGTGGCGCGCACCGGCGCTGCACCACGCCAGCTGGGAAAATCCGGCCGGGGTGCGCCGTCCAAGCCGCGCGCCGGTGGCATCACCCGCGTTGCAGCGTTCCACTACACTACCCTGACCGGGCTTGAGGCAACCTACACGCGGCCCACCGACACAAGCGCCCAGCGGACGCCGCATGGCCCGTTCCTGGGCCTGCTGGCCGTGCTGTTTAGCCTGGCTGGGTTGGATGCCAGCCCCGCAGCGCAAGTGGACAAGCTGCGGCGGGATAAACCCTGCAAAACCGACTGATTAACTGCCTTCGACGGGCGACGTTCCCGGCCAGTAGACCTACGTCACCAGCGCACGTTCGCGGCTGGCGATGGAGGTTTACATGTCCCAACCCACCCCCGGCGAGGCCGTGCTCCCAGCCTTCGTCACCATTGCAAACTGGTGCGCCCTGTCCGGCATGGGCCGGTCCGCCACGTACGAGGCATTGGGAGCCGGCCACCTTCGCGCCGTGAAGCTGGGGGCACGCACCCTCATTGACGTGCCGTACGGCCTGGCATGGCTGGCCAGCCTCCCCCCGGCCACCATCCGCCAACACGGCGCGAAGCGCACAACAGCCTAAACGCAAACCGCCGGCCCCCTGCATGGGAACCGGCGGCGCAACCGTTCAACTTGGGTAGTGCACCGGGCCGGCGCACTCCTGACATAGACGGCGGCGGCGCAGGCTTCAAGCACGGGGACGGCTTCACCTTTGGAGCCAACATGGCCAAGCACGCCCCCACGAACCGCCGCCGCAAGGCCGCGCCCTCGACCGCCACCTTCACCCCCGCCCCCCGCGCCGCCATGCTCGACCGGCTGGCGGGCGCCGAGTTGCAGCGCGGGCATCACCCCTCCGCCGAACGCCTGGCCTGGCGCGCGGCCGAGTTGCGGAGGGCAGCGCGGTGAACGCCCTTGCGCCTTCCATTCCCCATTCTAATCCGTTCCACAAAACCCCTCCCCGTCCGGGAGGCCCGGCCATGACGCCCTACGACCGGATGCGCTTGGAGCGGGGCGCGGCGAACCTTCACGCGCTGGAATCGCGCGCCATCGCCGAGATGCTGGCCACCCTGGCGGAGCGCGTCGGCGGCGCACCCGCCATGCTGGGGCTGCTGGCTGACTACAAGCGACTGACCCCCGACATGGTCCGCGCCGCGGCAGCCGACCGCTTCCCGCCCCGGCGCTTTCACCTTGTGGGGCGTTCCGCATGACCAACGCGCACACCTTGGCGGCGGACCTGGCCGCCCGGTTCCGGCTGGACAAGCGGGCGCGGAGCTGGGGCGGGGACTGCCCGGCGTGCAGCTACCCGCGGGTGTTCACCATCAAGCTGGGCAAGGGTAGCCGCCCCATGCTGTTTTGCGCTAACGGCTGCACCCGCGACGCCCTGGACGCCGTGGCCCGCAACGCGCTGGGCGGGGCCTGGACGCCGCCCGCGCCGCCCGAGGCTAGCAAGGCGCAAGAGGACCGCAAGGCCCGCCAGGACGCCGCCCGGCGCTTGTGGATGGGCAGCACGCCATGCGCGGGCACCCCGGCGGCGCTCTACCTGCAACGGCGCTGCATCGGCCACGCCAGCGCATCGCCCGCGCTGCGCTACCGTGGCGACTGCGGGCACCCCGAGGGCGGACGCTGGCCCGCGCTGGTGGCGCTGGTGCAGGACGCGGCAGGGCAGCCCATCGCGGTACATCGCACGTTCCTGGCCATGGACGGGCGCAAGGCCGGTGTGGACCCCGTGAAGGCGAGCATAGGCCCCGTGTGGGGCGGCGCGGTCCGGCTGGACCCGGCTCCCCTCGACCCGGCGACCGCGCTGTTGATTGGCGAGGGGATTGAAACCAGCGCATCGGCCGGGCTGCTGATGGGCTTGCCGGCGTGGGCTGCCCTGTCGGCTGGCAACCTGGCCCGTGGCGTGCTGCTGCCCCCCGAGGTGCGGCATGTCGTGATCGCGGCCGACCACGACGCCGGCCCCCGCCGGCCCGGCCAGGACGCGGCCCAAGCCGCACGGGACCGATGGCATCGCGAGGGCCGGCGGGTGTGGATCGCCACCCCGGACGTGCCCGGCCAGGACTTCAACGACTTGTTGCAGGACCGCGCCCGGCGCGTGGCGGAGGCGCACCATGGCTGACGGGACGATCCAGCCCGGCCCCGGGTTCAGCTTGGCTGAGGTGCCCACCTCGATTGCCGCCACGCCAGAGGGTGCGGGCACCAGCCCGAAGCAGCGCGAGCCAGCGCAGCGTGACCAGGTGATCGAGGCGGTGTTGGCCGCGGGCGTGACGTTCTGGCGGGACAGGGACGGCGCGGCCTACGCCACCATGCCGGCCGACACTGGCCGCGGGCCGCAACGCTACCGGGTGCGCGCCCCCGCCTTCGCCCTTGTGGTGCGGGGGACGTACGGACGGGCTAACCGCCGCACGGTGGGCAAGAGCGCGCGGGTGATCCCCGGCAGCATATCCGAGGCGGCGCTTGCCGAAACCCTGCCCACCTTGGAGGCCATGGCCTGTGAGGGCGTGGAGCGGGAACCGGACGTGCGGGTGTGCCGGTTTGACGGTGCGGTGTGGCTGGACTTGGGGTGCCCCGCTTGGAGGCTGGTGCGGGTGGACGCCGGGCGGTGGGAGGTGCTGGACGGTGCGGACGTGCCGTTGATCCGCCCCGACGCGATGCGCCCACTGCCCGAGCCGGCGCGGGCCGACCGTGGCGCGACGCTGGACACCTTGCGCGGGCTGCTGAACGTGGCCCCGGACCGGCCGCACGACTTCATGCTGCTGTTGGCGTGGCTGGTGGCGGCGCTGCATCCCGCCGGGCCATACCCCGTGCTGGCACTCGACGGGGAGCAGGGGAGCGGCAAATCCACCACCTGCCGGATGCTCCGCAAGCTGGTGGACCCGAACAAAGCCGACCTACGCGCGCCGCCCCGCGACGAGGAGAGCCTTGTCATCGCCGCCACGTCCGCCCGCGTCATTGCGCTGGACAACGTGAGCGCCATTTCGCCCGGCGACGCCGACGCCCTGTGCCGGATGGCGACGGGAGGGGGCTTTTCCAAGCGGAAGAACTACACGGACTGCGACGAGTACCTTGCGGCAGTCTGCCGGCCCGTGCTGCTGAACGGCATCCCGAGCCTGTTGGCCCGTGGCGACTTGGCCGATCGCGCCCTTGCCGTCACGCTCCCCGCCATCCCCGACGCGAAGCGCCGGCCGGAGGCGGAGGTGTGGCGGGATTTCGAGGCCGCGGCCCCGGCGGTGCTGGGCTTGTTGCTGGAGGCCCTGGCGCGGGCGCTGGCCGACATGCCGACGCTGCACTTGCCCCGGCTGCCGCGCATGGCGGACTTCGCCCGCCTAGCGTGCGCCGCGGCCCCCGCGTTCGGCTGGACGGCGGGTGACATGCTGGACGCCATCGAAGGCAACCGGGCGGACGCCGTGGAAGCTGTGATCGAGGCGGACCCGGTAGCAACGGCGGTCCGGGGCTTCATGGAGGGGCATCATGGGGCATGGGCCGGAACCGCAAGCGACCTGCTGGCCATCGTCAATGATGGCACCCCGGACGAGCTGCGGCGGGATCGGGCGTTCCCGAAGAACGCCGGGCGCTTGTCCGCCCACTTGCGCCGCATCGCACCTGGCTTGCGCCGCGCCGGGTGGGACATTGCCTTGCCCACCACCGGCGGCAGGCGCGGGCGCACCATCAGGATTACGCCGTCAAGCGCAACCGGCCAGCAACGCCCCGCGACACCCGACCCCGAACCGGGCGGCTATCTGTGACGGCCGGGAACGCTGCGGAACGCTCGGAACACTCCACACCTATTGCAGGGGGTGACGGTGCAGCGGCTGCCCTCATTGCCCAAGCGGCGGTGGCGGGGGTGCGCTTGGAGGCGAGGCCGGGCGGGCGGCTATGGGCGGACTGGCCGACGCTGCTGCCAGGGGAGGTGCGAGCCGGCCTGGCGCTGCGCCGCGCCGCGGTGCTGGCGTTGCTGGACGGGGACTGGGGAGCGCCGGACGTGCCAGCCCCGATGCAGCTGCCCGGCGTGCCCCCGGACTGGCGCGACGGCGTGGCGCTGCTGGCGACCCTGCCGGCGCCGCCCACGATCCCGCCCCGGCGTTGGGCTGTCCTGGCCGCAACCTCTGCCCGGCTGCTGCGGGACCACGGGGCGGCGCTGCACGGAGCGGGGTGGGATGCACTTCACCTGTTCGGGCTGGATGCCACCGCGCTCGCGACGAACTCGCCGGGCTGGGGCCTAGCTTGGTTGCTGGGGGAGCATGGGGAGGTGCTGGACGTGGCACCAGAGGCTGTTGGGATGCGCCAGGGGGCGGGCGGGGCGCGGCTGGCCTACCGGGCGGCCGGGCGCGTCGGCGCGGGCGGAGGTGGTGCCAGCATGGGCGCTGTAGCGGGCAAGCCCCGGCGGTTGCACTTGCGCCTGACCGTGCAGTCACGCGCGCGTATGGGCGTTCGGACTATTCGGCCGCACGTCTTCAACGTGGGCAGGCGAACATGGACTAGATCACAACTTCGGAGGGCAGCATGGCCAGGAAGCCTGATACCAAAGCACCAAAGCGCCGGGACAGCAGGCCACCAGCGACGCCCGGCCCGGTGGTGAACATAGGCGCGGAGAGTGACCGGGAAGAAGGTCCGGGCAGCCTTCGCCCGATTGGCGGCAGTGGGTCCAAGGACCTCAACAACGTCCTGGCGAACCAGGCCGTTGCTGCCCTGTGGTTGCCCGCTGGCCTGACGGAAGCTGAACGGGACCGGCGGTATCACGCCGCAGTGGTTGCCATGATGGAGTTCAAGCCGGCGGACGGAATTGAGGGCATGATGGCGGCGCAGGCGGTGGGGCTGCACTCTGCCTCGATGGAGTGCCTGCGCCGGGCGATGCTCCCAGAACAAACGATTGATGCCACTGACCATTTACGTCGCCAGGGTGCAAACCTTAGCCGCGCCTTTCTTGATGTGGTGGCAGCGCTGGATAGGAAGCGGGGCATAAGTCCGCGGCAGGTAGTAAGGGTCGAGCGTGTCATGGTAGCGCCGGGCGCACAGGCGGTTGTCGGCAATGTTCAGGCGTATATGAACACAGGACAGCATGGGGCAGGGGTAGGGCATGAGGGAGAAACGCGGGGAGAACCCTATGCACCGCCTGCCAGACTGGCGCACGACGCTGCCCCTGGCGCAGTCCTGCCTCCGCTGCGGGGCACAGACCCGGATCGGGATGCCCTGCCAGTCGCCCGCGATGGGGAACGGGCGGTGTCGGATGCACGGGGGTACCAGCACGGGGCCTAAGACGGCGGCCGGCCTGGCGCGCATCCGCAAGGCTCGGACGGTTCATGGAATGTATGGGGCGGAGATGGCGGAGCTGCGCCGGCATTGTGCGGCGCTGCGGGCGGAGGCGCGGCAGTGGATAGGAAAGTTCTAACGCTGGGTCGCATGATCGGAGCAAGAAGCTCTTACACGCCGGATAGATCACTGCATCAGGCCGCTACAGGCACGGCGCTGGGGCATCCGGTCAACCGGGTATGGGTGGGGGAAGTGCGGTTTTATGTAGCAGCCGTTATCAAAGAATAGCGGCAAATGGGGCAAAACCCCGGGCACGCACATGCACAAGAACAAACGCCATTGTTGATCGTTCATGCTAAATCGCTGATGCAGAACGCATATTTTCAGTAACGGTTTGGCATTGGTCGGAAGGCGTTT
>JAABUY010004321.1_pt1 | contig 15002 bp, 11 predicted proteins | sample 5560271 | NCBI WGS metagenome assembly JAABUY01 (sample SAMN10711886, study PRJNA513374) | rock metagenome | isolation source: Antarctica rocks | place: Antarctica: Victoria Land, University Valley
GGCAGCCTTCGTTCGGTGGCACGAGCCGGATGACGCGAGAGTGTCAAGTCCGGATCTGTGAGCGGCTCGGGGTGAGACTCCCCGGGCCGACTCGGCCGCCGCCCAGCGGCCATCGCCTCCTCGTAACGCCCGGTCCGCTCATACAGTGTACAAAGATTGCGCCAGAACAGCGCTGTGCTTGCACCCTGGGCGATCGCCTGCTCGATCAGCCGCACCGCCGTCAGCAGATCGTTTCTCCGGAATGCCAGCACGCCCAGCAGATGCAAGGCGTCCCGTTGGTTCGGCACGGCTTCCAAGATGGACCTCAACAGCTCGGCTGCGTCATCATGGCGGCCGGCCTGCTCGTATTCTGCGGCGATCGTCAAGACGCTGAGCAGCGGCAATGGAACCATGGGGACCGTTGGCTCGGACCGGTGCAGGGGAGCCGCTTCCGTCCAATCGCTAAATTGGTCCATAGCCGAGCCGTTCGATAATGGGCCGCAAGATAGGCACGGCAGGTTCAAGCTGCGGCAGGTAATGGCGATAGCGGAAGCGTGACCGGGCATAGAGCTTCTCGGTGACCTGGGCATAGCTCGCCGTGCGCGCGAAGCGGCGGTTCTGATGGAAGTGCAGGCACCCTTCGTCGAATGGCTCGCCGATGAAGTCCAGCATGCGCCGGACGCTGCTCTCCGGATCGTCCACGATGTCCTCGTAGCGGACCGGCAGATAGCGGAGCGCCATCTCACGCCGGTAGTGTTCCACGAGGTCCATGGTCAGCGCGTAGTGCCGGGCAGCCGTTTCCAGCCGGTATGCGCAGAAGAAGCCGTGGGTCAGGTTGTTGCCGAATACCGACAGCACCACGTCCAGCGGGTGCCGCAGCACATGGATCAGCGGCGCCCTAGGGAACATCAGGGCGATCAATCCCAGATGCGTCTCGTTCAGCGGCATCTTGTCGGTGAACCAGGCGGCCTCGCCCCCTACCACATCGAGCTGGCGCAGCCGGCGGAGGTAGTGGTCGCGCAAAACGTCCAGCCCGTCACGATGATCGGCCATCCAAAGTTCGGCCAGCGCCTCGGGATAGGCCAGCGGGCTGCTGAACATCCGCGGCATGGCGCCGGTGATTTCCTCGATGAACGGAAGCTCATCGCCGGCCGAAATGCGGGGATGCGCCGACAGCATCTGCTCGACCAGCGTGGTTCCGGAGCGTGGAAAGCCCAGGACGAATATCGGCTTCGGCGCCCCGTCCAGGATGCCGGCCCGCGGCAGGCTGCGGAGCCGGTCGGCGATGAAAAAGCGCTTGAGCCGCGTTGCCAGCTCTTCCGCGTGCTCGGCAAGGTAGTCATGGCCTAGCGCCGCGCGTGCCGTGCATTTGGCGTCGTCGATCGCCGAGAACGCCTCGTCGTAGCGGCCGAGCCGGTCCAGCAGCGCGCCCTTCTCCAGCAGCTCGTCCGGACCGAGGACGCCGGCAGGACTGAGGCCTGCGATCTGCTCGAATACCGCCAGCGCCTGCTCGTCGCATCCCATACGCCGCAGCAGCACTGCCCGGGCCAGAAGCATGCTGGGGTTGTTGGGAAACGCTTTTTCGGCGGCGTCGAGTATTTCGCCCGCCCGATCGAACTGCCGGTCGGCCTCCTCCATACGTGCCCAGCCCAGCAGCGTCTGCGGCACGTCGGCCGCCAGCTCCGTCGACTCGATATAAAGCTGCCGTGCCTGCTCCATCTTTCCCTGGTTCTTCAGGTTCCAGGCCAGGTTGGCGAGTAGGATCGGATCGCGGCGTTCGGCAAGCTCCAGTGCCCGGCGGTAATGGTATTCCCCAAAATGCGCCTTGTGGGCCTCCGTCAGGATCATGCCCATGAGATGATGCGCCTGGGCATTTTCCGGAGCCAGCCGTATGGCGTTGCGGGCGTGCAGCTCGGCCTCGGCCAGGCTCGCATTGTTCATCCTGGCGCTGTTCATCAGCAGCAGGGCAAGTGCATGGGTTGCCCAAAAATCGTTCGGATCGAGTGCAACGAGGCGGCGAAGCAGCGCCTCGGCGGCGCTTGGCGGCCTGCTGGACTTCCGGACTTCATACAGCACCCGCAGCGCGTCGCGCTGGGTCGGGATCATCTCCAGCAGGTCGAGGCTCAATCTCTCCGCCAGCTGTGTCCCGCCGCTCGTATGCGCCTGCACGGCGCACGCGATCATCGCTTCAGTGTCTTGTGACAATCCGGCAGGCATCCGGGCTGCTTCCGTCCAGGCGCAGCAGCGGATCGCACTCAGGCCACTGCCGCAGGCGCAAAGCGCGACTTGGTCCATTGTCCCCGGGCGCGGTCCGCACCAAGCCGGCCCAAAGGTTCGCGGCACGTCAGCCGACCGTCAGCAAGGTGCCGGATGCGCCGTCCGAGGCGAAGTGGAATACGCTGCTCCCGAGGGTGGTAGTTTGGAAATCGAGGCTCGCCGCCTGGTTCGCGGAATTGGTGAGCTGCAGCAGCCCGCTCGTATTGCTGTAATTGAAGGTCACGTTGGAAGAAGCGAAGTTCCTTAGGTCGATTTGACGGCCGCTGCTGAAATTCTCTAGCAGCGGCCCGGCATAGCTGCTGCCTCCGACGTTCGTCCCGAATTGGCTCGTGTTGTCGATCAGCAGGTTGCTGCCGGCCGCGAAGCTGATCTGCGTATTTGTCCCCAGCGCGGCGGCGACTTCCATCCTGGCGGAGCCGTCGAGCAGGAACAGGCCCGTGCTGCTGGGGTCGATGCTGGTGCCGATGGTCAGCGAGCCGCCAACGTGCAGGCTGCCGTTGTTGAGGACCGTAGGGGCAGTGTCGGCGCCGGTCAGTGTCCAGGTGGCGCCGGAGTCGACGACGAGCGTATTGAACGCGGTGAAGGCTCCGGTGCCGATCCCGCCGATGCTCGCCGCACCGCCGCCTGCGAGTTCCATCGTGTTGGCGCCTGAACCGCCCACCACTGCACCATTGAACACTGCACCCGGTGCGACTACCAGCCGGTCCGTCCCGCTATTGGCGAACCTGACCGAGCCGATCCCGCCCGTGATCGTGCCGGCATTCGTGACGGTCGCATTGCCGCCATAAACCGCGACGCCGAACCCCGCCGACGAGATCAAGCCGCCCGCGCTGTTGGTGACATTGCCGCCAACTGTGAGATCGATGCCGATGACATTCGTGCCGACGATGCTGCCAGCGTTCGTGACCGTCGCATTGGCGCCGCTGAAGACGCCGAACGAGGCGCCCAGGATGGATCCTCCTGCCGAGTTGGTGATCGTGCCCCCGCCCTCAAAATCGACGGCCGTCCCACCCGACGCCGTTGCGCCGATGCTGCCCGTATTGGCGAGGGTGCCCGCTCCGCCTTGGACAAGCACAGCCGTAACCGTCGCGGAGATGGACGCGCCCGTGTTGTTCGTGACGCTGCCCCCCGCCTGAAGCGCGATGCCATGGGGTCCCGAGATCTTGCCGGAATTGGTCACCGCGCCCAGGCCGCCGGTGACAAAGAGCCCGAACTGGCTGCCTGAGATCAAGCCGCCGGCATTGTTGCTGATCGTGCCGCCGCCCTCGATGTCGCCGCCGGCGCCGCCGGCTCCGTTGATGCTTCCCGAGTTGACCAGGGTGATCGCACTCAGGGCGGTGAAGATGCCAGAAATCTTGCCGTAAATGGACGCGGATGCGTGGTTGGTGATGCTGCCGCCGTTGCCGAGATCGACGCCGATATTTGTCGTGCCGCTGATGCTGCCGTCGTTCGTCACCGCACCGGCGGCGCCTGAAATGAACAGCCCGGTCCCGCCAGAGACGATCCCTGTGACGTTGTTGACGACGCTGCCGCCACCGCCGAGGTCGATCCCGGCTCCTGCGCCGCTGACTTTGCCGGAGTTGGTGATCGTTCCCGAGGCCTTCGATTCGACATAGATGCCCGAGCTGCCGCCGGACACCGAAGCGCCCGCGGCGTTGGTGACGGTGCCCCCCGCGGCGAGGAGCACGCCGTCGTATTTGCCACCGCTGATGGTGCCATTGTTGCTGACTTTGCCGGCGGCGCCGGTGATGAAGACACCGAACTCGCTGCCGGTGATCGCGGCATTCGCATTATTGGTGACGGTGCCGCCGCTCTCGATGTCCGCACTGGCCGAGCCGGTCGCGTTGATGCTGCCGGAGTTGGTGAGGGTTCCGGCCACGTTGCTGAAGAACACGCCAGCGACCGTGCCGGAGATCAAGCCAGTGGCGGCGTTCGAGATGCTGCCGCCGGAGGACAGCAGGGCTCCGACATGGTTGCCCTTGATGGCGCCGCTATTTGCGACCGTTCCGGCCGTGCCGGCAATGAATATCCCGGCGGCATTGGCGCCTGACACGCCCGAGATGAGGGCGCCGGCTGCGTTGGTCACGTTGCCGCCGGCGAATAAGGCGACGCCGTCATCGATGGTTGCGACGATGCTGCCCGAGTTCGTCACCGTCCCGATGCCGCCTTGGATGTCGACGCCGTCCTCGCCGCCGATGATCGAATTCGTATTGGTGACGCTTCCGCCGCGGGACAAGCCGACGCCGTAAGCGCCCGCGTTGATGAAGCCGTTGTTCACGACCGTTCCGACGGCCCCAGAGATGAAGATGCCGGAACCGACGGCCAACCCACCCCCGACCGCGCCGCTCGCGGATATGGAGCCGCTGTTCGTGACAGTGCCGCCGGCGTGCAACGCCAGCCCGCTCTTGCCCGAGATGGAGCCGGTATTGGTTACAACGCCGCTGCTGGCCAGTGATATGCCGAAGGCCGAAGCCGACGAAACCGTGCCGGCGTTGGAGATGTTCCAGGTGGTGCCAGCCCCCCGTCGATGCCGTCCGCTCCCGAACCTGTCGCGGTCACTTTCCCCGTGCTGGTGATGGTCAGGGGGTTGTCGGTGGCGGCCAGCACGACTGGGCCTGTGACGCTGCCGCTGATCGTCCTGCCCGGTGGTGAGGCCGCAACTGCCTGGTTTGGGGCCGCCGTTGCCAAAGGCTGCCGATCGACCTTATCGGATAGGTCGAGCGGCGGCGTAACACGATGCGTCACCGCCGGGGGCTTGTGCGCATGTGGGCTGTGAGGGGTTGGACGATGCGGCGGGGCGGGCGGCAATATCGGCCGAAGCTTTTTGAACGGCCGTTCAAGCAGGTCGCCGGTAATGGGTTTTGCCACCTTGATCTCCTGACTTGCCGACGTCCCTGACGCAACCTAATTGCGAGCGGCAGCACCAAGGGACGGGTGGAGCAGCGCGCAACTTCGCTGCTGGTCCGCTCGCCAATGACTGTTGTCGCCGAGCAACCTTCCCCATCTGCATCCTGCAAATCAAACTGGCCAATCGGTCTAGATCGTTCGGCAGCCGTGTGAATTGGCAGCTGCCCGACATGTCAGCTGGGCAGCATTGCGGCCGAGGCGAGCGCCGCGTTCGTCGCTAGATTTTAAGTGCCGGAGGGGAAGGGCGACGCGCCGCCGCCTATTTCACGACAGCGGCAATGGGCACGCCGCGATAGCGATGTTTTATGATGCTACGCCCGACCGGATACGACCCTTACCCGCCATCCCGGCTCGCAACCTCCAACAATCCATGCACATAGCCGGCAAACGAACGCCAGACTTCCACGTGGAAGCGCGTCTCGCTCTGCCGCCAGAGCACGATTTCCGCCTTGCCGAACACCGTCCGCGTGCACATGCCGGACGGGAACGCCGAGCTGTGCAGGTCGAGCGGGCAACCCGCCGCCAGGGCGTCCGAAGCGCCAGGCCCGTCCAGCGTCAGCCCAACCTGCCTGTGTCCGATGTCCACCACCGCCGCACCCTGGACCGCGATGGCCGGGTCCAACGTGCCCGGCGGCCCGAGCAGCAGCCACTCGTCGGGTCCTAGCCAGAGCGCCGTACGCTCACCGGCCGATGCCACACGGCAGGGCTCGACGGAGAGCGCGAACCCGAAGGCGGCCCCGAGCGACGCAGCGCTGCCGCGGAGCGATAGCCGCGCCAGCTCCGCCGCCGGTTTCACCACCAGCCGGCCGGGAACGGCGATCGGCCGCAAGCCGTCCAGTGGACTGCGCCAGGGCAGCACCTGCTGCAGCGAGTGCTCGCGCTCAAGCGTGAACGTATCAGGCATCGAGCCGCGCCCCCTTGGGATCGAGGAACACGGGGTCCACGACACGCACCGGCATCGCCCCGCGCTCCAGTTGCACGTGCAGCGTCTCGCCCCGGCGGGCGCGGCCGTCCGCCACCATCGCCAGCGCGATCGAGTGGCCGAGCGTCGTGCCGCCATAGGACGACGTGACCCAACCCAGCGACTTCGTCCCGGCCGGCGCCTGCGCCGCCTCGGTAACCTGCGCGCCCTCGTCCAGCACGAAGTCCGGGTCCGCCGTGCGCAGGCCGACCAATTGCCGCCGGCCCGGCGCCGTCATGTCCGGCCGCGCCAGCGAACGCTTGCCGACGAAGTCCCGCTTCGCCTTGCCCACCGCCCAGCCCAGGCCGAGGTCGTCGAGCGTCACCGTCCCGTCGCTCTCCTGGCCCACGATGACATAGCCCTTCTCCGCCCGCAGCACGTGCATCGCCTCAGTGCCGTAAACGCAGCCACCCAGCGCCTCAACGCGGGCGTGGATGGCGTCCCATACTGCCTCGGCGCACCCCGCCGGCACATTGACCTCGAAGCCGAGCTCGCCGGTGAAGCTCACCCGGAACAGCCGCATCGGCACGCCGAGGATCTGGCCCAGGGCGACGCTCATATGCGGCATCGCCGCCGCGCCGATGTCCATCCCATCGACAAGCGGCGTCAGCACGTCGCGGGCGCGCGGCCCCTGCACCGCCAGCACCGCCCACTGCTCGGTGATGCTGGTCAGCCAGACCTGCAGGTCCGGCCACTCGGTTTGCAGGTAGTCCTCCATCAGGGCCAGCACCCGGGGGGCGCCGCCGGTCGTGGTGGTCACGTGGAAGCGGTCGGCGGCCAGGCGTCCGACCACGCCGTCATCGAGCAAAAAGCCGTTCTCGCCGAGCATCAGGCCATAGCGGCAACGGCCCGGCGCCAGCTTGGCCCAGGCGTTCACATACATGCGGTTCATGAACTCGGCCGCGTCCGGGCCGACGATTTCAATCTTACCGAGGGTCGAAGCGTCGAACAGCCCGACCGCCGACCGGACCGCGCGGCACTCCCGCGCCGTCGCCGCGTGCAGGTCCTCGCCCGCCCAGGGGAAATAGTGCGCGCGCTTCCACAGGCCCACGTCCTCGAACACCGCGCCGTGCGCCGCCGCCCAGCCGTGGATGGGCGTGGTGCGGACCGGATCGAACAGCACGCCTCGGCTATAAGCCGCGAGCGTACCGAAGGTGACCGGCGTATAGGGCGGACGGAAGGTCGTGAGGCCCACGTCCGGGATCGCAGCACCGAGATGCCCGGCCACGATCGACAGCGCATTCATGTTGCTGGTCTTGCCTTGGTCGGTCGCCATGCCGGTCGTCGTGTAGCGCTTGACGTGCTCGATACTCCGAAAACCCTCCTGCGCCGTGAGCTTGAGGTCCTTGCTGGTCACGTCGTTCTGGAAATCGACGAAGGCACGGCGCTGCGGCCGGGCGGCGGGCGTCGGCGCGGTCCAGCGCGCGGGCAGCACCCCTGCTATCTCAGTACGGGCCAGTTTCGGTGCCTCGAACCCGGCGGCGCGCGCCGCTGCCGCACCGGCCAACGCGCCATCCGCCAGCACCTCGGCGAGCGCATGGACACCCTGGCACGCGCCGGCGCAATGCACGCCGGCTGGTGGCTCGGCGGGCAGGAACGCCTGGGACGCCTGGTCGAAATGCAGCTTGCCACGGGCCTGCGAAAACAGGTTCAGCGACGGGGTCCAGCCGCCGCTCATGCCCAGCACGTCGCAGCGGACCCACTCCCGGTCCCGCACCCGCCCGTCCAAGCCGACGCGCCCCATGATCGCGACCCGGATGCCCCGGCGTCCGCGCGTCTGCAGTACCTGTAGGCCGGTCTCCACCCGTATGCCGGCGAGCCGTGCCGCAGCCGGCAACGGTCCATCCACCTCAGGGCGCATATCGGCGACCAAGGCGACATCGACGCCACAGGCCCGAAGGTCCAGCGCCGCGCGATAGGCCGTGTCGCTCGTGGTCACCAAAACGACGCGGCGGCCGGCGGCGGCGCCATAGCGGACGGCGTAGGTGCGCACGGCGTCGGCCAGCATGACGCCGGGCCGGTCGTTGCCGGGGAACACCAGCGGCCGTTCGATGGCGCCGGCCGCAATCACCACCTGCTTGGCTCGCACCTGCCACAGCCGCTCGCGCGGCAGCGCCGGGTCAGGGTCGGGTAGGTAGTCGGTCAGGCGCTGGGCCAGGCCGATCATGTTGCCGGGATACCAGCCGAACGCCGTGGTGCGCGTTAGCAGCACGACATCGCGCCGTGCCGCTAAAGCGCCGATACGGGCCGCGACCCAATTGGACGCGCTTGCGCCGTCGATCCCGCTGGGAGCGCTGCTCCGCAGCCGTGCAGTGCGGTCGGCTAGCAGGCTGCCGCCGAACCGTGGCTGCTCGTCGCACAATATTACCCGTGCGCCCCCAGCAGACGCCGCCTCTGCCGCCGCCAGGCCAGCCGGGCCGGAGCCGATCACCAACACGTCGCAATGTGCGTAGCGGCTGGCGTAGTGGTCCGGGTCGGGCCGGTCGGGCGCGCGGCCCAGCCCGGCGGCACGGCGGATGATGGGCTCATACAGCTTGGCCCATGCCCCTTGCGGCCCCATGAACGTTTTGTAGTAGAACCCGGCTGGCAGCAGCGGCGCGGCAAGGTTGTTGATGGCCTGCACGTCGAAGGCCAACGTAGGGAAGCGGTTTTGGCTGCGCGCCACCAAGCCGTCATACAGCTCGACCGTCGTCGCCCGCAGGTTCGGCGTGCATGCGCCGCCGCCGCGGTCCACTTCCACCAGCGCGTTCGGCTCCTCCGATCCCGCCGCCAGCACGCCGCGCGGCCGGTGATACTTGAACGAACGCCCCATCAGCCGCACGCCGTTCGCCAGCAGGGCGGAGGCAAGGGTATCGCCGGGCTGGCCCTGGTAGGCGCGGCCGTCGAAGGTGAAGCGAAGGCTCATGCGGCGCCCCACCGCTCGGTATCGGTCCGCATCGCCGGCGCGTCCGGGCTCTCGGTCGACGCCATGCCGTGCGGACGCGACGCGCCGGCGACATAGCTGGCGATGAACCGGTCGGTGTAGGTGTCGCGCACCGCGTTGAAGAAGCGGCCGCAGCCGTGGGTGTGCCGCCAGCGCTCCGCGTGCTCGCCCTTCGGGTTGGTGCGCGCATACAGGAACTCGCCCCAGGCGTGGTCGTCGATGGCCGAGGGATCTGCCGGACGGGCGATGTGCGCCTCGCCGGCGTAGGTGAACTCGGCTTCCGGTCGGCCGCCGCAAATCGGGCAAGGGATGATCAGCATATCAATGCGCCACCGCGGCGGCGGCGGCCTCGTCGATCAGCTGCCCGCTGCGGAAGCGGTCCAGCGCGAAGGCTGCGTTGATCGGGTGCGGCGCGTCGTGCGCCATGGTGTGGGCGAACACGTGGCCCGACCCCGGCGTCGCCTTGAACCCGCCGGTGCCCCAGCCGCAGTTCACATACAGCCCCGGCACCGGCGTCAGGCCCATGATCGGGCTGCGGTCCGGCGTCACGTCGACGATGCCGCCCCAGTTGCGCAGCATCCGCATGCGGCGGAACTGCGGGAACAGCTCGCAGATCGCGTCCAGCGTATGGGTCGCGATGTGCAGCCCGCCCTGCTGGCTATAGCTCGTGTAGGCGTCCGTGCCCGCGCCGATGACCAGCTCGCCCTTGTCCGACTGGCTGATGTAGGCATGGATGGTGTTGGACATGACGACGCAGGGGAAGCACGGCTTGACCGGCTCGCTGACCAAAGCCTGCAGCGGATAGCTTTCGAGCGGCATGCGCACCCCGGCCTGCGCCATCACGACGCTCGTGTGCCCGGCCGCCACCACGCCGACCCGCTTCGTGGCGATCGCCCCACGCGTCGTGTCCACGCCGCACACCCGCCCGGCTGCGTCGCGCCGTATCCCCGTCACCTCGCATTTTTGCACGATGTCGACCCCGAGCGCGCTTGCCGCCCGTGCATAGCCCCAGGCGACCGCGTCATGCCGGGCCGTACCGCCCCGCCGCTGCAGCGCCGCGCCGAGCACTGGGTAGCGCATGCCACGGTCGAGGCTCAGCGGCGGACAGAACGCCTGCGCCGCTTCCGGCGAGAGCCACTCATTGTCAACGCCGGCCAGGCGGTTCGCGTGCACGTGACGCTTGCCCACCTGCACGTCATGCACCGTATGCGCCAGCATCATCACCCCACGCGGCGAGTACATAACGTTGTAGTTCAGCTCGCGCGACAGTCCCTCCCATAGCTTTAAGGCATGATCATACAGCGCGGCGCTCTCGGCCATGAGGTAGTTGCTGCGGATGATCGTGGTGTTGCGCCCGGTATTGCCGCCGCCGATCCAGCCTTTTTCCAATACCGCCACCCGGGTGATGCCGTGCAGCTTCGCCAGATAGTACGCCGTGGCCAGCCCGTGCCCGCCGCCGCCCACGATCACCGCGTCGTAGGCGGCGGCTGGCCGCTCCGGCGAGCGCCACTGCTCGTCCCAGCCGGAATGCCCGCGCACGGCCTCGCGCAGCAGGCGGGCGGCGGAGAAGCGACCTGTCGCCATCGATGGTCCCCAGTTAGGCCAGCCAGGTCTTCACGACGTCCGGATGCTGCTTCACCCAGTCCGCCGCGGTCTTGGCCGGGTCGACCCCGCTGGCCTGGTTCTGCAGCATCGCCGCCTGCTCGTCGGCCAAGGTCAGCTTGAACCGGGACAGGATGGCGCGGACCTCCGGATTGTCCTTCGCCAGGTCCTTGCGGGCGACGTTATTGACCGTCTCGTCGCCGCCGAACACGCCCTTTGGATCAGCGAGGTACTTCAGCTTGAACGACGCCCACATCCAGTGCGGCGTCCAACCGGCGACCACGACCGGCTGCTTGCGCGAAATTGCGTCCTTCAGCGCCGCCACCATCGTCGCGTCGCTGCCGTCCACGAGCTGCATCGGCGCTAGGCCATATTCCTTCATCGCCTTCTCGGACGCACGCATCAGCCCGGCGCCGGGGTCGATGCCGATGATCTTGCCGCCGAACATCGCCGCGTTCGCCTTCAGGTCGGCAATCGAGTCCACCGTCACGTAGTCCGGCACCACCCAGCCGATCTTGGCGCCCTCGATGTTGGCCCCGGCCATGTCCACCCGGTCCTTCAGCTTGGCATAGTACGCCGCGTGCGTCGCCGGCAGCCAGGCCGCAACCATCAGGTCGGCGTCGCCCGAGGCCACCGCCTCCCACATCGCAGCGCCGGACACCGGGGTCAGCCGTGTCTCATAGCCGGCCTGCTTCAGCGTTTCCGACAGGATGTTGGTGGCGACGATCGCGTCCGCCCACTCCACATAGACGATCTTGACCGGACCCTTGCCGGCTGCCTTGGCGCCCTGTCCCAACGCCGCCGTGCCGATGACGGCCGCCGCGGTTCCCAGCACTTGTCTTCTCAGCATGATACGCTCCTGGTTGTTCATCGTGGTTGGGCCCGGCGGGACACCTGCTGCGTGATCCGGTCGAGGATGATGGCGAGCACCGCGATCGCAACCCCCGCCTGGAAGCCGCGCCCGGCTTCCAGCCGCTGGATCGCGCTCCAAACCTCGCGGCCCAGCCCGCCGGCACCGATCATGGCCGCGATCACCACCATCGACAGCGACAGCATGATGGTCTGGTTGATCCCCGCCATGATGGTCGGCAGCGCCAACGGCAGCTGCACTTTTACCAATTTCTGCCAGCGCGTGGTGCCGAATGCGTCGGCGGCCTCGGTCAATTCGCCCTCCACCTGCAGAATGCCGAGCGCGGTGAGCCTGATGGTCGGCGGCATGGCGAAGATGACGGTGGCGAAACAGGCCGACACCGGCCCCAGCCCGAAGAACGGGATGGCCGGGATTAAGTAAACAAAACTCGGCATGGTCTGCGCCATGTCCATGCAGGGCGCCACCACCCGCCAGGTCCGCGCATTGAGCGCCGCAATGATGCCGAGCGGCAGCCCGATCGCGATCGAGGCGGCGGTCGACAGCACCACCATGACCAAGGTCGTGATCATCGGGTCCCACAGCCGCAGGTTCCACAGGAAGGTGAAGCCGAGCATCGACCCGATCGCCAGCCGCCATCCCGAAACGCGCCAGGCCAGCAGGCCGAACGCCAGGATGATCACCGGCGGCGGCACCGCCTGCAGCAGCAGGGTAAGCTCCGCGATCCACTCCGTCACCGAGTGGCTGATGACCCGGGTAAGCCCCGACAGCGCGCCGGTCAGCCAATCGAGCGCCGCGTCGCACCAGGTGTCGAGCGGGATGCGCGGAACGGACCAGTCCATCATGCCACTGTCTCCTCGGCCTTGGCGTGCTGCGGCACTTGGGAGCGCCGGGCCAGCGCGTTGCACACGCCGACGCGGTCGATCGTGCCCTGCAGCAGTCCGTCGTCGTCCACCACCGCGACCGGCTCCGCCTCGCTCGCGACGACGGGCAGGGCCTCCTTGATCGTGGCGGACGCGTGCACGCGCGGGCAGGGTTCGACCGCCTGGCCCAGCGCCTGGCCCCCGCGTTGCGCCTGCCGCAGCGCCGCGACCCCGGCCCGGCCCTCCAGGTGCCCGGCCTCGTCCACGACCAGCGCGCTCGCCTGGCCCGCAGCCTCCAGCCGGGCCGCAGCGGCGCCGGGTTCGTCGTGGGTGCGCAGCAGCACGGGGATGGAGGCCAGCAACGCCCCGACCTTGATGACGGAGGCCACGTCGATATGCTCGACGAAGCGCGCGACATAGGGCGTGGCCGGGTTCATCAGGATCTCCTCGGCATAGCCGAGCTGCACGATGGCGCCGTCCTTCATCAGCACGATGCGCCCACCGAGCGCGATCGCCTCGTCCAGGTCGTGCGACACGAACACGATGGTCTTCTGCAGCCGGTTCTGCAGCTCGACCAGCTCCTGCTGCATGTCCCGGCGTATCAGCGGATCAAGCGCGCTGAACGCCTCGTCCATCAGCAGCACCGATGCGTCGGCCGCCAGCGCCCGCGCCAGGCCCGCGCGCTGTTTCATGCCGCCCGAAAGCTGACTCGGGTAGTGCGCGTCCCAGCCCTTGAGGCCCACGAGCTCGATGGCGCTCATAGCACTGTCGCGCCGGGCCGCCTTGCCCATGCCCTGCACCTCGAGCCCGAACTCGACATTTTCGAGGATGGTCCGGTGCGGGAACAGCGCGAAGTGCTGGAACACCATGCCGAAGGTGTGGCGCCGGAAATTGCGCAGCGCCGCCGGCGCCATCGCGGTCACGTCGGCGCCGCGCACCCGGATCGTGCCGCCGCTCGGCTGCACCAGGCGGTTCAGGCAGCGCAGCAGGGTGGACTTGCCGCTGCCGGACAGGCCCATAACCACCAGGATCTCGCCCTCGACCACGTCGAAGCTGACCTGGTTCAGGCCTACCGCCGTGCCGGTCCGCTCCAGCACCGTGGCGCGGTCCTCGCCAGCGTCGAGCATCGCCAGCGCCTCCGCCTCCCGCGCGCCGAACACCTTGCTGACCCGGCGCACCTCGATCAGCGTCGGTCGCGTTTCCGGCGCCCGCGCGGTGAGCAGGGCGGCGGAGCCGGCGTCAAAGGCGAAGGGGGAAAGAGTCATCGGTCGATCACCAAATTTTCGAGGGGGCGACTGCAGCAAATCAGGATCATGCCTTGTTCGATCTCACGCTGCCGTATGCCGCCGCCGTGCTGCATGTCGACACGGCCGGACAGCATCCGGCTCTTGCAGGTCCCGCACACGCCGCGGGTGCAGGAGCTTGGCAGGCGCAGCCCGGCTTGGCGAGCCGCCATGAGCACCGTCGTTCCCGGCGGACAAGCGATGGCCCTACCGGATTTCGCGAAGGTCACGCTGAACGCGGCCTCGGCGGCTATCTCGGCCTCGATAACCTCGTCCGCGACGGGTCCGGGCAGCTCGTCGAAGCTGAAGCTTTCCTCGTGGTAGCGTCCGCGGTCGAACCCGGCCTGATCGAGCGAGGCGCGCACGCCGGCCATGTAGGGCGCCGGGCCACAGCAATAAACCTCCCGCTCCAGGAGGTCGGGCACCAGCAGGCCGAGCATGCGGAGGTCGAGCCGTCCGACAAGGCCCGGCCAGCCAGGCTCGCCACTCGTTCCCTCGACCACGTGCGCCACCCGCAGCCGGGGCAGCCGCCGCGCCATCAGCGCCAGCTCATCGCGGAAGATGATGTCGCCAGGCGAGCGTGCGCTGTGGACGAACACGACGTCACGGTCGTCCGCCCGGTCGAACAGCGTCCGGGTCATGCTCATCAGCGGTGTCGCGCCGCTGCCGCCCGAGAGGAACAGCAGCTTCGTCCCGGGCCTTTGCGGCAGGACGAATACACCGGACGGCCCCGAGGCGCGCAGGTGCATGCCCGGACGCATGGTGTCATGCAGCCAATTCGATCCGGAGCCGCCCGGCACCCGCTTGGTGGTGATCGAGACCGTCTCGGGCCGTGTCGGCGGCGAGGAGATCGTGTAGCAGCGGAACACCGTCTCGCCGTCGATCGGCAGCTCCAGGGTCAGGAACTGCCCGGCCTCGAAGCGAAACCGGCTTGGCCGCTCGGTCGCAAAGTGGAAGCTGCGTACGTCCGGAGTTTCCTGCGTCACCGTCCGGCACACGAGGGGGTCGTCGCAATCCACACCCCAGACCAGATGGGCGTCGTGCGAGGCTTGGACCGGAGCGATCAGCATGTGGCTCCCATAGGAATGCTGGCAGGGAATACGCCTGCTTAATCCGCTGATGTTCCGCCCTAGTCGCTCTGCCGGCTTGTTCTATCGCGACATTGCGCTTGAACGCAGCCGCCATTGCAGTAGCTAGATTTGGTAGCCTAGACGCAATACCGTTCACTTTGCGATCCGGATGGCGGCGCTGAAGTCGATGCGCGTGGTCGGCTGATGCGTGCGCGGGCGCAATGGATAGCCGCTCATCTTGCGCTTGACCCCGCGCGACACCTGCCTGC
>JAABUY010004323.1_pt1 | contig 14990 bp, 12 predicted proteins | sample 5560271 | NCBI WGS metagenome assembly JAABUY01 (sample SAMN10711886, study PRJNA513374) | rock metagenome | isolation source: Antarctica rocks | place: Antarctica: Victoria Land, University Valley
CGATGGTGGGCCGCTACCTGAGCGTGGAGTGCAGCGGCTACAAGCCCGATGGCACGCCGCTGCGCTTCAAGGCGTCCGGCTGGCAGGCGCGCATCCTGCAGCACGAGGTGCGCGGCCCGCGCCCGCCATTGATTGCGGCCAATGTCCTGGGCAGGGGCTCCTGGCGCAAGACTCCGCTGGCTGCAAAGTGCCTCGCTTCAGGGCCCCTTGACTGGCTGGTGCACCCCGCAGCACAACGTGTGCTGCTTGCCCGACACACTGCGTGCACTGCCGCGCGGCAGCTAAGCGGCCCCCTGACAGCTGCGCCACGTGCGGGCCTGCTGTGTAATGAGCCACAAGACACGTGCAGCGCTTTTGTTCTTGTGCATGTTCACTTCTCAGTCCCAGCGTGCAGCGAGCTCCACACGCTCGGCGCCGCTCGCGGCCGACACGCGTTCTGCTCATCGAGCAGTGCTTGGCTGGCTGGCATGGCTGAGCAGTGCTCAGCAGTGCCGCGCCACATCCCTGGATGCGCGAGCAGCCCTGCTGCAGCCGGCGTCAGGGCCCTGTGCTCCGCCGGGGCACAGGTGGACTGCCTGCAGGGCCGGTGTTCGTGGAGCCTAGGCTCAGCGCTGGGGCGCAGGTAAACCGTCTGCATGGCCGGCTGTTTGTGACCCCTGACCCTGGCACTGGCATGCAGGTGGACCACCTGCAGGGCCGGCTTTTTGTGGACCGCATGGAGGCCGCCACCTTCATCGCGTCCACCGTGCTCCGGGGCGCGCCGCCCGGCGGCCTGCCCATGCCGCTGGCCACCGGCGCCTGCGCCTGCACGCACGCGCTCTGAAAACATGTGTGTGAACCGGGGCTGTGAGAGCTAGGGCAGGCACTGCTTTTGCGCAGGGGGTGTATCACAATAAACTGCGGTGGCAGATTGACACACCCGTCACCCCACAGCCAGGCTCCACGTCATGAGTGGATGTGCCCGCTTCGGGTGTATAAAGTGTGCACCTGACACCGCATCTTGTGTGTCCAGTATTGAACGTATGCGCGAAATATTTTCTGTACTGGATCAGAGCAAATGAGAGGCGTGAATGATGTACAAGGTGGGTGTCTATTTTTTCATGTAGAACTGCTTTGCTGGGCATCAATGACAGGTCATCCTTGGTCATCCTGGTAGACATACGCATGCGAACTATGCGAGTCTGCCAGCTTTTTTGAGCCGTGTGAGAAACTTTGTCCCGCCCAGTGGGACGTGTTGCACACGGAATGGGCTGCAGACGCATACCCCAAATGTATGGACTGCACGCCCGAGGGCCGTGCTGCTGTGCGGCTGCGCTGCTGTATTGTGGTGGGCTTTATACGGCTTGTATGCTGAAATGGACGTGCAGGAAAGGGTTTGCTGCAGTGCGCTGCACAGCTGAGCCCAGTGCCAGCGTATCAGTGTGGGCTGTAGCTATAAACTTGAGAGAAGCAGGCTGCTTCAAGCAGGAACACTGCTTCAAGCAAGAGCACGCATGTGGCCAGCCAGGCCATCTCCATGCTTTCCTGACAGTGCTTACAGGGCAAATGGGCGGCCCATGCATGCGATGCACGTGGTGGTGAAGTGGTCCTGGGGTGCAGCATGCTCTCCTTTCACTTTACCAGCCAGCAGCCGTAACAGTACTGCCGCGTTGCAATGGCATGGTGGAGGGAGGTGTCAAAACGCCACACCATATGCTGGGGTGGGGAAATGTGCACATACATGTCAAGGGTACCTGCTTGCACAAGCACCAGAACAGCACTCTATATCTGTACATCGGCGCCTCCGTATTGATAAGCCTGCGCACTGTCAGGGACACGAGAAAACTAAAAACACAGACCATGTCATAGAAGCCACATGTCAGCCTTCTTGACACCCTTGTAACCGGACAGGCCAGGAGCCATGGCAACGTGACGCAAACGGCGGGCCAGCACCAGTCCCTTCTCTGAACAACCTGACGCATACACCCACAACACAAACCTGCTACACCCACAACAGCTCTATCACGCACGCTCTGCGCCGACCCCGCTGCCGCGCTCGGCGCGCAGTATGCGCGCGATGCGCTCGGTCTCTGTGTCGCCATACCAGCGCGGTCGCAGCCGCCGGCCAACCCCGGCGCCGCCCATTACCGCACTGCCCTGCGGCTGCTTCGGCGCTGCCGCCGGGCCTGGCGGGAAGCCCCCGCGGCCGCCCTCTGCACCCGGCGGCTCCGCCGAACCCTCGCGGGGCTCCTTAGGCTCGGGGCCGCTCCGGGCCTCAAGCCGTGCGAGCAGCCGCGCGACGGAGCCCGCGGTGATGCCGCCGCGCAGCGGCACGTGCCCGTCTGCGCGCACGGGTGACGGCGGCGGCGCGGCCAGCCCATTCGGCGCCGCGCGCGTGCTGCCGCAGCCCCAGCGCCGAGTCAGAGTGACATAGAGCACCTTCTAACCGCCTCACCAGTGCCGAATTGGGCCGTGATTGCCGTGAACACAACCACCTACTGTGCATGCCATTCGCCTGCATGATGCATGTCCTGTGCATGTCTGGCGCTCTCACTTCTTGCAGCAAATAATTGCATGGCGCCGCCACCTCAGCCGCCTCGGCCCCGGGACGCACCTCCAGAACGCGGCGAGCGCGGTCGACCTGTACGGCTGCGGCGTGGGCCTGGGCACCACGTCGCGCAGGCGCCCGCCGGGGAAGCCGGGCAGCGCCGCGGGCGACGCGGCCGGCCCCAAGCTCGGCCCCCCGGCGCCTGCCACGGGGCCGCCGCGCGGCGCGCCAGCCGCCTCCACAGGCCCCGGGCTCCGCAGCGGGCTGGCGGCGGTTGGCGGCGCGTGAGCGCTCGATGCAGCGTCCCGCCCCGCCTCCAGCGCTGGGCCGAAGGCGTACATCCCCGCGCGCGACGCCGGCGGGCCCAGGCCGCCGAGGTAGGCGGGCCGGACGTCCCAGGCGCGGGCGGGCCCCGCCGGCCCGCCGCCGCCGCCGTCGCGGTCAGGGCTTGCGTCAGGGTCCGGCTCGGGGTGCGCGGACGGCGGCGCCCGCGCCGGCGTGAACGCGACGGGCGCGGGCGTTCTCCCGGGCGCCCGCGTGGCCCACTCCCTGCCCGCCGAGCCCTGCGGGCGCTGCAGGTCCTCCGCGGCAGCCGGCGCGCCGGCGCGCGCCCCAGGGGTGCGGCACACGCTGGCGGCGGCGCCCCCCGCGCCGCAGAGAGCCGCGGGCGTAGCGCCGGGGCTCTCAGCGGGCCTGGTGTCGCGCCCGCTGCCACCGGCGGCGGCCGAGGCTACGGACGCAGGCGAGGCCGGCGCGGAGGAAGACGACGAGGAAGATAATGCTGTCCCCCGCTGTGACCGACCGCGACCAGCGCCACAGCACGGCGTCCCAGCCGTCCCGTCGCCGCGCGGGACCGCGGCCACCGCGCTGGCCGCAGACCCTGACATACCCCGTTCGTCATCGAGGGCGCGCGCAGCGGCGGCCTCCGCCAGGCCGCCCGGCGAGCGCTGCGGGCTCGGCACAGCAGAGCTTGGGTTCCTGCCAGAGGTCGCCAGGGCGGCCGGGGCGCACGCGGGCGGCGCGGGGTCGTCAAAGCGCAGCCCGCGGCGTGCACCCTGCGCTGCTGTGCGCCCCAAGCCTGTACCCTTTGCGGCCGTCCCGGCGCTGCTGAACGCTGCGCCGCCCCACCCCGCCTGCCCCTCACCTCCAGAGGCCGCGTGGTCCGCTGACCCCTCACCCGCGCCAACGCCGGCGGCAGGCGGCAGGGCGGGCGCGAGGAGCGCTGCTGCCGACTGCCGCTCTGCCCGCGGCTTATCCCCTGCGCTGCCGCCGCCGCCGACGGGCGGCAGGGCGTTCGCGAAGAGTGACTCACTCGCTCGCCGCGCTGCCCGCACGTCGGTGTCCGCGCGCACAGCATCGGCTGCAACAGCAGCTGCACCACGCGCGCTGTCTGCAGCGGTGGGACCAGGCGCATCCTGCCGCGAGCCGCTTTCGGTCACGCCCCTCGCAGCGGCGGGCGCCACGGGCAGCAGCACGTTGGCAAAGACCGCCGGCGCGGCGGGCATTGCCCCGCGCGCAGACCCCGCTTGACCCTGCAAACCTGGCCTCAGCTCCGCAGCCGAAACAGGCGACGGCAGGCGCCCGGCGGGCCGCGCGCTGAAGAGCCACGCGTCCGCGGCCTGCGGCAGCAGCGATGCCGGCAGCGCGGCCGCCGCGCCCGGCTCTGAGCAACGCCTGCGACCGGCTCAGCACTGTGGATACTTGACAAACATGTTAAGCAGCACAGCTGCCGCGCGGCTTTCGGCGCTGCCTGCCTAGCAGCGCAGCAGTGTGGCTGCGTCGGGCTTCAGCCATGCCGTGCAGCAGGCGCTGTACTGAGCTGCACATAGCACCAGCCGCACATCTGTGTCAATGTAAGGCTGAGCAGGTGTGAGTGCGCACGGCCCACAAGCAGTCTAATGGATGACAGCCTACCACTGGCGCAACCATACCGTGTTGCCAACAAGAGACGGCACGCCCTGGGAGTATAGGCGCGCCCTGGGGACGGGCACGACCGCGGCTGTCAGCTTGCTGGGGGCTGCCCAAGCCAGCAGCCTAGGGCGCCTGTAAACTGCGCCGCACCTGCGGTCGGCAGCGAGCGCGGCCTGGCCGCGCCGGCAGTCCAGCACGCCGACGCCACCCGCGTCGGAGCTCCCGCTGTCGGACGCGCTACCGCCGCCCAGGTCCAGGACCTGCTGGCACCATACAGAGTAGTGACCCTTCACCGTGCTGTTTAATGTTAGGTCACAAACCCTACCATACCCTATCACTCGATTCTACCCACAGCAGACTTTGCAGTGCCTTAATTCATAATTGCTGCCTGTCACAGACCGCTTGGCAGCAGAGGCGCACGCGGTCGGCGTGACTGGGCTGCGGCATGCACGCCGAGCCCAGAGCGGCCAGCGGCCACTGCGGCCGGCGCGCGCGCTTGCCACGAGGCGTGCTTGTTGCGCGCGCTGGCGAACCTAAATGTGGGGTTAGGCGCGCTCCGCTCACCTCCAGGTCCTCGTCGTCAGAGCACGTGCGCAGGCGGCAGGCGCCGACGGGGCTCACGGGCGCGGGCGCTGCGGCGCCCGCGTCGGCCGCGCAGCCGGCGGCGGCGCCGGCGGCGTTGACGCGGCGCCCTCCAGGGCCCTGGAGCCCGCCGTCCGCGCCCAGGACCCACGGCAGCCGCGAGGCGGTGCGCGCGCCAGCGCGGGCTGCATCCGAGCCTGGGGCCGCGGCGCCCGGGCTGCCGGGCCGCAGCGCGAGCAGCAGGGCGGGCGCGGGCGCGCCGGGCGCGGGCGCGGGGCCGGGCGAGACCGCGGCGCAGAAGCGCGACGCGAGGCCGTCCAGGTCCTGCGCGCAGGGACCCGCCGCAGCTGTGTAAACATTACTTGCGCCTCACAGGCGCGTGCGCGCCGCAGTGGCGTGTGCCTCCTGAGGGCCCAGGCTGGCGCCAAGGGTACTGCTTTAGCAACGCAGTCGGCTCGCGGCAGGCGTTTGCGCCGCTCCCGGATCACATATCACCAGCGCGCAGCTGTAAGGCTAGGCGTCGGGTATTTCTGGTTTGCGAGTTCATCGAATGGGGTTAGGGCCTTGGCCCTGACCCTATTGCGCAAATAGACATAGCCTGAATAGACATCCTGAGACGGCTTGGTAGGGCGCGAGCGGGCGCGCCTGCAGGCTGGTCCGCAGCGCGGCCTTGAGCTGGCGGCTGTCCCGGCCGCCGTCGCCGGCGGCCGCCATGGTGTCGGCCGGCGCATGCTGGGCGCCCTCTGGCGGGTCCCCATCAGCATCCTCCGCCGCGCTCGCCACTGCGCGCTGCGCCGCGGGCGAGCGGGCTTCCGCGACGCCAGCGTCTGCTGGCGCCGGCTGCTCCGGCACGATCGCCAGGTTCAGCTGGCCGCACAGGTCGCCCCTGCGGGGGCATGGAAGGCCTCACGGTGCGCACGCTGGCAGGTGTGGGATAGGGTAGGGCCTACCTCCTCTACAGGTGCATCCGCAGCTGCCCGGCCGGCCGGCCAGCAGGCAGCCCTGGACACGTCTGCCAGGCTGCCGGCGTCACAGCAGGCAGCGCACGGCCGCTCGTAAGCACAGCTCCGCACGCTGCTGCATCAGACGCATCACACAAGACACGCGGCACGTCACAGCATGTCGCCTCCCCAGAGACGCGCACGCAAGCGCTGCATGCGGCGCGCTCGGAGCCGGCGCCGGCGCACCCGGGCCCGACCACGTTGTACCACCCGCGCAGCTGCCCCAGCGCGCCGACGAGCGCCAGGTCGACGCGCGCGGCGCCCAGCAGCGTGGCGCCGCCCAGGCCCTCCCCGGACCCCGGCCGCGGCTCGCCGCCCACCGCCTCGGTCAGGCCTGGCTCGGCCAACTCACGCCTGCGCCCGCCGTCGGCCGCGCCGGCCGCAGGGGACACGCCGCGCTTGCCCTCCTCTTGCCTCTCCGAGCTTTCCAGTGCTGTGGGCGGCCGGCCTGCGTGCCCCTGCTGCAGCCAGACGCGCAGCTCCAGCGCACCGTGCAGGCGCGCGCCCGCCGCGGGCGCCGGCAGGCTGTGCGCAAAGCCCCACCGCGCCGCGCCGCGCGCCGGGCCAGGCTCGCCCGCAAACCCTGCTAGGGCCTCGGCGCCGGCATCCAGGCTGGCCCGCAGCGCGAGCGGCGCCGCCGGCGTCGCCACCCGCTTGCCGCTCGGCGGCCACACGAAGTCGCAGGTGGCGTAGCCGCCGGCGTCGGCTGCGGGGCGCGGCGTGGCGCGCGCAGGCGGCAGCCGCAGGTTCAGCGCGCACTCGACCGCCACGCAAAAGCCCGCTCGGGCCGCTCGTGCGGCGCCCGCGGCGCCCGCTGCCTGCCCAGGCGCCGCTGCCTGGCCAGGCGCCACTGCCTGGCTGGGCAGCGGGGCTGACGCCGCGCCAGAAGGGCGCGGCGGGAGCCGGGGAGGGCTGGCCAGGGCTGCGTCCGCATGCGGCGCCCCGAGACCTGACGCACCACCTGGCGAGCCAGTCGCGCCAGGCGAGCCGCCCTCCGCCTGGCCCGGCTCACCAAGCTGGGAAGCAGCAGAGCTAGAGTCAGGGCTGGCGCCGTCCAGAAGGGCGGCGGACGGGACGCCTCCGCCCGCCGCCGCAGGGGCCGCGCCGCGGACCGCAGCGTGCAGGTCAGCGCCCAGGAGCCTGTCCAGCTGCGCTGCGGCGGCGGCGGGCAGCGGGCCGCCGAGCGCGGGGCCAGGCGATGCCACGGGGGCCAGCCCGTGCAGGCCGCCTGGCGGCCGCGCTGCGTAGCTGCCTGCTCCGCCACGCGCGCACTCGCTCGCCGCGCCGTCCAGGACCTCGCCGAGGGCAGGGTGGAGCTCGGAACCGCCGTTTACAGCCGTGGGCGAAGGCGGCCGCCCCTCAGGAGCCAGCTCCAGGCACACCTGCAAGCGCATGCACGAGGTATAGCGCTGTTCCAGCTACATGCACATATCGTCATCATCCCTACTGAGCCTTGTTCGGTGCTATGACATGCTCAGAAAGCAATCTGCAACATACCACCGCACCGACCACCTCGAGCGTGAGCGTCAACAGGCTAGGACGCGGCGGCGCACCTTCAGCCGCACGCTCGCCGCGCCCAGGTCGGCGGTCTCCGGATGGATCAGCGGGTAGCCGCCGCCCACCCAGCGCGCATCGGCCACCATGCTGCCGGACCTGTGCGGCGCTCTGCCGATCATCAGGACATTGCCTGTTATGCGCATGAAAATGCTGTTCAAAGGACTGTAAAAAGCTCCAACGCATGTCCATTCTATGTCGCCATGAGCGTGCTCCCAAGCAGACCGCGGCGAGGCGGACATGCGGCTCTACACCTGACGAGTCAACTGAAAGGGGAGGGGCAGGGCGAGCTGCGCCGCCCAGGGTGCAGCAGCGGCGCTTGATGAAGCAATACTCAGAAAGGTGCATGTGGCCGGTGGCATGCCGCCACGACACACCGGTCCCGTGAGCAGCAAAGCCTGGGCCGAGGCGCGCCCACCTGGGGTGCAGCAGCGGCGCCAGGTCGACCTCGGCGCTGCCGAGCGCGCGCGGCGGGCGCGCCGTCGCGCCCGGGCCGTCGCCAGCCAGCAGCGTCACGACCAGCGGCCGGCTGCGCAGCGCGGCCGCCAGCGCCGCGTCCGCCACCACCTGGCCGCGGGCGCGCCTTGCGCGACACGAGGCACCGGCAGATGGGCGTGACCGAACAGGTATGAGCAGTGTCATCGCAACCAGCAATGCATTGTAGAGGCGGGCGCATATCTGCCGGACGGGCATGGGCGGATGCTTCCTTGCTAAATGCGATGGCGCATTACGAGTGGAGCGGCTTGACCAAAACTAACCGAGTGCATGCGGCGGTGTGCGCGGCAGGACAATTCCACCTCCCCTGCTTGGTACGAAAGCCCAGAAGCACAGGCCCATCAGTGGTCCCAGAGTGCCGTCACGATAGCTCCTGCACACCCCGACGCTGTTTCCCCTATCGACTGCCCAGGTGGTTTGGATACAGCGCGACTGCACCGCGCGCCACATGCAGGGCTGCTGTGGAGCGCGCGGCGCGCACCCAGTGCGTGCCGCGGTGCTGCAGGCCGATGCTGAGCGCCGGCGCGCCCGCGCTCGCCGCGGCGGCGGCCGCGACAGCGGCCGTGCCCTCGGCGCCGGCGCGGCCGGGCAGCTGGTACGCGGCCCAGAAGCGCGCGCGGGCGGCGCCTGGGGCGGGCCCAGGATGGCCGGCCTTTGGGTTCCCAGCCGGCGGCGGCCCGGCGCGCGCCCAGCCGGCGGCCACGAGCGCGCACTCCACCGCGACGCTCAGGCGCGCGGCACCGCCGGCAAACCCGGCCGCAGGGTTGGGGGCCAGCAGCGGCGGGGTCGGAGCCGGCAGCGCGTGCGCCAGCAGCTGTGCCAGCTCCGGCGCGCTCTCCAGCGGCGAGCTGCCGCTCCAGATGCGCCAGCCTCAGCTCATAGGGTAGGGACAGGGTATATAATTCACCCACGCCTCCAGGCGCTGCAGCATCATACGCGCCAGAGGGTGCGGGCCTTGGCGGTCGTGCACATGCGGCATGTGGTACAAGCAACATACATTCAGACGAGTGAAACGATGCTGAGCGCCTTGCGCAATGCCATGACCGTCCCGACTAATAAGCAGACGCACTGGACAGCCCTAAACCAGGCCACAGTCGGCCACAAAGGCAGCAGACATGGCAGCTGCACATTCTGGCGGGCCGCCGCCGCCGCCGCCGGGCGCGCCTGAAGGCGGGCGCCGAGGGCCAGGGCCGGCCGCCCAGGGCGGTGAAGTAGATGGCGACCTGCACGGCGCCCGCCGGCTGCCCGCGCCGCGAGCGCAGCGCCAGCCACGCGCGCAGCCCCTGCAGCAAGCAGGCCGGATGTGGGCCTGCGCACGGTGCCGCGGGCTGCGCGCCCTGGCCGCTGCACGCATGGCAGCGATGCATGCCCGCCACAGGCACTTGCTGAGGGCAACGCGGATGCAGACCGGCAGGACACAGCGCACGCCCTGCAGGAAAATGGAGGAGCCACCAGCAGGTACCCATTTCAGCACGCTCATGGTGAGTGCGCGCCTGAGGCCGCGCGAGCAGCGCCGCCAGCGGCGCCGACGCGCTGCCCAGGAACACATCGGCGCGGTCGTCCAAAGCTCCAGCTCGCAGGCCGGACCCCGCGCTGGCCGGCGCCCGCTCGCTCTGGTGCCACACCTCCAGCACCAGCTCCTGTGCGCAGCACATTTCAAGAATTGATAACGGCAGTACGGACAGCCTCTGTGGTCGACAAATAGACGGCCTGCAACCAGTGAGCAACTGAGGGGCACGCTTCCGGGCGCGCCCACATTGGCTGTTTCATTACACTCACAATGGGACAGGGTATTGTGCACCCTACTGAACGTCCCGAATAAGGCCAGGCACACCCGCGCGGAGAGTGCACGCACGCAGCGCGCGTCCAGCCGCAGCGGCAGCTCCCGCCGCGCGGCGAACTCCGGGCAGGCGCCCGCCGGCTGCGTCGGCGTGCGCAGCGCGGGCGCGGCCGTCGCCAGCGCGCCGTCGCCCGGGAAGAGCGCGAGGCGCGCGTACGTGCGCGGCCCCGCCGACGCTGCGCGGCCCAGGCGCCCCGCGCCTGCGCGCACACGACCTTACTGCGTACCTTTTGGCTTGTGGGCCCTACAGGTTGCACTTGTGGGGTTGCAGGCTCCATATCGAGGAGTGCTTGCATGCAGGGTTGGGGCAAAAGTGACAGGCGCGCGGGAACAGCGCATGGTAACCACTGCCGCTCGCGTGCGAGCGCGCGGGCCGCCAATGAGCGGCCCGGCGCCCTGGGACCGACGCCCGGCGCCGAGCGCGCGCGCACGGCGCGCGCGGCTTCGAGCGTGAGCGCGCGGGCAGGGTGCGCACCGCCGCCCAGCCAGGCCGCGGCCTCGCGCACGCCGGCCGCCAGCCCGCACGCGCGCAGTACCTCCACGCACAGCACGGCGCCAACCGCGCGCGGCTGCGCCGCTGGCGCCGGCAGGCCCTCTGCGCCCATGCCCAGGATCCTCCTCAACTCGGGCTCCAGGGGCATGGCAACAAGCCCCTCTGGCTTGATGGAGGCCTACATGCATGCCCTAAGACGCATCACATTCAGTCACTGACCTGGCAGCCGGCGAGTAGTCCACATGAGAGCAGACAGCTGACAGACCCACCCCCGCATCCTGCCCACCCTGCCGCTCGCGGAACACGGCTCTTATGCAGACAAGTGCTGCTGCTGTGCAAGCGCAAGCGCCGGGCTGCGCAGGCCTACCTCCGTCGGGATCGCCGAGGCTGGCGCCGTCGCTGCCGGACCCGTCGCTCTGCTGCCAGTCGCTGCCATTGCCAGAAACCTCTTGCGCTCCTCGATCATCCGCTGCGAGCGCCGCCGCGCGCGCACCGTCCGCGCCCGCGCCAAGCGCCACCGCGCTGTACTCCACGCAGACCCTGAGCCGCGCGTTCCGCCACAGCGCGCCCCCGCCGCCCGCGCCCGCGTGGGCCAGCGGCAGTAGCAGCGTGCGGCGCGCGGTCGCCGGCGCCGGAGCAGGCGCCGCGCTACTGCCTGTGGCCCCGCACTTGCCCGGCGCCGCGGCTGCAGCGCCGCCGTCAGGCAGCGCTGCAGCCAGTGCCGCCGTGCATGCTCCGTCGGGCGGCGGGCCGGCGCCTGCTCCCGGCGGCCCGCCCGGCGAGGACTCTCCGCGCGGGTCTGGCGGAGGCTGTGCGCTCGCGCCTGGCTGACCGCCGCGGCCCGGCCCGCCCGCCCGCTCCGGCGCTGCTGCGAGGCCCTCTGGACCGGGCTCAGGCTGGGCACCGGCCGGCCGGCCAGCCTCTGCAGGCGCAGCCGGTCCGTGCTCAGCCGGGCCGAGCTCGGCCGCCGGCGCTGAGCGAGGCCCGGCCGGGCCCGGCTGCTCACGCTGAGCCTGCCAGTTTGCGAGCTTGGCGGGCTCCGGAGGCGCGCCCGGGGCAGCCCCGGCGCTGGCAGCATCCGGGCCGGGCTCGGGCGCGGCGAGGACCGAGTCAGGGTCGGCGGCCGCGGCCGTGCCTGTCTCAGCATAAGCAGCGGCCGACTCGGACGCTGCCGCTGCAGCCGAGCCGGGCTCGGCGCCCACACTGTCCCGGCCGGGCTCAGACGAAGCGCCGGCCGCGGTGGCCACCGCCGCAGTGCCCGGCTCGGGCTCGGGCCCTAACCCTAGCCCCGCGGCAGCTGCAAGCGCCAGCAGCTCGTCCAGCGGCAGCTCGGCCGCCGCCAGCAGCACCTCCACGCCGGACGCGCGCCGCTCGAACAGCTGCGCGCGCGCCCGCCAGGCAGGGTGTCGCCGGGCCTCTGTCGTAGGCGCGACGAGCACGACGAGCTACAATTCCTCACGCATCACATGCCTCTTGCAATAATTCTGGACAACATTGATCTTGTCACAAGACAGACCCTGTCTTTCAGCGGCGGCGCCGCGGCCGCCGGCGCCCCGCGCACCTCAAAGCGCAGGCACTCGGCGCCGCAGCGGCTGCGTGGCGCCAGCACGGAGCGCAGCCGCTCGCCGGGCAGCAGCGCGATGGCGTGGCAGGCGCTGGCGTGGAAAGCAGCCGCGGCGCCGGCTGGCGCGTCGCGCGTAAACAGCGCCTCCTCTTCCCCTGCCCCGCGCCGGCCGCGCTATCGCGTTTCCGCAGACAAAAGTTTTGCAAAAGTCGTATCAACGAGAGAGCGCATGCCCGTGCTTGCTTAAAACCTGTTTAAGCCAGCTAGGGCTGCTCAGGCGCGGCCCAGCGGCATGTACACTGTCCCTGCAGGGCCCAATGCGCCTGCCACCTGCATGAATGTCTTCAGTGCCAAACCCTGTTGAGATAGGGCTGGGGCCTCAGCCGCACCCGGGAACAGGTAGCGGATGAAGCGCGCAGCAGCGCCCGCGTCGCCGGCCGGGAGCCCACTCGCAGCCTCCACCGTCACATCAAATGCGTGCCGCACTGCGCAGCCGTGCCCAGCGTCCTGCGCCGCCGTGCTGACTGCCTCCGCGTGCCCGGCAGCCAGCTCCTGTGCACATGGCAGCCGCGCAGGGTCCACACTTGCCGCGTTTCGGCCTGCCGAAGCACCGTCAAGCCCTATCTGGGCCAGCGGCCGGCCGCTGGCAGCGGCAGAGCCGCCGGGCGGCCAGGTGGGTTTGTTGGGCGCGCCGCGGGCGCGCCGCGGAACACTGTTGCGCTGCTTTACTGCCCGGCCAGCCACAGGCGTGGCGCCGCGCCTCTGCCGCGCCTGTGCACGCAGCGGCGCTTAGTCTCTGACCCATGCTGCAGGGCTTCCTGCGGCCCTAAGAAAGCCGATAGTCAGCTCTCTGCACAGCGCATGCCACATTCGCGGCCTGGTCTGCGCTTCACCGCAGACCTTCCTTTGAGCTGTGCCATAGGGCACAGCAGGCAAAGCACTTGGCTGCACACTCTCTTACCACCTCAACAGACGCACCTGCTCACCCAAGTATGGCCCGTGCCGGACATGCGCATGTGAGGGCCGCACCTTGCGCGCGTGGTTGCGTGCGTCAGCACCGGCGACCTGCTGCGCGCCCGCGCAATCCGACACACTCGTACGATGGCTCGCCTCGGCGCCGCTGCCCTCGCTGCCGCTCCCGCTGCTGGCGCCCGCTTCGCCTGGCGCATCAGCATGGGGCTTTGGCCCCTGGCGGGACCAGACTTGCGACCTATGGAATGTTGTGTCAGCAGTCGGCGGCGGATATGGCGGACCACCAAACCCTGATCACAGCACGTCAGACGTATGGGGCAGCAGCCTTTGCATGCGTGTACGAAGACACACGCACCATGACCCTGACATACCCGCTGCCCAATCGCAGTGCGCATGGTAAATACCGGCGCACACGGCGCCGCAGGCTGGCGGCTGGCTGGCAGCGCACCGGTGTTGAGCGTGTGATGAGCAAGACCCTACCCTACCCATGCAGGTTGCCCACCTGGAGATGTCTGTGTGCGTGCGCGCTTCACAGCGTAGTGCGCAGCGCCGCGCCGCCTTGCGCCGCGCTGCCCAGCAGCGCTGCCGCCTGGCGACCGCATGCGCTGCCCGGCGGCGCCGTCAGTAGCCACGGCCGCGGCCGGCACGCCGCACGGGCGCCCCTGCCCTGCCGAGCGTCCTGCGCACCGCTCGGCGCCCACGCCCGCCCCTGCCTCTGCCGCGCCGCCCCCCGGAGCGGGCCCCGGTCCCGCTGCCGCTGCCGCGTACGGGCTCAGCCAGGGCTGCGGGGCGTATGCGGGCCACGCCGACGCCAGGATGGGCAGCGCAGCCGCCGAGGGGGGCGCCTGGCGCGGCCAGGCCGGCGGTCTCTGCGCAGCGGCGCTCTGCCATGCGGCGAGGTATGCGGCCGGCACGGCGCCGAGGCAGGCCCCGCCGGGGTAGGCCTGCTGCGGGGGGCGCCCGCGCGCCGCCCACACCGCGGCCACAATGGAACCGTCGGCCGGCCGCTGCTGCAGGGTGGCGTCTGGCCATGCACCGCAATCTGCGGGAGTGTCACGGTCGGCAGGGTCAGGCTGCAACCCGCACGGCGACCCTGCGGCCCCGCCGCGCGGCAGGGGCGCCGGCACGGCTGCGGCGCAGCGCGGCGCCTCAGGCTGCGCCGTATCGGGCGCGGCAGGATAGCTCGGGGCGTCCGCAGGCGCGGGAGCGCCCGTGGGATATGTTATGCGCAGGCGCACGGCTAGCGTCGCGATTACGCCGGATCCGCGGCCGCTCGCGGCCTCCGCGCCGGGGGCCGGCGGCGCGCCCTCTGGGGCCGACACTGCGTCCACAGCACCAGCCGCACACGCTGCCGCGCCGTTCATGGTGCTGCCGCTGTCCATACTGGCGCCCTCCATGCAGCACGCGTCGCCGCCACCGCGCACGTGGCCGCCCGCGGCCGCGCCGGCGCCGCCGTTGCCGCCGCCACACGCCATGACGGGTACGTCGCCGGTGAATTCGGAGCCTGCCGCGAGCGGAGCCAGCGGCACCGCGGCCTCGCCCAGCAGCCCGCAGAAGGCGTCCTCCAGGGTTAGGGTCAGGGTCCCCGCATCCGCCAGGTACGCCGCCAGCAGCCGCGGCCCGCAGCACGCCCCGAAGCGCGCCGCCGCCGCCGCGCCGGCGGCCTGCCCGGCCGCCACCGTGCCCGGTGCGCCTGCTATCGCTGCATCGGACGCGGGGCGCAGCGGTAGCAGGGTTCCGCCAGTGACGTCGCCCCACCACAGCACGCGCACCTGCGCAGCGGCGCAGGGAGGTCACAGAGGTGCTGGGGCGACCTGGAGGATGCACGTTCATGTGGAGTCGCACGCCGCGCCTGGGCGCACACACATGCCTGCTTTGGGCACCTGGTAGTGATTTATGTACAGTGAGCTACGTCTGCAACATGCCGCGCTGAACGCTCAGGCTGTGAAAAGGTGCACGGGCTGGTGGCAGGGTCACGAAGCAGAGAGCGCTTCGCCTCAGCAGCAGTGCTGCGGGCGGCTGTTTCTGCTAACAGGCAGGCTCCTGCCTGG